>Ga0075163_10007827_pt1 | contig 14101 bp, 12 predicted proteins | sample JI1023141ADNA_FD_71478 | JGI IMG/M metagenome (GOLD analysis project Ga0075163, IMG submission 71478) | Wastewater effluent complex algal communities from Wisconsin, to seasonally profile nutrient transformation and Carbon sequestration -... | ecosystem: Engineered > WWTP > Effluent > Algae...
TTACTCTTGCCTTCAGGATAGCTGGACATGATCGTTCTGCATTCCGTCAAGGCCGCCTCGCTGAATGCGAATGGACGGGTGCCGGCAATGGTGGTGATGGGTCGTGTGCGGGCACTCATTACGCGTCGAGTTCACCAGCGATCACGTTCATGCTGCTCATGGTGAGGATCGCATCGCTCAACATGCTGCCTTTGATCATCTCCGGAAAGGCTTGATAGTAGATGAAACATGGGCGGCGTAAGTGCAGCCTGAACGGGGTGCGCCCTCCATCACTGACAAGGTAGAAGCCGAGTTCTCCATTGCCGCCTTCCACGCAGTGGTAGATTTCACCAGCGGGCACATCCGTTTCGCCCATCACGATCTTGAAATGCCAGATCAATGGCTCCATGGCGCTGTAGACTTCCTCTTTCGGTGGGAGCATCCAGTCCGGAACATCCGCGTGGATCGAGGTCTTGTCGGTCATCGCATCCAACTTGTCCAACGCTTGCCTGATGATGGAGAGGCTCTCCCACATCTCCTGTTGGCGGACCATGAAGCGATCGTAGGTGTCGCCGCTTTGGCCGACCGGGATCACGAAATCGAACTCCTCGTAGCTGCTGTATGGATCGGCGACGCGCACATCGTAATCAACGCCGCAGGCCCGCAGGTTAGGGCCGGTGAAGCCATACGCCAAGGCGCGCTCGCCGCTCAAGGGACCGCAGTTCACGGTACGGTCCATGAAGATCCGGTTGCGCACCAGCATCTTCTCGAATTCCTTCAGCACGGGTGGAAGATCCTTCAGGATGCCACCGATGCGTTCCCACACCAGCGGGTTCCAGTCGCGCTGCCAACCGCCGATCCGACCCATGTTGGTGGTGAGGCGCGCTCCACAGATCTCCTCGTAGATATCGTAGATCTTCTCGCGCCATTGATAGACGTACAAGAAGGGTGTCGTTGCGCCAGCGTCCTGTCCGATGATGGTGTTGCAGATGATGTGGTCCGCGATCCGGGCAAGCTCCATCACGACCACCCGCATGTACTGCGCTCGCTTCGGAAGCTCGATGCCGCAGAGCTTTTCCATCGTCATGTGCCAACCCATGTTATTGATGGGTGCACTGCAGTAGTTCATCCGATCGGTAAGGGTCGGGATCTGATAGAACGGCCTGCGCTCCGCGATCTTCTCGAAGGCTCGGTGGATGTAACCGATGGTCTGTTCGGTGTCCAGGATGATCTCGCCGTCCAAGGTCAGCACGTTCTGGAAAATGCCGTGGGTCGCAGGATGGGTAGGGCCGAGGTTGAGCGTGGTAAGCTCCCGCAGGTCCTTGCCTTCGACCAGGTCGCGCTGCCAGAAATTTGGGCGTTGCGGTTGTTTCATCGACCGAAGAAACTATCGTCCTTGTCCTGACGTGTGGGGTCTTCCAGCGGATAATCCTTTCGCAATGGAAAGGCTGGGAAATCCTCCATGTTGAGGATGCGCTTCAGGTTCGGATGGCCCGCGAAACGGATCCCGAAGAAGTCCCAGGTCTCGCGTTCCATCCAATTGGCGGCGGGCCAAAGGTCCACAGCGGTCCGGAATTCCGGATGGTCCATTGCGGTGCGGCTTTTCACGCGGATGCGGTGGCCTTCGCGCATGTTGTGCAGGTGATACACGACACTAAGCTCCAGTTCTTCCCCCGGAAAATGCATGCCGCAGAGCGTCGTGAGAGATCCGAATCCGAAGTCGTCCCGTAACACACCGAGAACATCATGAAGCGCTTCCTTCTCAACGCTGATGCACAGCAGGTCCCGTTCGTGCTCTACTTGGAGAATGGTTCCGCCGCGCGCAACCATGGCCTCTTTCACCAATTGGTCGCGCTCCGTCTTCACAGCGAAACCCAGCATCTCAATCAATGGCGTATTTCTTCAGGAGGTCTTCGTACTCCTTGCTGTAGCGCCGGCGAAGGCTCTCGTTCGCGGCCAGCTCCTGGATCTTCAGGATGCCATCGATGATCTGCTCCGGACGTGGCGGACAACCCGGGATGTAGACATCCACCGGGATGATCCGATCGATGCCTTGCAGCACGCTGTAGGTGTCGAAGATCCCGCCGGTGCTGGCGCATGCGCCCATGCTCAACACCCATTTGGGCTCGGCCATCTGCGTGTAGACTTCTCGCAGAACGGGAGCCATTTTCTTGGCGATGGTGCCCATCACCATCAGCAGATCGCTCTGGCGTGGGCTGAAACTAAGTCGCTCCATACCGAAGCGACTGAGGTCGTAATGCGAGCTCATGGCGCTCATGAATTCGATGCCGCAGCAGCTCGTGGCGAAGGGCAAGGGCCAGAGGCTGTTCTTGCGCGCCAGGCCTATCGCTTGATCGATGGACGTGGCGAAGAAACCCGTGCCGGTGTGACCCTCGGGGGGGGGCACGATGGTCGGCTTGGGGCGTTCGAGGGACTTCTCTTGGCTCATTCGAATTTCATGACCCCCTTGCGGAGCACGTAGTAAAGACCGGCCAATACGAAGGTCACGAAGACCAACATTTCCACGAAACCGATCATGCCCAGCTCCTTGAAGTTCACGGCCCATGGGTAGAGAAAGATGATCTCCACGTCGAACAGCACGAAAAGGATCGCGATGAGCAGGTACTTCACGGAGAAGGGCATGCGCGCGTTGCCGTGCTGTTCGATACCGCACTCGAAGCTCTCGTCCTTGTGTTTCCCGTGGATCCGAGGTCCGAGCCAAGCGGCCGCAGCGAGCACAAAGCCCACGAACCCCAAAGCGATCAAGGTCTGGAGCGCGATCGGAACGTAGTCGGCCGGGGAGGAAACTGTTCCCATAATGGTGCGGGAAGGCGAATAAGGTGGCCAAAGGTAGGTCGCTGCTTAATCTTGCTTCAGCATTGATACGGGTACTTTTCCCACGAACGGCCCGTTGATGACGGCGATCTCCATGACTCCCACGAACCAACGGACCGTTAACTTTGTTCGATAGTACGACCCATGGGCAAGACCGACCCCACCTATCCGCTCCTTAGTGGGATCCAACTTCCAGAGGATCTTCGGAACCTGTCCGAAGAGCAGTTGCAACAGGTTTGCACCGAACTGCGCGACTTCATCATCGATGTGGTCAGCGTGAAGGGTGGCCACTTCGGTGCCAGCTTGGGCGTGGTGGAGCTTTCCGTTGCCTTGCACTACGTGTTCAATACACCATACGACCAATTGGTCTGGGATGTGGGCCATCAAGCCTACGGCCACAAGATCCTTACCGGGCGGCGCGATATTTTCCATACGAACCGCATCCACAAAGGATTGAGCGGCTTCCCGAAGCGCAGCGAAAGCGAATACGATACGTTCGGCGTGGGGCACAGCAGCACCAGCATCGGCGGCGCCTTGGGCATGGCCGTGGCCAGCAAGTTGAAGGGCGAAACGGATCGGCATTGCGTGGCCGTCATCGGCGATGGTGCCATGACGGCGGGTATGGCCTTCGAGGCGTTGAACCATGGCGGAACCGCCAACAGCGACCTATTGGTGGTGCTCAACGACAACTGCATGAGCATCGACCCGAACGTCGGTGCGTTGAAGGAGTACCTCACGGACATCACCACGAGCCACACCTACAACAAGGTGAAGGACGAGGTCTGGAAAGTGCTCGGGAAAGTGAGCAAGTTCGGCCCGAATGCACAGGCCGTGGCCCAGAAGGTGGAGAACGCGGTGAAGAGCGCCCTTTTGAAGCAGAGCAACCTGTTCGAAAGCCTTCGGTTCCGCTACTTCGGCCCAGTGGATGGCCACGATGTGGACCACTTGGTGAAAGTGCTGTGTGACCTGAAGGACATCCCTGGCCCGAAGATCCTGCACATCGTTACCACCAAAGGCAAGGGCTATGCTCCGGCTGAAGCGGGTAGCCCAACAGTATGGCATGCGCCAGGGCTCTTCAACAAGGAGACCGGCGAGATCATCAAGGTGGTGCCCAAGAGCCCTCAACCACCCAAGTATCAGGATGTCTTCGGGCATACCATCGTGGAACTGGCCGAGAAGAACGAGAAGATCGTTGGTGTGACACCCGCCATGCCCACAGGCTGTTCGCTGAATATCATGATGAAGGCCATGCCCGACCGCGCCTTCGACGTAGGCATCGCCGAGCAGCACGCCGTCACCTTCAGCGCCGGCATGGCCACGCAAGGATTGATCCCGTTCTGCAACATCTACAGCTCATTCATGCAACGTGCGTATGACCAGGTGGTGCACGATGTGGCCTTGCAGAACTTGAACGTGGTTTTCTGCCTGGACCGCGGCGGATTGGCAGGTGCCGATGGCCCGACCCACCACGGTTCGTACGACCTCGCCTATTTCCGTTGCATTCCGAACATGATCGTGAGTGCCCCGATGAACGAGGAGGAGTTGCGCAACCTCATGTATACCGCGCAGCTGCCCGAACAAGGCCCCTTCAGCATCCGCTACCCGCGTGGCGAGGGGGTGATGACGGAATGGAAGACGCCGTTCAAGGAGATCAAGATCGGTACCGGTCGCAAGGTGCGCTCAGGGACGGATGTCGCAGTGCTGTCCATCGGGCACATCGGCAACATCGCTGCCAAGGGGATCGATGCCCTCGAAGCGGATGGATACAGTGTGGCCCATTATGACATGCGCTTCGTGAAGCCGCTGGACGAAATGTTGCTGCACGAGGTCTTCGGCAAGTTCAAGCACGTGATCACCATTGAGGATGGCTGCATCCAAGGCGGCATGGGCAGCGCCGTACTGGAGTTCATGGCCGATCATGGATACAGCGCGCAGGTGAAGCGCCTCGGCATTCCCGATCGCTGGGTAGAGCATGGCTCACAGAAGGAGCTTTACGCCGAGTGCGGCTTCGATGAGGTGGCCGTGGTGGCTGCCGTGAAGGAGATGCTTGCCGATCAGAAGGTGAGCAAAGGGAAACGGGCCAGCGCTTGATCCGGCGTAAGGGTCCCGGAAGCTATCTTTTCGTCAGTCTGGCGCTACCTAACGTGCCATTCGTGCCCACCCAGGAAAGGGTGTATTGCCCGGCAGGCACACTGGCCACATCCAGGGTAAGCCGTCGCGTTTGGGGCGAGTTGAACTCTTCCAACCACTGCAAGGCAACGGTCCCTGTCCCATCGACCAACTGAAGTATGGTCCGGTCCGCTTTGGGTGCTGGTAGGTCAACGGTAATGATGTCCACACAGGGGTCCGGGAAGGGCCGCAGTGCGATGGGTTTGAAGAGGCTCGATGGATCTTCCTGCCAAGAGCCATCCAACCAGCGCATGATGCGATCGGGCGGCGCCCAACCGCTGCGTTCGGTGATAACGAGGAGCGGCATCGGGGTCTTCGGGCTGTACCAAGCATAACGTGTTTCGCTGCGCACGGGCGATTGCCTGTAACGTCGGTCAAGGAATACCAGATCACTGCGAACGCGAAGTACGTTGGAGACCACGCCGTATGGCATGATCAGCGTGCCCCAGGCATCCGCCTTCACGATGTGCCGTACCTCTAGGATCGACATGCGACCGGCTCCCGTCACAGCGACAATGGCCGAATCGATCCATTGATCGTTCATGTTGTTCGGGACGAGCAACTCGCGCAAGGGCGGGTCGAAGCGAAGCAGCGCGGTGTCCGAGTAGGTGCCCATCCACATCAACGCGGTATCCAATTCCAAGAAGTAGGCGGCTGGCTCACCCGGAACTTGCCGAACCAATGAATTGGCCGGGAATGCACCTGCACCCGGTGCAATGTCGGTGGTGGACCACGTGTAAGGAACCAACGTGCCGGTCGGCAGGTTGCTATAGTCCCAGCGCAGCGCTTCACCTGGTTGACCAGCTTTCAGGTAAGGGATGTCGTGATACCCGAAGACACTGCCCGTGATCGGCATGATGTTGTCATCCAACGCAGGCTGGGCGACCAATGCGATCGAACGCGCGATGATCAGCAGGGCGAGCAAGCGTGTTAGGGTCATGGGTTGAATTTAAGGGTTCGATCAGTTGGCCAAGGTGTATTGGTCCGTTCGAACGTGTTTCCGGTCCATCGACACCAAATGTCCGTATCGAGAAGATCGATCCTCGTGCCTCTAAAAGTGATGTATGTCGCGCCCTTGTCATCGGTACGTAGGTCGGTGGCACGGACGTCGATCAGTAGTGCCTCTTTTTTTCCAGCAAGCAGCACCGCCTCCGTGAAGCCATTCCGGAAGATGAAGGCACCACGGTACGCATCCGGCAGATCGAGCAGATAGGCCGGGCCTTCCGGAAGGTGTTCTAGGATGCTGCGCGTCTGGTCCGAAGCCACCCGCCAATGCGACTGACCGATGCGTTGTTGGAACATAGAACCGACAAGGAGCAGGCCCATCAACGCGGTGCGTGGGATCCGGGATGGAACTCGAGCAAGGAATGAGGAGACCAATGCTGCTAGGAATGCGGATGCGGGATAGAGGTAGCGATCGCTCTCACTGGTGCGTGTGCTCACGGCGCCGATCATCGGGATGAGCAGGGAAAGGGCCATCCACCACCACCAAATGCGTGGGATGAATTTCGGAGCACGTCCTTTCCAAAGAAGGTACGCTGCAGTGATCGCAAGGAGCCCGAGCAGCAAGCCACCCTTGATGAGTTGTTGATCCGAATTCGGGTCGGGTGGCAGGAAAAGGCGTAGAACGACTTTGGGAAGGTTGGTGATGACTTCGCCATGCTTCCATGTGAAGAGTTGGGTCAGGTACGAGTCCGGGCTCCATCCCACGGCCAACGATCGAGCCAAGAGATAGGCTGAACCAGAAACAAGCATAGCATACATGAAGGTGCGCCGCTCCGTTCGCTCGGTCATCGGAAGCAGGAACAAGGGAAGAAGAAGTGCGCTTTCGTAGCAAAGCGCTCCCGCGAACACGATGGAGCCGACCACCCAGTATCGACGCGGTGAACGCGAACTCGTCGCGATCAACAGGCCGGCAAGAATGGTCGTTGTGCCCAGTGCTGATTCCCGGCCGACCAACCAGATCACGCTTTCCTGATGGAAGGGATAGGCAACGAACAACAGTGCTGCCGCCCAAGCGGTCCAGCTGCTGGCCGTGTTATCGTTCTGGCCTCTGCTCCGAACCAGTTGGAAGAGCAGGTATGCATTCGTCCCATGCAACACGATGTTGAAGCACCGATGTCCGAAGGCTTCCGAACCCCATATCCAATGGCCTACCCGGAAGGTGAGGTCGGACAACGGACGGAAGAAGCCATTGCGCCAGGGAATACCGTTCACACCCGCATTCCACAAAGCAGAGTGATCATCGCTGAAGGCCGAGAACCCGAGTGTTCCTCCATGGATCAGGAATGACGCGATGATCAGGACCGGCAGGGCGATCCATGTGTTATAGCGTGTCGTGCTCCAGATCATGATGGCGTTCAAAGCTAGATGGCTTCCGCTCTACCGTAAGTTCGCTGCATGTCCCGACGCGAGCTGCTCGTTCTGCTCTGTGCCTTCGCTCTCAGCGTGGCCGTGCGCTGGCCCTTGCTCAACAGGCCGCTCTCCGCTCATCATGAGTATTGCACGGCCTTCACCCTGATCGCCCTGTCCAATTGGTATGATGATGGTTTTGCGGCACATCACGGGGTACCTTCCGGTGGTTGGGTCAAAGAAGGTGCGAGCTTGTATCCCGCTGACACGTTCGATCGGAATGAACGCGCGGTCGGGGTCTATTACTTCTCGCATCCGCCATTGGCCTACGATATCCCGTACGCGGTGTTCCGGCTCCTCGGTGTGGCGCCGAACGTCGTCGGGCTTCAGGCCATCAACGTGTTCTTTCAACTGATCGCCATCGGAGCCTTGTTCTTCGCGGTGCGTTGGGGCTGGCCGCAGGCACCCTCGTTCGCAGCCCTCTTCGCGTCCGTGTTGTATTGCTTCTTGCCCGCAACACTTTGGTTCCATGGCAACGCGTACATGAGCGACCTGTTCGTTCAGGTGCCTTGGCTGTTGCATGTGGCTGCTGCAGTGCGCATGTTCCGTTCACCATCCTACGTTGCTCGACGTGATCTTTTCTACTTCGGGCTTACCCTCTTTCTTACCGTGTACACCAGTTGGTTGGGTGTGTTCGCCGGTGCTGCTGCAATCGTGTTCGTTGGTCTACGATGGTGGCGGGATCGAAGGGCTCCATTGGCTTCTGTGATCCTCGTTGTGTTCTTGGCCGTCGGTTCCGCACTTGCGATCACAGCGTGGCGATATCTTCAGGTGATCGACGCAGGAGCGCTTTGGGCACAGATGGCTTCGCGTTTCGCGGCGCGCGGCTCATTCGATCCGAGCGCAGGGATCACCGTACATCTCCGCCAACTGATCGAGAACTATCGCATCGGTTTCCTTCCAGTCCTCTTGCTGCTCGCTGGGCTACTATTCCATCGTTCCATTGTGCGGAAGGAACGCCTCCGGATCCCGGTCGATGGTTCGGCCTTCCTCGTACTGACCGGCTTGCCCGTGGTTTTCGACCACGCATTCCTGCTTCAATATGCCGACCATGACTTCGCAGCGCTTAAGGCCGCTCCTTTCCTCTGCGGATGCGCGGGTGTGTGGCTCTCAAGGGTCCCATTCCGAGCTGCTGCGATCGCATTGAGCGCGACCTGCCTGGCGGGTGTGCTCTACTTCTATCGTCTCAACCCCTTGCCGGGGAAGGACCGTGGTCGGTACACGCAGGAGATGGAACTCGGTCACTTCATCGCGGAGAATGCATCGCCGGATGAAGTGGTGTTCGCCATCGGTCTTTCAACCGAACCGCAAGTTGCATGGTATGCCCGGCGCAATGTGATCGGCATTGGAGCAATAGAAGATGCTCGACAATTCCTTGTTGAGCACGAAGCAGAGCGAGGAGTGGTCTTCCGCAAGCAAGGAGATTCCACTTCCGTGGAGCACATCATGCGCTGATCCTCATTTCCGTTCGAAGACCTGCACGCGTAGATCGTCGATGAGGTGCCTGCCGCCATGCTGGTTCCAGATGTACACCTTCATCCTGTCGTTCACGGAACGAACCTCCGGTGTGATGTAGTCCATGGTTGCTGTCACCCACGTGTTCTTCGTTCCAAGTGGAATGTGCCATGGGGAGGCCTTGTATTTGTAAGCGGCGCCGTCGTGCTCGAAGCTCACCACGATGTTCGGTGGGGCTTGGATCGTATCCCCCACCCAAAGGCGGGCCGTAGTGCGGATCCATGCATGATCCGTCCAGGTAAGATCCTTGTACGGCACGTCTGGCCCAGGACTGAACGGACTTTTTGCGGTGAGCAGTAGTACGCTGTCGGGTCTATCGTCGAACCGATCCATGAACAGGTCTCTGCCGTTGTACCGTTCCTCATCGGTGAAGTGCTCTACCTGCGTGAGCGGGCGCTGTACGAGTAGCAGTTCCTCAGCATTCGATGGCGGTGCGGTGCGACCGAGAACGGCCATGAAATACGGTCTCGTCATGCGCTCCTTGCTGAGGATGCCCTGTGACCATTGCCAGGTCTGGAAGAGATTCAGAAGGATCGCCGTGCCGAGGCCGATCAGCATCGGAATGTGCATCAACTTCCGCGACCATAAAGTTCGTAGGAGTATGCCAAGCGGGATTGCAAGCAATGGATATGCGGGCACCATGCTCCTTGCGCTGAAGCTGCCGCCAGCGTACCACCAACAGCTCCAACTGGATACCACCCAGAGGTCGGTGATCAAGAAAATGGCGATGGCCCATGCAGCGGCCGGTAGTCGTCTCCAAAGCAACGGAATGCCACAGATGGCAAGGAGCATCAGCGGCGTGTAGATGAACCACCCCTTCCGGAAACTGACGAGGTAGGGCCAGGTGTGCGGTTCCGTGAAGTCGAAGCCTTCCCCTGGGTTCACGTATGAATAGAACACCCACTGCCCGGTGACGCTCTTCCAATAGATGAGCTGTGGAAGGGTGGCCATCAGGAATGCAACTCCTGCAAGGCCGATATGCCCCGGATGTTGATTGATGCATTTCCACTTGGAGGTGCGATCAGTTGCACTTCCAAGTCCCCAGAGCAGGGGGATCAACGCACACACCAATTCCGAAGGCCGTACCAAGGTGATGAAGCCGACCAACCCGCCGATCCACAAGGAGCGAGAAGTGGACGGCGATCGGTGCCACTGGATGGTCACTAGGATCAGTCCGGCGTAAAGGGTGAACAGGAACGAATGGGTGAGGAGTGTCCCATCCCACGCCGTGAGTTGGAAATAGTTGGTGCCCAAGGCGATGAGAACGAGCAGCAAAGCCGTCCATCGATCAGGGAAATAATGAAGCAGGATCCGTCGGAAGAGGAAGAGGCCGAAGAGAGCAAAGGCCAAGCAACCGATCGTAATGCTCACTTGGTACGGTGCCGAGAAACCATCCGATGGGTAGCCCAACGGCCCGGCCAGCGCATGTGCGATGAAGAAGAATGGCGCATACATCACGGCCATCCCCGAGCTGTACTTGATCACCCGGCTGCCATTCGGGCCGTCGACCAATTGATAGAGCGTGGACGACGGTTCGTACGTGGTCATCACTTCGTCCAACCAAGCCGGGTCATGGAGCCCGATATCGTCATGGATGAAGGTGGCCGGCAGATAGAGGTAATAGCCGAAGACATCCCAGGTAAGCACGTCGCGCTTCGGCGCGGACCAGCGTGCCGCAACGATCAACAAGACCATGGCCCAAAGGACCAAGCGTGATTCCCTGCCGGACATGGCAGAAAGATAGATGCGAACCAGAAGGCCTATCTACCCCGGCTTCTTGATCTCGAAATCCTCCAAGAACTTGGTAGTGAAGACGCCCTTGCGGAACTGTTCGTTCTGCATCAGCTGCAAGTGGAATGGGATGGTCGTGTTCACGCCTTCGATGACGTACTCGCTCAAGGCGCGCTCCATTTTGGTGATCGCCTCTTCGCGCGTTTGGGCGCTCACGATCAATTTGCCGATCATGCTGTCGTAGTTCGGTGGGATCGTGTAGCCTGCGTACACGTGGGTGTCCACGCGCACACCGTGCCCTCCCGGACTGTGATAGCTGGTGATCTTGCCCGGTGATGGACGGAAGTCGTTGAAGGGATCCTCCGCATTGATGCGGCACTGGATACTGTGGCGCGTGGGTTCGTAGTTCAAACCACTGATCGGGATGCCCGCTGCGATCTTGATCTGTTCGCGGATCAGGTCGTAGTCGATCACCTCTTCCGTAATGGTATGTTCCACCTGGATCCGGGTGTTCATCTCCATGAAGTAGAAGTTGCGGTCCTTGTCCACCAAGAATTCCACGGTGCCGACCCCTTCGTAGTTCACGCTCGCCGCTGCCTTGATCGCCGCTTCGCCCATCTTCTTTCGCAAGGCCTTCGTCATGAACGGCGACGGCGTTTCCTCCACCAGCTTCTGGTGACGACGTTGGATGCTGCAGTCGCGCTCGCTCATGTGGCAGAACGTGCCGTACTGGTCGCCTGCGATCTGGATCTCGATGTGGCGTGGCTCCAGGATGTACTTCTCCATGTACATGCCCGCATTGCCGAAGGCGGCACCCGCCTCCTGGCTTGCCTTCTCGAAGGCTTCTTGGAACTCTTCTTCTTTCCAAACGAGGCGCATGCCTTTACCACCGCCACCGGCCGTGGCTTTCAGGATCACGGGATAGCCGATCTTCTTAGCCTCCTTCTTCGCGACGGCGAGGTCCGTGACCAGACCTTCCGTGCCTGGCACGCAGGGAACGCCCGCAGCGATCATCGTACTCTTGGCCGTGGCCTTGTCGCCCATCGCCTCGATCTGTTCGGGCAGGGCGCCGATGAACTTGATGTTGTGCTGCTGGCAGAGCTTGCTGAACTTCGCGTTCTCGCTCAGGAATCCATAGCCCGGGTGGATCGCATCCGCGTTGGTGATCTCTGCCGCAGCGATGATGCGCACCATGTTCAGGTAGCTCTCTTTGCTAGGCGGCGGGCCGATACAAACAGCTTCGTCCGCGAAGCGCACATGGAGGCTTTCCTTGTCGGCGGTGCTGTATACGGCCACCGTCTTTATACCCATCTCACGACAGGTGCGGATCACGCGCAGGGCGATCTCGCCGCGGTTGGCGATGAGGATCTTCTTGAACATGGCCGTAGGTTAGGATGGATCCACCAAGAACAGTGGCTGGTCGTACTCAACAGGCTTGGCATCGTCCACCAACACCTTCACGATCTTGCCGGTCACGTCGCTCTCGATCTCGTTGAAGAGCTTCATGGCCTCGATGATGCAGATGGGCTTGCCCGGCTTCACTTCGTCGCCCACGTTCACGAACACCGGTTTACCGGGTCCTGCGGAACGGTAGAAGGTGCCGATCATCGGCGCCTTGATGGTGATGTACTTGGCATCGGTGGCTGGAGCTGCAGCAGGAGTAGCGGCGGCTACAGCAGCAGGAGCGACTGCCACAGGGGCGGCTGCAGGAAGTGGTGCAGGGGCCGCAGCGGTGATCACTTGCACTTCCTTCTTGCTTGAAGGGGTCTTGATCGTGATCTTGAAGTCCTTCTGCTCGATCTCCACTTCGCTTACGCCACTCTTGGCAACGAATTTGATCAAGTCCTGGATCTGCGTAAGGTTCATCGGTTGAGGCGCTTTGTTAGCGGACATGGCTGGCGAAGGTAGGGAAGGATGTGTTTTTCGACGGATGGCCCAAAAGCCTTTGGTAAAGTGTTGGCGAACAGGGGAATACACGACCGCTTTCACCTCGTTCGGGCAGGCTTATGGCATCAAGTTCAGCTTCCATACGCCCACTTGAGCCAGATCGCCCCCCACGTGAATCCGCCGCCGAATGCCGAGAGGATCACGTTGTCGCCCTTCTTCAAACGCGATTCCCATTCCCACAAACACAGCGGAATGGTGCCGCTCGTGGTGTTGCCGTATTTCTCGATGTTCACCATCACCTTGCTGTCGTCCAGCCCCATCCGGTTCGCAGTGGCGTCAATGATGCGCTTGTTGGCCTGATGGGGTACCAGCCAGGCTACGTCGTCCGCGGTCAGGCCGTTCTTCTCCATGATCTCGGCGCTCACATCGGCCATGTTCGTGACAGCGAATTTGAAGACCGCCTTGCCTTCCTGATAGACGTAGTGCTCCTTCCGCTCAACGGTTCGCTCGGTACTGGGGCGCATCGACCCGCCGGCCTTCTGGTGCAGGTGTTGGCAACCGCTACCGTCGCTGCGCAGGATCGTATCCATCACTCCTACGTCCTCCATGGTGGGCTCCAACAGCACCGCCCCGCAACCGTCACCGAAAATGATGCACGTGGTGCGGTCCTCGTAGTCGATGATGCTCGACATCTTATCGCCGCCCACGACAACCACTTTCTTGTGCTTGCCGCTTTCGATGAACTGACTGCCCGTGCTCAATGCATAGAGGAATCCGCTGCACGCCGCCATCAGATCGAAGCCCCAAGCGTTCTTGGCGCCGATCGCATCACAGATGATGTTGGCGGTTGCAGGGAACACGCGATCGGGTGTCACCGTCGCCACGATCATCAGGTCGATCTCGTCAGCTCCGATGCCGCGCTTCTTCAACAGACCGTTCACCGCTTCGACCGCCATGACGCTGAGGCCCTGGTCCTTGCCGGTCTGGATCCGTCGCTCGGTGATACCGGTGCGCTCGGTGATCCAGGCATCGCTGGTCTCCACCATGGTCTCGAGCACTTTGTTGCTCAGTTTGAATTCCGGTACATATCCATTCACGGCGGTGATGGCGGCGCGGGTCTTCATGGGTCGAGGCGTTGTTCTCTAGCGGCCTCCGGGAGCGATGGATACCCGTGGTATGGTCCGAAAGAGGGTGCCAAGGTATTCATCGGTGCGATCCACCTCAATGGTGCATGGGGTCTTCGGCAGATCGGAGCCGCCTACTTTTGGTCCGTGCGGTTGCTTGTGCTCTTCGTTGCATTCGGTCTTGCGGAATGGAGTTCTGCGCAGTCCTCTGTTGTCATCAACGAACTGCAGGGAGCCAACCGGAATACCGTCATCCAAGCGGATGGCAGCACACCTGATTGGATCGAACTGTACAACACGGGTGATAGCCTGATCGATCTTGCAGGGATGCGTTTTTCCGTGGTCGGAAGAATGCATGTTCTGGAGGCACAGCTCTCCATTGCACCAAAGGAGCACCTCCTGCTTTGGTTCGATGGCCATCCCGAACGGGGTCCACAGCATGTGGGGTT
>Ga0075163_10007829_pt1 | contig 14101 bp, 12 predicted proteins | sample JI1023141ADNA_FD_71478 | JGI IMG/M metagenome (GOLD analysis project Ga0075163, IMG submission 71478) | Wastewater effluent complex algal communities from Wisconsin, to seasonally profile nutrient transformation and Carbon sequestration -... | ecosystem: Engineered > WWTP > Effluent > Algae...
TGGGCCTGATCTCCGTCGCCATGAGCCTGAGCTTCGGGGCGATCTGGATCGCGCCGCGGTGCGCCTGGTCGGCGCTGTGGCCATCTGACCTGGGAGCGGCGGGCTGCCCGGACCCGCAGCTGATGCGCACCGTGCTGGCGCTGCGCCTTCCGCGACTGCTGCTTGGCATCTGCGTAGGCAGCGGGCTGGGGCTATCGGGAGCTGCGCTGCAAGGGCTGTTTCGCAACCCGCTCGTGGATCCGGGCCTCATCGGTGTGTCGAGCGGTGCAGCGCTGTTTGCATCGACGCTGATGGTCCTGGGAAGCGGCGCCATGAGCTCGCCGCCAATGCTGCTTGCCGCAGGCTTTCTCGGCGGCCTCATCGCAGCCGTGAGCGTGCAGCGCCTGTCGCAGGTGCGAGGTCGCATCATGGTGCCCGCGCTCATCCTGGCAGGCGTTGCGATCAATGCGATTGCCGGCGCGCTCATCGGCCTGCTGAGCTATATCGCAAGCGATGCACAGCTGCGCAGCCTGACCTTCTGGACGCTCGGCAGCCTCAGTGGAGCAACCTGGCCGCGGGTGCTCTGGGCCGGCGGTGTGAGCCTGGTTGCGACCGCGCTGATCCTGCGTCTTTCAAGCTCGCTGCATGTGCTGGTGCTGGGTGAGTCGGCGGCTGCGCATCTGGGAATCGCCATCGATTCGCTCAAGCGCCGCGCGCTGCTCTTCAGCGTGCTCCTGGTCGCAAGCTCCGTTGCGCTGTGCGGCATCATTGGCTTTGTGGGACTCATCGTTCCGCATGTGGTGCGCATGCTGGTGGGGCCCGATCAGCGGCGCGTGCTACCGGGCTCAGCAATCCTGGGTGCGGTCCTCCTGCTGTGGGCGGATCTCATCAGCCGCAGCGTGGTTGCGCCGGCAGAGCTGCCGCTTGGCACCGTCACCGCGGCGCTGGGCAGTCCTGTTTTTCTGACCCTGATCCTGCGCGAGCGGCAGCGCTGGGCCACCTGACTGGAGGCGGAGATGCTCTGCGTACAAAACCTCTCTGTTGCCCTGCGCGGGCGCTCGGTACTGCGTGACATCACGCTCACCGTGCCCAGCGGATCGCTGGTGGCCGTGATCGGTCCCAACGGAGCTGGAAAGACCACGCTGCTGCGGGCGCTGTCGGGCGATCTTGCGCCCAGCAGCGGCTGCATCACCATGGCCGGCAGGCCGCTGTCAGGGTGGTCGCTGCAAGAGCGCGCGCAGCGTCGGGCAGTGCTGGAACAGGACTATGGGCTGAGCTTTCCGCTGCGCTGCCTGGATGTCGTGCTGCTGGGTCGCACCATGCATCAAAATCATCCGCAGGAACAGGGCGGCCGCAAGTCGGATAAGCGCCTGGATGATCTGCTGATTGCGCGCGCGGCACTGGACGCGGTGGAGCTGTGCAGTCGCGCGGACGACTCCTACGATATCCTGTCCGGGGGGCAGCGGCAGCTTGTGCAGCTGGCGCGCGTGCTCGCCCAGATCTGGGAGCCGCCCGACGATGGAGGCGGCCAGCGCTGCCTGCTTCTGGATGAGCCCACGTCCAGCTTGGATCTGCGCTATCAGCACCTGGTGCTGTCGCGGGCGCAGCGGCTCGCGCGCGAAGGCGTCGCGGTGCTGGCGGTCCTGCACGACATCAATCTGGCCGCGCAGTATGCCGACAAGCTGATCCTCCTGCGCGATGGCGCGATTGCTGCGCAAGGCCATCCCGGACAGGTGCTTGCCCCGGCAACCATCGGCGCAGCGTTCGGCGTCAGCGCCACACGCATCGACGCTGCGGGGCATCCGGTCATCGTCACCACTTCAGCTTCTGCCTCTTCTAACCCATCCCATAACGAGGGCCTCTGGCCCGCGAGGTACACGAGACATGTTCACATCTCCACAGAGCATCCGGTCCGAAGTTCGCAAGCTGAAGGCAGAGCAGCCACAGCTGCGCATGCGCGACATCGCGCAAACATTAGGTCTCTCTGAAGCGGCGCTGGTGGCAAGCGCCTGTGCCGATACCGAGAGCCCTGGCACCATCCGCCTGACTGCCGATTTCATGGCGCAGTTTGCAGCGCTGGGCAGGCTCGGACGCGTGATGGCGCTGACCCGCAATGTCTGCGCAGTCATTGAAAAACTTGGCGTCTACGGCGAGCTCGAATCCACTGGACACGCCAGCCAGATCCTCGGTGACGAAATCGATCTGCGGATCTTCTTTCATCGCTTCCACGTCGCGTTTGCCGTGAGCACAGAGGGTCCTCGCGGTCCGCAGCGCAGCTTGCAGTTCTTCGATGCGCGCGGCGATGCCCTGCACAAGGTTCACCTGCTGCCGGAGAGCAATGGCGATGCGTTCGCTCAGTTTGTAAGCGCGTTCAAGTCGCCGGATCAGTCGCCGCTACAGCCGGATCTGCAGACAGACCTGCCGATGGCAACAGTCGCCTCCGATCCGAGCGCGCAAGCTGCGATCAGCGATGCAAATATCGATGTGAACGGGCTGCTCACTGCGTATTCTCAGATGAAGGATACGCACGAGTTCTTTGGGCTCTTGCGTCGCTTTCAGGTCCGTCGCACCCAGGCGCTGCGTCTGCTTGGGCCAGACGCAGCGCGTCCGGTCGACCGCCTGTCCCTGCGTCCGCTGCTGCAAGCGGCGGCCGAGAGCGAGCTCCCGATCATGATCTTCGTGGGCAGTCCAGGCGTGATCCAGATCCACAGCGGCCCGGTGCAGACCCTCAAGCAGTACGGAAGCTGGTTCAATGTCATGGATCCAGGCTTCAACCTGCACGTTCACGAGCCCGTTCTCACCCACGGCTGGGTCGTGCGCAAGCCGACAAGCGAAGGGATTGTCTCGTCGCTGGAGCTCTATGACGCCGCGGGTGAGCCCGTGGTCCTGGTCTTCAGCAAACGCAAACACGGTCAAGCAGAGTCCGAAACCTGGCGCGCGTTATTGGAGCGGCTGCCCGATCTGGAAAGTGCCGATGGCTGTCTCGATTGTGAAACCCATGGAAGGTAGGTGCAGCATGAGCTCGCAAGCAGGATGTTTTCGTGAAGTGATCGCGCAGAGCTGCGTGGCCGGTGTGGAGCGCTGTAGCTGCGGCACCCTGCACCTTGTGCTGGGACCCTTTACGCTGCGCCTGAGTCCCGATCAGTTCCGCACGCTGCTCGGCACCTTGACCGAGGGGCAGAGCTACCTCGATGGACACTCGGACGAGTCCCACGTCTCGACCTTGGATCTGGCCAGCCTGCTCGGTCGCCACACGCCGCCCGGTCAGTCCTAGCCAGCGCGCTACTGTCCAGATTTGTCGGTGATGGGCTCGTGGGTGGGCACCTCGCGGTGCACCCAGGCTTTCTCAAGCTCCGGCGACTGATGGCGCCCCGGCGATGGAATCACCACAACGCCGTGCCGCGGCTGCTCTTCCAGGATCCGCTTGCGATCGATCGCCCAGCCGCGCTCCTGCGCCTTTCTGCGCAGCTTGCGATACACCAGCTGTAGCGCATCGCTCTTGACCGAGAGCTCGGCGCCCATATCGAATGGCACCAGCTCGGGCAGCTGCGCTTCCACGATGGGCTTGTCCTGTTCAAAGATCTCCACCACGCGCCGGCGCGCATCTTTGTCCGCCCAGTCGCCCCGGAAAAAGCTGCGCATGCTGATCCACTTGGTCACAGTCGTGTGGTCATCAATCGGGATGTTGGCATCCCACAGCACCAGCTTGCCAATGGGCAGCAGCACTTCGAGCGTGGTGATGCACGGCAGCACGAAACCGGCCGTGGTCTTGACGCCCGGGCGATCCTTTTTGGATCCCAGAAATCCCCAGAGTCCGCGCGGCTTTGGCGCATTCAGCACCACGGTTGCGCTGGCTCCCCACTCACCCATCGGCTGCGTCTCGAAGTCGGCCACCTGCGGCTCATCGGGATTGCCAAAGGTGGTGCTGTGAACGAATGGCGCATGCGCGATATCCAGGCCGTTTTCAACGACGCGCTCATAGTGGGCCTGCCACTTGAAGTCGCCATAGATCGCCTTGAGGCTCGCATCATCGGCATTGGGCAAGGTCGGCAGCGGCGGCCGCTCAGCCTCGGGCAGATCCCCCAGAAAGGCCCAGACCCAGCCGTACTTTTCGCGCGTCGGATAGGAATCGACTCGCGCCTTTTTCGGCACCGGGGTCCCGGGCAGGTTCGCGGGGATGCGCACGCAGGCGCCATCCTGCTTGAACTCCCAGCCGTGATAGGGGCACGCGATGCAGTCGCCCTGAAGTTTGCCACCCGCCAGCGAGCCGCCGCGATGAACGCACACATCGCTCATCACAACCGGCGCGCCGGCCAGGGTCCGATACAGAACAAAGTTCTGCCCCAGCGCCATCAGCCGCTTGGGCTGACGGGTTACCTCATGGCTGAACTCGAGCGGCCACCAGAAGTTCTTGAACATTGCATCTCCCCTATGCCGCGATTGCCTCGCGCCTGCGGCTCAGCTCTTTGCGCGGGCGATCAGATCTTTCAACATCGCAGTCGCCGGGCTCTCGCCTGATGGCGATGGCGATGGCGGCGGCGTGCAGCCCTGGTGTCCGGTGCAGACCACGTCGACCTTGAGGTCGCCCAGCAGCTCGGCAAGCCGTGCCGCGTTGCGATGATTGGCAGCCATATCAACGCTGGTCAGGCTCATCGCGAACTCCAGATGATCGCCGTATATCTGGAGCGAATCGCCTGCGAACATCACGCCCTCATATACGTACAGATAGGATCCCGGCGTGTGTCCCGCAAAGGGAATCGCAGTCACCTTGCTGCCATCGGCAAGCACGAACTCTGCGCGCTCGCGAACCGGATGCGTCGCTTCAATGGCGGGCGGCGGGAGCATATGCGAGAGCCAGCGCGCCAGCGTCGGAATTGTCGGCGCCCGCAGAGCCATCATGTCCACATCCGGCTGACCCACGTGAATGCGCGCGCGCGTGCAGCTTGGCACAGCAGCCACAACATGGTCGAAGTGGCCGTGACTCAGAAAGATGTCAGCAACAGTATCGCGCGATGCATGCAGGCCGCCCAGAAGCACATCCAGCGCCCTGCCCTCCTCATCGATGCCGGCATCAAAAAGCACCGTCTGCCCGCCCGCTTGCGCTCCGTACATATACGTAAACAGGTTGCGCGTCGCCATCACCCTGCCGTGGATCATCTTGGGCGCGGTCGCGGCTCCGCGAAATGTGCGAGCAACAATCGTCAAAATGATGACCAGGCCGACAAGGCCAGCGAAAACATAGACGAGCCCGCGGAGCACTTTGCGCATGTGGAGCATCTAATCACAAAAGCGCAAAACAGAGGCCCAAATCGGCTGCTGGTGCCGACCCGGCGGACCGCAGCGCAGACAGCTGTAGCTGCGCAGTGAGAGCGCGGCGTGATAGTCCTGGCTGCTGTCCGCAGAGGTCACGCGCAGACCGGCTCGATCCAGCCGCGCGGCCAGCTTCTGCTTGGCGTTTTGCGCAGCCAGAAACGGGATGCACCCGATAGGCGGCATCTGTCCGGGCCTCGGCCTGCACGCTCGCGCTGTAGGCTGACCGCTGCTCATCGGGCATCGCCCGCGCCGACTGCGCAGAGCCGGCCCCCCGACCGCTGCAACCCACGAGCAACGGAATGGCCAGGTAAGGCATGCACGCACGCAGACTCAATTGTGGACACAGCATCAAGCAGCCTCCTGATGGCAAATAGTTGGGAGGCGCAAACGGATGTCCCAGGTCCCTAGGGATGGCAATTGCCAGGCGCCAAAGTGGTCGCCAGGGTGCGCGCGCAGCGTACCCGCAGCGTTCCGCTGCTTCGCCCACGGTCGCAGCTTGCGCGACGTTGTGAGCGCAACTGGCCAGCCGATACATGTCCCGAACATGTATCGCGTCGGTACACCGCGGTTCACTGCCCAGCCATCGCGTGCATTGCGCTGCATGCAGCGGTGCTCCACGGGACAGATTCCTATCGCCGACGAGCGAGTTCCCTCGACGCCGCACCTCCCACCTTCACCGCATCACCCTCGAGAAACCCGCCGCCGATGGCATGACGATTGCTCTTTCTTACCGAGTCTCGCTGTGCAGTTGGTACTTCGATCTGGGGGAGGGCTCTATATGCTTAGGCGTCTGATCATTTTCTGGATCTGGCTCGGGTTCTGCGGCGTCAGCCTGCCCGCCCAGGCCGCCACCGTCGCCTTGCTGCTGCCGCCCAAGCTCGAAGGGCCCATCGAAGCCAGCAACCAGACAGCAATGGAGCAGGCCGTCATCGGCGCGCTGCGTGCGCAGCAGTTCGATCTGGCCGACAAGCGCGAGCACGAGACCATCGTGCAATCGGAGCCGCAGCTTGCCGACTGCTACTCCGAGGTCTGCCTGGAGCGCCTCGGCCGCCTCGAAGCCACGCAGGTCGTTGTGCGCTACCGCGTCAAGCTGCGGTCCGAAGCTCCGGTGGCAGCGACGGCAGCCGCGGCGTGGGATCTGGGCGTCGAGCTGCTCGATGTCGAGGTCGGCGCCATGGGCTCGCGCCTCAGCGAAGAATGCACGAGCTGCACCAGCGACCGCGTGGTCGAGAAGCTCTCCGATCTTGCGCGCCGCGCCGTGTTTGAAAACGCCGCCCGGCCCCGCGGCGTGCTCGAGATCCGCACCGATCCCATCGGCGCCGCGGTCTTTGTCGACGGTGTTGAGCTGGGCGTTACGCCCTACAAGCGCGCGGTGTTCGCTGGTCTGCACAAGCTCACGCTGCGCCATGTCGGATATCGCTCGCAGCAGGCCGAGACCCAGGTGGACGACGGTCAGAAGCAGCGCGTCGAGATCCAGCTGAGCCCGGGCACGGATCCGGTCAAGGTCGTGGTCGTCGAAAAAGAAAAGACGCCCGTCTACAAGAAGTGGTGGTTCTGGGTGGCACTCGGCGGCGCCGTGGCCGTGGCCGCTGGCGTCACGGCCGGCATCGTGGTTGGCACCCGAACCACTGCATCCGGCGACCGCACTCCCGCGGCCTACAACTTTCAGTTTTGATGCGCCCATCGCGCAGACAGCTCAACCGAGGTCTCAGCATGACGACACACATCCGCGACTCTCGTGCTCAATCTTGGACGTCCCTGCTTGGGAGCGATGGGGCGCAGCTGTGTGCCCTCGGACTCCTGCTCGGCCTGCTCTGCATGGCGGGACTGCTCGGCTCCTGCGCAAGCAGCGAGGGGCCGTTTGTGCGCCTGCATCTGACCAACCTGTCCGATGACACCGAAAAGATCGTCCTCAACATCACTGCCGCCGGCCAGACCAAGACCGCCCGCTTCAGCGGCTCGGATCCCTTCTCCGAGATCACGGTCAGCCTGCCCATGGGCACGACCGGCAGCGTCACCTTTGCCGTCGAAGCCTACGGCGCGATGACCTGCCTGCGCGGCACCGCCACGGGCTCGCTTGAGGTCAGCGGGGACGGCATCTTCGATCTGCCGCTGACCATCGAACAGAAGCCGCTGTGCGGCATTCCCTCGGCCAAGCTGACCGTCCAGGTCGTGACCGGCGCCGGCGCCGCAGGCAGCGTGGCCTCGACGCCCGCCGGCATCGACTGCGGCACCTCCTGCGAGAAGTACTACGTTGCCGGCACGCAGCTCAAGCTGAGCGCCAAGGCCACCACCGGCACCTTCGTCGGCTGGTCGGGCGGGACATGCACGGGCAGCGCCGACTGCTCGATCACCATTGCGGACAAGGACCTCACCATCCAGGCCGTCTTTACCGCCTGCCGCGGCTGGTGCACCGAGCCCTCGGGCACCACCGCCAACCTCACCACCATCTGGGGCACTGCCTCGAACAACGTCGTCGCCGCCGGTGCTGGCGGCACAATCGTCAAGTGGGACGGCCAGAGCTGGGTCGCGCAGCAGAGCCCCGTGACCACGCTCATCCGCGCGGCCAGCAGCGCCCGCGGCGACGCCAACATCATCCTCGTCGGCGACACTGGCACCATCGTCCGCCAGAACGGCACCGCCTGGGCCAAGGTCACCTCGCCCAGCAGCGCCAACCTGTACGCAGCGGCCGGCGCCACCACGGACGAGATGTACATCGTCGGCGCCAACGGCACCTACCTCAAGGGCAGCGTGCTTGCAAACAGCGTGAAGCTGCTCCCGACCGGCGGCACCGGCAACCCGCCGGCAGCGTCGACCGGCAAGCAGCTCAACGCCATCTCGGTGAGCCCCCTCAACAGCGAGCACCTCACCGTGGGCGGCGGCGGCTACAACCTCCACCGCTACACCGATACCGTCATCGTCTTCAACAACGACACCATCGGCGATACCGTCACCGGCACCTCTGCGGATCTCACCGCGGTCTACTACGGCCAGCAGGGCATGTTCGCCGCTGGCGCAGCTGGCACGCTGGTGCGCCGCCTGCCCATGCCCGGCTCGAACTGGGTCGTGCAGCCGTCGCCCGTCAGCGCCAACCTGCGCGGCATGTGGGGCAGCGCCGACAACAACATCTACGCCGTGGGCGAAGGCGGCAGCATCGTGCAGTACGACGGCAGCAACTGGACCAAGACCGCCATTCCCAACATTCCCGCTCCCATCAACACAACCAACTTCAACGCCGTCTGGGGCACCGGCCCCAACAACATCTACGTGGTCGGCGAGGGTGGGACCATTCTTCACTATCTCCCCTAAAGATCCCGACGTCGTTTGAGCCCGCTTAAGTACCTTCCCTAGCTTTCTGGTATGGCGATTGCTTTCTCTCTGGCTGATGTCCGGACTGACACGCCGGACTTCGGACTTTGAGTCTGCTTTCTGCTGATGTCGATATGGATGTCCTTTTAGCTCTCGGGAGGTCCTGCGATGCATGTCCTCATGAAGTTGGCCGCGGCTCTGGTGCTGCCAGCGGCGATGGCGATGGCGATACCGGGCTGTGGCGGTGGCGATGATCAGCCCCCGCTCGACGAGATGACGCTGCGCGATGTGCTGCTGGCCGATCCCGGCGTGGTCGCGCACCTTCAAAAAGATGCCCGCGATCGGCTGCGCACCCGATTCAACGATCAGCGCCTCACCGCCGACGCTGTCACCGAGGTGACGGTGAGCAGCAGCCTGCCGCTGCTCAACCAGGTCGTGACCATGGACGCCGCCCGCTTTCACGCCGGTCGCGACGCGCTGCTCACCGGCGCCTGGCAGACGACCAACACCGGCGCCGAAGCGGTGCCCTTCTCAGCGGTTGTGGGCGCCAAGCCGCAGGCCCCGCTGCCGCCGCTGGGTGGCGACCTGTCGGGCGATACGCTGATCTCGGCCGAGCGTGCGCTCGAAGGTCAGGCCGGCGCCATCGTCGAGGCGCTCATCGCCATGACCGGCGCCACCAAGATCGAGCGCGTCACCGCCTGGCCGATTGCCGCGCTCGCAACCATGGACACGGTCTATGTAAACGGATCCTGGCTGGTTGCCATGGATGAAAGCACCACCGGCTGCGGCTCGGGCGGCGGCGCAGGCGGCGGCGGCAAGACCGTGCCGGCCGGTCCACCGCAGAATGGACTTTACGGCTATCTGGTGAGCGGCGATGGCACCGGCCAGGACAAGGCCGGCGGCGCAGGCGGCGACGGCACAGCGGGTGACGGCACCGACACCATCGAGGGTCAGAACAAGGCCTCGGGCTCGGACTTCTGCAGCTCGTCATCGAGCAGCTGCTCCAACAGCTGCAACAGCGCCAGCAACAGCTGCTCCAGCGCCAGCAACAGCTGCTCCAGCGCCAGCAACAGCTGTTCGAGCTCTGCCAGCAGCTGTTCAAATTCTGCCAGCAGCTGCTCGGACCCCAACAACACCGACTGCGATCCCACCCATGACAAGGAGTGCTGCCGCTCCTGCTCCATGGGCGGCCGCACCACCAACGTCGTGCCCCAGAGCCCGGTCATGGCGTTCGCATCGCTGTTCTGGCTGCTGGCGCCGCTCGGATTCCTGCTCATGCGCGAAAACAGCGTCGGCGCCAAGCTGCGGCGGCTGCACCTTCGCCTGCTGTCGAGCGTGAACCCATCATGAGGCCGCTCTTGGCACTGTGGCTCATGCGGCACGGGATGTCCCCCTGGCTGGCGCCGAACTATTTCATCCTCGCCGGCTTCGCGGCGCTGGTCGGCTGCATCGTGGTCATGCGGCTTGCCCGCGAGGATGGCGCCGATCTGCGCGCCGAGTCGCGGACGCTGCTCCTGGCCTACCTGGGCGCGCTGCTGGGCGGCTACGTGCTGGAGGCGCTGCGCGCGATTCCGCAGGGGCTGGCCACCCGCTCGCTGGCGCCGATCCTGGGCGCCGGTCGCGCGGCCTATGGCGGTCTGCTCGCAGCGACGCTCTGTGCGGCGATCTACCGCTTCTACCACCGCCACCCCATCGCGCCCTTCTTCGACCGCGTCAGCCTGGTCCTGGGCCTTGTCTACCTGGCCGTGCGCAGCGGCTGCTTCCTCGCGGGCTGCGACTACGGCGAGCCCACGGCGCTGCCCTGGGGCGTGCGCTATCCGCCGGGCAGCCTGGCGGCGCTCGACCATGCCTCGCGCGGCTGGGTGCCCTTTGGCGCCCCGAGCCTGCCCACCCATCCGACGCAGCTCTACGAAGGAGCCTGGGCCATGCTCGGTTCGCTTTTGGCCCTGACGATCTACCACCGCGGGCGCGGGCGCCGCGGGCGCCGCGATGGCAGCGCCTTTGCCGCCTGGGTGGCCATGTATGCAGTGGGCCGATTTCTCATCGAGTTTCTGCGCGGCGACGACAGCCGAGGCCTCTACCTCGGCCTGAGCACGGCGCAGTACATCTCTTTGGGGCTGTGCGTGCTCGTCGGTATTTCGATGTTGCTGCACAGCCGTTCCGAGCGCGCGGTCACTGCGCGCCTTGAAGCTGGAGGCGCTTCCTCATGAGACGCACAGTTTTTTGGGTGCTGTTCTCGATGGTTTCTGCGGCGGCCCTGTCCGAGGCCGAGGCGCGCAAGAAGCGGCACGCGGCCGACAGCGCGACCGAGGCCGAGCCCAGCGCCCCGGATCCCGCCCCGGCGATCAGCGCCGCTGGCCCGACGCAGGGAATCGCTCCCGGCCCGGCGGCAGCCAGCCCGATGCCCCCGCCGCCTGCACCTGGCCCTGCCATGGGCGGCCAGCCGCTGCCCCCGGGGGCGATGCCAGCGATGCCGCCAATGGCCGGCACCCAGCCCGGTCCTGCGCCGGCGTCGTCCTCCAGCGGCTCCGGCCACTCCACCCCCTGGAAGGTCGCGGTCGCCGGCGGCGGCATCATCGGCGGCAGCTACGTGCTGAGCCTGATCGTCGGAAGCATGAGCTACGCCGGCTTCAACAACGGCCAGGCTGGCTGGTTTGCGCCCGTCGTCGGCCCCGCCCTGGCCATGGGCAGCGTCGGCGGCGATGCCGGCGGCTGCCTCTCCAAGGCCGCCTACACCTACACCCTCGGGCCGCTCCTGACCCTGTTTACCCTGGGCGGCATCGGAACGACCATCGGCGGCATCGTCGGAATGTTCTCCGGCATGAGCAAGTCCGTCAGCACCGCATCGAACGATCCCCCGCCCCAGGTCCAGGTCGCCCCCAGCCTCACCCCCGGCGGCGCCGGCCTCATCGTCCTCGGTTCGTTCTAGCGCCGCCTACTCGCGGTAGGCGTTGAGATCCAGCGAGTACTGCTCGATCCAGCGGTAGATGTACTTGCGCGGGCACTTGAGCGTTCGCGCAATCGCCGCGACGTTGCCGTGATAGGTACGCAAGAGCTCCACGAACTGCTCGCGGCCCGGCGCATCTTCATCCACGGGCACTTCCGCCCCCTGCACGGCCCCGGCCTGCGGCATCGGACTGTCGCTGCCGCGACGCAGGCGCGCCTCGATCGCCGCCAGATCGCCCGAGGCCGACATCTCGGTCGCCAGCTTGACCAGCTCGCGGACATTGAACGGCCAGTCGTGCAGGAGCAGCGTCTCGACCAGAGACGGCGGGATGTTCAGCGACTCCACCCCGGCGGCATTTTGCAGCAGGAGGAAGATGTCCTCCTTGCGCTGGCGCAGCGGCGGCAGCTCCACCACAACCTCGGCAATGCGCGAGTACAGGTCAGCGCGGAACTTGCCGGTCGACACCGCGGTCAGCAGGTTGCGGTTGGTGGCGAAGATCAGCCGGACGTCGATCGGCTGCCCCACGACAGAGCCCACCGGAAAGACCATCCGCTCCTCAAGAATGCGCAAGAGCTTCGGCTGCGTGGTCAGCGCCAGCTCGCCGATCTCGTCGAGCAGCAAGGTGCCCTTCTGGGCGGCGCGGAAAAAGCCGGTGTGAGGCGTCGCGCCGGTGAAGGCGCCGCGGGTGTGGCCGAACAGCTGGCTCTCGATCAGCGCCTCGGGCAGGGCGCTGCAGTTGACGGCGACGAAGGGGCCCGAGCGGGCGCTGAGATCGTGCAGGTAGCGGGCCGCGATCTCCTTGCCGGTGCCGGTCTCGCCGAGCAGCAGCACCGAAGCGTTGGTGGGGGCGACGCGAGCGAGGCTGGAGCGCAGGTGCGCCGCCACCGCCGACACGCCCAGCAGCCGTCCCACCGGCGCATCCACCGGGCTTGCCGGCTGGTTGCGCATGAGCAGGAAGCTGTCGCCGATGCGCAGCAGATCCCCGTCGTGAAGCGCGGCCTGATTGACGCGCACGCCGTTGACCGTGGTGCCGTTGCGGCTGCCGGCGTCGGCTACTCGCAGCTGACCGCTGCGCGCCTCGTGCTGGATGATGGCGTGCACGCGCGAGGCGCGCTTGTCGTCCAGGCAGACGCCGTTGGCCTCCTCGGCGGCGCGGCCGATGACCGTGGTGCCGGGCCGCAGCACGATCCGCTGCGGCTCTGCCAGCACAGCGTGACCGCTATACAGGAGCAGCAGGGTGGGAATCCCTGGCTCTGCCGCACGCGTAGGCTCCGCGTCGTCTGTGGTCGCACCATCGATCTTCATAATGTAGGTCTGCCTCTACAATAAACCGAATCGTTTGCAGAGGCCAAGGTGGACCAGGGGTCAAGTAACAGGTACATGTCCGGAACATGTCCCGGAACATGAGACAGCGCGCACCCTGCCAGAGAGGTCGGGCCTCGGATTGTAGACGCTTGAGACAGGCGAAAGCAGCGAGCCGGGATGCGGAGGTGAGAGACTTCCGGAGCTGTGGGAAGCGCGACTGCGCGACGAGCTCTACAGGCCGATGTTGATGCCGGTGCGGTCGCTGAGCAGCGCGTCCTTGGCCGGGCTGCCGACCCGGTGCATGAAGCACAGGTCCAGCGGGTTTACCGGACTCGGCTGGATCGACAGCTCGAACTTCGCCTGACAGTCGCTGGTGAGCAGCTTGGACACGATCAGCCAGCGGTCGCGGGCCACGCAGTACGCTCCATCGGGCGTCCACGAAGCCTCAAACAGCGTCAGCCCGAAGTCGGGTGTGAGCTTGCCCAGGTTGTCGTACATGTCGATGAGCGTGCCCTCTTGCGTGTGGGTCACGCCATCGCCGCAGTAGTCGGCGCGGGCCATGCGCGTGCACGCCTGGTGGTAGGGCGCCAGGCTCTGCCCCTGCACCGTCTGCCAGGGGTGATAGCCCCAGCGCACGCACTTGGCGATCACGCCGCTCGTGCAGTTAAACGAGATGCTGCTGTCATTGACGTAGGCGCCGCTCGCATCCCAGCGTCCGCGCAGCGGAATTGCGGCGGCGCGGCCATCGGGATCGGGGCTACAGATGTTCTTGACTGTGCCCGTCGAGGCATCGTAGGTCACCAGCGTGTAGAGCATCGTCTCGCCTGTGGAATCGGACGGATCCACGTCGACCTGCGTGACCGCCACCTCGCCCGTGACCCCGCTTGCATCGACGAAGCGCAGCGCCGAGCCGACAAAGTCCGCGCCGCCCACCACCCGCGACGGCAGCGTGCCGGTAAGCTCGGTGCCGCGCAGCCCCATGTCGCTGGTCTGCTCGCAGTCAAAGCGCGCCCCGGTCACGGTAAAGCTGGGGCCCACCAGCCCTTGCAGCCGCTGCCCCTGTCGCGCCCGGTACTGCGTCTTGAGCGACATCGACTCGCCACAGCTCTGCATCAGCACCTTGGCCGGGCCCAGATCCGAGGCCCCACCCGTCGCTTCCGACGAGTCACACCCCGCCAGCCCAGACACAGACATCAGACCCGAAAACAGTGCAACCACAGCGACCTGCGTATTCCAAGCAGTCATAGG
>Ga0075163_10007830_pt1 | contig 14101 bp, 12 predicted proteins | sample JI1023141ADNA_FD_71478 | JGI IMG/M metagenome (GOLD analysis project Ga0075163, IMG submission 71478) | Wastewater effluent complex algal communities from Wisconsin, to seasonally profile nutrient transformation and Carbon sequestration -... | ecosystem: Engineered > WWTP > Effluent > Algae...
CGGCTGCGGGCCACCTGGAGCGCGTCGGAGAGGGCCAGGTCGGTTTCCATTTCGCGCGCGAACAGGCTGAACCGGCGGGCCACGAGCCAGAGCCATTTGGGCCTCGGCTCGTACCAAGGTCCGAACAGGGGACCCCGGCTCTTGCAGGAGGCGATGCGGCCGATCCAGCCGACGTCGGCCATGCGGCTCAACGCATGCGCCACTTCGCGCTTCGGCAAGCCCAGCGTGATGGCGACCCCCGTCACGCTGAACTCGTCACCCAGCACGGCGGCCGCCTTGGCGAGCACTGAACTGCGCACGTCCCAGAACTCATGGTCGTGCAGTTGCATCCTCGCGCTTTCGTCCCCTTTTTGCATGAGGACGTTTGTAGCGAGGATGCGGCCAGCCGTCCGTTGGCTGGCGCACACAGCGCCTGTCGACGACGACGGCTAGTGTTCGTCCACGTCCTCGTAGCCGGTGATCATGGCCTTGAAGTGGGCAGTCGGCGTGTGGCCCAGGCTGGCCAGGTAGACGTGCACGATGATGAAGCCGCAGAAGAAGATGAACAGCAGCACGTGCACCGTGTCGACCACGCGCACGCCGCCCAGGCGCTCGACCATCGTGCCGAAGCGGGTCACGTCCCACAGCAGCAGGCCGGTGACGAACTGCAGCGGCACGACCAGCATCATGATGATCTGGTACATCATGCTCTGCAGCGCATTGAACTTGCGGTACACGCTGACGTGGTGCGGGTTCGGGTCGCCGCGGAAGATGCCGTAGCCGTAGTACTGCATCTGCCGGAAGCTGGCCTTGAAGTACTTCACCGGACTGAGCTCAGGGTGATAGACCTTGATCTTGTCGGTGAACAGGTAGAAGCCCAGCCAGATGAAGAAGTTGGCGATCAGCACGAAGCCGATCCAGTTGTGCGCCACCACCGCGGTGCGGAACGACACGATGTCGATCTGCCCCACGTAGCGGATCTGCAGGCCGGTGAGGATCAGCAGCACGAAGCCAAAGGCATTGGTCCAGTGCCAGATGCGCACGGGCAGCGGGTTCACATAGAGCTTGGTCATTGATTTCTCCCGCTACTTCGTCTGGTTGGCGTCGCGGGCCGCGGCGGCGGCTGCGGCTTCCTCGGCGGCGCGGCGCTCGCGCACGCCCTTGAACAGCCGCTTCACCGTCATGTGGCCCAGCGGCACGCTGGCCGCGCCCACCACCACCAGCACCAGCAGCCAGTCGAGCAGCTTGATGCGGGTGCTGCCGATGGCGTAGAAGCCGCGCACCGATTCCATCGCGGTGAGCGAGTTCAGCACGTCCTTCTGCACGCCGTGGCGCAGCGGCCGTCCGTCGGGCCCGGCCATGGTGACGATCACGCTCTGGAAGGGCTCGGCACCCTTCTGGTGGCAGGTGGCGCAGTCCTTCAGGGCCTTGCCCTTGGCGGTGAGTTGGTGCGCCTCGACGCCCGACTTCACCTCGAGCCGGCCGCGCAGGATGGTCTGACCCTTGCCGGGGTCGTTGCTGAACTCGTTGAGCAGGCTCCACAGCGCGCGTTCATCCAGGCCCACGTTGGACACGTCGCCGGCGTTGGCGCGCTGAACGAACTTGGGCACGCCGACCTTCTCGGCCAGTTGCTTGTTGGTGCCGGCGTCGTACAGCCGCAGGTTGACGCGGCGTTGCGAGGTGGGCGCATGGCAGGCCGGGCAGGAGATGGCGGCAAAGTGCAACTCGGTGTTGGGCAGCCATTCCTGGTGCTGCGCGACGGCTTCCTTGTGGCAAGCGATGCAGGCGTCCTTCTGGGTGTCACCCAGCGAAGCGGCCTTGTTGTCGTGCGTGGCGTGGCAGTCGGCGCAGATCGGGGCCTTCTTGCCCTTGGCCACGCGCTCCTGGCCGTGCACGTCGTTGGCGTAGGCCTTGAAGATCGCGTCGTGGCACTTGGCGCAGGGCACCTGGTCGATGGGGGTGACGATCTTCACCGAGCGCAGGGTGTGTGGCGAGTGGCAGTCCGAGCACATCGGCGCCTTCTCGCTGCCCTGCTTGACCAGTGCGGCGTGCAGGCCGTCGTCGTACTGCTTGACCTTCTTCTTGTGGCAGGTGACGCAACTGCCCTGCATGGAGGTGGACAACTCGCGCCGGCTGGCCAGCGGGGTCTTGACCTTGCCGTGCGTCTTGCTGTCGAGGCTGTCGTGGCAGTCTTCGCAACTGGTGCCGTTGTGCATCGACTCGATGTAGTCGCGCGTCGAGATGTCCAGCGACAGGGTCTTGCCGTCACCGAGCTTCTTCTCGAGCGCCTCCTTGCCGACTTCCTTGTCGTGGCACTTGAGGCAGGCCTCGTCTTCCTTGGTGAGCTTGGACTCGGTGGCGGCTTGGGCGCCAGGGGCCAGGGCAGACAGGGCCAGCGCGGTGAACGCGGCGATGGCCATGCCGAGGGACCAGGACGAAAGCGTCGCCCCTGCGCGCATGGCTTTGTTCTTCATCTGCGTTCCGTTGCGCTATGGGTTTCAGCGCCGCCGATCGGGAGATCGTGTCCACCCTCCTGCGGTACCGAACCCAGTCTAGCGATACAGCCCTGAGAAAAGCTTGAGATTTGTCTAGGTCGACCTCAATCGGGCCGATGCTGCGAACGGACTTCGCGCGCCGCCACCCAGGTCAGCGCGACCAGGCCGACGAAAGGCAGGAACACCACGTAGGCCAGGCCGACGAAGGGCGCCGCCACGATCTTGCCGGCCAGCTTCAGCCCGCGCAGCAGCTTGTCGGTGCCGCCTGGCTTGCGCAGTTCCTTGCTGCCCATCCACACCAGCGTGCCCAGGCCGACCAGCGGCAGGAACATCGCATAGACCAGGCCGATGAACGGGGCCGCAAGAAACAGCGCGATGTTCTTGATGCGGCTCTCGCGCACCACCTGGGGCTCGGCCACCGGCTGCTCGGCCGGCATCGCGATCACCTGCGCGGTGGCTGCGGCCGGCAACTCGGCCACGGCCACGGCCTGCTGCAGCGTGTCGCTGGCACAGCCTTCGATCATCTCGGGCGACAGCGGCTTGTGCAGGAAGGCCGACACGCCGGCGGCCTTGGCGCGCTGCTCGTTCTCCTTGGTGCCGAAGCCGGTGACGATGACCACGGGGGTCCACGGACGCCGGGCCTTGACCGTCTCGGCCAGTTCCACGCCGTCCATGCCCGGCATGCGGATGTCGGTGAACACCATGTCGTATTCGCTCAGGCGGATGCGCTCCAGCGCTTCGGCGGCGTTCTGCGCCGTCACCACCTCGTAGCCCTTGTTCGACAGCACGCGGTCGAAGCTCTTGCTGACGACCGGGTCGTCATCCACCACCAGTACCTTGCGCAGTGCGCTCATGATTCACTCCTTGTTCAGGGTTCGGGAAGCTCGGCGGAATGCCCAGTTCACCCGGTTGATCGGTTGGCCCTTGCGGAGCCCTCAATGCGCGCAGCTGCAGGGCAGTTGCGGTTCGCGGCGCATGGCCCAGCGCTTGTTCAGCAGGGCCTTGTTGGTCGCGTTGATCACGTCGTCGGGGCCGACGGGCTTGGACAGGTAGTCGTGCGCACCCAGCATCACCGACCGCTTGGCCGTGTCCAGCATCGGGTGGCCGGTGATGATGATCACCTCGCAGTCGGGCCAGTCGCGCTTGATGGCCTCGAGCACTTCCAGTCCGCCCATGCCCGGCATGCGCAGGTCGAGCAGCACGACATCGAAGCGCTGCTCCTGCATGCGCTCCAGCGCCGTTGCACCGTCGCTGGCCGTCTCGACCAGGCACCGGTCGCTGGCCAGGGTACGCACATAACTGCGCCGCACCACGTCCTCGTCGTCCACCACCAAGATCCTGACTTTGTCGCTCATTTGGATCACCTCTTGTGTTCTTGCTCGCAAGGTGAATTGCAAGCCGCGTGCCAGTGCCGGCCGTGACGTCAACATTCGTTCGAAATCCAATGGAATCAAGCACTTGCGCGCGTCACCCGGGCCCCGCCATGCGGCCGAAGGCCATGGCCAGCGGGTGCGGAGTACAAGACCTTCATACAGGGCCGACCGGGCCGCGATGAAAGCTTCAATCGAATCAACGACTTGCGGGTTTTCGTGGGCGCATGGGGGTTTCGTACACCGGGCCACCAGGGCTGCGCGAAGGCAGATCGAGCACAACACGATGTCCGCGCGGCCATGAAAAAAAGCCGCCCGGGGAGACTCGTCTCCCCGGGCGGCTTCGGGCCGAACCCGATCGATGAACCTGCTCAACCCATCAGCGTGGCGCGCGCATCTCGCGGATGCCGATCCAGACCAGCGTGACCAGGCCGATGAAGGGAAGGAACAGCACGTAGGCCAAGCCGACGAAGGGGGCCACTGCCACCTTGGCCATCAGCTTCAGTCCGCGCAGCAGCTTGTCGGTGGCGCCGGGCTTGCCCAATTCCTTGCCGCCCATCCACACCAGCGTGCCCAGGCCGACCAGCGGCAGGAACAGCGCGTACACCAGGCCGATGAACGGAGCCGCCATGAACAGGGCGATGTTCTTGATGCGGCTTTCATGCTCGACCACCGCTTCGGCCACCGGCGGCACCACCGGCATGGCGATCACTTCGGCCGTGGCCTGCGCCGGCACTGCCGGGTGCATCGCGTCGAAGGCACTGCCTTCGATCATCTCGGGCGACAGCGGCTTGTGCAGGAAGGCGGTCACGCCCGCGGCCATCGCACGCTCTTCATTGGCCTTGGTGCCGTAGCCGGTGACGATCACCACCGGGGTCCAGGGACGCCGGGCCTTGACCGTTTCGGCCAATTCCAGCCCGTCCATGCCCGGCATGCGGATGTCGGTGTACACCATGTCGTATTCGCCCTGGCGAATGCGTTCGAGTGCTTCGGCTGCGTTCTGGGCCGTCACCACTTCGTAGCCCTTGCTCGACAGAACCCGGTCGAAGCTCTTGCCCACCACCGGGTCATCGTCCACCACCAACACTTTGCGCAGTGCGCTCATGATTCACTCCTAGAGGGTTTCGGTCCGTTGTCGAGTGAACCATTGCAACTGGCGTGCCAGCGCCCGGTCGAACCGAAAAAACTCCGTGGAATCAAGAGCTTGCGAGCGAAGTGGCCAGCCTGGCCGGCACCGCGACGGCGGGCGCCGGGCGGCGAAGTACAGGCGCTTCATACACCCCGGCGGGGCTGCACCGCCAATCGCCTTTGGAATCAAGGACTTGCGCGCGCCGCAAGGCCAATAGCTTTCTTGTACAGGGGACGAAGGCGCCCTGGTGCCTGTGCAGGGGTCAAAGGCGCCCTGGTGCCTGTGCAGGGGTCAAAGGCGCCCTGGTGCCTGTGCAGGGGTCAAAGGCGCCCTGGTGCCTGTGCAGGGGCCAAAGGCGCCCTGGTGGCACGACGTCAGTCGGCCTTGATGCCGGCGCGCTGGACGATGTCCTTCCACACCTTCTGCTGCTGCGCGATGAAGGCCGCGAACTCGGCCGGCGGCCCGCCGCCGCCGACGGCGCTGTCGCTGGCGAAGCGCTCGGTCACGGCGTTGGACTTCAGTGCCTTGTACGACTCCTCCTGAAGCCGCTTGACGATCTCGGCCGGCGTGCCGGCCGGCGCCAGGATGCCGTACCACTGCGAGGTCTCGAAGTCCTTGTAGCCCATCTCGGCCACGGTGGGCACGTCGGGCAGGGCAGGCAGGCGCTGCGGCGTGCCCACGGCAATCGCGCGCAGCTTGCCGGCCTTGATCTGCGGCAGCAGCGCCGGCAGGCCGGCCGAGCTGGCCTGGGTGCGGCCGGCCAGCAGGTCGGTGAGCTGCGGCCCGGTGCCGCGATAGGGGATGTGCGTGATGAACATGCCCGTCACCAGCTTCAGGTATTCCATCGCCAGGTGGCCGGCGCTGGCGTTGCCGGCGGAGCCGTAGTTGAGCTTGCCCGGGTTCTTCTTCACGTAGGCCACGAACTCGCGGAAGTCCTTCGCCGGCACGTCGGGGTGGATGACGAACAGGTTGGGCACCTTGGCCAGCAGCGTGACCGGGACGAAGTCCTTGTTCACGTCGAAGGGCTGGTTGGGGAAGATGTACGGGTTGACCGCCAGCGAGCCCACGTGGCCCAGGATGATGGTGTAGCCATCGGGCGCGGCCTTGGCCACGTCCACCATGGCGGGGATGCCGGCGCCACCGCCCTTGTTCTCGACGTACACCGTCTGGCCCAGCTGCTTGGTGAGCTCGTTGGCCACGGTGCGGGCAACGATCTCCGAGGTGCCGCCCGGCGCGAAGGGCACGACGAAGCGGATCGACTGCTTCGGCCAGCCCGCCTGCGCGAGCGCGGGCTGCTCCCAGAACAAGGTGGTTCCAGCGGCCAGCGTGCCGGTGAGGACGGTGCGGCGATCGAGGGTCATGGCGTGGTCTCCAGTCGGTGCCCGGTGTGTCCCGGGATGGCGCCATGTTGCCTCAACTGGCGTTCAGCACCGTTTCGGTCGTGTGGCCCAGGCTGGCCTCGATGTGGGCCACCAGTGCCGCATCGTCATAGGGCTTGCCCAGCAGCAGGCTCACGCCGGCCTCGCGGGCCTTGATGGCCAGGGTGTCGTCGGCCGAGGTGATCATGATGATGGGGATGTGCGCGGTGCGCGGGTCGGCGCGTACGCGGCGGGTGAGCTCGAAGCCGTCCAGGCCGGGCATCTCGACATCGGTCACCAGCACGTCGGGCGGCGAGGCCTCGATCTGCTGCAGCGCCTGCAGGCCGTCCTCGGCCAGCACCACGCGGTACAGGTGCTTGGCCAGCACGCGGCTGGTCTTGACGCGCACCACCTTGCTGTCATCGGCCACCAGCACGGTGGTCTGCTCGGGCAGCTTGGGCACGACCGCGGCGGGCGGTGCCGTCGGTACCGACGGGACAAATGGCGACAGCGCGGCCGGCTCGGTCTCCGGCTCGGCGGACTGCGCCGCCAGTTGCCGCAGCGCCTCCGCGTGCTCGGCGGCCAGGCGCTCGGCGTGCATGCGCGCAGCGGCTTCGGCGGCCTGGCGTTCGGCCTCGGCACGCTCGGCCGCCTGGCGCAACGCGGCCTGCTGGGCCCGCTCGCGCTCGATCCGATCGGCCTCGGCTTGCGCGGCCAACTCGGCCTCGCGCGCGGCGCGCAGTTCGGCTTCGAGTCGGGCCGCCGCCTCGGCAGCGCGGGCGGCCGCTTCCTGGCGCATCGCCTCCTCGGCCGCCGCGCGTCGGGCTTGCGCCTGTTCGGCCTCGGCCCTTTCGGCTTCGGCTCGTTCTGCTTCGGCTCGTTCTGCTTCGGCCCGTTCCGCTGCCACGCGCTCGGTCTCGGCGTGCTCGGCCGCCAGGCGCTCGGCCAGGGCCTGTTCAGCCGCCTCGGCGGCAAGGCGCTCGGCCTCCAGGGCGGCGCGGCGCTCGGCTTCCTCGGCCGCCAGGCGCTGCGCGTCCTCGGCGATGCGCCGCTCGGCGAGTTCGGCGGCCTGCCGTTCGGCTTCTTCAGCTTCTTCGGCCGCACGGCGGGCGGCCTCGGCGGCCCGTTCCTCGGCCTGTTTCGCGGCCAGCGCCAGCGCTGCGTCTTCGTCGGCCCGACGCTGCTCCTCGCGCTCGGCGGCCCGTTGCCTGGCCTCGGCCTCGGCTGCTGCCAGGCGTGACGTCGAGGCACGTTCCTCTTCCTCTTCAGCCGCGCGCTGATCCAGACTGGAATCGACCTCGGGTGCGGACTGGCTGTGCCGGATCTCGGTCGAGAGGTCGCTGCCACGGTGGCGCGTGCGCCGACGCAGCACAACCACCAGCGCGACCACCACCAGCACGAGGATCGCCCAGAGCCCCAGATCATTCATCGCCATCGACTCCTTGCCACAGCATGCCCGCAGTCCGGACCACAGGCCCACAGTGTCACCCAGGCGACCGCGCTGCGAGTGCGACGTGAGCGCAATTCCTGCCCGGCTTTTTGCGCTATCGCAGCCCCGCCGAGCGACATCAGTTGGCCTGCACACCGGCCGCCCGCACGGCGGCGCCCCAGCGCCGGTGTTCGGCCGCCACGCAGCGGGACATTTCGTCGGGGGTTCCCTTCATCGGCGCGCTGCCGTCCGACAGCAACTGGCCCAGCGTGGCAGGCTGGCCCAAGGCGCGCTCGACGGCCGAATTGATCTGCCGCACAACCCCGGGCGGGGTACCGGCGGGGGCGACGATGGCCTTCCAGTCGGTGGCCTCGAAGCCTTTGTGGGTCTGCTGGACCTTGTCGGCGATGAGCCGCGCCACCGAGTCGGTGCCGCCACCGATGGGCTGCGACGGGTTGGCCTGTGCCCATGCCGGGGCGACGGCCGTGCACAGTGCGGCGGCTGTGGCCGCGGCAAGGAGTTGGCGGAGCATGGCAAGTGGCCTGTTAGGAGTCGTCAGCCGCGCTTGGTGCTGCCGCGGGCGTGCCGATCACACCGTCGGCGTGCAGGGCAGCAATGTCGGCAGGCGCATAGCCGAGTTCGCGCAGCAGCCCCTCGGTGTCGGCGCCCAGCGAGGGCGGCGCGCTGCGCAGCGGCAGGCGCTGGCCGTCGATGCTGAGCGGCAGCAGCGCGGCACGGGTGTGGATGGTGCGGCCGGCGCCACTCACATCGTGCGGCAGCGTGACCGGCGCCAGGCCGCCCGTGGCCAGCAGGTGCGGGTCGTCGAACAGGTCCTGCGGGCGAGTAATAGGGGCATACGGCAGGCCGATGCGCTCGAAGCGCTCGGCCAGCTCGGCCGCGCGCATCGTGCCGAAGCGCTCGCGCAGCAGCGGCATGGTCCAGTCGCGGGCGCGCACCCGGTCGTTGTTGCTGGCCAGGCGCGCATCGCGGGCCAGGTCGTCGAAGCCGAACTCGCGGCACATCAGCGCCCATTGCCTGTCGCTCACCGCGGCCAGGAAGATCTGCTCGCTGCCCTGCACCGAGAACACGTCGTACAGCGCCCAGGCCGAGATGCGGCTGGGCATGGGCGCCGCGGCCTGGCCGGTGACGGCGAACTGCATCATGTGCTGGGCCACCAGCAGCACGTTGTTCTCGAACAGCGCGCTGTTGACTTCGGCGCCCTGGCCGGTGGCATCGCGCCGGCGCAGCGCGGCCAGCACGCCGATGGCGCCGAACATGCCGCCCATGATGTCGTTGACGCTGCTGCCCGCGCGCAGCGGGCGCCCCTCGGGCCCGGTCATGTAGGCCAACCCGCCCATCATCTGCACCACCTCGTCCAGCGCCGTTCGCCGGTCGTACGGCCCGGGCAGGAAGCCCTTGTGCGAGACGCACACCAGGCGCGGGTTCAGCCGCCGCAGCGCCTGCGGGCCGAAGCCCAGCTTGTCCATCGTGCCGGCCTTGAAGTTCTCGCTGAACACGTCGGCCCCGGCCACCAGCCTGAGCACGATCTCGCGGCCACGCGCGTCCTTCACGTCCACCGCCAGGCTGCGCTTGTTGCGGTTGAACATGGCGAAGAAGCCCGCACCCGACCCCAGCAGCTGGCGGGTGCTGTCGCCGGCGATCGGTTCGACCTTGATGACTTCGGCGCCCAGGTCAGCCAGGATCATCCCGCAGGTGGGGCCCATCACCATGTGGGTGAACTCGACCACGCGAACGCCGGCCAGGGGCAGCGCGTCGGCCGGCGGCAGCGCGGCCGCGGATGTCGCGGACGGATCAGCCATGGCGCTGCGGGGCCGGCGCCCATCCCATCGGCAACCCGGCCTCGGGCGTCATGCCGTACAGGGCCTCGCCGGGCAAGCCGGCCCGCAGCGGCTCGCGTGCGGCGATGAGCCTGGGCAGGTCGATGCCGGTGGACACCCCCATGGCCTCGAACATGAAGACCAGGTCTTCGGTGACCACGTTGCCCGAGGCACCCGGCGCATGCGGGCACCCGCCCAGCCCGGCCAGCGACGAATCGAAGCTGCGCACGCCCACGTCCCAGGCCGCCAGGCAATTGGCCAGCCCCAGGCCGCGGGTGTTGTGCAGGTGGGCTGCGCCGGTGTGCTCGCCGATGGCCGCGCGAACCCGCTCGAACAGGCGCCGCACCTGGGCCGGATTGGCCATGCCGGTGGTGTCGGACAACCCCGACTCGTCGGCGCCGGCGGCAACCACCGACTCGGCCAGCCACACCACGTCGTCCTCGCTGACTGCCCCCTGCAAGGTGCAGCCGAAGGCGGTGCTGATGCCGGCCTCCACCTTGACGTGTGGCGCGAGCGCATTGCGCAGCGCGACGATCTCGCGCACCTCGTCGATCATCTGTTCGCGCGTCTTGCGCACATTGGCCAGCGAATGGGCGGCGCTGGCCGACACCGGGATGGTGAGCTTGTGCACGCCGGCCGCCAGCGCGGCCTCGGCACCGCGCCGGTTGGGCACCAGCGCCATCACGGTGAGTCCGGGGTGGCCGAGCGCGTGCCGCACCACCTCGGCCGCGTCGGCCATCTGCGGCATCAGCCGCGCCGGCACGAACGAGGCCACCTCGATCTCGCGCAGGCCGGCCGCCGCGAGCGCATCGATCCAGGCGAACTTGCCGGCCGTGGGCATGACGGCGCGCACCGACTGCAACCCGTCGCGCGGGCCCACTTCGCTGATCAGCACCTCGGGCGGTGGGGGCATGCAGGTCTCCGGAGCCGGTTCGAAAGCAGACCCGATTCTGGGTGATGCGGCGGCCTTCAGGGTTGACCAGATCCAGGCCGATTCATCGGCTGCGGTAGGCTCCATGTTTTGCCCCATGGCCGGCTCGGCCCGGGCAGCCCATCGTCCAGAGGAGAAAGCCCCATGAAATTCCCCCGCATTGCATTGGCCACCCTCACCGCCGTGGCCGCCCTGGCCCTGGCCGGCGGCGCGCAGGCGCAGCAGTTCTTCCGCATCGGCACCGGCGGCACCGCCGGCACCTACTACCCGGTGGGCGGCATGATCGCCAACGCGGTGTCGCAGCCGGGCAAGATCGTCGTCACCGCACAGGCCAGCAACGGCTCGGTGGCCAACGTCACCGGCATCGCCGGCGGCGCCATCGAATCGGGCTTCACGCAGGCCGACGTGGCCAGCTGGGCCTACACCGGCAAGGGCGTGTACGAGGGCAAGGGCAACGTGCCCGGCCTGCGCCTGATCGCCAACCTGTATCCCGAGAGCGTGCACCTGGTGGTGCGCAAGGGCCTGGGCATCAAGAGCGTGGCCGACCTGAAGGGCAAGCGCGTGGCGCTGGACGAGCCGGGCTCGGGCACGCTGGTCGACGCGCGCATCATCCTGGCCGCCTACGGCCTGAAGGACGCAGACATCAAGGCCGAATACATCAAGCCCAACCAGGCCGGCGACAAGATGAAGGACGGCGCGCTCGACGCCTTCTTCTTCGTCGGCGGCGCCCCGGCCGGCGCCATCGCCGAGCTGGCCTCGGCGGGCGGCGGCATCGAGCTGGTGCCGATCGACGGCCCGCAGGCGGACGCCATCCGCAAGACCGACACCTTCTTCGCGGCCGACCTGATCGCCGACGGCACCTACAAGGGCATCGGCGCGACGCGCACGCTGGCCGTGGGCGCCCAGTGGGTCACCAGCGACAAGGCCGACGCCAACACGGTCTACGAGATCACCAAGGCTCTGTATGGCGACGCGGCGCAGAAGGCGCTGGCCGCCGGCCATGCCAAGGGCAAGTTCATCACCAAGGACAACGCCGTCAAGGGCGCAGGCATCCCGTTCCACCCGGGTGCCGAGCGCTTCTACAAGGAAGCCGGCCTGCTGAAGTAAGCCGCGGTCGGCACCTCTGCGCGGACAGGGCAGCCGAGCCGGCTGCCCTGTGCCGCTTCTGAATCCCCGAGAAAGCGCCCGTCTCATGAGCACCGTGCTGCCCGATGACCAGAAGCTCAAGGAACTCGAGCAGAAGTTCGACCCCGAGATGCGCTTCAGGCCGCTGGCCAGCCTGGCGGCAACGATCGTCGGCGCGCTGCTGATCGCGCTGTCCGCCTTCCACTACTACACGGCCGGCTTCGGTCTGCTGCAGGAAGTGACCCACCGCGGCGTGCACCTGGCCTTCGTGCTGGGGCTGATCTTCCTGGTGTTCCCGCACCGTGCGCGCCTGCTGGAGCATCCGGCGGTGCACCGCTGGCATGCGCCCGGCGGCGTGCCCTGGTTCGACTGGGTGCTGGCGCTGGCCATCGCCGCGTCGGTGCTGTACATCCCGTGGATCTTCGAGGACCTGGCCTTCCGCGTCGGCAACCCCGGCACGCTGGACGTGGCCATGGGCACCATTCTGATCGTGCTGCTGCTCGAGGGCACCCGCCGCGCGATGGGCTGGCCACTGCCACTGATCGCCATCACGTTCATGGTGTATGCGTTGGCCGGCCCGGTGTTTCCCGGCCTGCTCAAGCACGCGGGGGCCAGCTGGAGCCAGCTGGTCAACCACCAGTACCTCACCAGCCAGGGCATCTACGGCGTGGCGGTGGGCGTGGTGGCCACCTACGTCTTCCACTTCGTGCTGTTCGGCGTGCTGGCCACGCGCATCGGGCTGGGCCAGCTGTTCCTCGACGTGGCCTCGACCATCGCCGGGCGCTATGCCGGCGGCCCGGCCAAGGTCAGCGTGTTCGGCTCGGCGATGTTCGGCATGCTGTCGGGCTCGTCGGTGGCCAATGCGGTGACGGTGGGCTCGCTCACCATCCCGGCCATGATCCGCGTGGGCTACCGGCGCGAGTTTGCGGCGGCGGTGGAGGCTGCATCGTCCACCGGCGGGCAGATCACGCCACCGGTGCTGGGCGCCGCAGCCTTCCTGATGATCGAGTTCCTGGCGGTGCCCTACCAGACCATCATCATCGCGGCCGTCGTGCCGGCCTTCATGCACTTCTTCGGCGTGTTCATGCAGGTGCACCTGGAGGCCAAGCGCTTCGGGCTGCGCGGCCTCACCGAGGAAGAGATGCCCAAGCTGCGCGAGAGCCTGCGCCAGCGCTGGCCCACCCTCGTGCCGCTGGCCCTGCTGATCACGCTGCTGGTGACGGGTCGCACGCCCTACCTGGCGGCTTTCGCCGGGATCTCGTCGTGCGTGATCATCGGCCTGTTCACCCGCACCGAGGGCAACCGGCCGGTGCAGTGGGCCGTGGCCGCAGCGCTGCACGCGCTGCTGTTCATGCTGGCCTTCGGCGACTTTCAGTCCGAGTCGACCAAGCTGGCGATCTTCGGCGTGGCCGTGGTCGGCGGCGCGCTGGCCTTGCGCGGCCTGCGCATCACGGGCCGCATGCCGGCGGCCGCGCTGGTCGAGGCCTTCGAGACCGGCGCCAAGTACGCGCTGGCGGTGGGCGCGGCCGCGGCCTCGGTGGGGCTGGTGATCGGCGTGGTCACGCTCACCGGCGTGGGTTTCAAGCTCAGCACCATCATCACCGGCGCGGCGCAGGCCATGGCCGGCGGCGTGGGATCGTTCATCCCGGCGGCGCTGATCGAGCCACGGACACTGGCCCTGGTCGTGGCCCTGGCGATGACCGCGGTGGTGTGCATCCTGCTGGGCTGCGGCGTGCCCACAACGGCCAACTACATCATCATGGTGACGGTGGCCGCGCCCACGCTGGTGCAGATGGGCGTGGAGCCGCTGGTGGCGCACTTCTTCGTCTTCTACTACGGCGTGCTTGCCGACATCACGCCGCCGGTGGCGATGGCCGCCTACGCGGCGGCGGGCATGGCCGGCAGCGACCCGTTCAAGACCGGCAACATGGCCTTCCGGCTGGGCCTGGCCAAGGCGCTTGTGCCCTTCGTGTTCGTGTTCTCGCCGTCCATGCTGATCGTGGCCAAGGGCTTCAGCGGCTACGAGTTCGTGGTCACCGTCACTGGCTGCCTGCTGGGCATTTCCTTGCTGGCTGCATCGCTGTCGCGCTTCATGCTGCTGGAGCTGAAGCGCTGGGAGCAACTGCTGTGCGGCCTGGGTGCGGTGCTGCTGGTGGCGCCGGGCCTGACCAGCGGGCTGGTCGGCATCGCCGTGGCCATGCCGGTGCTGCTGCGGCAACTGGCCGGCTGGCGGGCCGCGGCCAAGCCAGCGGCCGTGGCCTGATGGGGCTCATACGCGAGGGCGTTCGTTCAAACGCATGGAACTGGGGCGCGCTAAGGGCGGGTGACGGCACATTGCCGCCGTTGGTGAACTGCTGGAATGCAGTTGTTCGACGGTTGGCGCGAGAGCGGCGGGCCGGGCGGGCCCGTTCCGCTACGTGTCCCCCGTCGCCCTGCGGGCTCCTCCT
>Ga0075163_10007831_pt1 | contig 14101 bp, 10 predicted proteins | sample JI1023141ADNA_FD_71478 | JGI IMG/M metagenome (GOLD analysis project Ga0075163, IMG submission 71478) | Wastewater effluent complex algal communities from Wisconsin, to seasonally profile nutrient transformation and Carbon sequestration -... | ecosystem: Engineered > WWTP > Effluent > Algae...
GTACAATAACCTTTGGAGAATTTATAGATAGCAAGCAAATCCTTCAAGACATGTATGAGCTAGGTGCAGGCAAATGGGATAGCTTACTTAGGCTATGTGCTATTTATTTGCGCAAGCAAGAAGAAGCTTATGATAAAACCTTTGCACTAGACAATAGCCTAAGACTAGAGCTCATGAAAACCCTTCCGATGGATATTGCCTTGCAGGTAGGTTTTTTTTTGAAAAACTCAATGCATATATATTGGAACACTTTAGCCTCTTTAAAGGAAATACAGCTAAAAACGGAAGAAACATCGCCAAGCATTTTGAAAGGTGGGGCTGGATTAACTTTCTCAAGAGCATCGCCAAAACAAAAGTCTTTGATCTCCCGACAAGCCAGAAGAACTCTATTGAGTGCGCAAGGCAAGCGTCACTTTTTGATGTACTGATGTATGCTAGTGAAGAAAAAGATTATAATGAAGCGCAGTGGTTAGATCATAAGGCCTCCCTTAGTCCCTCCAAAGGAGGGAAATAAGAAAGTTGCTTAAAATATATAAACAGTGAATAAAAATACTAATCATTTTATTATTTGATCAACAAAAAATCCCCTCCCTTTGGGAGGGTTAGGGAGGGCCACCTATGCTGAACTATTTATTTCTACAAGAATTATTTAAAAATATTCTACAATACTCTAAAACTATTCGAGGTCGTTTTATTGTTGCTCCTCGTTATGGAGGAGAAATTAATACCGATAATTTAGAACAAATCATCGGGGAACTAGCGACCGATAAAGTCATTAAAGAATATCCTCTTGCTCTACTCCTTCCTCCTAAAACAGATATCGAATATATTCGAGAAGGCAGCTGGGAAAACTACCAAATTATATTATTCTTTTTAACGCCTACGTATTACACTTCAGCTACCAAAGTTCATCATACTAAATGGCCTAATAAAAGCACAGGTACTTCTAGGCATAGTATTATTATGGATTGGTACGATATGAAAAGAGCAGCACTAGATTTCTTGCGAGTACTAGACCGGTTAAGTACAATTACCACAGAACAACCTATGTATCGTTTGGTAAAAGGTCCCATATATATTGATCCTGTTTCCTTGCAAGGTGTAGATCGAGTAAGTGGAGTGAGATTACAATTCAACATGCAAATATGGACAGGTTGTGAACTGGAAGATTACAACGAGGTAGATATTACAAGAATTACTATACCTAAAAATATAAAACATCCCATACACGAGCTATAAAACCTTATGCAGATTTTATCCATCATACGACAACTACCTACAGATATTATAAGTCATGTAGTGGAGCGCAACGTTATTGCCAATGCAGCTAATGTAATGGATAATGTATATCTAAGGTATTTACATCAATTATGGATTACGTATTTTGATAGTAACAGTTCTTCTAATCTAGAGTGTGCTTATTGTAGAGAGGAGGTCCTAAATAATTTTAGGGCTATGCAAGATCTATTTATACAAGTATACAGGGAAAGAAAAAAGTTAGAGGGGCTATGAATTAGAAATGAAAACACCTATTGCAAACAATGAGCACCAATACTCAGGCTATATTAAAAGAAGTTAGCCAGCTTATGATAACGACACTTAAAAAAGCACTACGTGACCAGGGCCATTATTTAACTGGCACACTAGAGCGCTCCCTTAACTCAACAGTTACTAAAGACAGTTTAACAATCAGCGGCTTATACTACCTCTGGATACTAGAGAAAGGCGTAGCTCCGGGCAGAATGGTCATTGGAAATAAGTCTATTACCGCATTAACGGCGTATGTACAAAGGCGCATGGGTTATGATAGTAAGAAAGCAAAATCAGTAGCTTTTGCTATTTTAAAAACGCAAGCAAAAGAAGGTATGCCTACTCATAATGCGCATCGCTATTCTAGCACAGGCAGAAGGACAGCTGCACTCGCAGAAAGCCTGAAACTACTACAACCGCTTATAGATCATAAAATAGATACGGGTATAGAGGAAATAATAGAAACTGAGTTTCATAAACAAAAAACACAAATTATATAATGGCTGTCTATGATATCCTAATAGAACCTAGTCCAACTTTAGCAGGTTCCCTTCAAGCTGCTTACCGGCCTATTTATTTTAGAGTAAGCGCACAATGGACTGGGTTTTTATCACCTACAACCTTTATTCCCCCGGTAGTGTATTGTGATATTTATTTTGATGAAGTCTTTTATAAAACCTTAAGTAAAACACAATACATCAACCAGCCAGATTATGCAACTATGGTGAGGCCAGAATATGAGTTTGATGTTTCAGATGCCTGTCAGGAATATTTGCGTTCTAAAATACCTCCCAATGGCTATGCATCCAGCTTACCTATGATAGGTGCTTTTACAGCATGTTATTGTAAATTTAGAGCAAGCAGTATAAATTTTTATGGCTTTATAGATCCTGATTCACCTATACCTGTACAAGGTACCGGCAATAAACCTCCTCGCTCAGGATCTGGGTTATTATCCTTTCCTTTTTATGTAGTTAATGCCAGTTTGCAACATGAGCATAATCAAGATTTAGCTACGCATTTAAGTTATCTGAAAAAGAAGCTTGATTATGATCAATACACTTATCCCCTCACGCATAGAACTCCTAATTACAGGATATGTAAAATGGACAGTGACTATTTTCCCATTGCTCATACCTATGTTAATGCACTTGCTAAATTATGCATCTACTATAGAAAAAAAGGTGCAAACAACTTTACCAAGCTCTGTAAAGAAACCACATGCGCCGAACCAAAAAATATAATCATTACAGCTAAACGCAATCCAGACCTTACTACGCAAACCATTACATTTAGTTGGGATCCTTTACCTATAGAGGTTACAGCAGTTAATATCATCTATAGAAAGCAGGGCACTATGGGAGGAGTTTGGGATGGCTTTGACGGGGGAAGTCCTATACCTCCACGATCTATTGTTGTACCCTTAGGGTTATATGAGGTGATGTTATCTAGCGCAGGAGCCTGCGGAACATTGTATACTACGCCTTTTAATAATATAGGATTAAACGGCCTACCTAGTTTAATACAAACCAGCAATGTAGTGATTCGCATTGGATTATTCACCCGTATTAGACGGCAGGAGTTTCAGGTAGGAAAATTTATAACTCCAAATAATCGCTTCCAGTTAATTGTCTATGGCATTATCGTAGAGATAAAAGCTGTAGCTGGAGATACACCTATCACTATAGCACAAAAGCTAGCTGCAAAAGTAAATGTAACCAGCTATCCTATCTTCAGAGAACCTTATAAAATTACAGCTAGCTCTACAGGTGATATTGTAAAGCTAGAGCTGGATTATCAACATGAATTTGTAGGCGTAGCTTATGATATTTAAAACATATATACCATGAGGAACATTATCTATTTACTTCCTAACGGGCCTAAAAACTTAAGTCCACTATTTCCAACCATAAACTGGGATGATATAGAAGAGTACTATATCCAAGCTTTAGATCGCTTAGATGGCATTATAGCAACGGGTACTATGAATAAAATGGGTTCCTGTTGCAAACAGGGACAGTATATCAGGGTACATTTCCTAAATTATTTAGGCACCTATGACGGCGTGAACTTTGAACATTATAGTATCATTCATGAAATGGAGAGTAGTAGTTATGAGAAGTCGCTTCGCTTTCCGCTGTCTAAAACAGACACTGGAATGGAACGCTTTAATGTACGCTCTAATGAAACCTTTCAGCTTAAAACAAATGCGTATAGTGAAAAAGATATGGATTGGCTAATGGAGCTAGTAGATAGCCCTAAAGCATATATAGAATGGAAAGGCAAAGAAGGACAAACCGATAGTTATATTCCCATTATTATTTTAAATGCTAAGAAAGAGAAAAAGAAAACCGAGGAGCGCTATATGTATGAATTTACCTTAGAAGCAAAATTCTCTAATGAAAATATTATTCTAAGGAATTAAAACAGCCCTCCCTAACCCTCCCAAAGGGAGGGAATTAGAAAAATAAATGAATAATGAAAACAATATTTTTTAACCAACAATAAAATTAAGCTTCCTATATCCCCTCCTTTGGAGGGGTTTGGGGAGGCCGTCTATATGTCTAAATACCTTAACATAAAAATAAGTAACCAACAAGTTGAAGTAAAAGATAATGAAGATGTTCCTATTGCTATTACTTATCAGTTAGAAGATCCAGAAAACTTTCAAAATAAAAAAAGCAGCGAAGCCTTTGATGTAATTATCCCAGCTACGCTGAACAATGATAAATTAGCTAACAGTTTTCATAATCCCAGTGTAGAGGATTTAACCGATGGAGAAGTTTTTAAAAGCCATCAAAGTGCAGTAATCGAATCCGGTGGCGTAGAACTACTATCGGGCAAAGCATTTTTAGTCAATGCGGTACATACCACAAAACCAGAAAACTGCAAATACAATTTCTATGGTAACAATGCGGATTGGTTAATTGATGTAAAAGAAACTACCCTCTATGATATCTTAAAACGCATACAAATTCCTTATACTAAAGCGGCTATACAGGCGAGCTGGAATTTTGATGGCACTAATGAAAACATGCCTTATGTGTTTGCACCCATTCGCTACCGAGGCGTTTTTGACATGGACAATAATAAAGATGATAATGTATCCATTAAATACTTACGTCCTTCCATCTCTGTTTATTGGACGATCTATTGGGCTTTTCAATCACTGGGTTATAAGATCCAATCTGATTTTATGCAGACCCCTTACTTTAGAAGACTAGTGATGCCTTGGGTATGGGGCAATTTCTTAAGTAGCGAAGGTTCACGTCAAAAAGCGCATGCCTTTTTAGCCAAGAGTGTAGGTGATCAACGATATAGCTTTCTAATCTTTGATGGATATTTAGACCTAAAAGTTAGTAATGATAGTACTGCAGGTGCCTATGATAACAATGATGATTACCGCTACGACTCCGCTAACTATGCTATGATATGGCGTTATAAAAACAATTTTGATTTTAAAACGTTATCGGCCACCTTTAGCCTACAGATCAGTGTAGAACTTAGTGTATCGGATGTATCGGTCATTTATACAGCCAGGTGGTTTAAAAATGGTAGCTTATATCAGGAAAATGATATTGGTAGCATAAGTGTAGGATATATTCTCCCACCCTTGCGCTTTAGAAATATCTTCACTCATTATTCTACTGTGATTGTAAACCCAGGAGATGAGATCTCCGTAAAAATATACATGAAAGTATCGCCTGGACGCAGTAGCTTATGTGTACTTACCAGCAATGTGCTCGCCTTTAAATTTGAATACTTTAAAATACCCATAGGGGGAACTATTTTATTTGACGCCTATACAGGACTAAAGAATTACAAGTTCGTTGATTTTTTTAGAGGGATTATTGATTGCTTTAACCTCAGTATTCAAACCGATAATGTAAATAAAATGGTTTGCATAGAGCCTACCCATGCTTATAGTTTAACAGCAGATGTATTTAATACTAAGCCCGGATATTTTAATGGAGATTATCTGGATTGGAATGATAAACAAGACCTCTCTAAAGATTCTACCTTATCTCTTTTTAGTGATTATGAAAGAGAGGTCATTTTTAAATTTAAAGATGATGATAAAGATGGGATACTTAAGATCGTACAAGATCGCTATATCACTACCCTCGCTGCCAGCAAATATGTTTTTCCAGATCGGTTTAAAACAGGAAAGAAAGAACATGAAAATAGATTTTTCTCTCCTGTCATGCATTATACTATAGATCAATTTAAAGCTATCACAGGCATAGCTCCTCAGATGATCTGTATTATACCAGAAAATATCAGCAACACTTCGAACACAGAAGCCATCAACACCTTTAATCCTAAACTCGCTTATTATAAGGGTAATGTTACCGGAGCGGGCGGCTGGAAATTTGATGGCACCAACTTAACTACCTATCCTTTTTTATTTGCGGTAAATTATGGAGCAGGTGGAGAAAATGATCCTGTACTTTCTTATAGCGATGAGCGTATTGGCGAAGGCGCTAACATTAAAATTGCTTTTGGACTACTCAAACGCTTTTTCTGGCAACGGCTAGCCATTATGCGTAATGGGCAGTATTATAGCACGTATTTTAGATTGGATAACTATGATGTTACCAATTGGTTCCACCGGGAACATATTATCTGTAGAGGGCAAAAATGGGAACTAGTTAAAATAAGCAATTATAAACCTCTACAACAGCAATCTACACTTTGTGAACTTCGTAAATGGTCACCCATTAGTGCTAAAGATAATGAGGCCACTTATCCTACAACACAAGGTATTATAGATGGTAGTGTAACGGCTAACAATTTTGATATTAAATATGTACCCTTAAAATGCTTAATTACAGATATACCAATATAGCGGCCTCCCCTTGCCCCTCCAAAGGAGGGGAATAGAAGGAGGCTACAAAAGCAAGTATGAAAAATAAATCAAACTATATTTTTTAACCATTAAAATCCTCCCCCTTTGGGGGAGTTAGAGGGGGCTTCCTATGGCTGATACTAACACCATTACCAAAATTTATGACGTGCGTCTACTGGGAGCAGAAGATGCTATTAAACGGCTAGCTTCCATCAATGATTCTTTTAGTAAAATCCTACAAACTAAAAAAGAATTAAGTAAACAAACTAGTAGTATAGAAGATAGCGCACAGCTGCAAGAATTAAAACAAAAACTGGAAGCCGTTACCGCAGAAGAGCTTAAGCTAAAAATTGCCCGTAAGGAAGCGATGAATGAGCTCAAAGCCTATGAAGTAGAGAAGCAAAAAGAAATCAACAGTAGTAAATTATCAGCTGGACAGAATACCACACTTCAAGGAAGTTATAATGCACTCTATACCAGATATAAAGAACTGAATAAAGAGCTGCGAGCTACGCCAACTAGTGCTCCACAGTTTCAAAGCTTGCAAGCAGAAGTGAAAGGACTTAAGACGCAAGTAGATGATTTTAACCGCTCCTTTAGTGCAAGCAATAAACCCAGCGTGCTGGGAGAAATGCTTAAAAATCAAAGCGCAGCTATCAAGCAGGAACTCAGCAAATTAGATAGTGAGTTTAAAACCTTACAAAAAGATTTATCTACCATTGGTACGAGTGGTACTGGAGGATTAGATAGCCTAGAGAAAAAGATGCTTCAAAACAGGCAAGCGGCTACTAGTTTAGAACAACAATTTGAAAAACTACAAATAGAACTCAAAGGATTAGGCGGTGTTGGTACACAAGTGAGTGAAGGTTTGAAAAACGGTTTTCAAAACCTCTCAGGCAACATCACACAGTTAGCATTAGGATATGTGGGTTTTCAAGCAGCTATATCGGGTATAAAAGATAGCTTCGCTGAATTTGATCAGGCAGAAACCAATTCTCTACGCCTGCAAAATGCCCTACGTAATATGGGTAAAGAAAAGTATTTTGATGAACTCAAAGCACAAGCGGATGAGCTGGCTAAAAAATTAGGCTATATTGACAACGATGATATTGTAAAAGCTCAGGAAAAACTCGTCACCTTTGGTAAGTTATCTACTAAACAAATTAAGGAAGCCATCCCTACCATTGTAGATTTATCGGCTAACCTTGGCGTAACCATTCCAGAAGCAGCGGGTGTATTTTTAAAAGCTATTGAGGGTAATGCTAAAGCCTTAAAAGAATATGGCATCAATATTAAAGATGGGGGTAGCGAGGTAGAGCGTTTTGCCATTCTTCAAACACAGTTAGCTACTAAAGTAGCGGGTAGCGCAGATACGATGAGCCAGTCTGCTGCAGGAGGTTTTAGAAAGCTAAAACAAGTATTTGCTGATGCTAAGGAAGATGTAGGCCGCTCTATTGCTGAAGCCATTGATCCGCAACAGTTAGCCGCCACTGTAAAAAGTCTAACCCAGCTTTTAGTATTGCTCGTTCAAGCCATTACGGCTATACCTTTTTCAGCTGTAGCTGCTGGCTTTTTACTTTGGAAAGCAGGAGTAGCTGATCTTATTCCACTAAAAGCGAGGTTATTTGTTGCTATGCAATTAGAAAAAGGAGCAGCAGCATTTGAAGCACTGCAAGATAAAGCCCTTGCCGCAGGCAAGGCTGTGCTTCGTGCTGCAGTATCAGCATTAGCCCTTGCTAAAGGTGTACTTACGGGGCAGATCACGCTTGCCAGTGGAGCTGCCATAAGTTTTAGAGCAGTGATGACTGCTTTAAGTGGGCCGTTAGGTATAGTACTGGGTATTATTGGATTATTAGGTACCGCCTTTGCCAGTTTATCTTTTAGAAATAAAGAAAGCAATGATGCTTTAGTTAGGCAACAAGAGCTCTTAAAAGTAAATGCTGAATTGCAGGCAGAGGTAGCCAGACAAACAGGAGCTACTAAGGATAAGATTCAATCCTTAGTAGGAGTGATTACCAATGTCAACTCTAGTTATGAAGAAAAAAGAAAAGCGCTGCAAAAATTAATCGCCATATCTCCCGAATATTTAAAAGGCTTAACCCTTGAGAACATTAATACGCAGGAAGGAATTAATATTATTAGCCGCTACATCAAAGCCTTGGATTTAATGGCTGATGCTAAAGCCAGATTTGATTTGAAAACAAAACTAAGAGCGCAACTTTTAGAAAGTACCAATAAACAACAAGCCTTAGAGGTAGAACAAAAAGATGCACCCAACAGTTATGGATTTAAATTTATTCCTTCCCTGTTTGGCAAACAAAATAAAGGGACTTTGCAAGACGATATTGATAAAGAAAAACAGGAGCAAGATAAAATTAAATTACAGCTAAATGCTTTAGATTTTTCTGATAAGCAGCAGGTTGATAGTCTTCGAAAAAGTATAGAGGATAAAACCAATAAATTGAAAACCCTTAAAAAAGGTAGTGAAGAGGCTAAACGGCTAGCCCAAGATATTGCCAGCGAGCAAAGCGCTATGCTGACTATGCAAGGAATTGAGACTAGCCCCAGCACGACTACAGATGCAAGTAATTTAAGTGCAGAGGATAAAGAGAAAAAAGTAAATACGGAAAGTCTTGTTAAAAAAGCTTTTGATAAAGAACTGAAGTTACTAGAAGAAAATAGTAAGCTTCAGAAAGAAAAACTTCATCAGGCACAGCTAGAAAAAAAGATCAGCGAAGAACAGTATGTAAAAGACGTTGCTGTTATTACGAAGCAAGAATTAGAAGATAAGATAAAGCTTTATGAAAAGTACAAGCCCAAAGAAGTAGGCACCATTGCTTCTTTTAACACGGAAAAAATACAACTGGAAAAAGATACACAAAATAAGCTAAAAGAAATTAGACAAAACAGCTTCGACAAGCAGGAAGCACTCATTAAAAAAGAATACGATACAGCTAAAGCTATAGCGGAGTTGAACCTGAAAAAAGTAACCGGTGATACTAATGCTACGCCTGCAGAGAGAGCAGAAGCAGAGAAAGTATATTACAATACTATACTTGGGGCACAACAGCAGTTTAATCAAAAAATGGATCAGCTGGAAAAAACGCTAAAACTTTCTTCTCAAAATAATGCTACCCAGCGAGCCCTTGCTTTGTTGGAAGCAGCACAAACACTTAAAAATGCATTACTGAATATTCAAAAGCAACAGGCAGAAGAGCAGTTGCGCAGTGGCGCTGCTGCACTGCAGAGACAAAAAGCAGAAGCTGCTACTATACTAGCCAATCAGATAGATACTATTGGTGAAGATCCAAGACTATCGGCTAGAGCCAAAAAAGAAAAGATAGATAAAGCCAAAGCAGATACGCAGACCCTTGCCCTAGCTAGTGAAGAAGCCGCTGCTAAGATTCATTTTGAAACAATGCAGAACCTTTATAACCAAGGTTTGCAGACGGAACAAGAATTTTTACAGTCTAAGGAAAGACTGGCTAATGCTCGTATAGCGCTTATTGAAAATAAGAATGCACAGGAGATAGAAAAGGAAAAACAAAAAGCAGAGATATTAAATCAACTGGCACAAAGTGGATTACAAATAGCTAATGATTTAGCACAAGCTATGTTTGAAAGTGATAGAGAAAAACTAGAGAAGCTCAAAGACTATAAAATGGAGCGGTTGAACATTGAAAAGGAACAAGTGATGGCACAAGCGCAAAGTCAGGCAGAAAGAGATTCTTTAGAAAAACAATATGAACAAAAAAAGAAAGCTATAGAAAAAGAATCTTTTGAGCGGATGCGGCAGCAAAAGAAAAAAGAACTGGCTATACAATTGACTTTAGAGTTAGCCAATATTGCTGCGCAAGCTGCTGCTAACCCTAGTAATGCTTTTACCTTTGGCGCAGCAGGTGCGCTGCAATATGCCATCCTTGCCGCTGTGGCGCTGGCTCGCTATGGTATAGGGGTAAATCGTATCAATGCTCAAGAATTTGCTAGAGGTGGTATGCTAGGCAAAATATTAAATGTAGGAGGAATATTTAGAGGGCCTGCTCATAAACATGGAGGCATACCGTTTCTATTTAAGGGTCAAGCAGTGGAAGTAGAAGGTGAGGAAGGCTATGTAATTAAAGCGGGTAGTATGCAAAGTAATAAACGCTTTACGGTAACCGGTACACCAGCACAGCTGGCCTCGGCAGCTAATGTAATTGCAGGAGGTGTAAATTTTGCTCCGGGATTTATGTTGCGTCCTGTACGTTTTGAGTATGGCGGAACACTGGGTAGTAGCTTACAAGCTCCTGTATTTACATCTGCACAATCTATTGCAGAATCTAACAACGCTAATTCAGAAGATAATGCTAAAATCTTAGAAGCGCTTAAGGCTCAAGCTATCGCTATTGCAGAGCAAAATAAACGCATCGATAATATTAAGGTGCACGTGGTAACTAGAGAAATTACTACAGCACAGAAAAAAGATCAGCAATCTACTCAGTTAGCAACTTTGTAAACTTCCTTATACCCTTAACCTTAAAAAATCACTTATGAACGCTAATCTTATTAATCTAGATCATGAATTGCAACAACTAGCCCTTACGCATTGGCAACATTTTGTTTATACGGTAGGCAGCCATGCAATTAACACGGCAAAAATTTGTTTACTTAAGCAAAAGGGATTTAGCAATAGACAAGTAGCTAATAAACTTCAGCTTACTATAGGAGTAGTAAAGCATGGATGTAAAAAATGTTCTTCAATCCAAAAACTGTAAGATACTACTTATAGTAGGTAAATATATTTTTGACGAATAATATGTAATAGTTACATAATAAAACTGCCTGTATTAAATATCCAGTTATTTACACTTTGCAAAAATTCATGTATACTCTCAACTACATCAGAAAATAAATTATCATTTATCGTTAATAATTTTCTTACTCTACCTTTATTGTATTCTCGAAGAACTCCATAATCATATTCAGTTTCTACTGTCCAATCAGTTAATTTATAGCTATTTTCTAAATTGTCAAGATTTCTTTTAGAATCTTTCCCAAGCCTATAACTTTGCTCTGTCTGTACACCAGAATCAATAAAAAGATTATCCTTTTCAAAAATAGCGGATATATTTTCTAAACTTGTTACTGTTGACAGCAAACTATTTTTAAAATAAGGTTCAGTATATTGAATAAAAATTTGCTGATTCATTTCAGTTTTGAGCTTTTGTATAAAACCTTTCCAATCTTTCAAAGCAATAAAACCTAAAATCTCTTTTTTAAATAATAATCTATTGATTTCTTCTTTTGATAGTTTAATCATTTCTATAATATTCTCAAAAATGGGCTTTTGCTTATAACCATATAGAATTTTAAATAATTGACTACAAGCACCAAAAATCTGTTCGTCGATTTGTTTTTTTATGTATTTCCTCATTCTATCTCTATTATTTTCTATATCTATCATTAAGTTGATTTGCTTCTTAAGCATTTCAACTAGATTGTTCTTATCTATCTTTTTATTTTGGGTATCTTCTATTTGATAAGTAATTATTTTTCTAAATCTTAAATCAAAGGGCAAATCTTCGACCTTACCAAATTCAGTATTAAATATTAGTATTATACATTCCCAACCAATTGTCTTTGCAGCGTATCCAAGTTCAATTAAAACATTAGGATTTGGAATTTTTCTTTCTTCTGATTTACTATTTATAATACTTACATCAGCTATAAATATTTTTGTACTCTCAATTTTTGAGAAAATAGAAGCGACAATATCTGGAGCTCCTGAGTTATCTTTAATATCTCTATCAATTACAGGTTCTAAATGTATTTTTTCTTTATGTATTAGTTTAATAGCCTTTTCAATGCAATCTTGAATAAATCCTCGATTTTTATTATTAGGTAAATCAGACTGCCATGAATAAAAAATATTTACTTTCATTGGTATAAAAATAGTTTTAGATATTAAAATTTATCTAAACAAAAGTATAGTAATATATAACTAAAATGAACTATAAATAGATTGCTACATCTATTTAATTGTTAATCAGGACATGAATTAGTTCCTATTATTATAATTTGAAATATAGACTAGTATTGGATTATAGAAAATAGAATACGAACTAATTCATGCTCTTATTAATGAATAACATAAAAATTTAATGTGATGGATTTAATAGCTCGTTATAATAATAGAATAATAATTAAAAAATTAATTCTTTCTATAACTGGTATTAATATTGACGAGCCCAATAATAAAGGGCACTTCTTTACCAAAGAAGTAGAAAGAATTCAATCTTATAATCCTGAAAAATATTGGGATACCTTGCTTTATTTCAATTACCTTTTAGAACAATTTAACAAAATTTCAAAACATAATAAATTAGACTTTGATTATTTTTTAAATGAATTCTCAGTTGATGGTGATAACTTAAGAGGACAAAAATTTGAAATACAAACCTATATAAGATTATTAAATAAAGGACTACAATTTTCAAAGATAACACATCCAGATTTTGAAATACAGTTCTCTGATGGAGCTGTTTTTATTGAATGTGCAACAAGACAAAGAGATAAGGAGGGAACTTATATAAAGTCAGTAGAAGGTAAAATTATTGAGAAACAAACTAAAGGGAAAGAACAAAGCTATGCTAATTATAATACTGCACTACATATTGAAATATCGAATCCAATTTATAATTCATTTGGTAAAGAGGACTTTTTAGATACTCCCGTTCTTGAACAAATACTTAATAGAATGATAAAAGAAGTAACCTTCGGAGCAATCGTTTTAATTCATCATTTCTATGCTAAGGAAGATGGTATAGTTTATGGACATCCAGTTATTAAATATCATGATAAATGCAATCCTAATTTAAAAATGATGCATGATTTAATGTTTGAGTTGAAATTAGTGCGGGTGAGCAAAGTTCTCAAATCACATATTTAATTCTATTCATCTTCAACATTATATATAATATTAAGAAGTTAGTCTGTTCTAAAAATAGGCTGTAAATTATCCTAATATTTAAGTTATACTGTACTATAAAGCATATAGCTATAGGAACTTTGTATGAGTAGATTACTATGCCAACACCGAGCTTCCATATCGCTATGAAAAACACTATTGGAGATGGTGTACTAGAACTTCACTTTCTAGACACCATAACCAATAGCACTCAGTTCGATTGGACTACAGGAGAGCTCCTCACTACTAATCTAGTAGAAGAAACCATTGCTCAAGTTAAAGCCGCTAATCCCAGTAGAATAAAATGTATTATAGATTCTATTGGCGGGGATGCCGGTATTGGACTTGCCATCTATAACTTTTTAAAATCCTACAATGCAAAAGTAGAGGTAGAAATCATCGGCATGGCGGGCAGCATTGCTTCGGTTATAGCTATGGCTGCCAGCAAAGGCAAACTCTCCATTGCCCGCAATGCATTTATGGTGATCCATAAAGCCTGGGGCGTAGGCATCGGTAATAGTGATGAGCTCAGACAAGCCGCTGATGTCATTGATAAATACACCGCACAAGTAGTAGACATCTATGCTCAACGCACCGGTAAACCTATGGATGAAGTCTCTGCTCTGATAGCTGGCGGTGATTACTGGATGAGTGGCGTAGAAGCTGTAGAACAAGGCTTTGCAGATGTTGTATTTAACGATAATGCGCAACTACTGGTAGCCGCTCATTTGCTACATCTACCCAAGCAATATAAAAATGTACCTGCTGATATAAAA
>Ga0075163_10007832_pt1 | contig 14100 bp, 12 predicted proteins | sample JI1023141ADNA_FD_71478 | JGI IMG/M metagenome (GOLD analysis project Ga0075163, IMG submission 71478) | Wastewater effluent complex algal communities from Wisconsin, to seasonally profile nutrient transformation and Carbon sequestration -... | ecosystem: Engineered > WWTP > Effluent > Algae...
GCGGCGTTCCACGGACACACCTCCTGGCACACGTCGCAGCCGAAGATCCGCGTGCCCATCGCCGCGCGCAGCGCCCGCGGGATCGGCCCGGCGTGCTCGATCGTCAGGTACGAGATGCAGCGGCGCGCGTCGAGCACGTAGGCGTCGACGAAGGCGCCGGTCGGGCAGGCGTCGAGGCAGGCGCGGCAGTCGCCGCAGCGCGTGCGCGGCGCCGGGGCCACCACCGGCGCGACGTCGGCCGCGAGCAACAGCTCGCCGAGCACGACGTACGAGCCGAGCCCGGGCGCGATGACCAGGGTGTTCTTCGCGGTGAAGCCGAGGCCGGCGCGCTCGGCCAGCTCGCGCTCGGCCAGCGGCGCCGCGTCGACGCAGACCCGCCACGCCAGCGGCCCGGCCAGCGCCACCAGCGCGGCGGCGACGGTCTGCAGGCGATCGCGGACGATCAGGTGGTAGTCGGTGCCGCGGGCGTAGCGCGCGATCGCGCCGCGCAGCGCGATCGGCGCGTCGGTCGGCGCGGCGGTCGGCGGGGGCGGCGCGTCGGCGCCGTAGGCCAGCGCGACGACGATCGCGGTGCGCGCGCCGGGCAGGAGCGTCGTCGCGTCGGCGCGGCCGGCGACGTGCTCGGGCGTCGCCAGGTAGCTCATCTCGCCGTGGTGGCCGGCGGCCAGCCACGCCTGGTACACGTCGGCGCGCGGCGACGGCGCCAGCGGCACGATGCCGACGCGGTGGAACCCGGCGGCCTGGCACGCGGCGATCGCGGCGTCGCGCAGCGCCGCGGGATCGGCGGTCACAGCGGCGGCGCCGCCTCGGCCGAGCCCTCGCGATCGTCGTCCTCGGGCTGGCCCGCGAAGTAGACCTCGTCGTACGGCACCGCGCAGTCGCGCTCGCGCGGCTCGGGGTAGTCGACCAGCTCGCCGCGGTAGGTGCGCACGACGACCTTGTCGGGGTGGCGCTCGACGATGTAGTCGGGGCCGATCGGCAGCTTGCCGCCACCGCCCGGCGCGTCGATGACCAGGTGCGGGATGCACATGCCGCTCATCCAGCCGCGCAGCGAGCCGTACAGCGCGATCGCCGCGTCGACCGGCGTGCGCAGGTGATCGGTGCCGATGACGGTGTCGCCCTGGAACAGGTAGTACGGGCGCACGCGCGCGCGCAGGAGGCCGCGGAACAGCGCCCGCAGGCTGCGCGTCGACGAGTTGATGCCGCGCAAGAGCACGGTCTGGTTGCCGACCGGGATGCCGTGATCGATCAGCCGCTCGCACGCGGCCCGCGCCTCGGGGGTCAGCTCCTTGGCGTGGTTGAAGTGGGTGTTGATGAACACCGGCGCGTGGGCCCGCAGCGCGCGGCACAGCTCGTCGTCGATGCGCATCGGGCACACCACCGGGATCCGGGTGCCGATGCGGATCGTCTCGATGTGCGGGATCGCGCGGATCCGCCCGACGATGCCGGCCAGCTTCTCGGTGGTCATCAGCAGCGGATCGCCGCCCGAGATCAGCACGTCGCGGATGCGCGGGGTGCGCGCCAGGTAGGCCAGCCCGGCGTCGATGTCGCTGGCGCTCGGCGGCGCGTCGCCGCCGACCAGCCGCCGGCGGTTGCAGTGGCGGCAGTAGATCGCGCAGCGATCGACCACCAGGAACAGCGCGCGATCGGGGTACTTGTGGATCACGCACGGCGCCGGGTGGTGGTGATCCTCGCCCAGCGGATCGCGCAGCTCCTCGTCGCGGATGTCGAGCTCGGCGGCGCGCGGGATGGCCTGCATGCGCACCGGGCAGCGCGGGTCGCTGCGGTCCATCAGGCTGGCGTAGTACGGCGTGATGCCGACGCGGAACAGGTGGGCCGACGCCGCCAGGCCGGCGCGCTCGGCCGGCGCCAGGTCGATCACCTCGGCCAGCTCGGCGCCGCTGGTGATCATGTTGCGCAGCTGCCAGCGCCAGCTCGACCAGTCGCGGTCGGCGACGTCGGCGCGCGTGCGCGCGGGAGCAGGCTGGTCGACGACCGGGAGCATCGGCGTCGGTTACCGCGGGCCGCGGCGGTTGGCAACCGCCAGCGCGCGCGCGCGGTCGATCACCGGCACCAGCCCGTCGGTGAGCGGCAGGGCCGCGAGCTCGGCGGCGCCGACCCAGCGGGCGGCGCGGGCGTCGTCGCCGGGGCGCGGCGCGGCGGTCGTGCGCGGCGTGGCGAGGTAGTCGAGGATGACGTAGTGGTAGGCGCCCGCGTCGGCGGCGACGACCCGCTCGACCACCTCGACCAGCGGGCCGACCTCGACCTCGACGCCGGTCTCCTCGCGCACCTCGCGGGCCACCGCGGCGGCCAGCGCCTCGCCGTGGTGCAGCTTGCCGCCGGGGACGGTCCACTGGCCGACGCCCGGCGGCCGCCCGCGCTCGATCAACAGCACGCGACCGTCGGCGTCGAAGACCACCGCGGCGACCGCGACCACCGGGTGCGCGGCCGGGCCGGTCACCGCGCGCGCTTTCGCGGCGTCGCCGTGGCCTTCGCGGGCGCCTTCGCCTGCGCCGTGGCTTTCGCGGGCGCCTTCGCCGTGGCCTTCGCGGGCGCCTTCGCCGTGGCCTTCGCTGGCGCCGTGGCTTTCGTGGGCGCCTTCGCCTTCGCCGCCGTCGCCGTCGCCGCCGCGGCCCGGCCGGGCACCTCGGCCGACGGGCACAGCGGCGCCAGCGTGCACGTGTCGCAGGCCGGCTTCTTGGCGAAGCACACCCGGCGGCCGTGCCAGATCAGCTGATCGGCGAAGGTCTTCCACGCGTCCTTCGGCAGCACCGCCATGAGATCGCGCTCGATCTTCACCGGGTCGGTCTCGCGGGTGAGGCCGAGCCGCGCCGCCAGCCGCGTCACGTGGGTGTCGACGACCACGCCGACGGTGGTGCCGAGCGCCGTCGACAGGACCACGTTGGCGGTCTTGCGGGCGACGCCGGGCAGGGCCACCAGCGCGTCGAGATCGGCCGGCACCTGGCCGCCGTGGCGCTCGACCAGCGCCCGGGCCATGCCGATCAGGCTCCGCGCCTTGGCGCGGTAGAAGCCCGACTTGAAGATCAGCGGCTCGAGCGCCTCGGGCGCCGCCTGGGCCAGCGCGTGGGCGTCGGGGTACCGGGCGAACAGCGCCGGCGTCAGCGTGTTGATCATCTTGTCGGTCGACTGCGCGGCCAGGATGGTCGCGCACAGGAGCTGGAAGGCGTCCTGGTGGTCGAGCTCGCAGGTGGCGTCGGGCCAGGCCGCGGCCAGCGCCGCGATCAGCGCGGTGGGCTCGCGGGCCGTCGCCGGCGCCGAGGACGTGGTAGACCGAAGGCGGTGACCCATGAAGCTCTGGCACGGTAGCATCGCTCGCGCGCTCGCGATCGCGGTGGTCGCGATCACCTGCGGTTGTCTCTCCAAGAAGGAGATCAAGACCGCGCGCAACTCGGTCTACGACACCGAGTTCGCCAACGTGTACTCGGCGGCCGTCGACGCGGTGCGCACGCTGTACCCCACGTTCGAGGAGAACCCGACCACCGGCGTCATCAAGACGGCGTGGCATCAGGTGAAGTTCTCCGACCCCAACGCCGACGATCCCAAGACCACGCAGGTCGCCGATCGCGCGGCCGGCGTCGGCGCCGCGTCGCCCAACCCGACCAACCTCGGCTACAACCCGTCGTTCGCGCGGCGGATGTACTTCATCAAGTTCAACGTCACCGTCGCCGGCATCCGCCCGTTCCGGGTGCGGGTCGTGGGCACCGCGTCCGAGCTGCGGCCGGGCGACGCGCTGCCGACCGAGCTCAAGGGCGAGGCGGTGCCGCACTGGCTGTCCGGGCGCACCGACGAGCTCACCGTGAAGATCTACCGCCGGCTCAAGCAGTACGCGGTGGCCGCGCCCGAGGAGAAGGTCGCGCCAGAGGAGGTCGAGGCGGTGGTCGTCGACGGCGACATCCCGGCCGGCGCCCAGACCGTGGCGGCCGACGTCGTGCGCGCGCTGCACAAGCGCGACTACGCCGCGCTGCGGAGCCAGGTCGCCGACGACGTCGTGTGGAGCCGCGGCGCCGCGCCCGGCGCCGACGTCGCGCTGGCGATGTGGCAAGCCGACCCGACCGTGCTGGCCGCGCTCGAGGCGGCGATCAGCGCCGGCTGTCACGGCGACGCCGAGCAGGTGCTGTGCCCGGCGACCGGCGCGGCGGCCCACGCCGAGTTCCGGATGCGCAACGGCGTGTGGAAGCTGACCGCGTTCGTCGACGGCGATCGCTGAGCCGCGGCCGCAGCGTGGCGACACGCCCTCGATAGGAGCTCAGTCCTCGCGGGGCGGACCGCCGGCCAGCTCGACCACCGCCTCGAGGATGCGCGCGGTGGCGCCCCAGATGCGGTGGCCGGCGAACGGGTAGGCCCGCATCGTCCAGGCGCGGCCGCGCCAGGTGCGGGTGCCCATGTGCTCGATGTCGACGCGATCGTAGAAGCGCGCGAGCGGCACCCAGAACCAGCTCGCGACCTCGCGCGGGTTCGGCGCGATCGCCTGGCCGGCGTCGAGCTCGGCGACCACCGGCGTGATCGCGTAGCCGGTCGGGGTCGGCACGTCGTCGAGCGTGCCCAGCACCCGCGGCGCGGCCCGCGGCACGCCGAGCTCCTCCTCGGCCTCGCGGCGCGCGGTGGCGATCAGGTCGACGTCGGTGGCGTCGAAGCCGCCGCCGGGCAGGGCGATCTGCCCCGAGTGGGTGGGGGCGTCGGCGCCGCGCTCGATCAGCGGCACCCAGGTGGCGCCGTCGCGCTCGACCAGCAGCAGCGCGACCGCCGACCGCCGCAGCGTGGCGTCGGCCAGGCGCAGCCCCGGGTGCACCGCGAGGCCCGCGGTCAGGCGCTCGATCAGCTCGCGGTGGGGCAACAGCATCTGGGGCTTCGATGCCGGGCCGGCATCACTCGCTGCACGTCGGCCGGCGCTCGGGGATGAGCTTGCCGGGGTTGAGCAGGTCGAGCGGATCCCACATCGCCTTCCACCGCCGCTGCCACTCGAGCACGCGCTCGCTCTGCTCGAGGTGCATGTACGGCCGCTTGATGAGGCCGATGCCGTGCTCGCCCGACAGCGTGCCGCGCAGGTCGACCGCGTCGGCGAAGATCCGGGCGCAGGCCCGATCGACCTTGGCCCAGCTCGCGGGATCGGCGGGGTCGTCGTCGGAGACGACGTTGACGTGGAGGTTGCCGTCGCCGGCGTGGCCGAACACCGCGATCGGCAGCCCGACCTCGGCGGCGATGCGATCGACGCGCGCCAGCATCGCGGTGATCGCGCCGCGCGGCACGCAGACGTCCTCGCCGATCTTGATCGGGTGCGCCTCCTTGAGCGACGGCGAGATCAGCCGGCGCGCCTCCCACAGCGCGCGCCGCTCGGCGGGATCGTTGGCGGCGAAGACGTCGAGCGCGCCGGCCGCCTCGCAGTCCTCGCCCAGCCGCTCGATCTGACCGTCGAGCGTGTCGGCGTCGCCGTCGACCTCGATCAGCGCGATCGCGCCGGCGTTGGCGGGGAACGCGTAGCGCGAGCGACCACGGACGTGATCGATCGAGGTGCGGTCGGCGATCTCGATGACCCGCGGGCGCACGCCGCGGCCGATCAGCGCGGTGATCGCGCGGGCCGCGCCGGCCATGTCGGGGAAGATCGCCAGGAGCGTCGCGACCGCCGGCGGCTTGGGCAAGAGCCGCAGCGTCAGCTCGGTGATCACGCCGAAGGTGCCCTCGCTGCCGACGAACCCGGCGGTCAGATCGTAGCCGGTGACGCCCTTGGTGGTGCGCCGCCCGACCCGCAGCACCTCGCCGCCCATCAGCGCGACCTCGAGGCCGAGCACGTACTCGCGGGTGACGCCGTAGCGGAACGCGCGCGGGCCGCCGGCGTTGTTGGCGGCGTTGCCGCCGATCGAGCAGTACTCGAGGCTGGCCGGGTCGGGCGGGTAGAACAGCCCCTGGGCCTCGACCGCGGTCTGCAGCTCGCCGGTGATGACCCCGGGCTCGACCACCGCGACCAGGTCGTCGGCGCTGATCTCCTTGACCCGCTGCATGGTCTCGACCGACAGCACGACGCCGCCGCGCACCGGCAGGCAGCCGCCGGTGAGGCCGCTGCCGGCGCCGCGCGGGGTGCACGGCACGCGGTGCTCCGCGCACAGCCGCAGCACCGCCGCCACCTCCTCGGTGGTCGCGCACTTCACCGCGACGTCGGCGGGGAACGGGCCGGCCGGGCTCTCGTCCCGGCCGTAGTCGGCGAGCCGCTCGTCGCCGGGCAGGATCACCGCGCCGGCGGGCAGCTCGCGCGCGAGGATCGCGCCGATGTCGACGCCGCCGCCCACCTCACACCGAGAACGACGAGCCGCAGCCGCAGGTGGACTTCACGTTCGGGTTGTTGAACTTGAAGCCCGCGCCCGACAGCCCTTCGACGTAGTCGATCTCCGTGCCGACCAGGTACATCAGGCTCATCTCGTCGACGACGACCTTGACCCCGGCGACCGAGAACTGCTGATCGACCTCGGTCGGGCTGTCGAAGTACAGGTCGTAGCTGAAGCCGGCGCAGCCGCCGCCGACGACGCGCAGCCGCAGGCCCATGTCGGCCTCGATCTGCTCGGCGTCGCGGATCTCGTTGACCTTGGTCGCCGCGATCGGGGTGAGGTTGACGAGCGTGTCGAGCCCGACGGGCTCGTCGGAGACCGGCGGGGGCGCCGCCGAGGGAGTGGTTTCGCGAAACAGGGTGGCCATGGGACCTCCAGCGATCTAAGCCGCCAGGATTTACAGGTGTACCTACCATGGGCGCGGTTGGCAACCGGATCGCTCACCGCTACCCTGGCGCCGTGGCTACCTACGCCGACTTACTGGCGCGCACGCGCGCCGCGATCCGCGAGGTGACGCCCGCCGAGGTCGCGCTGGGCGCGGCGCACCTGCTCGACGTGCGCGAGCCCGACGAGCTCGCCGAGGGCGCGCTGCCCGGCGCGATCGCGATCCCGCGCGGCTTCCTCGAGAGCCGCGTCGAGGCGGCGCTGCCGGATCGCGCGGCGCCGGTGGTGGTGTACTGCGCCGGCGGCAACCGCTCGGTGTTCGCCGCGCGCTCGCTCGTCGAGCTGGGCTACGCCGACGTGCGCTCGCTCGCCGGCGGCTTCGCGGCGTGGAAGGCGGCGGGGCGTCCGGTGGCGCGTGGCGACGGCGGGCTGTCGGCGGCGCAGCGCGCGCGCTACGCCCGCCACCTGATCCTGCCCGAGGTCGGCCTGGCCGGGCAGCAGCGCTTGCTGGCGGCGCGGGTCGCGGTGATCGGCGCTGGCGGGCTGGGCTCGCCGGTGGCGCTGTACCTGGCGGCGGCGGGCGTCGGCACGCTGACGATCATCGACGACGACGTGGTCGACGCGTCGAACCTGCAACGCCAGGTGCTGCACACCACCGAGCGGGTCGGCCAGCCCAAGGTCGACTCGGCGGCGCGCACCATCGGCGCGCTCAACCCGGACGTCACCGTCGTGGGGCACCGGCTCCGCCTGACCAGCGCCGAGGCGCCGGCGCTGCTGGCGGGTCACGACGTGATCGTCGACGGCACCGACAACTTCGCGACCCGCTACCTGGTCAACGACGTCGCGCTCCGGCTCGGCGTGCCGGTCGTCCACGCGTCGATCTGGCGCTTCGAGGGCCAGCTCACCGTGTTTCCGGCCGCCGGCGGCCCCTGCTATCGCTGCCTGTATCCGGCGCCGCCGCCGCCCGGCGCGTCGCCGAGCTGCGCCGAGGCCGGCGTGCTCGGCGTGTTGCCCGGCGTGCTCGGCGTGCTGCAGGCCACCGAGGCGATCAAGCTGGTGCTCGGCCTGCCGTCGGTCGCGGGCCGCCTGCTGATCTACGACGCGCTGCGCGCCAAGCTGCGCGAGCTGGCGCTCCGGCGCGATCCCGGGTGCCCGACCTGCGGCGACGGCGTCGATCGATCGGCGATCCCGCTCATCGACTACGCCGCGTTCTGCGCCGGCGCGTGACCGGCGATCACAGCTTCGCCGCGACGTTCGCGAACAGGGTCTTGCCCGACAGATCCAGGCCGCCCTGGTCGAACGTGTCGAACGGGATGCTCAGGCCGCCGCCGACGGTGGCCTCCCCGAGGTCGTACTGGCCGCCGAGCGTGATCGCGTCGAAGGTGCCCTCGTCGCTCGCGTCGCTGCCCAGCGATCCCAGCGACGACAGCTCGATGGTCGCGCCGGCGGCGCCCTGCTTGAAGCCGGCCGCGAGATCGATGTGGTACAGCGGGTCGGGGTTGTCGTCGCCGGGGCTGTCGATGAAGACGTCGAGGCCGACGTCGGCGCGGGCGAACAGCACGCCGCGCTGGACCGCCGGCGACGCCGCCAGCCGCACCACCGTGCTGTCGACGGCGCTGGCCGCCAGGTCGGACGGGCGCCGGCTGGCCAGGTGGATCAGCGGCAAGAACGCCTCGTCGAAGCCGCTGTCCTGGTCGGGGCCGGTCGGCAGCACCACGCCGGCGCGCAGCGCGAGCGTGGCGTCGGTGAAGTCGGCGCGATACAGGCCGCCGAGCTCGAGGTCGGACAGCGCCTGGGCGTCGTCGAGCGACATCGCGCTGACGCGGGCGTAGCCGCCGATCCGGTCCGGCGTCACGAACTGCGCGCTCAGGTGCGTCGAGTACAGGTTCACGTCGGCGCCGTCGTAGATGCCGATCGCGACCTCGGCCGCGACCTCGGAGACGGCGCCATCGGGGGCCAGCGACGGGAAGCGGAGCGGGCTGGTCGGCGCGGCCGGGGCGGCGGGATCGGCGGCGGCGCTGCCGGCGGTGGCGAGCGTGGCGAGCAGGGTCGACGTGAGGAACGCGCGAGCGGAAGGCATGCGGGGCATGCCGGACCCCTCAGCAATAGTCTTGCCACGCCGCAGGCGCCCGAAACGGGCCCTGGGCGCGCGGTAGTGTCCAGGGCTTCACGCCACAGACTGTGATGCGCCGGCTACCGGAGGCGCCATGCCCACGACGGCCAGGGGGTAGCTTGACCGGTCGGTGGGCGCACGGGACACTCTGCGTCAGTGGCCATCGCGCCTGGGCAGCAGGTCGGCAATTACCGGGTGCAGGCGCGCCTGGGCGTCGGCGGCATGGGCGTGGTCTACCTCGCCGAGCACCCGATCATCGGCAAGAAGGTCGCGCTCAAGGTCATCCACCGCGAGCTGTCGGCCAACCGCGAGGTGATCGGGCGCTTCTACCAGGAGGCGCGGGCGGTCAACCTGATCGGCAACGAGCACATCGTCGAGGTCCACGACTTCGGGCAGTCACCCGAGGGCGATCTGTTCTTCGTGATGGAGTACCTCGACGGCAAGACCCTGGCGCAGGTGTTGACCCGCGAGCGGCTCCTCGACGTGCCGCGGGCGCTGCACGTGAGCGCACAGATCGCCGACGCGCTGGCGGCGGCCCACACCGCCGGGATCATCCACCGCGACCTCAAGCCCGACAACGTGATGCTGCTCGAGCGGAGCGGTGATCCGGCGTTCGTCAAGCTGCTCGATTTCGGCCTGGCCAAGGTGATGTCCGAGAGCGGCACGAAGAACCTCACCGCCGCCGGCGTCATCCTCGGGACGCCGCAGTACATGTCGCCCGAGGCGTGCGAGAGCAAGAAGGTCGATCACCGCACCGACATCTACGCGCTCGGCGTGCTGCTGTTCCAGATGCTGTGCGGGCAGGTGCCGTTCGACGGCGAGACCATGGGCGCCGTGCTGATCAAGCAGGTCTCGCAGCCGCCGCCGGCGCCGCGCGGGCTGTCGCCGCTGATCCCGCCGGCGGTCGAGCAGATCATCTTGCGCTGCCTGGCCAAGGCCCCCGACGCGCGCTTCCAGTCGATGGCCGAGCTGCGCGCGGCGCTGCTCGATCCGGGCCTGTACCTGCAGGCCGCGCCGGCGCCGCTGCCGGCGGCGCAGCCGAGCGCGGCGGCGCAGGCGGCGACGATGTACGCCGTCGAGACCAACGCGGCGATGGGCTACGCCGCGACCGCCGGGATGGCCGCGTACAACACCAAGGCGGTCGCCGCCGGCGGCGGGGGCCTCGGCGCCGCGGCGACCGCGAGCCACGCCGCGGTCGCGCCGCCGCGCCTCACCGGGCCGGTGTCGGCGCAGCAGGCGACGATGATGATGGACAGCGGGCCGCCGCTCGGCGCCGGCATGGTCGGCGCGATGGCGGTGGCGGCGTCGCCGGAGGTCACCGCGCCGCGCCGCATGACCGCGCCGCCGATCGCGGTGCCGCAGAACCAGACGCTGCTCATCGCGACGCCGCCGGGGCACCACCGCGGGCCGCCGCGCCGCCGCGGCCCGGTGATCGCGGCGCTCGCGATCGTCGGGGTGGTCGGCGTCGTGACCGCGCTGATCGTGCTGGGTGGCGGCGGCGCGGGGCCAACGGGCGGCGCCGACGCGGGCGCGGCCGGGGCGGGTGGAGCTGGCGGCGCCGCGCTCGACGCCGGCGCGGCGGTGGCCGAGGCGTCGGTCGACGCGGCCGTGACGGTCGACGCGCCGCCCGCGCGGGCGCGGGTCACCGTCACCAGCGATCCGGCGGGCGCCGAGGTGCTCGACGCCACCGGCCGCGTGCTGGGCGTGACGCCGGTGACCGTCGACGCGGTCGTCGACGGTCAGCCGTGGACGCTGAGCTTCCGCCGCGCCGGCTCGAAGTCGCGCGACAAGGTGATCACCGTGACCGGCGACATGACGGTGTCGGTGTTGCTCGAGGCGGACGGCAGCGGCAGCGGCAGCGGCCGACGGCCCGGCGGACGCAAGCCGCCCGACAAGGTGGGGCCGGGGCCGGGTTCGGGCAGCGACAAGATCGATCTGATGGAGCCGACCTTCCGCTGAGTTGCAGGAGGTGCGTCGCCGCACCTCCCTCGGCGGGGCCAGGTCCCCGCCGAGCCTCCCACCAGGACGCGAGACTCCCGGCGCGTCGACCGGTGCTCAACCGGAACTTACACGCTCTGAGCGTCGCCGCCGCGCGGCCGAGGTCGCGGGTTGCGTCGCCGCCGGGGATCGGCGAGGGTTACCGGGTGATCGTCGTCCCCGTCATCGCGTTGATCGCCGCGGCCGCGCTGGCGTTCGTGCTGGCGCGGGGCCGGCGCGACGCCGACGCGCGCGCGGCCATCGAGCGCGCGCGCGCCGACTCCGACGCGGTGCGCTCGTCGGCGACGGTCGAGGCGGCCGCGGTCCGGCAAGCGGCGGAGTCGGCGGCGCGCGCCGAGGCGCTCGCGCAGCGCCAGACCGTCGACGCCGAGCTCGACGTGGCGCACGAGCGGGTCAGCGCGCGCGAGGCCGCGATCGCCGGCGCGCGCGCCGAGCTGGAGACCCGCGGCGACGAGCTGGATCAGCGCGAGGCGGCGCTCGCCGCCGACGAGCAGGACCGCCGCGCCAAGGGCGATCGGGCGCGCGGGCTCGAGGGCGACGTGGCGCGCCGGGCCCGCGATGCCCACGCCGCGCTCGAGGCGCGGGCCGGGATCGGCGCCGAGGCCGTGGCGGCGGCGCTGGTGCAAGGCTGGACCGAGACCGCGCGCGCCGAGGCCGCGGCGCTGGTGCGCGCGGCGGGCGAGACCACCGCCGACCCCGCGTTCGATCGCGAGGCCAAGCGGGTGATGGAGATCGCCAGCGGCCGCTACCACAACCACTTCCTCACCGAGCGCAACCTGTCGACGTTGCGCCTCGAGGCGCCGGTGATGGAGACCGTGCTGGCCCAGGGCGGCATCGTCCACGCGGCGCTCGAGGAGGTCGGCGGCGTGAAGGTCATCGTCGCCGACGATCAGACCGCGGTGCGCCTCGACGGCCAGGACAGCCTCGGCCGCGAGGTGGTGCGGCGCGCGTTGGCCAAGCTGGCCAAGCGGGCCGACGCCGCGAAGGAGGCGCTGACCAACCCGACCGACTTCGTCACCAAGGTGCGCGAGCACCTCGACGGCGAGGTGAAGACGCTGGGCAAGAAGGCGTTCCAGACGCTCGGCGTGCCCAAGGCGCACCCCGAGATCGTCTGGCTGGTGGGCGCCCTCAACTGGCGGACCAGCTACACCCAGAACCAGTGGCTGCACGCGGTCGAGGCGTCGTTCCTCGCCGGCATGATGGCCGCCGAGCTCGGCCTCGACGAGAAGCTCGCGCGCCGCGCGACCTTGATGCACGACATCGGCAAGGCGCTGACGCACAAGATCGAGGGCAGCCACGCCGTGATCGGCGCCGACATCGCGCGCCGGCTCGGCGAGCCCGAGCTGGTCGCCAACGCCATCGGCTCGCACCACGCCGACGAGCCCGCCAACTCGGTCTACGCGTACCTGGTCGCCGCCGCCGACGCCATGAGCGGCGCCCGGCCCGGCGCGCGTCGCGAACAGACCGAGGGCTTCTCCACCAAGATCGAGGAGCTCGAGCGCATCGGCGAGCGCCACCGCGGCGTCGCCCACGCCCACGCCGTCCAGGGCGGCCGCGAGCTCCGCGTCTACGTCCGCGAGCGCGACGTCGACGACGCCGGCGTCGTCGATCTCTCCAGCGCCATCGCCGCCCAGGTCTCCGACGAGCTCGTCTTCCCCGGCCAGATCAAGGTCACCGTCATCCGGGCCTTCGAAGCCATCGCCACCGCCAACTGACCGCGGGGACAGGATCCTGGGTCGCAAGATACCAGGATCATTTACGTATTTTGCCCTGCCGCGTCGCGAAAAGGGACACTTTCCCGGTGTCTAACCCGCCGGGATCGTTGATGGATTTCGCGGTCGAATTCGCGATGCCTTTCGCCAGGTTACGCGGTAGGGAAGTGTCCCTTTTTGCGCCGCGGTGTGGCTGAATTCGTTAGCGATCTCGGTGCGATAGGGGGGTGGATCCTGTCCCCATGGGGTGGACTCTCACCTTCACGTCAGCGTTGGGCTTGACAGGGCGGGGGTGGGGCACCCATAGTGCGCGCTGAGACCTGACCCTCACGTGAACGTGAGAGTAGCGATGGAGAAGCCCGAAGATAAGTTGATGCGCGTCGGCGAGCTGGCCAAGGTGGTCGGCAAGACGGTGCGCGCGATGCACCTGTACGAGGAGCTGGGGCTGCTCGAGCCGGTGGCGCGGTCGGAGGGCGGCTTCCGGCTGTACGGGCCGAGCGCGGTGGACCGCATCCACTGGATCGTCAAGCTGCAGGCGATCGGCTTCACGCTCGCCGAGATCCAGGGCTTCGTCCAGGACTTCACCGACGCGGGCACCGGCAAGGACGCGACCGATCGCGTGCGCGCGGTGTTCACCGGCAAGCTCACCGAGATCCGCGAGCAGATGACCCAGCTGCAGGTCATCGAGAACGATCTGCACGAGGCGCTGGCGTACCTCGACTCGTGCCAGTCGTGTTCGACCGAGTACACGCCGCACGAGTGCGGCGAATGTGGCCACAACGGCCACGAGCGCGCCAAGGCCCCGCGGCTGTTCGCGGGCCTGTCGCGGCGCGCGCTGCCGATCCACGGCCGCGAGCGCGAGTTCGACGTCGCCGCCACCGAGCTGGTCAAGGACCCGCGCAACTAGGACTGTCATGGCCACCAACGTCTCTCCCTCGACCTCCACGCTCGGCCGCCTCGTCGCGCCGCCGCCGTCGGTGAAGCTGCCCATCTTCATGGACAACCACTCGACGACGCCGGTCGATCCGCGCGTGCTCGAGGCGATGCTGCCGTACTTCACCGAGCACTTCGGCAACGCCGCCAGCCGCAACCACGTGTTCGGCTGGACCGCCGAGGCCGCCGTCGAGGCCGCCCGCGGCCAGATCGCCGCGCTGATCGGCGGCGACGCCAAGGAGATCGTCATCACCTCGGGCGCGACCGAGGCGATCAACCTGGCCATCAAGGGCGTCGCCTCGTACTACGGCAAGGCGGGCAAGCACATCATCACCGTCGAGACCGAGCACAAGGCGACGCTCGACACCTGCAAGCGCCTCGAGCGCGACGGCTTCACGGTCACGTACCTGACGCCGGCCGCCGACGGCCTGGTCACCCCGGCGCAGGTCGCCGACGCGGTCACCGACCAGACGATCCTGGTGAGCATCATGCTCGCCAACAACGAGATCGGCGTCGTGCAGCCGATGGCCGAGATCGCCCGCGCGGTGAAGGCCAAGAACCCCAAGACGCTGATCCACTCCGACGTGGTGCAGGCGGCCGGCAAGGTCGAGTGCGACGTCCT
>Ga0075163_10007833_pt1 | contig 14100 bp, 10 predicted proteins | sample JI1023141ADNA_FD_71478 | JGI IMG/M metagenome (GOLD analysis project Ga0075163, IMG submission 71478) | Wastewater effluent complex algal communities from Wisconsin, to seasonally profile nutrient transformation and Carbon sequestration -... | ecosystem: Engineered > WWTP > Effluent > Algae...
GATAAGAAATTATCTTTTCTTCTCTTGGATTGCTGCACCTGCCCCTCCTCCAATTGCACCACCAATCGCCGCACCAGTATCACCACCAAAAATTGCCTTACCGACGACTGAACCAATGCCTGCGCCCACTGCACTACTTGTGGTTGAATTGCGATTACCGCCTTTAGCATTGGCACCAACACCTGCACCCGCTGCCGCACCAACACCTGCACCTAAACCACCGCCGACATGATTACCTACACCGCCGCCCACAGCACCACCAAGTGCCGCTGCACCAATACGTTGATCCGATGCACTCATATTCTGACAGCCTGTAAACATCACCGCTGATAACAATAGCGTCGATACTAAACCGATTGTTTTTTTCATGACCATACTCACTTCTATAGCTTCTATTGAAAAGCATAATCTTATTTCCTGCCCCAAATGGTCAGATTATGTAATTGCTCAGGGTGCATTCTTTGCTTTTTGTAATAACCGCTAACAGACTAAAAAAATCATTTGACCTCTAAACGGTCACCTTGCTAGTTTGAGATCAACCTTAGAAAATAAGCTAAAGCATTTAATCCAATAATCATGGCAGAAAGAATCCTGAACTCGCTGTAGCATTCACATTTGAAAGGTAAAAAGAATGAAAATATTTGTTGTTCTCTCGATGCTGATATTACTCTGCCTCAATCCATCAGCACATGCAAATTTGTTCAATATCCAAACAACAGCCAAAATGAACTCATTGAAAAATGTTGCTTATGGTCATCATGCTGAACAAATAATGGATATCTATTTTCCGTCTAAACCTCTAGCAGAAAAACAACCAGCACCATTAATCGTTATGGTACATGGCGGTGCTTGGAGCATAGGCGATAAAAATAATACTGCAGTAGTCAAAAATAAAGTGGAGTATTGGGGCAAACGAGGTTGGATATTTATTTCCATCAATTATCGATTACTTCCTGATGCAACGGTACAACAACAAACTCAAGATGTCGCAGCAGCATTAATTTATATTCAAAACCACGCATCTGATTGGTATGCTGACCCTAAACAACTTGTTCTAATGGGACATTCCGCTGGCGCGCATTTAGTTAGCCTACTCAGCACACGTCCTGCTTGGTTAACATCACAACCTCAAGCTTGGCGTACCAGCATTGCTTTAGACAGTGCTGCTTATGATATCGAAAAGATTATGCAAGCTCGACATGCTCGGTTTTATGATCAAGCCTTTGGCAATCAACCCTCAAATTGGAAAGCACTATCGCCTACGTTGCAACTACATCAAGCTTTACCTAATTTCCTTGCTGTTTGTTCAACAACTCGCCCAGATCAACCATGTATTCAAGCACAACAATTTGTTCAACAAGCGCAAAGACTCGGCACCCAAGCACAGTTATTGGCACTTCCACTTTCACATATTGAAATAAATCGGTCTTTAGGAAAAAATAATGAATATACCGAGGTCGTGAATCAATTTATACAAACCCATTAATTGAGTTCCAAGAAGCTAATTTCTTTAGAGCAATAATACTGTGAAATTGCAATTTTTAAACATAAGAAAGGCACCCTAAGGTGCCTTTTTCAATCATTTCAAATTTAGAACTGATCTGAGTTTAATGCTTGACTAAATGCTTGATCAACATCACTGAAATCATTATGAAGTTCAATTTCTGCCGCTTCAGATTCTTGACGACGACGTTCTAAGTGATACGCAAGACCCGTACCAGCTGGAATCAAACGACCTACAACAACGTTTTCTTTCAAGCCACGTAAGTCATCTTCTTTACCTGTTACAGCCGCTTCAGTTAACACGCGTGTTGTTTCCTGGAACGATGCAGCAGAGATGAATGAATCTGTAGAAAGCGATGCTTTGGTAATACCCATCAACTGACGTTCAAACTTCGCAGAGAATTTATTCTGTGCCAAGACAGCTTGATTCTCTTGAACAACACGGATGTAATCCACTTGCTCACCTTTAATGAAGCTTGTATCACCGCCATCAGTGATATCAACTTTACGCAACATTTGACGTACGATAACTTCAATGTGCTTATCATTGATTTTTACACCTTGGAGACGGTAAACGTCTTGAACTTCGTTCACGATGTAATTCGTTAATGCAACTTCACCTTTCAAACGTAAGATGTCGTGTGGGTTTTGTGGACCGTCAGAGATGGTTTCACCACGGTTCACATGTTCACCTTCAAACACGTTAATGGTACGCCATTTTGGAATTAGCTCTTCATAAATCTCAGAGCCATCATCAGGGCTAATCACTAAACGGTTCTTACCTTTGGTCTCTTTACCAAAGCTTACAACACCTGATACTTCTGCAAGAATCGCATGTTCTTTTGGCTTACGTGCTTCAAATAAATCCGCTACGCGTGGAAGACCACCAGTAATATCACGAGTACGTGAAGTTTCTTGTGGAACACGACCAAGAACATCACCCACACCAATTGTTGCGCCATCACGAACGGTTACAATTGTATTCTGTGGTAAGAAGTAGAACTGTTCACCACCATCGGTTGTATCCAACACGATTGCAGGACGTAAATCTTTACCAGATGCAGGACGTGCAGTTACTGGTAAGATTTCAACAGTGGTCATACCTGTTGCATCATCTGTCTTCGATGTTGCAGTTACACCATCAGCGATTTGGCTGAAACGTGCTTTACCCGCAACCTCGGTAACAAGTGGATGGGTATGTGGATCCCAAGTCGCTACGATGCCACCTGCTTGTACAGCTTCGCCATCTTTCAACAAGATGCTTGCACCATAAGGAAGTTTGTAACGCTCGCGCTCACGACCTAAGTCATCCGCAATACCAATTTCACCTGAACGAGAAACTGATACTAAGTGACCTTTGGCATGTTGTACAGTTTTCACATTGTGGAAACGTACCGTACCCTTATTACGTACTTGAACACTGTTTGCAGCAGAAGTTCGGCTCGCAGCACCACCAACGTGGAACGTACGCATTGTTAACTGTGTACCTGGTTCACCAATTGACTGTGCAGCCATTACACCCACAGACTCACCTGGATTTACCAAGTGACCACGTGCAAGGTCACGACCATAACAACGCGCACATACACCAAATGTAGATTCACACGCAATTACTGAACGGACTTTAACTTCATCGACACCAGCTTCTTCAAGCTGAGCAGCGATTTTCTCATCAATTAATGTGCCACTTGGAAGTACAACTTCATCATCAGATGCACGACGTACATCTTCAGCAGTCACACGACCCAATACGCGATCGCGTAATGGCTCGATAACGTCACCACCTTGAATGAATGGTGTCATTACTAAACCACCAGCCGTACCACAATCAGATTCCGTAATAACTAAATCTTGTGCCACGTCTACAAGACGACGAGTCAAGTAACCAGAGTTCGCTGTTTTCAATGCGGTATCGGCCAAACCTTTACGCGCACCGTGTGTTGAAATGAAGTACTGAAGTACTGTCAAACCTTCACGGAAGTTTGCTTTAATTGGTGTTTCAATGATCGAACCATCTGGTTTCGCCATCAAACCACGCATACCAGCAAGCTGACGGATCTGCGCCGCACTACCACGGGCACCCGAGTCAGACATCATATAAATTGAGTTAAATGATTTCTGTTTCTCATCTTCACCTTGTTTGTTTTTCACAACAGTGTAAGACAAGTTATCCATCATTGCTTTCGCAACTTGGTCGTTGGTACGTGCCCAAATATCGACAACTTTGTTATAACGTTCACCAGCCGTTACGAAACCTTGTTCAAACTGTTGTTCGATTTCACGAACTTCGGTCTCAGCTTTATCGATAATCGTATGCTTGGTTGGTGGAATCAACATGTCTTCCATACCAACAGATACACCTGAACGCGTCGCTTGACGGAAGCCCAAATACATCAATTGGTCAGCGAAGATTACTGTATCTTTCAAACCAAGTTTACGGTAGCAAGAGTTGATTAACTTCGAGATGTTTTTCTTAGTCATCTCAAGGTTGATCATATCAAAGCTTAAACCTTGTGGAACAACTTCCCACAACAAGCAGCGACCTGGTGTCGTATCAACAATAATCGTTTGATGTTCACGATGGCCATTTTCATCAATCACTGTTTGATGTACACGTACTTTTACGCGTGCATGAATCGCAACTTTACCCGTTGCCAAAGCACGGTTCACTTCGTGAGTATCCGCAAACACCATGCCTTCACCTTTGGCATTTACCGCATCACGTGTGATGTAGTAAAGACCCAAGACCACGTCCTGAGAAGGAACGATAATCGGCTCACCATTTGCTGGTGACAAGATGTTGTTCGTTGACATCATCAACGCACGTGCTTCTAACTGTGCTTCAAGTGTCAATGGAACGTGTACCGCCATTTGGTCACCATCGAAGTCGGCGTTGAACGCAGCACAGACGAGTGGGTGAAGACGGATTGCCTTACCTTCAATCAAAATAGGTTCAAATGCTTGAAGACCTAAACGGTGAAGTGTTGGCGCACGGTTCAACATGACTGGATGTTGACGAATGACTGATGCTAAAACGTCCCAAACTTCTGGAGTCTCACGCTCAACCATTTTCTTCGCAGCTTTAATGGTTGTTGCCTGACCAGATGCTTGTAATTTTGCGAAAATGAATGGCTTGAATAATTCAAGTGCCATCTTCTTCGGAAGACCACATTGGTGAAGGCGTAAAGTAGGACCAACAGTAATTACCGAACGACCCGAATAGTCAACACGCTTACCTAACAAGTTTTGACGGAAACGACCTTGTTTACCTTTGATCATATCTGCCAAAGATTTCAACGGACGTTTGTTCGAACCTGTAATCGCACGACCACGACGACCGTTATCAAGCAATGCATCTACAGACTCTTGTAACATACGTTTTTCGTTACGTACGATGATGTCTGGTGCAGCAAGGTCAAGAAGACGCTTCAAACGGTTGTTACGGTTAATCACACGACGATATAAATCGTTCAAGTCTGAAGTCGCGAAACGACCACCTTCAAGTGGTACAAGCGGACGTAAATCTGGTGGAAGTACTGGCAGTACATTCATCACCATCCATTCAGGCTTGTTGTTCGAGTCTTTGAATGCTTCCATCAATTTCAAACGCTTAGACGCTTTTTTAAGTTTCGTCTCAGAGGTTGTTTGTGGAATTTCTTCACGTAAACGCGCAATTTCAGCTTCAAGATCGATATCTTTCAATAAATCTTGAATCGCCTCTGCACCCATTTTCGCGGTGAATTCATCACCGTGTTCTTCAAGTGCATTGTAGTATTCTTCGTCTGTTAAAAGTTGGTACTTTTCAAACGGAGTCATACCAGGATCAGTAACAACATAAGATTCAAAATACAATACGCGCTCGATATCACGTAATGTCATATCAAGAAGTAAACCGATACGGCTTGGTAATGATTTCAAGAACCAAATATGTGCAACTGGAGATGCAAGGTCAATATGACCCATACGCTCACGACGAACTTTTGCAGTCGTTACTTCAACGCCACATTTTTCACAAATGACGCCTTTATATTTCATACGCTTGTATTTACCACACAAGCATTCGTAATCTTTTACTGGACCAAAAATTTTGGCACAGAACAAACCGTCACGTTCAGGTTTAAACGTACGATAGTTAATGGTTTCAGGCTTTTTAACTTCACCGTGAGACCATGACTTAATCATCTCTGGTGACGCAAGACCAATACGGATACGGTCAAATTCAACAGGCGCATGACCTTCTGAATCCGTTTTCTTACGCATGATATCGAGCAAGTCTTTCAATTTTTTTCTCCGTGTGTCGGGGAGCTACGCTCACCCGACTGGGTCACAAATATTGTTTTTACTGAAATTTGGGAATCTCGAAAAATCCCCCTAAATCCCCCTTTGTAAAGGGGGACTTTCTCCCCTCTTTCTCAAAGAGGGGTTGGGGGAGATTTCTTAGTCACCATTTTTCAGTTCAATGTTGATACCTAAAGAACGGATCTCTTTGGTCAATACGTTGAACGATTCAGGCATACCCGGATCCATATAATGGTTACCATCTACAATGTTCTTATAGATGCGTGTACGACCTTCGACGTCATCCGACTTCACTGTAAGCATTTCTTGGAGCGTATATGCAGCACCGTATGCTTCAAGTGCCCATACTTCCATCTCACCAAAACGCTGACCACCGAATTGTGCTTTACCACCAAGCGGCTGTTGAGTCACAAGTGAGTAAGAACCGGTTGAACGCGCATGCATCTTGTCATCAACCAAGTGGTTCAATTTGAGCATGTACATGTAACCTACAGTTACAGGACGATCAAACTGTTCACCTGTACGTCCGTCAAACAATACCGTTTGACCAGTACGTGAAATGTCTGCCAATTCAAGTAAATCTTTAATCTGGCTTTCTTCAGCACCGTCAAATACAGGTGTTGCCAATGGAACACCAGCACGTAAGTTGCCTGAAAGTGCTAAGACTTCCGCATCAGTTAAGCTATCAAGCTCTTCTTGCTCGCCACCGACCTTGTTATAAATCTTGTCTAAGAAGTCACGTAACTCGATTACTGTACGCTGTTCTTTCAACATTTTTTCGATTTTATCGCCAAGGCCTTTCGCCGCCATACCTAAGTGAGTCTCAAGAATCTGACCCACGTTCATACGTGACGGTACACCCAATGGGTTCAATACGATGTCGACTGGTACACCATTCGCATCATGCGGCATGTCTTCAACAGGTAAGATGTTAGATACAACACCTTTGTTACCATGACGACCCGCCATCTTATCACCAGGCTGGATACGACGTTTAACAGCGAGGTAAACCTTAACAACTTTCAATACACCCGTTGTTAATTCATCACCTGTAGAAAGTTTACGTTTCTTCTCTGCAAACTTCTCGTCAATTTCGTAGCTCTTCTCTTTCAAGAAGACTTGAATTTGAGTTAAACGCTCTGCAATTGCTTCATCAGTCGGTTGGATTTCAAGTAAATCAACCAGCTCTAAACCAGACAATACGTCTTCAGCAAGTTTATCGCCACGTTTAGTTGAACCACCACCGTTAGATTCTTGACCTTTCAACAAACGAACAATACGTTCACGTGCTGCTTCTTCGAAGATTTTGTATTCTTCTTTCAAGTCTTTACGGTATGCATCAAGTTGAGCTTTCTCAATTGCTTGAGCACGTTCATCTTTTTCCAAACCATCACGTGTGAAGACTTGAACGTCAATCACGGTACCTTTAGTGCCAGATGGAACGCGTAAAGAAGAGTCTTTAACGTCAGCTGCTTTTTCACCAAAGATTGCGCGAAGTAGTTTTTCTTCAGGTGTTAACTGAGTTTCACCTTTAGGCGTTACCTTACCAACAAGGATGTCACCCGCAGTCACTTCAGCACCAATATAAACAATACCAGACTCATCCAACTTAGACAGTGCAGCTTCACCAACGTTAGGAATATCGGCAGTAATTTCTTCTGCACCTAACTTAGTATCACGCGCTACACATGACAATTCTTGAATGTGAATCGAAGTTAAACGGTCTTCTTGAAGTACACGCTCTGAAAGTAAGATCGAGTCTTCGTAGTTATAACCATTCCACGTCATGAACGCGACGCGCATGTTTTGACCAAGCGCAAGTTCACCCATATCTGTCGATGGACCATCAGCCAAGATATCGCCACGAGCAACTTTGTCGCCTAAGTTTACGATAACGTTTTGGTTGATACATGTATTTTGGTTTGAACGTGTATATTTGATGAGGTTATAGATATCTACACCCGCTTCACCCGCGATCATTTCATCTTCGTTTACACGAATCACGATACGAGATGCATCAACATATTCAATCGCACCACCACGGTCTGCGATCACACATACACCAGAATCACGTGCTACGTTTGCTTCCATACCCGTACCAACAAGCGGCTTGTCAGCACGCAATGTCGGAACAGCCTGACGTTGCATGTTTGAACCCATCAATGCACGGTTCGCATCATCGTGTTCAAGGAATGGAATCAATGACGCTGCTACAGATACAACCTGTTGAGCAGAAACGTCCATATGAGTTACGCGCTCAGGCGACATACGAACAAAGTCACCTTGATGACGTACAGAAACCATTTCTTCAGTTAAAGTACCATCTTTGTCAACTGCAGAATCGGCCTGTGCAATGACAGTCCCTACTTCTTCAATTGCAGATAAGTATTCAACTTCATCAGTCACACGACCATCAACAACTTTACGGTATGGTGTTTCCAAGAAACCGAAGTCATTCGCTTTTGCATATACAGAAAGCGAGTTGATCAAACCAATGTTTGGACCTTCAGGCGTTTCAATTGGACAAACACGACCATAGTGAGTTTGATGTACGTCACGGACTTCGAAGCCTGCACGTTCACGTGTCAAACCACCAGGACCAAGCGCAGATACACGACGTTTGTGTGTAATCTCAGACAATGGGTTGTTTTGATCCATGAACTGAGACAATTGGCTTGAACCAAAGAATTCTTTGATAGCAGCAGCAACTGGTTTCGCATTGATCAAATCTTGTGGAGACAAGTTATCTGTTTCTGCTTGGCTTAAACGCTCTTTAACAGCACGTTCAACACGAACTAAACCAACACGGAATTGGTTTTCAGTCATTTCACCAACAGAACGTACACGACGGTTACCTAAGTGATCGATATCATCGACTTCACCTTTACCGTTACGGATTTCAACCAATGTACGCAGTACATCGATGATATCGTCATGCGATAAAATACCTTCAACTTCACGCGACTTCTGATCAGTACCCACTTCGTAAGGACGACCCAAACGACGGTTAAACTTCATACGACCCACTGGAGAAAGGTCATAACGCTCAGACGAGAAGAATAAGTTATTGAATAAGTTATCAGCTGCTTCTTTCGTTGGTGGCTCGCCTGGACGCATTACTTTATAGATTTCTACTAATGCTTCTTCACGACCTGTTGTCGTATCCGCACGTAATGTATCTGCAACGAAAGAACCACGATCGATGTCATTGGTGAACAAGATGTTGAATTGTTTAACACCACCTTCAGCCAATTTCACCATGATTTCATGGCTAAGCACGGTATTTGCAGCAATCACATCACCACTTTTCAGTGTAATGTCTTCAGCCGTAATACGCTCATATAAATATTCATCAGGTACAGAAAGCTTCGCTAAGTTCGCAGCTTCCATTTGACGTACGTGACGTGCATTAATACGTTTACCTTGTTCAACAATCGCTTTACCGTCATTGTCCAAGATATCAAATTGCGCCATTTCACCGCGTAAGCGATCTGGAACGAGGTCAATTTGATAACTACCCATATCAAGATATACAGGTACTTTTTCATAGAACAAATTCAAAATTTGTTCATTACTATAATTTAAAGCACGTAAAATCACAGTCGCCAATAATTTACGACGACGGTCAATACGTACAAAGACTAAATCTTTTGCATCAAATTCAAAATCTAACCATGAACCACGGTAAGGAATAATACGTGCTGAATACAACACTTTACCGCTTGAGTGGGTTTTGCCCTTGTCATGGTCAAAAAATACGCCTGGTGAACGGTGTAACTGAGATACGATTACACGCTCAGTACCGTTGATAACGAAAGTACCGTTATCCGTCATGAGTGGCATTTCACCCATGTAAACTTCTTGTTCACGAACGTCTTTAATTGATTTCGTTTCACGATCTTTAATGATCAAACGAATTTTTACGCGCATTGGTGCTGCATAAGTTGAACCACGTAAAATACATTCACGTACGTCAAACTCAGGCTTACCAAGACTATACTCAACAAATTCTAAAGCAGCATTGCCAGAATAACTTTCAATAGGAAAAACTGAACGAAATGCGGCTTGGAGACCGATATCTTCGCGATTTTTTGGAGTTTTACCGCCTTGTAAGAATGTACGATACGAATCGACCTGAATCGAAAGTAAGTACGGTGCTTCCATTACATGGGGCAATTTACCAAAATTCTTACGGATCCGTTTCTTTTCGGTATATGAGTATGCCATCTGGAGTCCTCGGAAAGTAAACTAAACCCGCCTGCAGAACGGGCTTAGAAGGAATTACGCAGGCCGATATGGCCACCACTGTTTACAAATGCTGCAATTTTTAGTGGTATTAAAACGCTTAACAATATTTTTATAGGCAAAAAAATATTGGTAAGCGTTTGATTTCTTGTTATTTGTTTGAAAAACACGCATATCAAACGTAAAACTAACAAAAAACGAGCCGATTATTGTAACGCAAAAAGGCTGATGACCCAAGAGCCATCAGCCATTTTTTGGAGCCGATTATAAAAAAATCGACTCCCTACACATTACTTAATTGTAACTGTAGCACCAGCTTCTTCAAGTTTCTTCTTAAGTTCTTCGCCCTCTTCTTTAGAAACGCCTTCTTTAAGAACTGTAGGAGCACTTTCAACAAGATCTTTCGCTTCTTTAAGACCAAGACCAGTTGCTTCACGAACTGCTTTAATTACAGCAACTTTGTTCGCGCCGAAAGAAGTCAATTCAACATTGAATTCAGTTTGCTCTTCTTCAGCAGCAGCAGCAGGACCAGCAGCTACAGCTACAGCAGCAGCAGATACGTTGAATTTTTCTTCGAAAGCTGAAATAAGTTCAACAAGTTCAAGAACAGTTTTTTCAGCAACTGCGTTTAAGATTTCTTCGTTTGTTAAAGCCATGAGAGTAACTCCAAATGGGTATTGAATGGTGTGAAAGTAGATTTAAGCTTAAACAGCTTCTGACTCGTTTTTCTCTTGAAGCGCTGTAAGTAAGCGACCCAATTTCGAAATAGGAGCTTGAAGAACAGACGCAAGCATAGTAAGCGCTTTTTCATGGTTCGGAAGATTCGCGATAACGCTAACATCTGCACCTTGATAAAGTTTGCCGTCAAATGCAGCAGCTTTTAATTCAAATGCTTTGTTAGTTTTAGCGAATTCTTCGAACAAGCGTGCAGCTGCACCCATGTCGTCTTCAGAAGTTGAGAATGCTAAGATTGTTGGACCGACAAGGTTGTCACTCAAGATCGCGAATTGCGTATCTTGAAGCGCACGCTTAGCCAAAGTATTACGTACAACACGTGTAGCAACACCTAGTTTACGAGCTTCAACACGAAGAGCAGTTAATTGCTCAACAGTTAAACCTTGATAGTCAGCAACAACGGCAGCGAACGCTGTAGAAGCAATTTCACTTACTTCAGCAACGATCTGTTTTTTGCCTTCGATAAGAAGAGCCATTGTAAAACCTCCTAACGGTGATTTATGTATCTATACAGATACACTCCCAATTCGTAAGTCTTTCGACCTACACGTGGAGGAGGAACAAATCACACCACCACGTCTACTCAGACTGAGATATTAAGAAGCTCATCTAAAAAGAATCACTTCGTCTGAGGTCTTTGACGCTGATAAATATTATTTATCAATTCAAAGTTTGCCTAAGTTTGCAAAACACGACAGAGCGTTTCTTGCGTAAGTTTTAAAGTAGTGCTTCAAAACTTACTCAGGGCTTTAAAATTCTTTCTAATTACTTAGAAACGTTGCTTACGTCAACGATCAAACCAGGACCCATAGTTGAGCTCAAAGTGATCTTTTTAACGTATACACCTTTAGAAGTTGCAGGCTTTAAACGTTTTAAATCTGCAATTAAAGTTTCAACGTTTTGACGTACAGCTTCTTCGCTAAAACCAAGTTGACCGATTGCAGCATGGATGATACCACCCTTGTCTACACGGTAACGTGCTTGACCAGATTTAGCATTCTTAACCGCGTTAGCAACATCAGGAGTTACCGTACCCACTTTAGGGTTTGGCATTAAGCCACGTGGACCAAGAATTGTACCAAGCTTACCAACAACACGCATTGCATCAGGAGCAGCAATCACGACGTCGAAATCAAGATTTCCACCTTGAATGCTTTCAGCAAGGTCATCAAAACCAACGATATCAGCACCAGCAGCTTTCGCAGCTTCTGCAGCAGCACCTTGAGCAAATACTGCAACACGTACAGTTTTACCAGTACCCGCAGGTAAAGTCGTCGCACCACGAACAACCTGATCAGATTTACGTGGATCTACGCCAAGATTTACAGAGATATCTAAAGATTCTTTGAACTTCGCAGCTGGAAGGCTGTTAAGAACTTGTACTGCTTCTTCCAAAGTGTAAACTTTGTTTGCTTCAATAGCTGCAGCAATGGCTTTTTGACGTTTAGTTAACTTTGCCATGTCTTATAGCTCCACTTCCAAGCCCATAGAACGTGCAGAACCAGCAATGGTACGCACACGAGCGTCTAAATCAGCACCAGTTAAGTCTGGTTCTTTAGTAGTCGCAATTTCTTCTAACTGAGCACGAGTCAACTTACCAACCTTAGTTTTGTTTGGTACAGAAGAACCCTTTTGAATACCAGCAGCTTTCTTAAGAAGAATAGATGCAGGTGGAGTTTTCATGATAAAAGTGAACGACTTATCGTTGTACACAGTGATCACTACAGGAATTGGTAAGCCAACTTCAAGTTTTTGTGTAGCAGCATTGAATTCTTTACAGAATGCCATGATGTTTACACCACGTTGACCTAAAGCAGGACCAATTGGTGGAGATGGATTTGCTTTACCAGCTGGAACTTGCAGCTTGATATAGCCGTCAATCTTCTTAGCCATTGAAAATTACCTCTGGGTACAGACGCCGTTAGGCTCCCCAAAAAAATTAAACAACACCGAAGTGTTAGAACAACAATGCCCGATCAAATCGGGCGCTTATCAACCTACACAAATTAAATCGTTTTTTCGACTTGTCGAAACTCGAGTTCAACCTGAGTTGGTCGATTAAATACATTAATCGTCAACGTTAAACGTGACTTTTCGTATTGAACTTCCTCCACGACCCCTTTAAAGTCAGTGAACGGACCGTCAACAACGAGTAATTCTTCACCAGGCTCAAACATTGTCTTAGGACGAGGTGCTTCACCTGTGTTACGTACACGCGCAAGAATTGCATCAGCTTCACGTTGAGAAATTGGTGCTGGTTTTTCAGGTGTACCACCAATAAAACCTAGAACCTTTGGACATTCTTTTACGATATGCCAAGTATCATCATTCATTTCCATTTCGACTAACACATAGCCTGGAAAGAATTTACGCTCAGACTTACGCTTCTTACCATCCTTCATTTCCACTACTTCTTCAGTAGGGACAAGGACTTCACCAAAGCTATCAGCAACAGTGCTGCGCTGGATTCGATCATTAAGTGAACGCATCACTTGTTTTTCAAAACCTGAATAGGCATGAATAATATACCAACGTTTCATCGCACTCTTACCCGATAATTAACTTAATAAACCAACCTAACCCGTAATCGAAACACCATAAAACCAATGATGCAACAATCACAACCAAAAGCACTTGCCACGATGTCGTGATTGTCTCTTGTTTTGTTGGCCAGGTCACTCGACGCAGTTCAATTCGCGCATCTTGCAACAAACGCACAAAGCCTTTGCCTTGATGGGTGGCGTATAATAAACCTAAAGCAACTACGATACAAGCCAAAATTACCCCAACGCGCACCCAAATATCATTTGCAGGTGCCCAATAGGCTGGTAAATGCTGATTTACCAATGCTGAACCAATCAATAAGACAATTGCAATTAACCACAAGGCAATATCAAGTGGAGAACTAGCATTTATAACTTCTGCAGCATTATTTCTTTGAGGGATTGGCGCGTCGCTTAGTGCGTCACGCGATTTATCATTCGACATTTTTTTACTCGTCGTAGAATTCGCGACTTATTATATGACAACTTCGTCAGAATCAAGCTTTTTTATTTAAAAAAAGTGGCAAGTCAGAAGGTATCACCTCCAACATTCAGTTTTGGAGACCGACGCCCCATCAATTGAATTACTAGCCTATTATGCAAATCGAAAGCCGAGGCTTCCGATTTGCACACAATATCGTATTGGGCTTATGCAGTTACTTTAGCAACAACACCAGCACCTACAGTACGACCACCTTCACGGATCGCAAAACGTAGACCTGGGTCCATTGCGATCGGGTGGATTAATTCTACTGACATTTCTACGTTGTCACCA
>Ga0075163_10007835_pt1 | contig 14099 bp, 12 predicted proteins | sample JI1023141ADNA_FD_71478 | JGI IMG/M metagenome (GOLD analysis project Ga0075163, IMG submission 71478) | Wastewater effluent complex algal communities from Wisconsin, to seasonally profile nutrient transformation and Carbon sequestration -... | ecosystem: Engineered > WWTP > Effluent > Algae...
TTGTCTTTTATTAAAAATCTTGTGTCCATTATATAAAAGACTTTGTCCTTATGTAAAGCAATTTTCTCGCTATGACACGCTGTGAATATAATTACAATAGTGTGTTATTATTTACTTCATCTATGGCAAAGAAATTAAAGGAAAAAGAAACTCGGGAATCCAAGGGGAAATCTAAGGAAAAATTTAGTGAAAGTGCTGGAATTGGACAGGAGACCATGCAAGCAGTTTTTGCGATATTATTCTTTGTACTTGCACTTCTTTCTGTACTTGCTGCCTTCGATAAGGCGGGGTTCGTGGGTGAATATGCTTACAGGGTTCTCAAATGGCTCCTTGGTCTCGGATACTTCCTTTTGCCTGTCATGCTCGTCATGCTTGGTATTGCCTTTCTTAAAGGTATCAAGCGTAGGTTCGAAATGTCGAAGCTTATCGGAGCGCTTCTCTTCTTCTTTTCAGGACTTGGCCTCGTAGAACTTCTTGTCGCGCGAGAAGGAGGAGTCCTCGGCTACTATATTGCCCACCCTCTCATATCCCTCATAGAGGTATATGCAACAGCCGCTGTACTTATCGCCTGCATTGCAATCTCAATCCTCATAACCTTTGAGATGCATTTCACGCTTGAACATCTCATGTTCTGGAAGTGGTTCAAGAAAGATGAACTTGATGGAGAAGATGCTGAGGAGGAATCAGAAGAAAAGATCAATAAAGCTGTCGATGATGTTGAAAACAAACTCCAAAAAGAACAGCTCAAAATCGCTGAACAAGCTCAGAACATTAAAAAGCCTGAGAAAATCAACAAGGACGAAGTTCAGGACATCGTCATCAATCGCGCATACAGCCTAAAAGCATTCAATCCTCCACCCCTTACTCTTCTTGAAAAAGATAAAGGTAAACCAGAGACTGGCGACATAAAGGCAAATGCCAATATCATCAAAAGAACTCTTCAGAACTTCGGCATTAGTGTCGAAATGGATGAAATTTCTATTGGTCCATCAGTTACACGTTACGCACTCAAGCCAGCAGAAGGTGTAAAGCTTTCAAAAATTGTCGGTCTTAACAACGACCTCGCACTTGCTCTTGCTGCTCACCCTATCCGTATCGAAGCCCCCATTCCTGGAAAATCGCTCGTCGGTATTGAAATTCCAAACACAACAAAAACAACAGTCGGTCTTGGTACACTTCTTGGATCAGATGAGTATCAAGAATCAGATAAGCCTCTTCTTGTTTCTCTTGGAAAAGGAATTTCAGGAAAGTCATACTTCTCAAACCTCGCAAAAGCTCCCCACATGCTTATCGCTGGTGCGACAGGTTCTGGTAAATCCGTAACTATTCATGCAATCATCACATCGCTACTCTTCAGAAATTCTCCAGAAAACCTAAAGTTCATCATGATCGACCCTAAGCGTGTCGAGCTTACTCTTTACAACAAGATTCCCCATCTTCTTACTCCAGTTATTACAGATGCCAAGAAAGCGATTCTCGCATTGAAATGGGCGGCAAAGGAAATGAGTCGACGATATGACACTCTCGAAAAATCAACAGTACGCGATATCGATTCATACCACAAAACCATTCTTGCACCTGCAATAGAACGAAAAGACGAAAAGATGCCTGAATCAATGCCTTACATCGTAATCGTCCTCGATGAGCTCGCAGATATCATGCAGACCTACCCTCGAGAACTTGAATCAGCGATTGTTCGCCTCGCTCAAATGAGCCGAGCCGTCGGTATCCATCTTATCCTTTCTACACAGCGACCGAGCGTCAACGTCATCACAGGTCTCATCAAAGCAAACGTCCCAACTCGTGTTGCTCTTCAGGTGTCAGCGCAGATCGACTCACGAACCATTCTCGATACGGGCGGTGCTGAAAAACTCCTCGGTGCTGGAGACATGCTCTATCTCGGAGGTGAAATGTCAAAACCTCAGCGTCTCCAGTCTGCCTACATAACAGAAACAGAAGTAAAGAAGGTTGTTAAATACCTTGCTGATGCATATAAAGACGAAGTCATGGGTGAAATCAACCTCGCTGTACCAGAAGCCGGAAAGGATTCTATCTTTTCAGCAGAATTTGACTCTGAAGACGCAGACCTCGGTGATGAGGATGAACTACTCGGACAGGCACGAGAAATCGTCGTATCGAGCGGTAAAGCCTCTACATCATGGCTCCAAAGAAAGCTCGGTATCGGATATTCACGCGCAGCCAAACTTATTGATCTCCTAGAATCAAAAGGTATTGTCGGTCCAGCAAACGGATCAAAAGCTCGAGAGGTATACGGGGTCGCAGATTCAGCTGCTCCAAGTGAAGAACCTACTGAAGAAACTCCTCAATAATGATAAATCGCGAAGGTACAAAGAAAATAGTAAGAACAAGCATTACAACTCTTGTTGTTTGCATTGTTCTTGGGTACGCATATTTTGCCTCTCGAGATTATATTCTTGGTCCTGAAATACTCATCTTAGAACCTACAAATGGATCAACAATTTCAACTTCTACCGTAATGATTAGGGGCCAGGCTCTTCGCATACAAGACATTACTTTGAATAACCGCCCCATTCTCATTGACGAACAAGGAAACTTCAGTGAAACGCTTCTACTGTTCCCTGGTTACAACGTCTCTCTCATTTCCGCTCAAGATAAATTTGATAGAACTATTGAATATAAATTGGAACTTGTCTATCAAGACAAGCTTTAAAATAATAGTACAATAGAGCCAGTACCCACTCATTATTATTTTAACCAATTACCAACATGGCAAAAACAACTAAAAAACAAGCAAAGACACGCGAAGAAAAAGAAGAGGAAGAAATGCGAAACGAAGACGAGGCGGCTACAAAAGAAAAGGAAGCAGACGAACCGAAAAAAGTAGAACATAAAGAATCAAAAAAAGAAGTCCAGACTGGAAACATCAACGACACGCTTGATGCGATTCGATCAAAATTCGGTGATGAATCCATCATGAAGCTTGGCGAAAAGCCAAAGGTCAATGTAAACGCAATTCCAACAGGTTCAATCGGACTTGATGCCGCTCTCGGTATCGGTGGAATGCCTCGTGGAAGAATCATAGAAATATTCGGCCCTGAATCATCAGGAAAGACCACCCTTTCCCTTCACGTAATCGCTGAGGCACAAAAGCTTGGTGGAATCTGCGCGTTCATCGACGCAGAGCATGCGATGGATCCAGAATATTCAAAACGACTTGGAGTAAAGACTGACGAACTCCTCATTTCACAGCCAGAGTCTGGAGAACAAGCTCTTGGAATCGTCGAGAGTCTCGTCCACTCAGGAAAAATGGATGTCATTGTTATCGACTCTGTCGCTGCCCTAACACCAAAGGATGAGATCGAGGGCGATATGGGCTCACACCATGTCGGAAAGCAAGCTCGACTTATGTCACAAGCTCTCCGCAAGCTCACTGCTATCGTTGCAAAATCAAAGACTGTCGTCATTTTCATCAACCAGATCCGAATGCAGATCGGAGTTATGTTCGGAAATCCAGAAACAACTCCAGGAGGAAAGGCTCTCAAGTTCTACACATCAGTGCGTCTCGATATACGCAGAATCGCCCAGATCAAGAAGGGTGAAGAAATCATGGGGGGTCGTGTCCGTGTAAAAGTTGTAAAAAATAAGGTCGCTGCCCCATTCCGACAAACAGAGTTCGATCTCATGTACAACGAAGGTATCTCTCAAGAAGGAGAAATCATCGCACTTGGCGAAAAAATGGAAATCATTACAAAGTCAGGGACCTCATATGCATATGGTGAAGTAAAGCTCGGTCGAGGATACGATGCTACACGCCAGTTCCTCAAGGAAAATGCTCCAGTCAAAAAAGAGATTCTCAGCAAAATCCGAGCTCGGCTTGCAGAAGTCAAATAATGGTGTAGGATAGAGAAACTAACGAAAAAATATCATGTCAATGCTTGAATACAATGAAGTAGTGGAGCGGAAATACATCGTGCTTGACGGTGCACCGTACGAAGTTATCACTTCGCACGTCTTCCGAAAGCAACAGCGAAAGCCTGTTAACGCTACAAAGCTCAAGAACCTTATCAGCGGAAAGGTTACAGAATACTCATTCCATGTATCTGAAAAAGTTGAAGAGGCTGAAATTGATGAACGAGAGATCAAGTATCTCTACGCTAACGAAGGTAAAGGCGAATACTGGTTCTGCCTCCCTACTGATCCAAGCAAGCGCTTCAGCTTTAATGAAGACCAGATTGGTCATCAGATCAAGCTTATGAAACCAAATACTGTCATCACTCAGCTCATGTGGGGCGACAAGACGACAGGATTTAAATTCCCTCCAATGGTTGAATTAAAAGTCACAGAAGCTCCACCAAACATCAAGGGTGATAGCGCGGTAGGCGGTAACAAAGTAGTTACAGTCGAGACCGGCGCAAATATCAATGCTCCCCTTTTTGTCAACGAAGGAGACGTCATCAGAATCAACACTGAGACAGGAGAATATCGAGAACGAGTTGGTAAATAGACAGAAGAAAAAGAGTAAGTTGTTAAACTTACTCTTTTTCTTTCTCCATCCTTTAGAAAAGAAAATAGTATTTGTGAAGAGCCTTTCGCAGGTCACGAAGGTGACCGAGAAGAGCAATTCGTCAGTAGACGAATATGCGAGCTCTAAACAAATACTATTTTCTTTTTCTAACTTATCTCGCAACGAACGGAAGAAGTCCCATGAATCGAGCTCGCTTTACCGCTACAGCAAGCTGTCGCTGGCTTCGTGCGCAAACTGCTGACTTCTTTCGGCTGATCATTCGGCCGTGAGGATTGAGGAATTTCTTGAGAATTTCCGTATCCTTATAGTCGATCTGTCGGATATTGTTCTGTGAAAAATAACACTGTTTGTTCATTTTTTTATAATTAATTTTTAATCTCTAGAATGGAATATCATCTGGATTTATCTCTTCTTCAGGATAATCGATGGTGTCTGCTGGAGCTACATCCTTTGCTTGAGCGTCATCAGCTGGAGCGTCCTTTGGTGCTGTTGTGCCTCCTCCGGTTGTTCCAGATGATCGAGGTCCGAACTGGACTCGGTCTGCTACGACCTCTGTCCTGTATTTCTTCTGACCGTCTGCGCCATCCCATGAACGAGTCTGCATTCGTCCTTCAACAAGAACGCTTGAACCTTTCTTGAGATACTGACCAGCTGTCTCTGCCTGTCGGCCGAATACCACGATGTTGTGATAGTCTGCTGCCTCCTGTCGTGCACCACTCTTGTCTTTCCAAACGCGATTCGTCGCTACACTGAACGAACATACCTTTGCCCCTGATGGAAGTGCCTTGATTTCTGGATCCCGAGTAAGATTCCCGATCACCATTGCTTTGTTTAAATACATGTTTTTAGTATTAAACTAATAATGAAAACTAAGCCTCTTTCACCATTGCATCGATACTCTTGTCCATCTCTTCGATTGAAGCTGGAGCTGTAGGAACTACTTCCTTAGCAGGCTCTGCAGCATCAACTGAAACAGCTTCTTCAGACTTTATGACTGATGCTGTTGGAGATTTCTTTCCAAGATACGTATTTTCTTTAACCGTAGTAATAAGAAGCATTCGAAGCATATGAGGGTTCTCCTCAAAAGTCTTCTTAATTGCTTCAATTTCCTTCACAGAAAGCTCAAACTTGAACCAACCGAAATACCCCTGATCAAATCGATGATTTGAAGTACCGATTTTCTTGACCATAGTATACGCAAGCGTTCGAAGTTCTGGAGCTTCTTCTCCGAGGAACTCTGCACCCTTCTTTGAAAGGATTTCCTTAAGAGCAGCAGCTTCAGAAGCTACTTTCTCTTCAGGGATTGAAGATACGAGAAGGTATCCTATTTCATATACCTCTGATCGATCTTCCTTTAAATTCTTGTCCATTTTTTCTTTATGCTTTTTCAGCAACAGTGACAGTAATCCACCCTGGTAATGCGAGTGCATCATTTAGTGGAGCATGACCCGTGCGAGTCAGGACTGTTCACGTATTTAATTGATAATTTGCACGTATCCGCAGATTATCATAGCCATGGTGAAATGGCAACTTAACTCTAACAATATGGGTTAAAGGAACTTATAAGGAGTATTAAAGGCACATTAAAGTCCTAAATGCCAAATAATTTCCGCGCATTGTCAACAAGATGAGGTAAGACGATATCGAGAGATTCTCCACGTATTTCAGCAATCTTATGGGCAACTTCAGTGACATATGAAGGCTCATTTCTCTGTCCTCGATATGGCGCCGGCGTTACATAGGGCGCGTCTGTCTCACTCATAATCATATTCAAAGGAATCGCCTTGATTATCTCATCATAATTTCGCGCAAAAGTAATCACGCCTGTAAAAGAAAGTCTGAATCCAAGCTTGATGAACTGGTGTGCTTCATCGAGAGACCCAGCATAAAAATGAACATCGCCATGAACCTGGGAATGCTTCTTGATTATCTCAAGCGTATCTTTATACGCATTCTGCCCCTCTTGAACACCACTTCGAAGATGGAGCATGAGCGGTTTTTTAACCTCGTTTGCGAGCGCGATATGCTTTTCAAAAACTTCTTGCTGCAAAGCCTTCGTAGCATGTTCAGCTCGATAGTAATCGAGGCCACATTCCCCTATCCCAACAGTTCTCGGGTGATCAGCAAGCTTCTTGTATGCTTCATAATCAAAATTTTCATTCTCGACTTCTGTCGGATGAAGACCTATAATCGCCCATATATCAGAATTTTCTTCAGCAAGCTTTACAGCTTTTTTTGATTCATCAAGATTCGTACCAACAACAATCATGCCGACACCCTTTTCTCTCGAACGAGCTATCGCCTCATTCCTATCCAAATCGAAATCATCAAAATTGATGTGGCAATGAATATCTATATACTTCATATTATTTTCTCATGAACAAAGGCTTCTCTGGCATCTTTCCGTTCTTGACCCCTTCTAGAATTATCTTTGAAGTTTCAGGGATGATTGCTTCGAGTGCATGCGCAATGTGCCATATAGAAGCAAGACAGAAAGAAATTTGCTGTTTCCCTTTTTCCGCATCTGTTTTTACAGTTTTGAATGGTTGATATTCCTGAATAAATTTATCGGTCTCTTGAATTCGTGACCAAATATCATCACATACTTTATTTATCTCAAATGAAGCATAAAGTTCAGCGTGCTTTTGAATATCAAGCATTGGTGCAGCTTTTTCATCAAGTGAAACTTTATTAGTCTCGGCCATTTTCATAACTCTACTCACAAGATTTCCAAGACCATTTGCGAGATGAGCATTATAAGCTTCCTTGAATTTATCCATAGTAAAAGGACTGTCCTCAAATGGGTGCACTTCCTTGAGTACATAGAAACGCAAAGCGTCTGTGCCATATTCCTTTACAATGTCAGCTGGATTGATGACGTTACCAAGTGATTTACTCATCTTGAGTCCTCCCTCGCCTGTAACAAAGCCATCTATGACTATCTGTTTTGAGTTTGGAAGTCCAACAGACATAAGCATCGACTGCCACATTGCGGACTGTTGGCGGAGATTATCTTTTCCGCAATATTGAACTACATTTTCCGCATCAACCCACCATTTTTTAAACTCTACCTGATTGTCAGGCCAACCGATACAAGAGATATAGTTTATGAGAGCATCAAACCATACATACATGACGTGACCGGCATCATCCGGAACTTCGACTCCCCATGGCATCTTCGTCTTTAAGCGTGAGATACTAAAATCCTGAAGACCTCTCTCTACAAACGATTTAATTTCATTGAATCTGAAAGAAGGTACGACAAAATTTGGATTTTTTTCATAGAGCTCAAGGAGCGGCTTTTGGAACTCAGAAAACTTGAAAAAATAATTCTCCTCTTCTCTTTCCTCAATCGTCATGAGCGGATGGAGCGCGCATTTCCCTTCAACAAGCTCAGAGTCGGTCTTCTCAAGCTCACAGCCAACACAGTATTTCGTCTTGTAATTTTTCTTATAAATATACCCCTTCTCTTTGCAAAGCTTCCAAAATGCCTGCGCTGAAGTCACATGGTGTGGATCTGTTGTACGCGTAAAAACAATTTCGGGCGAAATGCCGAGAGTTGGAAGGATTTCTTTAAATTTCTGCGCATTACCATCGACATATTTCTGTGTATCGATTCCAAGCGTAGCAGCATTCTGATGGATCTTTGCACCGTGGTCATCCGTTCCGGTATTAAAAAAGACATCATAGCCTTGAAGTTTCTTTACGCGTGCTATAACATCGGCACGGATGATTTCTAGAGCAAAACCAACATGCGGCTCGGCATTCACATATGGTAGCGTAGTTGTAATGTAAAAATTTTTCATGTTTTCTAATTATTCTTCTGCGCTTTATTTCTATAGCTTGAAGGTCAAAAGCTTCGCGAAACGCTGCTGTTCCTTTTCAACATCCTTGTAAGGACCAATTATAGCTAAATTCAGCCTTTCATCAACGAATATCTTTCGGGCGACCTCTTTGACCTCTTCTGCAGTCACTTTCTGTATCTTCGCAATCTCTTCAGTTGGGTTTTCAACTTTACCCTTCAAAATCTGGTGCACTGCGCAATATTCAGCTTGAGAGTCGGATGTCTCGAGTCCAAGCACGAATGAGCCTGAAATATAATCCTTAACCTTCTTGAGTTCATCATCAGAAATCGGTTCATTGATAACTTTTGCACACTCATCCATAAGCGTCGAGATAACTTCATCAATTCTTTTGGTATCTACTCCTGCTGAGATCATAAATAAACCGTGGTCTGTATATGAATCCTGATTCGCACGGATATAATATCCGACACCCATCTCCTCACGAAGCTTTTGAAAAAGCCGAGAGCTCATACCTCCACCGAGAAGCGTCGACAGGACGGTGAGCGCAGGATCATGTTCACTTTTTGCATCATATGAACGCATGCCGAGAATAAGGTGTGATTGATCAGTCTCTTTAAATTTAACAGTAATCTCGGGCTTTGATTGGCTTTCTCGGACTGCTAGTTTCGGAGAGTTTTTTGACTGCGAAATATCAGCAAAGGCTTTCTCAATTTTTGCAAGAGTCTCCTTTTCATCAAATGACCCGGCAACAATCACAATAGTAGATTCAGCAACATAGTGCTCTGAAATATATTTTTTAAAATCACTCTGTGAAAAGCTTTTTACTGTCTGTTCATTTCCTGCAATTTTCCATCCAGCTGGCTGATCGCCGTAAACGAGCGACATGAAGACATCATGAACATCACGATGCGGCAAATCCTGATACATGCGAATCTCCTCCACAATAACCCCCTTCTCTTTTTCAATTTCTGTAGCATCAAGAAGCGGATGCAAATAGATATCAGAAACAACATCAAGAGCTGTATCGATATGCTGAGGGCTTACCTTTGCATAGTAGCCAGTGTATTCCTGTGAAGTGAACGCATTGTATTGAGCACCTAGAGACTCAAGCTCACGTGCAATATCGATAGCCTTTGGTCGCTTCGGCGTTCCTTTGAAAACCATATGCTCAAGAAAATGTGAAAGTCCGCTCTGCTCCTTTTTTTCATATTTTGACCCAGTTTCAACCATGACAAGAACCGTCACTGCCGGATTATCAAGCATTGGTATGGTAATGACCTTCAATCCATTTTTAAGAGTGGCCGTATTAAATTTCATGTGCAAACAAATTAAGCAATTTTCTCTTTGATGTATGTGACCAATTTTTCAATCTCAATTCTCTCCTGAGTTCCTGAATCTCTACCTCGCACTGTCACTCCGCTTCCCTTTTCGACTGTATCAAAGTCGACTGTGATGCAGAATGGAGTTCCAATTTCATCTTGTCGGCGATATCGCTTTCCGATATTTCCATTATCGTCGAACATGACTCCTGGAATCTCCTTTTTTAGCATCATGTATACTTCGCGAGCTTTCTCTACGAGCTGTGGCTTGTTCTTAAGAAGTGGAAATACTGCGACCTTAACTGGCGCAAGCTTTGGAGCAAGCTTGAGATACACTCTCTTTTCGCCATCAACCTCATCTTCCGTATATGCGTCAGAAAGCACTGCGAGAAGTAGTCGGTCGAGTCCGAATGTCGGTTCGATACAATGAGGAATGAATCTTTCTTTAGTTTCCTCGTCAAAATATGAAAGATCTACCTTACTTGAATCTGTATGCGCCTTGAGGTCGAAGTCAGTCCTGTATGCGATTCCGAGAAGCTCTTTTTGTCCAAAAGGAAAATCGAACTCTGTATCGACACTTCGCTTTGAGTAGTGTGCTCGATCTTCTGCAGGAACTTCTATTTTGTGAATTTTTTCTGAAGAAAGGCCAAGTTCCTTTAGGAAATTAATCTGCTCAGCGTAAAGCGCATCAAACGTCGCTGTTACCTTTTCAGGATTTCGCGGATCAACGAAATACTCTATTTCCATTTGCTCAAATTCTCGAGAACGGAAAACAAAATCACGGGGAGCAATTTCATTTCTGAAAGCCTTTCCGATCTGAGCGAGACCAAACGGCAATCGAGGATGAAAACTGTCGACAACGTTCTTGAAGTTCACAAACATTCCCTGCGCTGTCTCAGGTCGAAGATATGATATGGAAAGCGCGTCCTCGGCTGCACCGATATTTGTCTTGAACATCATGTTGAACTGGCGAGCTTCACCAAGCTGACCTCCGCAATCAGGACATTTTTTTGCATCAGAAAGCTGATCTGCACGGAAGCGGTGCTTGCATTTCTTGCACTCAACAAGCGGATCAGAAAATCCTCCTACGTGTCCGCTCGCCTTCCAAACCTCTTGGTTCATAAGGATAGCCGCGTCAATTCCAAACATGTCCTCTCTATCAGTAACGAATTTCTTCCACCATAGATTCTTTATATTGCTTCTCAAAGCAACACCATAAGGACCGAAGTCCCATGTACCAGCAAGTCCTCCATAGATCTCAGAACCCTGGAAAATAAAGCCTTTACGCTTAGCAAGCGAAATTATCTTCTCCATCGTAGTCTCTCGGTTGTTTTCTTCTGGATGTGCCATATATTCTATATTTCTGATTAATTGCTTACCTTTTCGTCACCGTCTTTGAATGTTGGATCGGCGCTGAATCGTGTAGTTAGTGTACCTAGATTACTCTTTAATGTTTCGCCTGTAAAGTCATCCTGAGCAACGAGCGCTGACTGGTTCAAAATAACAGGAGTCTGCCCCGCCTGCGTGATGCTAGGCGTCAATCCGACCTGAAACGCAACCTGTCGACGTCGTGATGTGCCAGTCGTATACGTACTGATACTTCCAACATTCCATACGATAGTTCCATCAACACTATTATATGTTATATCTTCTGTAGAAGGATTAGTCTTGCCGAGCCATTTCATATATGGAGGAAGGCTTGATTGAACCTGAGCGTTCGTCACGGTACTTGAAGTATTGTCGACAGTCCAGATAACTGTATATGTCGTCTGTTGCTCTGAACGAGGAGGTACCGGTCCGCTATTTTCAAATGGACCTGAAGATCGTACGACCTGACCCCCAAGAGAAACATTTGATGCAATCTTAATCTTTCGAGCTGCACTTGAAGTTATGCTTTCAGGAACGTTACTTTCTGAATTTCTTTTTCCTTTAACGCTTATTTCCATCTTGAGGTCTGGATTCGTTATTGCTTTAAGCGAAGTACTCAAATCCCTTGGGGTGACATTGAAGCTCACTCTTCCACTCTCACCAGCTCCGATATCCTTTAATGCTCTTGTTGTAATGCTGTTCCAGACGATTTCATTGTCAGCAGACTTATAAAGCCCTTGATCGGGAGCAACAGAAACCTTATCAAAAGCGGAACCAGAAAGCTTTACATGAATTTCCCCGTCAATGATAGAAGTCGGTAGATTGTTGAAATATGAGACTTCAACTTTAATCGGGTTATTGAATGCTCCGACATACTCTTGCACTTCTGAATCCCCATCAAGAGAAACGCCAACGCTCATAAACGGCTTCCTGATGCTGATTTCTTGTGAACTTGAAATGTATTCAGTTCCGATTATCTTGTCATTACGCACGCTTTGAGCTCCTGTTGTAAATCTAAATACACGAGCTTCATCGTCTTGGCCCTCGAGCTTTCCCTTTATCTTAATCGTCTTTTTCCCTCCAGGTGGAATATCTCCTATCCTCCACACTGTTGTATCAGAAACTGGCTTTATGTCTGAAGACGTATAGGTAAACCCGAACGGATATACAGCCTTGAGTAAAAGATTTTTAATAACTTCTTTAGAATTCGAATTCATTGTGATAGCCATTTCAAATTCTTGACCGGAATTCACCTCCTCGAATGAGGAAACTGAAAGAGTGATTGGCGATGAACTTATGAGAAGATCGAATGTCTTTTCTTTCTGGAAAATCGCATTTGAACCTTTAACCCTATACTCGATAGAAACCTTTATTTCTTTCTTGCTGTTTTCTTCGCCATATACTATTGCCCGGACAGTTTTTTGCCCGACTCCTCCCGCTTGAATGTCAGGGATAAGCTCACGGAAATTCTTTAATTCCTTAAGGCTATCCTCTGCGTCAGTTGTTCCTGCTGGGAAATCTACAGAGAAATCAACGGTCTCGAGCTTTATATTATTATGATTTGATATCTGCACATCGAACGAAACAGGCTCACCTCCAGCGACAGATACCGGACCGTTGATGGTTATATCGACATTATTTGCTGAAACGATATTTGATCCATTGAAAACGAGATAAGCTCCAATACCGAGTGCAACCAAGAAAAATAAAATAGATGCGATGAGAATTTTTGTAAAAAATGACATGGACGTATCTTTATAGCGCTTATTAAGTTCGATATCTTCTTCGATTTCCTGGGGATGTTCCCAATCAGTAATCACATCCGCTTCCTGTTTCTGGAAACGCAACCTTCGCTTGGTCCTGATTTCTGGAGTATTTCGTGAGTAGAGCGATTTTTTGAGTTCTTCAATCCTGCTTTTATCCTCTTGATTCATCGGATTATTATACCATAGAGACCTTAGTCGGTATCGCTAGAGGTGACTGTCCTTCAGGGCTTGATTTATGACTTTGACGATGTCGGCTTTATACTTTTTAACTGTATCCAAAATCTCTGGAGAAATAGAATTATTCTCAAAAAATACTGCGAACTGGTCGATATTTCTAACATACCCAAGTGTATTGAGTATTCTTAGAATTGTAAGGCATTCTACATACTCAAAATCAGCCTCTTCAATATTTGTTTTATAGAGTTCTTCGAGAATCTGAAAAAGATTTTCATTTTTGTCTTCTCCTTGGAGAAGTCGCTTGAGCAATTTAAGAATTTTCAAATGAACGAGCGTACTCGGAGCATGTTCGAGTTCGTGTGCGCCCGTTACCCTCCAAACTTCTTTTCCACGTACAACAGAAACATTGGAAAAATTAAAATCCTGCATATGGTAGCGAAGCTTTGAAGTTCCAAGTCGTATTCCCTGTGCTGTAGCGCCAATCATTCCAAAATCCCTCGTGAAAAGCAGTAAGAATTTCCCCGCCTCCCCATGCGGACTGCTGTGAATGATAAATGCTGGAGTTGTGTAGATGTGATGCATAAAAACTTATGCGATCCTTATTTCTCAATACTCAATTTCGCAGAAAATTCCCCTATTACGGTTGGCTGGCCTTCAATAGATTTCAAAACAATATCCTTCAACCCTGTCGCACTCGAAAGAGCACTTTTATTTTTTTCAATAATTTCTTTCAAAGCGGCATCTGTATCAACGGTCAAAATAGCTCGATCTTGAATTGTAAGACCTTTTTCCTTTCTCAAATCCTGAACGGCTCGGATAAGCTCTCGTACTGTTCCCTCCTCTTTCAATTCTGGCGTGAGCACAATATCAAGAATCACCTCTTCGTTGAGCGAAGGGTTCTGAAGAATTTCTTTCACATTAACTTCATCTTTAATGAGATCTGCGAGTGCTATCGGCAATGTCGCCTTTATCGCGAGCTTTGTAAGCGGCTGTCGGACATTTATTTTTGCCTTCATACGCGCTTCAAGTCCAAGTGAAGCGAATACGCGAACCTTCTGCATATTTGTAATAACTAGTTCATCAACTTTAGGATATGATGGCCATGATTCAAGATGCACACTTTCAAGCGCATCTTTGTTTGAACCTTTTAGTCGAA
>Ga0075163_10007836_pt1 | contig 14098 bp, 9 predicted proteins | sample JI1023141ADNA_FD_71478 | JGI IMG/M metagenome (GOLD analysis project Ga0075163, IMG submission 71478) | Wastewater effluent complex algal communities from Wisconsin, to seasonally profile nutrient transformation and Carbon sequestration -... | ecosystem: Engineered > WWTP > Effluent > Algae...
CATTTATCGTAAACAGATAAAATTTGCATTTTTACTCGTACCTCGTAAAAAAACAGCCATTTATCGTAAACAGATAAAATTTGCATTTTTACTCGTACCTCGTAAAAAAACAGCCATTTATCGTAAACAGATAAAATTTGCATTTTTACTTGTGAACTTTGCTCCTTCGTCCACTTCAACTTTTCCTTCATATGCGATATGCCGTATGCAGGAATATCAACCTTTTATCGTAATAGATAAAAATTTGATATATTATTTATATCCAAACACTTATAGCTAAGCATAACAGCTAAGCATGATCGTCATACTAATTGTCTTATTATCAGTATACCTGGCCCACTCTTTCCGGGTGGAAGCACCAGTATTCCAGCATGAAAATGAACTTATTCATACTGTTACAGTTGCAGGTGGACCGACATTCATGTATATTGAGAATTACTTATTGAAACATTATTTTAGTTCTTTTAGATCTCGGGATCTAGAAGATATTCTGGATGTGGGTCAACAAGCTTATAGTATTTCTACTGGATCCTATGAAGTGTGTTTAAAAGAAAAGGAAACCTTGCCCATCTGGGAAGCCAATCCCTTGCCATCCTTCAAAGACTCATGGTCTCAAAGCAATGGTCCACGCGAACCTTTCGTATGCACGATGCCTAATCCTTTTTTCCGAGAGGAATATTGCATGAGAGTCTCAGTTTATGAGAACTATTTTCAGACTGGCATGTCACCGATCGACAAACGTCTTGTGCTTTCAGGAAGACAGGAACTTTTAACGGAACTATTCGATCGTGTATGGTATACAATGTATACGAAGAATGATGATGTGATTCAGGTAATCCACAATGCTGGCCGGCCAAAGGAAATTCTTAAACGACCAATGGAAACAGTTTATTTACCATTCGGACTGGGCGAAAGTCTAATTTCTGATATTCAACGCTTTCGTGATAACCTAGAGCTCTATCGTAAGTTTAGTATTCCTTACCGCCGTGGTTATCTCTTATCTGGACCACCAGGTACTGGTAAGACAACCATGGTTCATGCATTAGCATCACATTTTGATGCTAGTATCAATGTCATAAGTATTGAGAGAGACATGGATAAAAAGTATCTCATGTGGATATTAGATCGTGTTCAGCCGAATTCCTTCGTACTTATCGAAGATATAGATGCGCTCTATAAGGATCGTGAGGGACGCGGTGAACTTACATTCAGTGATTTTATCAACATTATTGATGGCTTATCATCAAAAGAAGGTATAGTCCTCTTTATGACAACTAATCATGAAGAGAATATTGATCCTGCCTTGCTGCGTCCAGGTCGTGCCGATCGTCATGTGTCTATGGGCTATGCAGATAAGGATCAGATTCTAAGCATTTTTACAGCTTATTTACCTCATCAGCTCTATCTGTTTGATTTCTTCTACTATGATCTTCCAGAAAATATTACGACCGCTACCCTCCAGAAGTTCTTCTTTTATCATTTAGATTGCGAAAACATTCTTGAACATAAGCACGAACTTACAGGTGGTTCACAACTCTTTAACTAATTGTTAAAACATTTTGCCAGGGATGCTCGTGCTGAACGGTGTCACGCGGCTGTCGCTAGCATTCCGGTTTCAGCCCTACATCGATGCTGGGCGCGACCCGAGGCTAGCCAACCGCGCGACCGCTTGCGCCACCGAGACATAAAATTACTTTGTACAAAGTAGATTGTTGGTTTTTTTATATTATTTTGAAGCAGACGCATAAGATTAATCAAACTCACTGCAGATTTTTTTCATCTTTGTCATCCTTGTCTTGGCATCAAGATATTCTTTCTGAAGATGATCCTTGGTAATCACCAGTCGTTCTTGGTCTTTAGAATCCAAGTTGCCAAACAAATGTCTGAGGTCCTCCGAAAAAGCTGGAAGTTGTTCGTAACTATCGAGTAAGTAAGAAGACCCGACAGCGTTCAAGGCATGCAACAGACGAGCAAGCTCATATTGCAAATGTGAAATCTCAAATCGCAACTTCAGGACCTGAAGCTTAGATTCATTTTTAGAACGAAATTCACTATACAGAACCCATCCGGAGTAGTCTTGCAGAAAGAGTTCGAGATATGGACCCTTATGACACTTTGTAAGAAAACCTTTTCCCCAGTCAAATACTGTAGGATTTTCTGTCAAGAAAGTCTTGACTTCATCGAAATGGGTAGTAGCCTTGGCGTGACGACCGATGCACCGATTATCGAAGCTTGTCGAGAACTCAATCCAAGCATCATCTTCAGTGTCCAATGGAAAGAGTTGAATGATGATCGTCCCAGCACCTAAGTCAGTAGGATTCTGCTCAAGACGCATGAGGACACGACCCTGATCCATTTCTAGGGTACACCAAGGTGTCACGATCGGCTCTTGCGCAAACGCTTTAGTTTGTGCAGGCTCAAGCGCAGTAAGCGCAGGAAGCGCGGTAAGCGCAGTAAGCTGATTTTCAGTAGTAGTTGTCATTTCGGAGTTAAGACACGCTGAACTTTAAACAAATGTTATCATTTTTTAAGTATAATATATACTGCTGGTGTAATGTAAAGGATTATTAGCTCATTCATTGTATTTATTTTTTGTGGGTAATCCTAGTTCGACCATAATAGAAAATTTAATATCATAATATTATCAGATTATAGATGAGGCAAACTATTGGCCAACCATTGCAAATCCCTGTGAAGAATCGACAACAATGCAAAAAACAACTCAGAACTGGGAAGCAATGTGCTTGTAAAGTATCACCTGGTGATTTAGACTATTGCAAGAGACACCAACCCTTGAGTAATTTACAGATAGACTATGAAAAAGAAGGATGGTGTGTATCAGGACAGAACGTGACTGCTGCCATGGCAGCATTACAGCCCGAATATTGTTTCGATTTGGATTTGGGTTTAGATTCATTCTATGCATTCGTTATGCATGATCCGGACGCACCTGTCGCAAAGGCTAAGGGAAACTCACATCTTCATTGGTTAACCGTAAATATAGATGATAGTGAAGACGTAATACAGTCATATAGAGGTCCAGCACCACCTGCCAGAAGTGGTGTCCATCATTATATCTTTTCACTTCTGAAGCAAAGGGATCCGATTGATAAAAGCACTGTTAATGAACTTAGAATAAAGTATGAAGATCGTAGTAATTTCAACTATGAAGAATTTAAGCAAGATTTTAATATGGAGGAAGTTGAGAAGACCTATTTTACAGTTTCTACATAATTGGTCATGACAACTTAGAACTTCTTTAGTATCTTAACCATACTAAACAATATGAGGATTAGATGAGATATAAAATGAAAAAAAAACGACTTGGTTCCCATATTTACACTTATCTCGTACCCGAAAAAGAGGAGAATAAGAATCTTTTACCATTCAAAAACTGAATGCGTCAAACTATAGAGAATTATTTTCTCACATAATAATGTGATGGAACAATAGTTCCTATAAGAAAAGTTGTTTCTCTTCAGAGAAGACTCCTAAATAGGGGATATGGTGCAATGGGAGCACACCGGCCTGGCAAGTCCGGAGATGGAGGTTCGAATCCTTCTGTTTCCAATTCTCAATACTTAATAAGCTTATTTAATAAGCGAATATGTCCGAGAGGTCGAAGGAGCCCGGTTTAGGGTCGGGTGGTTAATAGCCCACAAAGGTTCAAATCCTTTTGTTCGCAATTTTTTAAGGGTCTGTAAGTCAATGGTAGACTATCTGACTGTTAATCAGACAACCGATGTTCGATTCATCGCAGGCCCGTTTTAAAATTATCCGTATAGTATAGTGGTTTATTACTTCAGATTCTCAATCTGAAAACGGAGGTTCGATTCCTCCTGCGGATGTAAGTCTTGTTTAGACTCTAAAATAATCTGTGTAGTTTAATTGGTTAAAACCTCGGATTTTCAATCCGAAATAAGGGGATCGTAACCCCTCGCAGATAGCTCCTTTAGTACAAGGGTAATATACCTGACTGTCCATCAGGTGATCCAGGTTCGAGTCCTGGAGGGAGCGTTGGCTTTTTAGCTTAAGGGTAGAGCACGTCGCTGTTAACGACGGAGGTGTACGTTCGATTCGTACAGAAGCCGTAATCTGTGTAGTTTAAAGGTAAAACTCCAGGCTTTCAACCTGGCATAGAGGGATCGATACCCTCCGCAGATATAGTTTCATATAGCTCAACGGTAGAGCAACCGGTTGTGATCCGGTCGATTCCCTTTCGACTAGGGATATGGAACCTTTAAATAGCCTCTTTAGTACAATGGTAGTATACCAGCATGTCTAGCTGTGTGATTCAAGTTCGAATCTTGGAGGGGGGCGTAGGCGATATTTTTTACAGTCCCATATAGTTTAGTGGTAAATTTCTGATTGTGATGGGTAAGAGCCAGGTTAGACCCCTGGTGTGGGACCCAGCTCTGATAGTTTAGTGGCAAAACCCGACGTTGCCAACGTCGTAATGACGGTCCGATTCCGTCTCAGAGCATCTCTTTATAATAAACTTATTTATGTTAAAAAACATAAATAATTAAAAAAAACAAAACGATGATGTGAAAAGGAGAATAGACGAAAATTACAAAATTTAAGGGTTCTTAGCTATATCCGAGTCAAAATATTACTCTTTACTCTTGGGTAGCCAGAATAAGACAAAGTATAATAAATATTTCCCTTGTTTATTCTTCATAGGATGAAGAACAGACACTACAAGTATCATGGTCTTGGTCTTGGTCTTGGTCTTGCACTTGATCTTGCTTTTGATCTTGGTCTTGCTTTTGATTTTGATCTTGGTCTTGCTCTTGCTTTTGATCTTGCTTTTGCTCTTGATCTTTCTCACCTTCAGTTGAGTCAACACTTACAGTAGTTTGACTAGCAGTTGATGGTGTTCTTCTCAATGGAATGATTTTAAGGATCGGCTTCTTGGTGATTAGACTCGTATTATTTGAGGAACTGGAGCTTTCATCTTTGGTTTTCTTTAGGATAACTAACGGTTTCGGAGCTGTCGCGACTTTAGGTTTTGTGACAGGAGTACTTGTAGCAATAGGGTTAACTTTTGCCACTACTGGAACAACCTTCTTCCTTCCTTTTCGCGATCTTGGGTCATTAGCAAACGTATCTCGAATCTGTTGAGTCTTCTGCAAATACAGATCTTCGATGTCTAATCCATATTCTTGTAATGCCCATCCCTGGATCAGTGCTATTTGAAGGCTCATAGGTACCTTACCAGGGGTTTCAAGTATCATAGGAATTTTGTAACGACAGGCATATTCGACGATCTTACGAAAGCCCAATGAATTTCCTCCTATTGGTTCGTCTGGATTTCCTATCTGGCCCATCAATATGTCTGCATGCGAATCATTGTGTCCATCGAACTTGATCTCACTGTCATTGAAATGAATGACAGTCAGATTTTCCAATCCTATCTTCTTATGAAATTCCTCTAACACTTGTGTCACATTATCAGGATCTCTCATGTTAATCATACCTCCCACATGTGCATGACATAAATCCAAACAAAACCCAATCCTCTGCTGATAATTAGTTAGTCTCCATGGCTTCTCCGACCTATCAGGTCCATCATCATCGTCGTCGTCCGAAAGTTTAGGTAGCTTGGAATCAACAACTTCATCTTCTGTCTTATTTTCTAGTGCTTGTTCTTCGTCATATCCCTCAGTGTGGACAGGATTTATTTCAGATGCACCCAATAACCTCCAGATCGTAACTAGATCATCCAAGTTGAAACCTAGTTCAGTACCTTGTTGACAAGAATTTTCTAGAATAATCTTGGTTCTGATGCCAGCAGTCTGGTCAATAGCTTCTATGACATTAAGAACATAACGACTTAAGGCTTCTTCCCTACTTAGTTTGTTCACGTTCTTGCCTTGATGAATGACGACATCTGCATTGATTTTTGCCGCTTCCAAGATATCACAAGTTAGTGCTGGTATATTCCTCATATCATCTTGACACAGATTAAGAATAAGTTTTCCATGTACTACAACATATAAATCCTTCTTCTTTCGCAAATACAGGATATCTTTTACCTCTTCTTTCGTCAGGGATTTCCCAGGATTAAATGAGATCTTGTTACTCAAATATATTTGGATTGCCTTCGCTCCTACTTCAAACAATTCTTCTGCTGTCTTAACAACATCTTCCTTACCCACGTGACATCCTATCTTGCAAGGAAGATGTCGTAAATACTCCATTTTTTTGTTTATTCTTACAGTTAGAAGAAGGATTTAAATTATTTATCAATTTTTAGAGGAATAATTGACCATTTAAATAAATAATATTTATTTAACGCATTTATTTCCCCGTTTAATATAAGAAATTGATGTCTCCTTACTATACTAGAAGACCAAACAAACTAGCAATGGATGTATCCAAACAAGATGAATATCAGAGATTTTTACAACAGAACAATCTTGATCCTTGGACAGCCTACGTACCTAATGGCTCTAACTTAGCTAACGCAGCTAACGCGGCTAACGCAGTTAACGTGGATAATAAAGATATGACAGACAAGGTTAACGTGAATAATCTAAGTATGAAAGAATCCCAAAAATCCCAAGAATCAAAGATGACTAACCATATCAGAGCCAGCTTAATTAACGATTATGAATATAGGCCCAAGACAGTATTGGAAGAGCATGAGCCTTTGAATTGGGATAGTGTCGTCCAGACATATGATAATAACAAGATAGGTAAACTTCGAGAGGAAGATGAAAGTTCCTCTTGGTCACGTTCAGAAGAATCAGAATCCGAACAATCAGAATCTGAACATGAATCTCTCTACTTAGCTGTTGATTCAGTCAAGAACCAGACTGAATCTCAACCAGTACAAAAGGATAGTTCTACTCCTTTGTCTATGAATCAGATTACTCAAACCTTACGCAAGAAGTTCGAAGAAACCTTTAAGAATACCTTCAAGTTTGAGAGAAAAATAAATAAAGAAGATGATGACGATGATGAAGAAACCTCTCAAATAAGAGAGAATGATGCATCTACTATTAAGTCTTCCGATTCCGAACACACTCAAGAAAACCAAGAATCAGAAAAAGACCAAGCAGAAAAGGAACAGGAACCAGAAAAGGAACATCCTGAAAGTAAAGATCAATCCGAGATTTCTGAATCCCAATCAGAGTCTGAATATGAATCTGACAGTAATGACAGAAATAACTCAGAAACGTTAGAGGTTACCAAAGGAAATAAGATAGGTGAACAAGACTCACTTGAATCCAGTTCAGAATCCAATTCAGAATCCAGTTCAGAATCTAGTTCGGGAACCAGTTCTGAATCCAGTTCAGAATCGGGGTCTTACGAGATACCAGAAGTCAAAACTGCTGACGAGATCTTTCTAGAAGAAGTTGAACGTATATTTAAGATGTGTGATGAGCTTGAACAGCTTCACAAAACCACCCAATCCGCATCAGTTAAATCCGAACCAGAACAAGAAGATATATCAGTAACAGTCACAGATGTTGACAGGGAGTTTCAGAAATATTTCAATGAAGATAATACTCTCGTTGAGTCCGAAAAGTCCGAAGAGTCAGAGTCCGAGGAGTCAGAAAAATCCGAAGAGTCAGAGTCCGAAGAGTCCCAAGAGTCCGAAGAGTCCCAAGAGTCCGAAGAGTCCCAAGAGTCCCAAGAGTCCGAGGGGTCAGAAACTTCAGAGACAATAAAGGATGATACTGCTATTGAAACTGAGACTTCTGAGACTTCTTCTGAGAGTTCTGACACGATAGAGGATTCAGAAAACTCGGAAGAGCCACCAGCTCCTGAAAAACCCATGCTTGTTGATGAATCCGAAAAGTCCCAAGAATCCGAAGAGTCCGAAGAGTCCCAAGAATCGGAAGAGTCCCAAGCGGAAGCGGAAGAGTCCCAAGCGGAAGAGTCCCAAGCGGAAGAATCGGAAGAGACCCAAGCGGAAGAATCTGAAGAGTCCCAAGAGTCTGAAGAGTCCCAAGAATCGGAAGAATCTGAAGAGTCTGAAGAATCGGAAGAATCCAAAGAGTCTGAAGAATCGGAAGAGTCGGAAGAATCGGAAGAGTCTGAAGAGTCTGAAGAATCGGAAGAGTCGGAAGAATCGGAAGAATCCAACGAATCTGAAGCCTCGGATCCAGAGTTAGAAATTGTATATGCTCCACGAGACGATGAGTCCAGTAGTGGTGAAAGCTCTGAAAGTGCAGACAGTGAACTTAATGGAGAAGCTCCGAAAGAAGAATTATCAGATCAGGATGCCATCATATTGAACTTCTTCAAAGATGATAGAGAAGTGTATGAATGGATGCAAAAACTTTTGAATATAATCTCTAAAATCAATAGTCTTGATGAAGATAATCTATCTAAAATTGCTAAGGCTATAGGAGAAGAGCCTTTGAAACCAATAAATAAACCAGAAACAATAAAAGAGGATCAAATAGAATTTACAGAGCAAGATAACGAAATTGTCGATAAACCCTTTGAAATGCAAGGAGTATCTATTTCAGTACAGTATATTGAGGATAAGGTATATCCAATTAAGGTAAATCATGAAGAACTAGAACAAGTTGTTCCTATTAAATCAGTTAAACATGAAGATCAGCAAATCAAACTTTTTAATGGTTGTACTATGAGTTATAGTGAATGGGAGGATCAGACACCTTCAGACGCTACTCAACTTCTCCTTACTTTTGATATTCCCAATGTAGCGCACCCAGAGATTGAGTATCAAGAATTTGAGTATTTAGAAGATGTGCCTCAAGATCCAGAAGTTTTAGATGAATTTCAACAAGAAGTAGACTATTCTTACCCAGATATTCCTCAGGATGCTTTTGAAGAACTACAAAACTTGGGAATCGAAACACAGATGTATTATTATTACGACGATACCAACAACCTATTGCAAGAAGCCTATGAAACAGGAGAAGAAGCTGTTGAAGATGCGGAAGAATTAGAAGCTGTTGAAGATGTGGAAGAATTAGAAGCTGTTGAAGATGTGGAAGAATTAGAAGCTATTGGATATGCCCTTCTGGCGCCAGAAAATGGCTTTGAAACAGAAGTTGAAGAACAGAAAGAGGGACCCAGTTTGGAGTTCCTTATTAATAAGTCATTGTTATCGAGAAAATTATCGGCGTTAAAAAGACGTGAGGATCATCAGAATGACATCTCTTATAATTCACAATTAAAGGGGTTATCCTGGAAGGAGTCAAAATTGGATTTATTGAATCAAAGGAGAGGTAGGATGGAAAAGAGAACATATGAATTATACCAAACACTTGGTGATAATGTTCATGCTATCTTAGATCTTTTACTAACAGATGACCTGCTTATTCTAAGTCGTAAACGCTCTCTAATTAGTAAATGTGGAGTGTCAGATTCCGAGTTAAGATTGGCATTCGATTTCATTCAGAGATATAAGTATATGATGATGAATCGCTGGATCAGACCTTTATCCGATATTTTAAATGACTATTAATTTATATATCAAGTGAGTAGCTATAATGCCTTGATTTTTATGCATATCTGTATGAAATATAAATGTTTATCTGCTCACGATAAATGACTAATTTTTCCACTTAGGAGAAAAATGCAAAGTTTGTTTCCGCAAAAATTGATCAAGAAGAAAAATTCTACCGTTAATACCAACGGTAGATTTGGTCTACAAAATATGCAAAAAATAAATACAGATGCGTCTAGACCTGATACACAAACAGTAAGGTCCGAAAAAACACAGTCAGACAGATCTGAAAGGCCTGATAAGTATGAAAAAGATGAAAGGCCTGATAAGTATGAAAAAGATGAAAGGCCAGATAGGTCTGAAAAAGATGAAAGACCAGATAGGTCTGAAAAGGCATTAGCACATACTTCCAAAAGGCAAGGTTTGCAGATATTATTTGGTGAAGAATGTGCTAAATGGAGTTATATGCAAAGCCAGTTAAGTTATGTTACGCCTTTTCATATATCTGTAAAAATGTCACAACTTGCTAACCATTATTATGGCAAGAATTCCAAGGTAAAGAAGGTATGGGATATGTTTGGAGGATTAGGCATGGATGCTATTAATCTCGCCAAATACTTTAAATCCATCGTTGTAACTGAGATAGATCCTAAGGTATTCCAATGTCTACAACAGAACATTCAAAACTTAACTTTACCAGTTGATAATGATAAATCTGATGTAGAGATTGAGGCATATAACCAGGATGCAATTGCTAAATTCAGGGAAAGGAATTTTATACACGGCATTGACTTAGTTTATTTCGATCCGCCTTGGGGTAACTCCTTTAAGACTGGTGAACCATTCGATTTCGATAATATCACAATTGTCACAAATCTAAATGGTAAACTAGTAGAACAAAATATAATCGATCTCTTGGACAAAATATCCAATAAGGTTGCAAACATTATCATTAAGTCCCCTGTATTGTCTGATAGTTTTGAAAGGTGGGCTGCTAGGAAACAGGTGTCTATTTTGCAAATCTGCGAATTTCCTACGCATAAACTTAAATATCTCTTCCTCAATAATCCAAATTGTAATATCAAAAGCACTAACATAAATGCATTAACAACCGCTACCGCTAACGGTAAATCAGACACACACTTTAAAGAACAAAATAAGCTACGTAAAGCATCAAAATGTTGAACCCGTTCGTTAAAAGTACTTTGTTACCTCTTAATAACGGCCTAACTTCCAGTTTTATCAAAGTAGCTTACTGTATTACAAATGCATTTATGTTGTGTGTGTGTGTGTGTTGCGCCTGCGGTCCTGCGACCCCTGCGGTCCTGCGACCCTGCGGCCATACGGTACCCAGTTTGGAACTAGTGACTCGCTGGTGTGTTGCGCCAGCGGCTATCAGTTTTCGGGATTGTCAAGTTCCAATACAAACTGTACTTTCGGTAAGGTAAAAAAAGAAACATCAATAGACCATGTATCATACTGATGAAATTCATTGCCATGAATAATGGCATTAATGAGTGAATGCTCATTAATGAGTGACTGTTGGTTGGTGAGTGACTCTTGGTTGGTGAGTGAATGCTCATTAATGAGTGACTGTTGGTTGGTAAGTGACTGTTGGTTGGTGAGTGACTGCTCATTAGTCACTGAATGCTCATTAGTCAATGACTGCTCAAAATCACCAAGGGCATTTTCTGCTTGTACCAGCCGTTCCTCTGGTGAATCGTCTTCACTAGAGGTTTTTCTCTTTTTGATTTTCTCATTGGTACTTTCGCTTTCGCTTACGCTTTCACATTCTTGCTTATTTTTAGCCCTAGACCTGACTGGCAAGACGCATTCTTTCTTGTGGCGGTTAAAACGGCTATCACTATTGATAAAGACCATAGCACGTAAATGTTCGGCAGAACGACGGAAACCATAGTTTTGTAACTGTCTCACAAAACTGGTGAAATGACAGTGATTAAAATAATTTGGGATAACCTGCTTTTCGAGTTTTTGCTTATCAATGATAACGAAACTGGTATCAGTCAACCATCTGATTACATTTTCATTCAATGGATCATCCAGCATTCTGTATAGTAGTAGCACGAAACCCAGTTTTCGAGGAATATTTTGCCTCGTAGTCTTGGGCTTGTATGTTAATGGTGTTAGTGTTGTTAGTGTTGTTAGTGTAGTGTTCATACCTCGTTTATTTGAGGTAATAAATAATTTTAAATATTTCATTTTTCAAGAAGCTTACATGATTTAAGTAGCAAAGTTTGTTTAATAAATTGATATTTATTAGTCTTTCAAGGTCTTTTTCTTCATCAATAGAAAGATAGATGAATTTTTTAAACAACGAACTAAAATACGTCAATATTATCACCTCTTACTAAAGCTATCAATCTGGTATGAATGTGATGAACGAGGCTGTTCACAAGGAAGACATGATTATTCAGACACTTGTTTTGCGGAAATCCCAGAAGATTTCAAGCTAGAAGACATTGATACGAACGGAAATTATTTAGGAGATTGGCGTAAACTCCCAGAAGCCAAGAAATGGGCAGACGATACTCGAGCCACAAGTACTTGTATTATTAAAGAGAGAGTTAATCTCAAGAAAAACATACTAGACCTCATTTCACGTTAGAAGTCTGATTTCCAATATCACATTCATTTAGTGTAGATAACATCGCATGGTCAAATGTGTGGCGTGCTCGTGCTGCCTGCGCCCGTGCCGCCTGTGGTCGTGCTGCCTATGCTCGTGTTGCCTATGTTCGTGTTTGGCTGTCGTTGTTGAAATCCCCAGCGGTCTCGCTTTCAAAACCAAACAATAAGTCCGCCGTAGGGATAATTGCCACTATGATAAGCCTAAAAATATTTTTAACCAATTTTACGGCTAGTGGGTGCCTTGAACGTGTCGTCGCCGTTGCCCTGTTAAGATTCATAGCACCAATCCTGGGTTCTAAATGGTATCTCTAGGATCTCTAGTTCTTATCTTTTGTTTTTGTTACTTTGTTACTTAGTGCCAAGCCAATAGCGCAAATATTATATTTAAAAAATGATAATTATTTGTTGTGACTTTTTTTACATCACACAACAGCAAAGAAAAAACTAAAAGACAAAATGGAGCAACAACAACTCCTCGACATTATTAAGAAATTAGAAGCAGAACAAGTACCTATCAAGGCTCAGCTTGCAGAGATCGACAAAGAGCGATCCAAAGTATGGGGAACACTCTTCTCAGTAGAACAAAAGATCAGAGAGGCCAAGCAATCCATTAAGGATCTGGATGCAAAGGCCGATGAACTAGTTAGAATCGAAAAATATAAGGGGGTTGATCCTAGGTCGATCAAGGTCAAGGATCTCGACTACATCTCATTGGATATGGCCCACTCCTTGGTTAAACTGATATACAAGGTCGATGTCTATCAGTTTTATCTAGGTGGGTCTGAGATACCACGGGCAATTCATTTGACAGGCCTTGCCTACAGAGATCAGGTGATTGATCGCATCAAGTACGGTCTGAAATATCGTGAACTAAGTTCATGCAGATTTTGCCACTGTCTCTTTCACCAAAAGGATGAGTGTCCGATCCTAATGAAGAGGGTATGCAAAGCATGTGGTAAACAAGGTCATGATCTTGCTCATTGCACGGTTCCCATTAAGGATCTCATCGGTTCGAAGAGAGTTACCATAAAACGCGTTATCGGCACTCAGATCGATCACGACGATGTTACGGTTGGAGACACAATGACCTCGGTTACACATGGTACACAGGTGGCACAGGCGGCACAGGCGCCACATGTTACGGACTAACCAGACACAAAGTGAGACCTCATACATTTATATAAATCATTTAATACTTTGTTCGTCCCTCTCAAAATGGACACTTAGCGACATAAATGCGGTCATATTCGGTTATTTTTACAATATAAGTACAACTTATTGACGAGTTAGCAGTTGTATGATTCCGATCTTAACCCAAAGAGGATTGATAATGGGACTGACGGTGCTGGTGATTATTACACTTCATCGTGGTATTTGGAGGCTTCATCTTCGGGTCTTCCTAATCTATCCGAGGGTGATTATGCCATTTTTGTAAAAGAATAAGGGTGATCAGAAACGATGTCATGCGTAACGGTGTTCCTTTCTAGTTTATCTACTTTGTGATGTGATATTTACCTTGGGCACACGCAGAGGCTGCGGCTATAAATAATTGATGTGTATTTTTTGGTTGATGTTGAGCACTTATAAGGAGAAATGGATTATGTATCACTTGTGAATCTATGGTGCCAAAAGAATGGTAAGCCTCTTCCAAATTATGAATATGAAGCTGCATTTAATTTGACGTGGATATGTTTCAGTACATGGTCTCCTGATAATGCTTCTGTTACTAGGCTGAGTGCAACACAACCTAATAAGAAACAAGCTAAACAAGAGGTGGCTATTCAACTATACAATAAATATTGTAAAGAAAAGGAGGAAAATATAAAGATAGGTGGACCTACGATCCTATTGGTCGATGGTGATCAGCGGAGTGATGTATTAAAATGGTTATCAAAGGTGGAAATCCCAGATAACTTACAAATACATGTTTATATATCTCCTTGCATGAATTTGCAAGTAGATAGTTCGAAATTTGTGATGCATATTGCAAAAACTACTAGTCGGGATTCCGCAGAT
>Ga0075163_10007837_pt1 | contig 14098 bp, 17 predicted proteins | sample JI1023141ADNA_FD_71478 | JGI IMG/M metagenome (GOLD analysis project Ga0075163, IMG submission 71478) | Wastewater effluent complex algal communities from Wisconsin, to seasonally profile nutrient transformation and Carbon sequestration -... | ecosystem: Engineered > WWTP > Effluent > Algae...
ATACGGCCATCGCGCGAGATACTGATTTCGAGCGGCTCAACCTGTTGATTAATGGGGGGTGCTGAGGTTTCAGGGAGTTCGATCTCAACTCCAACGGTTAGCAAAGGCGCGGCGACCATGAAAACGATCAAAAGGACTAACATCACGTCGACGAACGGCGTGACGTTAATATCGCTCATGCGATTATACCGAAAGTTTTTACCCTTTGATCGGCTAAGAAGCGCGCCTGCCATAGACCCTTACGCTCCTTCCAATTGACGGGAGAGAATGGCCGTAAATTCCCCGGCAAAACCTTCCATCCGATTGGCGTAACGGCCTAAATCGGTCGAGAGTTTATTGTAGGCGATAACTGCCGGAATCGCCGCGACCAGACCCAGAGCCGTGGCGAATAAAGCCTCGGCAATGCCCGGAGCAACCACCGCAAGAGAGGTGTTTTTGGATGCAGCAATAGCTTGGAAGCTGTTCATGATACCCCAAACAGTACCGAAGAGACCAATAAACGGGGCTGTTGAACCGACAGAGGCAAGAAAACTCATATAGCGCTCGAGACGCTCCATTTCGCGACCCAAAGTCACGCTCATGACCCGTTCGATTCGTTGCTGAAGATTAGCGCGCATATTGCTTTCAGCCGACAAACCGCGTTCGGTCGACCGGCGCCACTCCCGCATAGCAGCGGCAAAGATAGCGGTCATCGGATCCAGGGGACGACGACCCACCCGGTCATAAAGGTCTTCAAGCGAGCTGCCCGACCAGAATGCTTCTTCAAATTTGTTGGCGCGGCTATTTAGCCGGCGCATCCGGATCGTTTTCTCGAAAATGATGGCCCAGCACCACACCGAGGCCATCATGAGCATGGTCATGACAATTTTAACGATAATATCGGCCTGCATAAACAGGCCGATAATGGAAAGGTCATGAGGCGCTGCGGTTGCGGCAAGCGTCGCTGTTTGGACAAGAGTTTGATTCATGGTCTCTGCATTATCCTTAGCAATTTGTCAGAATCGTGGTGATGAAAGGAGTTTCCGTCTTGATCTTTATGTAATTTCTTATGAAGGGGCACCCGCCATGATGCGTAAGGCATCTTGCAGGGAAGGCGGGAGGCGAACCGCCCGCCCTTGAGTATCTATGCAGACAAGGCGAACGGTTAGCTGGGCGATCGGGGTGTCATTACGACGGATGGATTGATCAAGTTCGAAGCTGGCGCCACCCATAGTCGCAATCCGGGTATATACCACAAGGGCATCATCAAGGCGGGCCGGGCGCTGGTAATCAATAACGCAGCGATGAACGGCAAAATGTAGGCCTTGTTCCTTGGCAAGGCGGCCGTGATCAAGCCCGCATAACCTCAAGGCCTCGGTGCGCGCCCGCTCGGCGTAATGGAGATAGACGGCATGGTAAACGATTCCTGCCGCGTCTGTATCCTCGTAATAAACCCTGAGGGGTAAGCTATGCTGATTACCAGTCAAACGGCCGGAAGCAGGACTTAAAAGGGCATCAGTCATTCGAGCCGTAAGCGAAAATTACACCGGAAAAACAGTGTACCTCAAAATAGCGATCTTACCTATGCTTCTTCATTTAAATCGAAATTAGACTCGAACCACAGGGTAGCTTAGTCGCTGCTTAGACTAGGTTGCGTCCGGATCGAAGGGTTGTGACATTAATTGCAGTTGCTCCGGCCCACGAGGCGGCGGCGTCAGTCCCAAATGCCGATACCCTTTTTCGCCCAACATACGGCCGCGGGGCGTTCGCTGGACTAACCCGATCTGAATCAGGTAGGGCTCGATCACGTCCTCCAACATATCGCGCGGTTCCGCCAGGGCGGCGGCAAGGGTTTCGACGCCGACCGGTCCCCCGTTGTAATGGTCTGCCATACAAGAAAGATAGCGTCGATCAACACCATCGAGGCCAAGCGTATCGACTTCAAGTCGGGTCAGGGCATGGTCGGCAGCGACGCGATCCACGGTTTTTGTTTCGGCGACGGCCGCAAAGTCGCGAACACGGCGCAACAAACGCCCGGCGATGCGTGGTGTGCCGCGGGCTCTTTGGGCAATTTCCTTTGCGCCATCGGCGGTCAGGGCAAGGCCTAAGACCTTGGCTGCGCGAAGAACAACAGCCTCCAATTCTTCTGGCGTATAGAAATTTAATCGTAAAGGAATGCCAAAACGATCACGCAAAGGCGTCGTCAATAATCCCATGCGCGTTGTGGCGCCTACTAAGGTAAAAGCCGGCAAATCAATCTTTACCGACCGGGCAGCCGGCCCCTCGCCGATGATAAGGTCTAGCTGGAAATCTTCCATCGCCGGATAAAGAATTTCTTCAACCTGAGGCGGCAGACGATGGATTTCGTCAATAAACAAAACATCTCTGGGTTCAAGATTTGTCAAAAGTGCCGCAAGGTCGCCCGGCTTGCTGATAACAGGACCCGAGGTGGCGCGAAACCCGACGCGTAATTCTCGGGCAACGATCTGGGCCAGGGTTGTTTTGCCAAGTCCCGGCGGGCCAAATAATAAAACATGGTCCATTGCTTCACTGCGACCACGCGCAGCTTCAACAAAGATGCGTAAATTTTCACGCACTTGGCGTTGGCCGATAAAATCATCAAGATTTTGCGGTCTTAAATGTGCCTCAACGCTGTCTTCTTCGGTCACGTTTTGGTGGATAAGACGATCTTCAGGAACTACGGGTGTCATGCGGCCAGCTCGCGCAAGGCAGCTTTAATAAGCGCGTCAACCTGCGCCTTGTCACCAAGCTTGCCGGCGGCTCGCGTGGCGGCACCAAAAGCTTCGCTTCGCCCATACCCTAGATTAACCAATGCAGAGACAGCATCGTGCAGCGGAATGGCTGCAGAAGAATCGGCGCTAACTTTGCGATCTTGGGAAAGAGCGACAGTGGTTGCGCCCAAAGCTAGGTTAGTTGTTTTGTCTTTGAGTTCCGTGACCAATCGCGCAGCTAGTTTTGGACCCACGCCGTCGGCGCGGGTCAAGAGAGCCTTGTCTTGGGCAGCAATAGCCTGCACAAGATCATCCGGCGAAAGTGTAGATAAAATAGCCAAAGCGACTTTGGCGCCGACCCCTTGCACGGTGGTTAAAAGACGAAACCAATCTTTCTCGGCAGTCTCGGCAAATCCATAAAGATGGATATGATCTTCCCGCACATGAGTCTCGATATGCAGTTGTGTTGCTTCGCCGCGGCTTGGCATCCGGGCTAAGGTTCGGGCCGAACAGAAGACCAAATAACCAACACCCCCGCAGTCAATGACGACATGGCCGGCACCGCTTTCTGCAAACAGGCCCTTAAGTCGCGCGATCATTGTTGCACCATGCTAAGGCTTGCCTTGCGGTTGGCCGCGCTAGAGTAATGAGCATGACAAATAGCAATGGCGAGTGCATCTGCCGCATCGGGACTCTCTGCGAGTGAGCCGGGAAGCAAACGGGAGACCATCGACTGGACTTGAATTTTATCGGCATGGCCGGTGCCCACTACGGTTTTCTTAATGGTGGTTGCTGCGTATTCCGATACTGATAATCCAGCTTGCGCCGGAGCCAGCAAAACCACGCCGCGGGCTTGGCCAAGTTTCAGCGTACTGCCGGGGTTGCGATTGAGAAAAGTTTCTTCCACAGCAGCTTCGTCGGGTTTGTAAGTATTAATGACCGTCAGCAAGCCGGTGTAGATCGCTGACAAGCGAGTTGCCAGGGATTGATCAGCAGCAGATCGTACTGTGCCTGAGGCAATAAAAATTAACCGATTGCCGTGAGTTTCGACAATTCCCCATCCGGTCGCTTTAAGGCCAGGATCAAGGCCCAGCAATCGCATTGTTGCGCCTTCCTGCGGTCTTAGCTTAGGAAGCAAGACGCGCCATTATGTCATCTGAAATATCAAAATTAGCCGCGATGTTTTGTACATCATCGCTGTCGTCCAATGCATCCATAAGCTTTAACAAAGACTCAGCTGGCTCGGCCGCCACAGGAATCAGGTTTTGCGGGCGCCATACTAACTTTGCCGATTGTGGTTCGCCAAATTTCTTTTCTAAAATACCCAGCACAGCATGCAGCTGATCGGGTTTGCAAAGAACAATGTGACTTTCGTCATCGGTAGTCACATCATCAGCACCGGCTTCTAGCGCGGCTTCAAAAACAGCATCCGCGGCGGTTTTTAAAGGATAGCGAATTTCACCGACACGATCGAACATAAAGCTGACCGAATTGGTTTCGCCTAAGGTGCCGCCGTGTTTGGTAAAGGCGGTACGGATTTCAGAGGCGGTACGATTGCGGTTGTCCGTCAAGGCTTCAACAATGATCGCGACGCCGCCGGGCCCGTAGCCTTCATAACGGATTTCGTCGAATACCGTATCGGCATCGCCGCCTTGTCCCTTTTTAATCGCGCGATCGATATTGTCTTTAGGCATATTGGCGACGCGAGCTGCTGCCATCGCGCTTCGCAACCGTGGATTTGATGCGGGATCGGGCAGGCCTTCCTTCGCGGCAACCATAATTTCCCGAGTTAGGCGCGCAAACATTTTGGCACGCCGCTTATCCTGGGCACCTTTGCGATGCATAATGTTTTTAAACTGTGAATGGCCGGCCATGATACGCTCAATAAACTGAAAAGCTGCTTACGATTCCAAATCTAGCATTAAGGTCCAAGATTTATACCAGATTAAGTTTTAATGCCAGTAAACTGTCACTAGTCAGCAGCAAAAGCTTACCCAAAAGATGGGTATTGTTGGCTCAAGCATCCCCCTAATCGAACAGGGTCTATGCGTACCGCAAGTCCGGTCGTCGGTTCTGTCTCGACAATGACACCGCATAGAGTGGCATCACCTTCTGCCGGGGCCGGGCGATCGGTAGGCATCTTCGAGCGAAACCGAGCAACAGGAACGTTTTTCTTCATTCCGATGACACTGTCATAATCGCCACACATTCCGGCGTCGCTTTGGAAAGCTGTACCATGCGGAAGAACGCGCCCGTCGGCTGAAGGAACATGAGTATGGGTGCCAATTACGAGCGAGACACGGCCATCTAGGTAATGAGCAAGGGCCTGTTTTTCGCTGGTCGCTTCGGCATGAATATCGACGACAATTGCAGCAATATCTTTGCCCAAAGGATGTTCTGTAAGAATCTCATCCACCGCAGCGAAAGGATCTTCCAGTGGCTCCATAAACAGGCGGCCCATAACATTAATGACAAGAATCTGCTGTTTGCGGGGCGTGGTGCAAGTGGCCCAGCCGCTTCCGGGTGTACCTTTAGGAAAGTTTGCGGGCCGTAGCAATCGCGAGTCTTCAGCGATGTATGTTGCTGTTTCTCGTTGATCCCAAACGTGGTTGCCTGTGGTCACCACATCAACGCCGGCGGCGTAGAATTCGGTGCAAATGGCTTTGGTGATACCAAACCCGTGGGCAGCGTTTTCACCATTGATAACCACAAAATCAAGATCAAGTTTTTTGCGCAACTGTGGAATTTCTTGCGTGACAACAGTGCGACCAGATCGGCCCACAACATCGCCACAAAATAAAATTCTCATGCGCTGAGATCCGGGCGAATAACACCATCTTCGGTTGCGATATAGTTAAGACGCGCATCAGTTGGCTCTATCGCAAGCATGGGAATCTCTTGTGCGGCGAAAGCAATGCCGATGGTTAAAAGATGTGGATCTTGCTGCTGGAGCACAGGAATAGTGCGATCATAAAATCCGCCACCGTAGCCCAGTCGATAGCCGCGCCGATCAAAGGCCAACATTGGGATCAAAAGAACAGAGGGTTTTTGCAGCGCTGCTTCGAATGAAGGCTCAAAGGTACCAAAGACGCCTGTCCGAAGTGTATCGTCGGGCTGCCAGACACGAAAAATCAACGGCGCCTCTGCGCGTTCTACAGCGGGCATCGCTAATCGCTGTCCGCGAAGGTGCAGCGCTTGAAGCAGGGGCCGCAGGTCGATTTCGGAACTGATAGGCCAATAGCCTGCAACGCAAGCATCGTGAGGGAAAAGATCGCTTTTCAATAAATGATCGCGTAACGCCAAGGCTTTGGCGTCGCGATCACCCACGGCGGCGCGCTGTTTTGTGGCTTCACCACGCAGGCGCCGTTTTAAATCTGCAATATTTTTTGTCATGAAATCCTAAATGATGCCGCGCCAGCCGTTGACCGTTTCTATCCACTTGGGCCTGCCATAGCAGGTGGGCGCCATTTACCAAAGCCAAGGGCTCTGGCAGGGACAGCTCCCATAGTGTGGAAATTGGCCCCAGGGAATGAGTGGCCTGACGTACTGGGCAGCACCATATATAATTTAGGTGGTCGACAGGCGATCGGCAATCGCTTCGATGCGTCCCGCTAATTTTTCTATCCCATCGCAGAGCTTGTCCGTTTCGGGCAAGGCGGGCGCCGGCGCCGGTGTACTGGCGGCTTGCTTAAGTTTTTCTTTAAGGGCTGCTATCTCAGTTTGGCTGTCACCCAACTCATCGGCGATGACCAGGCTTGCCATAACAAGAAGCCGTGTGTGGTCTATTTGACCGATGCTGGAGACCAGCTGAATGACCCGCTTATCTACAAGTTCCGCAAGGGTATGCAGGTGGGGTTCCTCTCCATCATCGCAGGCAATTCGATAGCTTTTGCCGTTTATCATCACGGATACTTGGGCCATGTTACGTTCCGCTTATAAGGAAGGAGGATATTCTTCTAGGTGGCACTTGTTTCGTCTGCCAAGTCGCGTAATTGATCAATCGTCGTGTCCAAACGATGGGTGGCCGTTTCGGAAGCGTTTTTTAACGCCGCATGTTCGGCTTTCAAGTTTTCCAGCTCGGCATGGAGCCGGGCTTCGCTCATGCCGACTTGCTGGCGGCGCTGGAGCGCACCCTGAAGGGCAGTCTCCAGGCGTTCGATTGCTTGCTCTAACCGGCGATGTGCCGATTCCATCCGACCCGTTTGCATGGAAATCCTTTTAATCTCACGGCTGTATAAGATGATCTTCGCCGCGAATGCGAGCATAGGGGATCGGGCCCCGCTCCGTCAACGTGGCGCAAGGAGAAAATAGGCAGGCAATGCTCGATTAGTGACTGATCGCTTGGCTTGACGGGCGGGGGGTAGCGAGGCATGTTCCGCCGTCGCGCGCCGCTCGATCCGTCGTCATCGATGTGCTGACGGTATGGCTAAGATCTTAAAGAGATACTTCCGACCATGAGCCTTACACCTGGCAAACCAGCCTCTGTCGACCATTCGTCTATGGCAAATGCCATCCGAGCCTTGGCCATGGATGGCGTTCAGCAAGCTAATTCGGGCCATCCGGGCATGCCCATGGGCATGGCCGATGTAGCAACAGTCCTTTTTACCCAATTTTTAAAGTTTGATCCCAGTGATCCCTCCTGGCCAGATCGCGATCGGTTCATTTTATCGGCTGGCCACGGCTCGATGCTACTTTATGCTTTGCTTCACTTAACGGGCTACGATCTGCCGTTGGATGAATTAAAGCGCTTTCGCCAGTTAGGCAGCAAAACCCCGGGTCACCCTGAATATGGTCATACTGTTGGCGTTGAAACCACGACCGGACCTTTAGGCCAAGGTTTGGCGACGGCCGTTGGGATGGCTCTGGCCGAACGAATGATGGCTGCTCGTTTTGGAAGCGATGTGGTTGATCACTGGACCTATGTTATTGCCGGTGATGGTTGCTTGATGGAAGGCATTTCTCAGGAAGCGATTTCTTTCGCTGGACATTTGAAGTTAGGGCGTCTGGTCGTGTTATGGGATGACAATCGTATTTCGATCGATGGCCCAACCGATCTTTCTACTTCTGAAGATCAACAGGCTCGGTTTACGGCTGCTGGATGGCATGTTGCCGCTGTCGATGGACATAACCCAGATGCGATAGCTTCAGCGATTGAGGTGGCGCGAAAAGATTCCCGCCCATCGCTTATCGCCTGCCGGACTATCATCGGCTATGGGGCGCCAACAAAGGCGGGCACCGAAGCGACCCATGGCGCGCCGCTCGGGGATAAAGAAATTGCCGGAACCCGTGAAGCATTGAAGTGGCCGCATTTACCTTTTGTCATTCCCCCTGAAATTTTAGCGGCGTGGCGTGATAAGGGTGGGCGGGGTAAGAGCGCCAACCGAGAATGGTCAGCGCGATTGGCCAGTCATCCCAAAATGCCGGAATTTCAGCGCTGTCTTGCAGGCGATTTACCGCGAGGATTTGCTGCCGCTGTTGAAAGCTTGCGCAAGCGCCTATCGGCCGAAGCGCCCAATTGGGCAACCCGCCGTTCATCGGAAGAGGTCTTGAATGCTTTAGCCGAAACCGTGCCCGAAATGATTGGCGGCTCCGCTGATTTAACCGGATCCAATAATACCAAAGCTAAAATCATGAAGCCGATTACGCCGACGGATTTTAGTGGCCGTTACATTTATTACGGCGTGCGCGAACATGGCATGGCGGCGGCGATGAACGGGATCGCCTTGCATGGCGGATTGATCCCTTATGGCGGCACCTTCTTGGTTTTTACGGATTATGCGCGTCCAGCTATCCGTCTTTCGGCGCTTATGGGCTTGCGCGTTATCTATGTCATGACCCATGACTCCATTGGTCTTGGCGAAGACGGCCCTACCCACCAACCGGTTGAGCATCTGGCCGCCTTGCGGGTAATCCCAAATCTTCAGGTCTTTAGGCCGGCTGATGCTGTTGAAACCGCCGAATGTTGGGCCTTGGCATTAGGTTCAGAAACAACACCATCGGTCTTGGCTTTGACGCGTCAGAACCTGCCGACTCTTCGCACGGCACATAGCTCGGATAATCTTTGCGCGCGGGGGGCGTATATTTTGGCTGAAGCCGATAAGGGTGCGCGTAAAGTCACATTAATGGCGACGGGTTCCGAAGTCTCATTGGCAATGACGGCGCGAAAATCCCTGCAAGAAAAAGGCATTCCAACGGCGGTTGTTTCCATGCCGTGCTGGGAGTTGTTTGCACAGCAAGATGACGGCTATCGCCAGCAAGTTCTCGGTCCTGGGACGATCCGCGTTGGTATCGAAGCGGCTAGTCATTTTGGCTGGGATCAATGGCTGGGCGATGCGGGAAGCTTTGTCGGCATGAGCGGATTTGGTGCGTCCGCTCCCGCCGATCAGTTGTATAAGCACTTTGGCATTACTGCGGATGACGTCGTGAAAACAGTGCAGAAAAAACTTAAATGACTCTTACAAGTGAGATTGAACGAGATGGATATTCAAGCACTCAATAAAATAGCTAAGGCTTTAATGGCGACCGGCAAGGGTATTTTGGCGGCGGATGAAAGCACGGGAACAATCAAAAAGCGGTTTGACACGATCAAGCTGACATCTACCGAAGACGCGCGCCGCGATTACCGCCATATGTTGTTTACGACGCCCAAGGTTAATCAATTTATCAGCGGTGTAATTCTTTATGATGAAACCCTTCGTCAGAAAGCCGCGGATGGCCGCAGCCTGGTTGCGATCCTCAAGGATGCGGGGATCATCCCAGGCATTAAGGTTGACATGGGAGCGAAGCCTCTGGCTTTGCATCCGGGTGAAACTGTTACCGAGGGGCTAGATGGTCTCGCCGATCGATTGGCAGAGTACCGCAAACTGGGTGCAAGATTTGCCAAGTGGCGTGCTGTTTATACTATTGGTGATGGTATTCCTAGCCGGGCCTGTTATGCCACCAATGCTCATGCCTTGGCACGCTATGCGGCACTGTGCCAAGAGGCGGGCATTGTCCCAATTGTTGAGCCTGAAGTGCTCATGGATGGGGCGCATGATATCGAAACATGCCGCCGTGTCACCCATGAGGCCTTGCGCACGGTTTTTGCAGCGCTGATCGAACAAGGCGTCCGGTTGGAGGGCATTTTGCTAAAGCCGAATATGATCATTTCCGGCAATAAGGCCAAGAAGCAAGCGTCGATCGATGAAGTAGCGCGCCAAACAATCGAGTGTTTTTTACGCATGGTCCCAGCAGCCGTGCCCGGCATCGTCTTTCTTTCTGGTGGCCAGTCTGATGAGCTTGCAACCCGACACCTTAATGCCATGAACAAGCTTTACAAAAACCTGCCCTGGGGTCTTAGCTTCTCATATGGCCGTGCATTGCAGACCATGCCGCTCAAGGCATGGGGTGGAAAAGCCGCCAATGTGAAAAAGGGACAGGCGGCATTTTTTGATGTGGCCAAGGCTAACGGAGCGGCGGCGCGTGGCGCCTATCGCTAATTAAGGAGAAGGCACAATGGCAGTTCGGATTGCGATTAATGGATTTGGTCGTATTGGCCGATTGGTCTTGCGAGCTGCGTTAGAGGCGGGCCGCAAGGACATAGACATCGTTGCGATTAATGATCTCGGTTCGGTGGATATGAATGCGCATTTGTTGCGCCACGATTCAACCCACGGCCATCTGCCTTTTCCAGTTAAGTCGGGCAAAGATTTCATTGAGGTTGCGGGCAAAAAAATCAAAGTTACTGCCGAACGGGATCCAACCAATCTGCCCTGGAAAGCATTAAAGGTTGATATCGTAGCTGAATGCACCGGGATCTTTACCAAGAAAGAAGATGCGGGAAAACATTTAACCGCGGGCGCATCTCGGGTCTTGATCTCGGCGCCAGCAACGGATGAAGATTTGACCGTTGTGTATGGCGTCAATCACGATAAACTTAAAAAGTCTCACCGCATTGTTTCGAATGCATCCTGCACGACGAACTGCTTGGCGCCGGTTGCGCAAGTCTTAAATGAGGCGATCGGTATTCAACGCGGATTTATGACCACCATCCATGCCTTTACGGGCGATCAAGTTACATTGGACACTTTACATCGTGATCCGCGGCGGGCGCGGACGGCTTCTGCATCGATGATACCAACCTCAACCGGTGCCGCTAAGGCTTTGGGTCTCGTTCTGCCAGAGCTTCAAGGCAAGCTTGACGGAACGTCAATTCGTGTGCCGACACCCAATGTTTCTCTGATCGATTTAACCTTTGATGCGGCGCGCAATACAACAGCTGAAGAAATCAATGCAGCGATTGTCAAAGCGTCAAAAGGCAAGCTGAAAGGCATTTTGGGTGTAAATGAAGAGCCGTTGGTCTCGATCGACTTCAATCATAATCCCTACAGCTCGACTTTTGATGTGACCCAAACTCAAGTCGTTGACAAAAAACTTTGCCGAGTCCTGTCATGGTACGACAATGAATGGGGCTTTTCTAATCGCATGCTAGATACAGCGGTTGCGATGGGTCGTCTCGGTTAAATGGGCGAAGAAACCCCGGCGATCATCATTCATAATTTTACTCAAGCCCGGGCGGCTCTTGCTGCGGCGCAGGCGGTGAATAAGCCGGTCTCTTTGTGGAGCGCACCGGGTGCCGGTTGTTATGCCGGGGCAGGGTGGTGGCGTGGATTGCTTGATCTCTTAGGGCAGACATCGCCGGATCAAGGTTATTATACGAGTGTTTTGGATTGCAGTGATGCTCCGGGTTTTGTCATGGCGGCTATTCGGGCTCAGGTTCCGGGTATTTATTTCGAAGGGATGCCGGATATAACCCAAAAGCTGTCAGAAATGGCGACAGCACAAGGCCTTGGGCTTGTTACAGTTCGACCTCAAGCTCTTGATTTAGCCGCTGTTAAAATTCCGTATGATACATGTCTGCATTATTTAAAGGGCGATCAGCAGCATGGCTTCGCCTAAAAATAATGCATGCCGACTTTATCTCATTACGCCGCCTACAATTGAGATCCCGGTTTTTGCCCAAGCTTTGGCTGCGGCGCTCGATGCGGGTGATGTTGCCGCGGTGCAACTTCGTCTTAAAAATTGTTCTGATGAGGTCATTCGTGATGCCGTCAGAAATCTGCAGCCGCTTGTTCAAGAACGTGATGTCGCTTTCATTTTGAATGATCGTCCTGATCTTGCAGCGAAAATGGGCTGCGACGGGGTCCACATTGGACAGTCGGATGGGTCCTACAGTGATGCCCGTCGTCTTGTGGGCGAGGATAAGAGCATCGGGGTTACTTGCCATGCGTCTCGGCATTTGGCGATTGAAGCTGCAGAAGCGGGGGCGGATTATATCGCATTTGGTGCATTTTTTCCTTCGTCAACTAAACCCGAAGCGGATGAACAGGCCCCGGTTGAACTTTTATCTTGGTGGTCTGAATTGACTGAGGTTCCCGTAGTTGCGATTGGCGGTATAACCCCGCTAAACTGCGCGCCGTTGGTTGCTGCCGGTGTCGATTTTTTGGCCGTTGCAAGTGCGGTCTGGAATCATCCGCACGGCCCAGGATCGGCCATTCAGGAGTTTTTGAAGGTCATAGAAACGGCAAAATCTTCTGATTAAACGCCAATAAGGCCAGCTTTATAGGAGTGGAATAAAGTGACGATGATGTCGTTCGATTGGGTATTCAACGTTGAGATCTGGGCGTCTCTGCTGACACTGTCCGCATTGGAAATCGTTCTAGGCATCGACAACATCATTTTCATCTCCATTATGGCTGGCAAGCTGCCGCCGCATCAACGGGCTAAGGCGAGACAGGTTGGTTTGGCGTTGGCGTTGATCACGCGAATTTTATTGCTTTCGACCATTGCCTGGATTGCTGGCCTTAAAGAGCCGTTTATGACCATCTACGGTTTTGGTCTGTCGTGGCGTGACGTTATCTTGTTCGGAGGTGGCTTGTTCCTTGTCTACAAGGGCACGAATGAAATTTACACTATGATTGAGGTGGATGAAGAAGGGCATCGCAATGTTAAGGCGTCCAGCTTCACCTCGATTGTGATACAGATCATGTTTATTGATATTGTCTTCTCCTTAGATTCGGTCATTACCGCGGTCGGCATGTCCAATCATTTGCCGGTCATGATCGCCGCCGTTATCATTGCCGTTATCGCAATGCTGTTTGCATCGGGACCCTTATCTGCATTTGTTGACAGACATCCGTCGGTGAAGATGTTGGCGTTAGCGTTCTTGTTGTTGGTCGGCGTACTTCTTATTGCGGATGGCCTGCACTTTCACTTTCCGCGCGAATACCTTTATTTCGCTATGGCTTTTTCAGTTATGGTGGAGGGACTTAATCTTTTTCATAACAAGCGTAAAAGCAGGCGCAAGAAGGTTGAATAATCCGCGGCGTGAAGTGACAGTTGCGTGAGGTGGATCTCCTTGTTAGTGTCCGCCTCCACAATCTTTAATATTACTTCTTTTTAAGTGGACTTTATGCCCTCAGCTTCCCCCCTCATTTCTGTCATGGCTGCAACAGCGATCAAAGCGGGTCGTGCTTTGCGCCGCGACTTCGGTGAGGTCGAAGCGCTTCAGGTCTCCCGCAAAGGCCCGGCGGATTTTGTATCTAATGCCGACATCAAGTCCGAACGACTTATTCGCAAAGAACTCGAAAAGGCCCGGCCGGGCTGGAGCTTCTTGATGGAAGAGGGTGGGGCCATCGAAGGCGAAGCGGGCCGTCCGCGTTGGATCGTCGATCCTCTAGATGGAACGACCAATTTTCTCCATGGCCTTCCTCATTTCGCGGTGTCGATCGGCGTTGAGCAAGGCGGTGAACTGACCGCCGGAGTAATTTACGATCCGATCAAAGATGAAACTTTTTGGGCGGAAAAAGGCGCAGGCGCTTATCTTAATCAACGTCGTTTGCGCGTTTCAGCGCGCGATAAACTTCCTGATGCTCTTCTGGCAACAGGAATTCCTTTTCTCGGTAGTAAAGCAAAACGCCACGACCGCTATCTTGCCGAGATGCGGGCGGCGATGGACAATACATCAGGCGTGCGCCGATGGGGTGCTGCAGCTCTTGACCTCGCCTATGTCGCCGCCGGACGAGTTGACGCCTATTGGGAAGCGGGTTTATCGCCGTGGGATATGGCAGCAGGAATTGTTTTGGTCAAAGAGGCGGGCGGATATGTCAGTGAGATTGACGGAAGTCCCCTCCGCCTCGACAGCGAGACCATCTTCGCGGCTAATGACCGGCTATTTAAACCAGTTGGTGAAATGCTGCGAGGCGCATAAAACCAAGGCTTTTGAGGGATTTTGGGGAAAGAAATTGTCCCCGGCAATCACCTCCGCTATGGTGCAGCGGATTTTACGCCTAACGGCTCGGATTCGCGAGGCTAACATGCTGAAACTGGATATAAAAATGAGACGATCC
>Ga0075163_10007838_pt1 | contig 14098 bp, 11 predicted proteins | sample JI1023141ADNA_FD_71478 | JGI IMG/M metagenome (GOLD analysis project Ga0075163, IMG submission 71478) | Wastewater effluent complex algal communities from Wisconsin, to seasonally profile nutrient transformation and Carbon sequestration -... | ecosystem: Engineered > WWTP > Effluent > Algae...
GCTTCGAGCACGGGCAGGAACTCCTGCAATTGCAGCGGCGGCAACGCTGGCATCGCGGGTTCCGCCGGCGGCTTCGGGCCGCCGCAGGCGGGCACCGAGAGCAGCCAGATACCGCAATAGGCCAGCAGGGCGAGCGAAGGGAGGGAGCGCTTCATGGCAGTTCCACCCGGCGTTCTTCGAGCAGTGTGCTCAGCGGGCTCTGGTCGTCGCAGAAGGGCGTCAGGCGATACCACATACGCGCTTCGACCGCGATCGCACCTTCGGGAATGGCAATGCGCACCGTCTTCGTGGCGCCGGCCGGCAGTTGCGTGTTTTCCCCGGACGCGGCGCCGGGGCCGACCGGCTCGGCTTCGTCGCGGTAGGGCTGCCGCGCGCGGTGGGCGAGCGTCCACGTGGCCGCGGGGCCGTCCTTGGTGACGAAGCGATACATGAGGTCGACGGCGCGATGGCGTTCTTCGGTCGGGAAGTTGTGGCCGGCGGCGACGTTGGTGAGCGACAGCACGATCTCGTTGCCGTCGCGCACGGCTTCGAACTTGCCGGCTTTCTGCAGGGTTGCCTTGTCGTGCGCGCCAGGCCACACGTGGCCGCGGCCCATGCGCGTGCTCTTGTCGCCGCGTTTGCGTTCGACCTCCGGCATGTGGCACGCGGCGCAGTCGGTGCCAAGTTGCGCAAAATGGCTCGCGCGCCACTGGTCGGTCGTCTGGTGCTGGTTGTGGCACGAAGCGCAGGCGTCGACGGATAGGAACTCCTCACTGCGTTTGGGCTTGCACGGCACTTCGGGGCGGTCGTTGCGGCCGAGGATGCCGCCGTCGGCGCTGAGGTGGCAGCTGATGCAGCTCACGCCTTCATCGAAGTGCGTGCGGCGCGGCAAGGTGCGCTTGCCAAAACCCGTGATCGCAAGCGGGCGCGGCAGGTGGCAATCCATGCACTCTTCCTTGCGGAAGTCGTCGCTGAGCGCGCGCACTTCGGGGTTGGTGAAGGCGATCGCGTGGTGCGAGCTGAGCCACTCCGCGTAGACATCCTCGTGGCACTGTTTGCACTGGGTCGAGGATTCCCAGCGCGTCGAGGTCTGGGTCAGCGGATGGGCGCTCATGCCGCGAGACAGGAAGGCGATCACGCCACCGAATCCGGCGAGCAGGGTCGCGGCGAGGCCTAGGCGCGAGGACAGTTTCATGGACGGGCGGCGGGGGGCTGGTGGGACCTGCCGCGGTCCCAGGGCAGCAGTCGGGGTGGTCGACGCAACGAAAGTAGGACGCGGGCGCCAACGCGCAATGCCTCGATGGCGTGGGCGTGCACGATCTGGTCGCCGAGCGCGATGCGGGCGGACCAGCCGTGGTCGCCTGGCAACGTCGCAAGCACCTGGCCGGAGGGGCCTTCGGCGCCCGTGGTGGATGCAGAGGCGGCCGCTTGCACATCGCCGGGCATGAGCACGAGGCGCAGGTCCGAGGAACCCAAGGCCGAGGAATCACGGCTCGTCTGGGGAGGGCGTGCGAACGTGCCAAAGGGGGTGTTCACCCGCTCTCCGTCGGCCTGTGTTGGTAGGCATGCCGCGCCGGCCAGGAACGCCGCCGTGAACGCCGTTTGCGGCTCGCGCAGCAGCACCATCGCGGGCCCCTGTTCGACGAGCTGGCCTTCGTGCAGCACGACGAGGTCTGTCGCCAGCGCGAGCGCTTCGTCGCGATCGTGCGTGACGAGGATCGTCGTGAGGTTCTGTTCGTCGGCGAGGCCGCGCAGCAGCAGCACGAGGCCGTCGCGCTGGTGCACGTCGACGGAGCGCAACGGCTCGTCGAGCAGCAGAACGGCGGGTTTCGGGGCAATCGCGCGCACGAGGCCGAGCCGCTGCGCTTCGCCGCCCGACATCGCGCCTGGTTTCCGGTGCGTGAGGTGGGCGAGCCCGGCGCGTTCGAGCAGCGCCTGCGCAGCCTCGACCGAAAGGCCCGGGGCGGCAAAGCGCAGGTGCTGCAGCGCGGTCATGTGCGACCACAGCGCGCCATCCTGGAAGACGAGGCCGATCTGGCGGCGGTCGGGTGGCACGTTGGTCGCGCTGTCGACGACGACCTGCTCGCCGATCCGGATCGAACCGCGCGTCGGGCGTTCGAGGCCGGCGAGGCAACGCAGCAGCGTGGTCTTGCCCGATCCCGAGGGACCCACGATCGCGAGGCGGCCGCCGGCCGGCACGGAGAAGGACACGGGCCCGAGCGCAAACGAGCTGCGCTGGAAGCCGAGATCGGTGACGACGACGGGGAGGGTCACGAGAGGGACGAGAGCCTACGGCCCGCGAGCAAGGAGGGAAGGAGGGGCAGCAGAACGGCGAGACTCAGCAGCAGCAGCGCGATGACGCCGCTCCAGTCTTCGTGTTGGAAGTGCACCGCGTTGGCGAGGCGGCGCACGGCGGTGGCGTTTGCCGCGGGCAACACGACCGCGAGGTCGAGTTCGCGCAACGCGAGCACGAAGATGAGCACGCCGGAGGACCACAAGGCGGGCAGCAGCGGCGGCAGGTGGATGCGCAGCGAGCGGGCCAGCGGCGAACGCGCGACGAGCGAGGCGGCTTCTTCGGCCGCGACCGATTGACGGCGCACCTGCGCGGCGAGCGTGAGCGCGGCGAACGGCAGGAAGCGCGCGGCGTAACCGCAGATCGCAAAACCCCAGCCCGCATAGAAGTCGCCGCCGAGGGCCTTCAACAGCGGGCTGTCGTGGAAAGCGCGCACGAGGCCGATGCCGAGCAGGATCGCCGGCACGGCGGCCGGCAGCGCGCACAAGAGGTCGAGCGAAGGCCAGCGCCGGCCCGATTGGCGCGCGAGTGGGATCGCCAGCAACACGACGAAAGCCGCCACGCCGAGCGCCAGCCACAGCGAGTGCAGCAGGTCCGGCAACCCCTGGTCGATGGCTTTCTGGAAGCTGCGCTGCGCGAACTCGAGCGACATCGGTTCGGCCTTCTGCGCCGAGCCGAGCACCCAGCGCGCGAGCACGACGATGGGCAGCACGATGCCGGCCCCGAGGTAGACGCCCGGCACGAGCAGCGCCGGCCAGCGCCAGGCTCCGAGCGGTCGCAGCGGCAGGGGTTTGACGACGCCGCGGTCGGGTGCCATCGCGCGCAGCCGCAGCGCCAGCCACAGCATGCAGCCGAGGGCCAGCAGGAACGGCAGTGCCGCGACAATGGGACTCTGCAGGTCGGCAAACGTGGTGCCGACCGCACGCCGCGTCCAGCGGCCGAAGATGCCTTCCGCGTAGGTGTGCCAGGTCTTGCCCTTCACGGTCAGGAACTCGGGCACACCGTGGTCGGCCACCGTGAACAAGAACGCGAGCAGGCAGCCGGCGAGCAGTTCGGGCGCGATCGCGCGCAGCAGCCACAGTTCGCTGCGCGCGCGGCCGCGCAGCAGCCACGCCGATTCGTAGGCGCGGCCATCGACGCTGCGCAGTCCGCGCGCGGCGAGCACGGCGACGAACGGCGCGTGCGCGATGCCGAGCAACATGGCGCATGGCCAGAAGCCCGAGACTTCGCCGAGGTCCGCAAAACCCATCGCGATGAAGATCGGCGGCATCACGAGCGGCGCCACGCCGAGCGGGCCGAGCCAGCCAGCACCCGGCAGGTCGCGCTGCACGGTGAGCCACGCGTGGCCGCCGCCGAGCGCAAACGAGATCGCGGTCGCGCAGATGCCGAGTGCTATGGTGGCGAGCAACTGGTCGGTGACGTGCGCATCGGAGAACAGCGCCCGCCACGCTTCGAGCGTGAAACCGTCGGGGCCAAGCACCGTCTGCGCGGCGAGCATGCCAAGTGGCAGCAGCACGAAGACGGCAAGGAAGGTGAACGCCGCGAGCAGCGGCAGTCGGCTCAGCAGCTTGCTCGCGCGAGGATTCACTGGCCGAACCGCTTGCCGAATTCCTGGCTGCAGCGCGAGATGTTGGCCCCGGCCCACTCGAGGTCCCACTGCATCATGCGGAACTGGCCGAGCGACTTGATGGCGGGGTCCTTCGGGCCTGGCACACCTTCGCGCAGCGGGATCTGCGCGCCATCCGCGGCGGCCAGCAGCGCTTCGGTCTCCCGCGAGACGATCTTGTCGACGAGGCGTTTGGCGGCTTCGGGGTTGGGGCAGCCCTTCAGGATGCCGACTGCGTTCGGGATCAGCATCGTGCCGATCTCCCCTTCTCCTTGGTCCGGAAACACGCAGGCGACCTTGAAGCCCTTGGTGTGCGCGACGTGGTAGTCATCGGTGTCGGTGAATGCCCAGGCGACCTTGCCTTCGCGCGTCTCGTTCAACGTGGCGCCATTGCCCGACAGGAACTTCACGTCGTTCTTCTGGATCGCCGTGAAGAACTCGTCGAAGGCCGCATCGCCGAGCACCTTCTTCAATGCCGTGAAGTGCGTGAGGGTCGTGCCGGTGAGGGGCTTGGCCACCGCGCAGCGCCCTTTCCACTTCGGGTTGGAGAGATCCTTGTAGCTCGTTGGCCAGTCTTTGGGATCGGGCAGCAGCTCGGTATTGACGACGATGATCCGCGCGCGCGCCGCAAAACCGGTCCAACAGCCCTTCGGATCGCGCCACTGGGCCGGAATGTCCTTCGCAGCCGGCGATTCGTACGGCATCAGCATGCCGTCCTGGGCGAGGTTCACCGTGTTGGCGATTTCGTTGTTCCAGAACACATCGCAGCGCGGTGCGGAGCGTTCTTCCTTGAGGCTGCTCACGAGGCCAACCGTCTTCGATGCTTCGGTATCGTAACGTTGTTGGATAGGCAGGTTGAGTTCCTTGCTCCACTGCTGGAGCAGGGGTTGGCTGAACTCCTGGTCGAGGGCGACGTAGATCACGGCGCCGCCAGGCGCGGCGTTGCCGCCACAGGCGGCGAGCAGGAGCAGGGCAGGCAGGATCAGGTGGCGCATGGGGGCTCTGGCAGGTTTACCGTGGCTGGAGGACGTCGCGGGCAGGATGGGACTCGGTGAGCAGGCCGCGATCAATTGTCGCGGTGGGCTTTGTGGCATTCCTTGCAGCCCTTCTCGATCAGCAAATACTGCGCCTTCGCCGTGGTGAGGTCGTTCGCGAGCAGTGCTTCGTCCAGGGCCTTGCTGGCCGCGACCGAGCGCTCCATCTTGGCCGCGAACTCGGCGCCGAACTTGGCACAGTCTGGTTCCTTCGCGATCTGCGCGAACAGCGCGGCGAGGCGCTTCGTCTCCTTCTGCGGCACGAGGTCCGGATGGTCCTTCGGCACCGTCCATTCGGCCTTGTTGGCGACCTTCACGTTGTCGAACACGTTGTCGATCTCGGTCATCGTGGCGACCATGCCGCTCACCTTCGAAACGCTCGGGAACGACTTCGGGTCGGCCTTCAGTTCGCTCGCGTCGATCGGGCGTGCGTTCTGCACCGCGGCCCAGAGGCCCGTGTATTCCTTCGCGGTACCGGAGACCTTCATGCGGTCCATGGCCTGTTCGGGCGTGAGTTTGCCGGCGAGCACGAGCGCACTGCCGAGGGCCGCCGCGCTGCGGTGTTTGCCGTGGTGGCAGTGCAGGTAGACGGGGCCCGGCATGCTGCTCACGGCTTGCGCGATCTGCTTTTCCCGTTCGGCCGTGATGCCGCTGTAGGGGATCGGCAGGTGCACGTAGTGCATGCCGAGCGATTCGGCGAGTGCGACGTCAGGCACGGCGCCATCGACCGAGATCACGGTCTTGATGCCCATCGCGGCGAGCGTGTGCAGGCCTTCGCGGCCTTCGGGAACACCGCCGCAGACGAGGTCGGGCGCGTAGGTGACGACGTTGTGCAGGCCTTCGAGACCGACCGGCTTGTCGGCGGCGAGCGCTGGCTGCGGGATCGACACGGCCACCGGCGTGCTGTGGTTTGTCGAGGCGGACTTGCACGCTGGCACCAGTGCCAGACTGACGACGCCGAGTGCGGTGAGGAGGGGGACCGAGCGTAGGAGGGTGACCATGTCGCGCGGCTCTAGGCAACGAGTGTGCCAACCGCCGCGAACTTGGCACTAACCGCCGGCCGGATCGGGGGTCTGCCGGCTCGCATGCCGTGCCGCGGAGGCATCGCAGCCGAGTTCGCGCAGGCGGCGGTGCAGGTGGCCGCGGGAGATTCCCGCCTGCTGGGCTGCTTCCGTGATGCTGCCGCCGCAGCGCATGAGCAGGTTCGTGAAGTAGATGCGGTCGAAGCGCTCGCGCGCGGCTTCGTAGCGATCGTCGGCGCTGTTGGCGGAAGCGTGGTCGGGACCGCGCACCTCCGCGGGCAGGTCGCCAACGCCGAGTGTGGTGCGCGGGCCGGCCATCACCATCATGCGCTCGACGACGTTCTCGAGTTCGCGCACGTTGCCGGGCCAGTCGTAGGCGGTGAGGGCGCCAATCGCCTCGGGCGTGAGCGAGTGGCTGGCTTTGCCGCCAGGGCCGAGTTTGCGCAGGATCTGGGTGGCCAGCAGCGGCACGTCTTCGCGCCGTTCGCGCAGCGGCGGCACGCGCAGGCTCACGACGTCGAGGCGCCAGAGCAGTTCGGGGCGGAACAGGCCCACTTTGGCGAGCGCCGGCAGGTCGCGGTTGGTGGCGGCTATGATGCGGACGTCGACGTGCACGGTCTTCTGGCCACCGAGCGGCAAGAACTCGCGATCCTGCAGGAAGCGTTCGATCTTGGCCTGCGCCGACAGGCTCATGTCGGCGATCTCGTCGAGGAACACGGTGCCGCGGTTGGCGCGCAGCAGGAGGCCGGCTTTCTGGGTGCGCGCGCCCGTGAACGCGCCCGGCTCGTGGCCGAACAGTTCGCTCTCGACGAGCGTATCCGGCATCGCCGCGCAGTTGAGCGCGATGAACGGCTCCTTGCAACGTGGTGAGGCGAGATGCAAAGCCTTGGCTACCAAACCTTTACCGGTTCCTGATTCGCCCGATAGCAGCACCGTGGCGGCGGATTCGCGCAGCAGGTCGAGCTGGCGCAGCAGTTCGCGCATGGCCTGGCTCTGCCCCACGATGCCCGCGCCACCGTCGGGTTGGTCGAGCAGGGAGCGCAGGGTCCGGTTCTCGCGCACCGCGGCCCGCAGGCTCAAGGCGCGTTCGAGCCGCATCTGCAGTTCGTCGATGGAGAACGGCTTCGTCACGAAGTCCATCGCCCCGGTGTGCATCGCCTCGACGGCCACCGCGATGGTGCCGTGGGCGGTCATCAAGAGCACGACCGCATCGGGGCTGTGCGATCGGATCCGGCCGAGCGCCGTGAGGCCATCGCAGTGCGGCATCTTGAGGTCGAGCACGGCGAGGTCGAACGGGCTCGCCAGCCAGCGCGCAACGGCGTCGTTGCCGTCCTCCGCGACTTCGACCGTGTAGCCGAGGCGGCGCAGCCCACGCTGCAGGAAGTGCCGCATGCTCTCTTCGTCGTCGGCGACGAGCACCCGCAGGGCAGGATTCGGGGCGGGAGGGAGCGAGGTCACCGGGTCATCCTGCGGCATGGGGCGGGGTGCTGGCAAGTTCGGGGCCACGCCTGGTGGCCTCTTGCCGGGCGGGGGGTGCTCGCTGGTGTCACAGAACGGTGACACGTTGTTCCCGAGGCGTTACGGCGGTGTCGTCGAACTGGAGGTCGCGTTGGCGATCTCCCTGGTACTGCGGAACGTAGGGACGCCTTACGCAAGGCCGGTCGGCTTTGCCTTCGGCAGGTGGATCGTGAACGTGGCGCCATGGCCCGGCGTCGATTCGACCGTGATGGTGCCGCCGTGCGCGGTCACGATCCCGTACGAAACGGAGAGGCCGAGCCCGGTGCCGCGGCGGGTGTGATCCTCGGCCTGCGTGCGGGTCGTGAAGAACGGTTCGAATAGGTGTGGCAGGTCGGCGGCCGCAATGCCGATGCCCGAATCGGCGACCGCAATCGAAGCACCCCCTGCGTCCGCGGCGATGCGAACGGCGAGTGTGCCGCCCGCAGGCATGGCCTGCAGCGAATTGGTGACCAGGTTGACGAGCACCTGATGCAGGCCGTCGGCATCGCCGCGCACGATGGTGCCCGCGGGCAGCACCCGCTCGATCGTGACCCCTTGCCGGCGCGCGGCAGGTTCGCAGAGGCGCAGGGCATCGGTGGCCACGGTGGCGAGATCGACGTCGCCCTGCTTCTCGACCGAGCGGCGGGCAAAACGCAGCAACTGCTGCACGATGCCGGTGGCGCGGTCGGCGGCGCGCTGGATCACGCCCAGCGTTTCGCGGCGGTCGTCGACGGTCTCTTCGGCGAGCAGTTCGCTGGCACAACCCCGAATGCCGCCGATCACGTTGTGGAACTCGTGGGCAATGCCGCCGGCGAGAGTGCCGAGCGCCGCCAGCCGTTCGGCCTGGGCGAGCTGCTGGTGGGAATCCCGCAGCTCGGCGAGGGTCTGCTCGAGGTGGCGGGTCTTGCGCTGGACCTCGTGTTCGAGGTTGGCGGCGAGGCGCTGCAGCTCGCTGCGGGAATCGCGCAGCTGCACGACCATCGAAGCGAACGCGCGCGCCAGATCGCCGAGTTCGTCGTTGCTCGGTGGTGGCAGGTCGACGGCGAGGTCGCCGCCGGCGACGCGCTGGGTCGCGCGGTTGAGTCGCAGCGTCGGGCGCACGACGTAGCGGTGCAGGCCAAAACCGAGCACGAGCAGCAGCACGCCAAGGGAAGAGCCGATCAGCACGAACTGGGTTTCGCGCAGATCCTGGGCAAACACCATCGTGGCCGCGTGTTGGCGGGCCGCGAGCTCGGCGAGGTCGCTGTCGATGCGGCGGTCGGCGCGGCGGATCATCTCGCGCGACAGCATCTGCACGTTGTCCTTCTGCCGCGCGCTGCGCTGGGCATCTTCGGCGGCGATGGTCTCGCGGATCTTGTGCACGTCGCCATCGAGCAGTTCGAGCGGCAGGTCCTGCAGGGCGCGGCGGCGCACGTCGGCGTTGTGTTCGATGAGGTCCGTGAGCACGGTGCGAATGCCGATGGTCTGCAGCTCGGCGAGTTCGCGCATCGTCACCGAACCTTCCTGCAGCAGCGTGTCGCCGCGTTCGAGGAACGCGCTCGTCGTGCGCGGAACCACGTAGAACAGCAACACGCTGGCAAAGCTCGCGACGAGCACGAGCAGGGCCGCGGTGAGCCGCATCGACAGCGGCAAACGTGGGCCTTTGGGCTCAGCGAGGCGCATTGAGGAACTCCGGGTCGAGCAGTTCGTCGGCCAGCACGAGCAGCGAAAGTGGCAATTCGATGCCGTTCTCGCGGGCGATACCGAGGTTCACGGTGATGCGCGAACCCTGCATGCGATCGATGGGCAGGCTGCCCGGCGCTTTTCCGTGCTGCAGCACGTCGATCGACAGTGCGGCGGTGCGGCGGCCGTGCAGCGGGTAGTCGACGACGGCGCCGACGAGGGCGCCCGCGCGCAGGCCGGCGGCCGCGGTCGTGAGCAGCGGGGTCTTCGTCGTCCCGAGAGCCTTCTGGACGATGGGCAGGTTCTGGTAGACCGCGATGTCGATCGGGATCCAGATCGCGTCGACGTTGGCGGCCAGCAAACGTGCGGTCGCGGCGGCGAGGTCGGCGGGGTCCTTGGCGACCTCTTCGAACAGTTCGATCGGCGGTTTTGGCAACGAAGCGAGGTGGGCGCGCATGCTGGCGAGTTCGGCTGCACTGACGAGCCCCGAGGCCTGCGAACGCAGCACACCAAGACGGCGCATGTTCGGCATCGCGAGGCGGAAGACGGACAGCACGTTCTGCGGCGCGATCCAATTGCTGGCGCCGCAGAGGTTTGTTCCAGAGCCATCCCACGACGGCACGAGGCCCGAGGCGACCGGGTCGCTCACGGCCGCGAAGACGATTGGCAGGCCGGGCAGTTCGGTCTTCGCGAGCAGCGCCGCTTGCGTGCCCATGGCGAAGACGAGGTCGCAGCGGGCCTGCCGCAGTTGGGCGAACGCGAGTTTCGCTTTGGCCGGGTCACTGTCGGCGCGCACTTCGACGAACGTGTGCCGCAGGCCACTCTGCTGAAGGCCCGTGCGGATGCCGGCGAACGTCGCGAGATCGTTGGGCGAATCGTGCCAGAAGAACACGCCGAGTCGCTTCTCGGCCGCGTCCGGGGTGGTCTGCGCGGGCAGCCGGCTGCAAAGCAGGCAGAGCAGCAGCCACGGTAGCCGTGGCAGCTTTCCTGGTCGGCACGAAGCGATCATGCGACCACGCATACCCGAATGCGCGCGCGTGTGCACCGCGCACCGCGAGTTCCCGGTGGGGGTAGTCGCCGTTCGGATGGCTCGCTACCGTCGTGGCTTCGCCCCCAACGCCTCACCGAAGCCCTCTCGCATGCATAGACAACTTCTCGTCGCGTCGCTGTTCGCCTTGCCGGGTCTCGCCCAGAGTAATGCCGTGCCCGGTCTCGATATCGGCATGTATGAAGTCACGGACCTCAGCTACCAGGGCCGTCGGGGCACGTTCCCCAACGGCGAAGCCGGCTTCATGGTCGGCCACTCCTGGTGCAACGGCGGCTCGGTCAACCTGCCCTGGATCTCGCAGAGCAACGGCGTGATGGTCGACAGCTACCCGCGCATCGCGTTCCTGCTGGCGCGCGAGAGTGGTGGTCGAATGGTGCAGATCTCGGGCCAGAGTTTCTGCAAGCACTCGCCAACGGCGTTCAACTTCTCGTCGGGCCCCTGCGCACCGTGCAACGTCGGCAGCGGGTCCTACTTCTTCACGGGCTGCTCGGACACCTACGGCAGCGGCATCAATAGCAGCCAGTATGCGCTCGGCCCGACCACCGAAATCGATCCGTGGCTCGGCACGTGGGATCCGCGCGGCAGCTACTTCGACCAGGGCGATCCCGCCGTCGGTGGCGCCGCCGGGATCGACTCGGTGCGCTCCTTGTCGTCGACGCAGATCCAGGCGTTTGACTCGGTGAAGAACCGCATGGTCGTGCGCGATGCCGAAGTGGTCGCCGGCGCCACCTACTACGGGCAGGTGCAAGGGGTGGTGCAGGGCGAAGCGGTGGCTGCGCGCGGCAACAACCTAATGAATCGCGAGGTGGGCATCAGCGGCAGCGGTGGTTTGTGGTCGACTTCCGCGATCGGCAGTTCGATGGCCGGGTCGGTGCTCACGCGCTGGCAGGGTGCCACGCACGCGCTCGGCGGCAATGGCAACGACGATGGTCGATTCCTCGTCGCCGTGAAGGTCACGGGCCCGGTCGGGGGCATGTGGCACTACGAGTATGCGATCCACAACCTCGACAACAACCGGGGCGGCGCGTCGTTCCGCGTGCCGTTGGCGGCGGGTGCCGTCGTGCAGAACGCGGGTTTCCGCGATATCGACAGCAACCCGCTCAACGACTGGACGGTGACGCAGACGGCCAACGAGATTGCGTTCCAGGCCGTGGGCAGCAATCGCCTCGAGTGGAACACGATCTACAACTGCTGGTTTGATTGCTCGGTGCAGCCCGGTGCTGGTTCGATGACGATCGACGAAGCCAATCCCGGCCCAGGCGCGCTCAGCGTCGCCGTTGCGAGCCATGTGCCGAGCGGACTCAGCTTTGCCGCGAAGGCCTCGATCGGCACTTCGTGCGGCCAGTGCACGGGCACGTTCTACCAGCTGTTCCCGCAGAGCACGCTGTTTGACCTCGCAGGCCGGTCGATGAGTCTCACATTGCAGAACGGGGCCTACACGGTGCGCGACAGTGCGATTGCGTTCGTGCCCGCCGCCGGCACCAATCTCGGCCTCGGCCTCAATGGTCTTTCGACCGTGACCCTGCCGTTTGCGCTGCCTTACCCGGGTGGCACGACGACGCAGCTGCAGGTCGCCGCGAGTGGTTTCATCTCGCCGGGAGTGCCCAACGTGGCGCAGGTGGCGCCGTCGGTAAACCTGTTCTTGCAGGGCAATCCGCGCTGGGCCGCCGCCTGGAGCGTGTTTGGCCCTTCTTCTGGCAGCGGTGCGAACGTGTACTTCGATGCCAACGCATCGCGAGCGATCCTCACCTGGAATGCGGTGCCGGTGGTCGGCAGCGGCGGGCCGAGCACGTTCCAGATCCAGTTCTTCCCCGATGGCACGGTGCACGAGGTCTGGCAGAACGTGGCCGCCTCGAACTTCCCGCTGATGGTCGGCTGGACGACGGGTGGTGGTCACCGCGATCCTGGCTCGCAGGATCTGTCGGCGACGTTGCCCGGTTCGCTGTCGCTGTGCGCGGTGCCTTTCGATGGTCTCGGACTCGATGTGAGCGCCTTCCCGATCGTTGGCACGAACCTGCTGTGGCAGGTGAGCGGTATTCCGGCGGCCACGAGCTGGGGCGCCTTGCTGCGGTCGTTCCAGCCAGCTTCGCCGGCGATCGACCTCACGTCGGTCGGCATGCCCGGTTGCTTCGGGCACCTCGTGTCGCCGGTTTGGACGCTGTTCTTCGCACCGGGCGTGAGCCAGCAGGTGGCGGAGACGATCCCGAATGACGTGTCGCTGGTCGGTGTGAACCTGCTGGGCCAGGCTGTCATCTACGGGTCGTCGTTGACGCCGCTCGGCCTCGTCTCCTCGAACGCGATGCAGCTCAGCGTCGGGTTGTAGTCGCGGGGTCGTCGCGACCGACGCGCGGAGCGTGCGTCACCGGGTGGTGACGCGCGCTCCTGCCGCTCAGTCGCCGGCGCCCTTGGCTTCACCGGCCAGCGGCGCGGTTTCCGGCATGCCACCGCCGAGCGCCTTCCAGATCGAAACCAGGCTGCTGGCGATCGAAGCATCGCTGTTCACGAGGTCGTCTTCGATCACGGCGACCGTTCGTTCCGAATCGATGACGGCCTGGAAGTCCGACAGACCGGCCGTGTACTGGGTTTGCGCAAGTACTACGGCGCGCCGGGCCTGGGCCGCTGCGCGCTGCAGCGAGTTGCGGCGCGATTGTTCGCGCACGAAGCGCGTCATCGCGTTCTCGCTCTCTTCGAGCGCCAGCAGCACGGTCTGCTCCCACGCCACCTGGGCCGCCTCGGCGTTGGCCTCGAGCGACTTCACGCGCTGGCGCAGGCGACCGCCGTCGAAGAGGTTCCAGCGCAGCGAAGGCCCAAACGCGAGGATGTCGCTGCCATCCGTGAAGACGTCCTTCACGGTGCTGGCCGCAAACCCCAGTGTGCCGCTGAGGCTGAAACGCGGGTACTTGTCGGCTTCGGCGATGCCGATGCGCGCGATGGCGGCCGCGAAGCGCCGTTCGGCGGCCTGCACGTCAGGCCGGCGCCGCAGCAGGTCGGCGGGCGCGCCCACGGTGACACCGGCTGGCAACTTCGGCAGTTCGGCCACCGCGGTGACGGCGGCGGGCAGTTCGCCGGGGGCTTTGCCGAGCAGGACCGCAAGGCGGTTCTGGGCCACGATCGCCGCAGCTTCGAGCATCGGCAGGCGCGAACGGGTCTGTTCGACGTTGGTGGAGGCCTGCGCCACATCACGTTCGACGACGAGGCCCGCATTGGCGCGCGCTTGCACGAGCCGCAGGGTCTCTTCCTGCAGCGTGAGGTTCGATTGCGCAATCGCGAGGCGCCGTTGCGCCGAGCGCAGGTCCACGTAGGTCGAGACGACCTCGGTGGCCACCGTGAGGGCGGCTCCCTGCGCATCGGCCGCGGTCGCGGCGAGGTCGTGATCGGCAGCTTCGACCGAACGCCGCACGCGGCCCCAGAGGTCGAGTTCCCACGTCGCATCGACGGCGACCGTGTGGATGTTCGTGCGCGGAATGAACGCACCAAACGGCGTGTTGCGGCTGTCCTGGCGATCCTCGTAGCTGGCCCGCGCGTCGAGCGACGGCCAGCGGTCCGCCGCGGCGACGCCGCGCAGGGCCTGGGCCGAGACGAGCCGCTGGTAGGCGGCGCGCAGGTCGAGGTTCTGGGCGAGGGCACGTTGCACGAGTTCGGTGAGCACCGGATCCTGGAACGCCTCCCAGAACGGGCCGTCCAGCACCTTGCCATCAACGAGGCCCGCTTCGCGCGCCTGCTGCCAGGTAGCTGGCAGCTCGCGCTTGGGTGGCACGTAGTCGGGGCCGACGGACGTGCAGGCGGCGGCGAACAGGGCGGCCAGCGTGGCCGCCGCCCTACCCAGGGACAGGCTGCCCAGGGAGAAGCTGCCCAGGGAAGGGCTACCAACGGAAGGGTGGTGCATCACGCAAACTCCAGGTGCGCGCCGTTCGTGGGTTCGACGCTCGGTTCCGCATGGGCTTCGCCGGGGGCCCG
>Ga0075163_10007839_pt1 | contig 14098 bp, 12 predicted proteins | sample JI1023141ADNA_FD_71478 | JGI IMG/M metagenome (GOLD analysis project Ga0075163, IMG submission 71478) | Wastewater effluent complex algal communities from Wisconsin, to seasonally profile nutrient transformation and Carbon sequestration -... | ecosystem: Engineered > WWTP > Effluent > Algae...
GTAGCACCTTTATGATATTCTTCCGGCAACAAACCTAATAGTTCATGAACATTTGCAATAATCCCAACCAACAATATTCCACTAATCAACATTAAATATTTCACCGATTGATAATAGATTTTTTTTATGCTTTCAAAATCTTTGTTTGCGAATGCTTGCGCGACTTTCGAATGAGAAATACGTTCCAACGAGTTCAACGGTATTTCAATTATCAATGAAATATATGCAGCTACTGCAAAAATACCTACATACGATAAATGCCAGTACTTACCGATGATTACCGCATCCAAATGTTTTAAACTCAAGGATGCAACATTGCTAAGTGTTAAAAACAAACCATAACCAATTAATTTGTTCACTCCTACTCCTCTCAAATAATGATTATCAATTTTAAGTGATGGTCTATCAATTTTATACAGATATCCACACATCCAGATGGTTTGTAATAAATAGCTAAAAACAAAAAGGTGAATAAACTGAGAAAGCGTTAGTAGTTTAAAATAATAAAAAACAATCAAAACGATAAAGAGTACACGCGATAAAATGCCTTCTAAAAATGTAATGATGGTAGTTTTAAAAAGCGATGATGAATAAGCATTTAAAGCCATATTTACGCCCATAATGGTGGCAAACGGAAGTATCAAATCAAAATAATAAGTAAATAGGGGTGATTGTTTTACATACTGTTGAACAATCATGTCTTTGAAAGAATACACCAATACACCACAAACGATTGTTCCAACAAGTGGAAAAAGCATCATAAAACCAAAATAACCGTGGTGTCGCTTGTCTTCGTTTCTAAAAAAAGGAAAATATCGGGTTGTGATACTACTTACTCCTAATGGTAAAATGGTTGCTAATAAACTGGCTGCAGCAACCAAAATCCGTGTTAATCCAAGTTCCTCGGGTTTTAAAAGATTCGGTTGAATAAACATTAAGCTCACAAAGCCAATTACAACACCAATATAGGTAATAAGTGTATTCTGAATTCCTTGCTTTTTAATTGTGCTCAATGTGATTTTTATTGGTGTAACGATTTTCTGCCGAAAAAATTGCGAATCACGTCATCGACTTTTTCGACAATCTATGAAATGGGAAACGAAATAGAATATACAAATGATTTAAGATTGTCATAAAAAAACCATAGTGTTTCGACATGATATTAAATCGTTCAAACAGTGCCTTTTTCCTCCGTTTGTTAGATGTGCCGCCTTCTAAAAATTTAGAAATGTAATTTTTCGTATTTACAATTCGAATTGATTTTTTCAAAATCGAAATCACCCAATCAATATCTGCACTAATTGAATACTTTAAATCATAGGCCTCACACAAACTTCGTTTAGCAATAAAGGATTGATGAGAGACACACATTCCGAACTTCAAACTCGTCCAATTCAGCTGTTCCGGGGGACTTAACCTTCTGTCGCCAAGCAGATCTCCTTTTTGATTAACCACAGCAGTATTTCCATAATAAACATCTGCATCACCAAAAGTAAAAACAGACGCAATGGTTTCGTTGGTGAACAGCTCATCACCTGCATTTAAAAAAAGAACATAATCACCGGTAGCAACATTTAATCCTTTATTCATTGCATCATAAATTCCATTGTCTTTACCCGAAAGAATTACGGCTATTTTAGACTGATATTTTTCAGCAATTTCGAGCGTACCATCCGAAGATGCACCATCAATAATAATGTACTCTACATTCGCATAAGTTTGATGAATAACACTTTTTATCGTGCGTTCAATCAATGAATGTCCGTTAAAAACAACAGTAATAATGCTTATTTTAGGATTAAATTGCATTTACTTTTTATAAAAAATGCCGTTACATTGTAATACTTTTCCCGTCACATTATCCGTGAACGCTGGTACAATACTGGTTAATACAAAGCCTTTTTGCTCCATATACTCCAACACTTGAGGTAGCAACCATGTTTGATTTTCATATAACGGCACTAGCGAAATCTCCATTTCAATCCCTTTTGCAAGAGCAATCATTTCTGAAGCTCCTTTTAGCACTTCTTGCTCAAACCCTTGCACATCAATCTTCAAAAAAATGTTTTTTGAAGAACCGATATACGTTTTTGCAATTTCATCCAATGGATAAACAGTCACTTTCTCCTTTCCAATAATCTTGGATTCAGGGGCGCCTTCAATATGTGTGTCCAACATGGTTAGAAGCGTACTGCTCACCGAATTGGCAGAAATATTAATTTCAATTTCTTCCTTTTTTGAACCAATTGCGCAACGCGGAGCCACTGTCCAATTTGTATGGGATTTACTTGCATTTTCAATAATTGAATGAACAGATGACAAAGGTTCAAACGAAACAATTTTCTGCTGATACCCAACATCCATTATTCCTGTAGCATATTGCCCTTTATTTGCTCCAATATCAAAAACCAAATCAATGTTATAGTGTTCGAATAGTTTAATACGTCTCAAATCTTCACTTGTAGCAGCATTGTACTTGCGTATTAAAATTCCGAAATTTTGAAATATTTTTTTTGTGATTCGTTCAAAGCTATTCATTGCATCAAAAGTATTAGACTGCAATATTAAGGAATTTTGGGATGGTTTGGGAATTTTAAGTCCGCTAAAACCATTAAAAAATAAACCAATAAAGCATAATTTTATTACATTTGTGAAGCATGTCAGCTGAAAAATCATATAAAGAAGTGAGTGGATTTATCACTCAAATTGTAAACACTTGCATTTCTGTTTTAAAGGTATTTGTCCGCTCTAAATTCGGAGTGCATTTACCAACAGCTCAGGAAGAAACATGTATTGTATTGGGAAACGGCCCCTCACTTAAAAAATCATTTGAGAACCATCCCGATTTTTTCACAAAGTATTCATTGATTTGCGTAAACAACTTTTCGCTTACACAATACTATGAAAAATTACAGCCAAAGTATTATGTGATGTTGGATCCAGGATACTGGTTTGGAAACAACCAAACGGTGATTGATACGATTAACTGCATCCAAACAAAAACAACTTGGGAGATGCATTTACTCCTGCCACCTGCTGCAAAAAAATCGGTTTTGCTTCAGCAACTGATTAAAAAAAACAAGAACATCCATCCTACTTATTTTAACTATACAGTTTTTAAAGGGTTCAAAAATATTGCTCATCGTTTTTACAAAAAGAACTTGGCCATGATTCAAAGTCAGAATGTTTTGGTTGCCTCCGTTTTTCTAGGAATAAACATGGGATATAAAAAAGTGTATGTTTTTGGAGCAGATCATACCTGGCATGAAAACTTGCATGTGGATGAGAACAATGTTCTTTGCTTGAAAAATGTGCATTTTTATGAAAACGAAGAGCTAATAAAATACACTCCCTTCTACAAGGGAGTTCATACGAAAGAAACATTCCGTATGGACGAAATTCTAGTGACATGGGGAAAAACCTTTTATGGATATGTGGCATTGAATGAATATGCCGTTTCTCAGAATTGCACAATTTATAACGCAAGTGAAATTTCTTTTATAGACGCTTTTAAACGTATTAAACTGTAAATCATGCTCGCTATTTTTAATAACCCTTCCACACATTGGTTCCGCTGGCTTTTCACAAAATGGAATCTTGAATTCAAATACCGTAAGCAAAAGTTAAAGTTGGAATACATGGTGGAAATAAATAACTGCACCTTTAACAATTATAATACTATATACAAATATTCCCGTTTACGCGACTCTTCCTTTGGTGATTTCAGTTATGCCGCACGCAATTGTCAAATTTATAATACCAAAGTTGGCAAATTCACCTGCATTGGCCCTAATGTAAATACTGGCATGGGTGCTCATCCTTCAGCAGATTTTGTATCCAGCCACCCGCTTTTCTACTCTACTCTTGGTCAAAGCTCTGGAATGGTGATTGTAGACAAAAATCTTTTTGATGAATTTCCAGAAACCGCTATTGGCAATGATGTTTGGATAGGAAACAATGTAACAATTAAATACGGTGTAAACATTGGCAATGGAGCCATTATTGGTTCAGGAGCCGTTGTTACGAAGGATGTTGAACCTTACAGTATTGTGGGCGGTGTTCCAGCAAAAGTGATCAAATATCGATTCACAGACGAACAGATTGATTTTTTACAACAGTTCAAATGGTGGGACAAAGATCTTGAATGGTTGAAAGCAAATAAAGATAAGTTCCAAAATATTGGCGAATTTATGGCTCAAAATCCAATAAAATAAGAGCTTTTACTGCTATTCATCCAATCTTCAAAATCTTTGGTATTTCGCTAAACTCTGCTTATTTTTGGGTTTTATTCGAAAACCCTAAAATATGTTAGATTTAAACGGCAAATCAATTTTAATTACCGGAGGTACCGGCTCATTAGGAAAGCATTTAACTAAAAATATTCTCTCCAAATTTCCCAAAGTAAAACGCTTGGTCATCTTCTCCAGAGATGAGCAAAAGCAATTTGAAATGGCACAAGAGTATTCTCACGCAAAATATCCGGCCATTCGTTACTTTATTGGCGATGTCAGAGATTTTGATCGTTTGAAAAAAGCATTTACTGAGATTGATTACGTTATTCATGCTGCTGCCATGAAACATGTTCCCATTGCCGAATACAATCCGATGGAATGCGTAAAAACAAATGTACTGGGAGCAGAAAACGTTATCAATGCGTCTATGGAAATGGGAATAAAAAATGTAGTTGCCTTATCTACAGACAAAGCAGCCGCTCCTATTAACTTATACGGTGCTACAAAATTATGTTCAGACAAATTATTTGTAGCAGCAAATAACATCAGAGGAAAAGCAGATATTAAATTTTCTGTTGTGCGTTATGGAAATGTAATGGGTTCTAATGGCTCTGTAATTCCATTCTTTATGAAAAAGAAGAAAGAAGGTGTTTTGCCAATTACAGACCCAAATATGACACGCTTCAACATATCACTTCAAGGTGGGGTAGACATGGTTTTACATGCTATGGAAACAGCCTGGGGTGGAGAAATATTTGTACCTAAAATACCTTCATACAAAATTACCGATGTAGCAAAAGCGATTGCCCCTGATTGCAAACAGGAAGTGATTGGCATCCGCCCTGGAGAAAAAGTGCACGAAGAAATGATTACTTCTTCCGATTCATTTTCAACATACGATTTAGGAAAATATTACGCGATACTACCACAGGTTCCCTGCTTTAAAATTGAAGATTTTACAAAACATTTTAATGCAAAATTAGTTCCGCAAGGATTTCAGTATAACTCAGGTGAAAACACTGAATGGGTGAACGTTGATGAAATAAGAAAATTAATTGTGGAACATGTTGATTCGGAATTCACAGTTTAACCAACTTCTCTATAACAAACCTTAATCTTTACTTATTAATTAAATATAATGCGCTCATATTACAGTCATTTGCAAGCGGTAAAAAGTACAGGAGAAGAAGTACTTATAACTCAAAAGCCGACCTTTAGATCATCGGCTATATTTCCTGTTTTACACAACAATGACTATTCGTCAAAAGTTGTTTTTATGGGTTATTGGCTCTTGAAAAGAAACATCAAAGAAATAGGATTGCTTTATACCCTTCGAAGTGCCGAAGGAACAATATTATCCAGAAAATATTTACTTATAGATTCTGCTAAAGCATTTTCAATTCAATTAAGCGAATTCAGCGATAGTATTGATACTAATTTTATTGGTTCATTAGAGCTTGAAATATTTTCAACACAAGATCTTGTTTATCCTTATCCTGCATTTGTTCTGATTTATTTTGGAGATCATTTTTCCACAGCTGTTCATACGGTTGGTCGCATTTATAACGACATGGAGGATCTTGCAAAAAACGAAGAATATAAAGTTCGTGAATCAGGGTTTGATATATACGGCAATGATAATTTATCCCCTTTTGTTGCTTTTACTAATGGGCCAGTCAAAAACGACCAACCACAAATCACTTATGAAATTAATGGTCCTGAACAAAAAACTGTCAAGGGCTCCTTCAATATATCTCAAGTAAAACCATTCGAAACTGTTTTTATAAAACTAAAAGAACATATAGATCTTGCAACTATTTTAAACGGGGAAGCTGGCTCAATCAAAATCGGACATAACCTAGAAGGCTTCTTCCCAAGATTTGCAGTTGGTAATTTTGACGAACATAAAAAATCAGTGAGTATCACACATTCTTACTACGACTGCTCTTCATTATCAGATGAAAAATCTTTTTGGAATCGTAAAGATGAACTAATGAACGACAGTTCTGTTTCCATTCCGCTTTATATAACAGGAAATTTGTATACACGAATTGCTATTTACCCGATTTTTTCACCTTCCGACTTCTCACTTTCATATGCTTTTTATAATGAGAGCGGACAACTTATAAAGTTCTTGGAGCACTATCACTTGATAAAAAGCAATGAAAATGCATACGAACAAATCGACTTCAAATCAATTCTTCAAAAAGAAAAGATTGACCTCGACAAACCAAAAACAGTTAATCTTATCTGTAACTGGCAAGACAAAAACAAGATTCCAACACGTGTCAAATTTGGATTAAATATTGGAAAAGAAAGCGAAACTCCTGAACTACCAACTAACATCTGTTTTGCACCTCAATTAGGAAATCCTGCTGTTTTGAAAAAAACAGGAACTTTCCGCTGGGCTCCTTTTATCAATATTGGAAGGTCAGAAGTTGTATTAACCAACTCCTCTTCGCTAAAGCAATATTCAACGCCTGCGAATGTGAAATTAAGTTTTCATAGAGAATGTGATGATCAAAGGATTCATCGGGAAATTAGTATTCCAGGCAATGGAAGTTTAACAATCGATTTGGGAACAGACAAAGAAATATCTTCTTTTTTGAATGAAAAAAGCGGATGGTTAACAGCGGTTTCTGATAATCCATTTTTAAACGGCTACTATTTTGATTTTTTTGAAAGCGGCTCAGTTGGAGCTGATCATATATTTTAATTTTAAACATTCAATCAATGAAAACAAAACAAATTGACTTTTGGAAAAGCGATTTCGGAAAAGAATACACAGATAGATGTTCACGCTCAGCCGAAGAGTGGGATAAATTTTATGTCAATACCTGGGGAAAAACAAAAATAGAAATGAATCAAAGTTTTCTTGGTTCCTTATCAAAAGATATAAAGATATTAGAAGTAGGTTGTAATACTGGAATGCAATTAAACGGATTGCAGCGTATGAACTTTGAAAATATTTATGGAGTAGAACTTCAACCTTATGCTGTTGAAGAAGCAAAAAAATACACAAAGAATATAAATATTATTTGCGGATCAGGGTTTGACCTTCCTTTTAAAGATAAGTATTTTGATGTAGTTTGCACCAATGGAGTTCTTATACATATTTCACCTGATGACTTACCAAAAATAATGAGCGAGATGTATCGATGCTCAAAAAAATATATTTGGGGTTTTGAATACTTTGCAGAAAATATTACGGAGATAGATTATCGTGGAAACAAAAATTATCTATGGAAAGCCGACTATGCAAGCTTGTTTATGAAACAGTTTCCCGATTTAAAATTGGTTAAACGTGAAAAATATCCATACATAACCAATCCAGAGAATGTTGATCACATGTACCTTTTAGAAAAACAATAAGCCGTGATGACACCAGTTTCTATTAACAATTTTTTTAATGACAAAAACCCTTGGACACTGCGTTTGTTGGGGCATGTCCCTTTCCAGAAAAACAGAGGTATTGAGCAAGTAGAAAACGAATATAACTTAGACAAATATGCTAAACTTCTTGCATTTGACTTTAAAACGGTTGAAGAATATAAAGCGAAAGAATTTGAATTAGGTGGCATGAATCCAATAACTGGAGAAATGCATATTTCATGTGGCGAAGAGATATTTAAAACAAGTGTAAAAGTTGCCAGAGAAAAATATTACGAACTGATTTTATCAACTTTAAAAAAATACCCATCAAAAAATTATTGTGAACTAGGCTGTGGCTATGGTTACAATCTACATTTAATCGGCAGCAACGCCTACGGAGGTGAGTATTCAATAAACGCAGTAAATCTTGGAAAAAAAATAGGCTTACCTGTAACCGAATTCAATTACTACAACGAAAAAGATTATGATTTTATAACGCCTGACACAACTATTTTTACAGCTCATAGCATTGAACAAATTCCTGATGCTACAATTATCATCAACAATTTGGAAAAACAAAAATCAAAAATAAATTATGTTGTTCACTTCGAACCCACTGTAATAAAAGAGCGAACAAGCCTGCTTGGACTAATGCGGAACAAATACATGGAACTGAATGATTATAACAGAAATCTATTGACCATCTTGCAAGAAAGAAACGACATAGAAATTCTGGAATTAAACAAAGATATTTTCGGATTGGTTCCATTAAATACAACCAACCTGATTGTTTGGAAATTTAAAAAATAACACGTGCCTACTACTACTCCACATATCGGTATCATTTCACAAGCAAGAATGACGAGTTCCCGTTTACCTGGAAAAATTTTTAAGGAAATCAACGGAAAATCATTGTTACAATACCATATTGAACGGTTACAAAAAACAGGGTTCGACATTGCAATTGCCACTACAACAAATGCAACGGATGATGTTGTTGCTGATTTTGCAGCCAAACAAACCATTGCTTGTCACCGTGGAAGCGAAAACAATGTACTCAGCAGATTTTACCAAACTGCTATAAAATTCAACTATGATATTATTGTAAGGGTAACTTCCGACTGCCCCTTAATAGATCAACATCTTATTCGAAATGCGGTGGAAAAATACATGCAATTCAATAACCCGAATATGTATGTAAGCAATAGTATCGAACGCACATTTGCACGAGGATTTGATTTTGAAGTATTTTCATTTCTAGCATTAGAAGATGCTTTCAAAAAAGCAAAAGATGAATCAGACCTCGAACATGTTACACCATACATCTGGAAAAACAAATCTGGAAAAACGGAATTGTATCATGTGAAGCAAACAAGCAACAACAGTGCTTTAAGAATAACCGTTGATACCAGTGATGATTTTGAATTAATCAAAGCTTTGATTGAGAAACATCAGGCAGATACATTACCTTATTCAGAAATAGAAACTATTTTATTGAAGCACCCTGAACTGGTTGCTTTGAACGCGCACATCGAACAGAAAAAAGTTTAACAACATGGCAAAAGAACTCAATATCGACAAAGCAAGTTTTGAAAGAGACGGATATGTTGTGGTAAAAAACGTTTTCACAGCAGAAGAAATTAACACCTTGCGAAAAGAAGCATATCAACAATACGAAATCGACAAAGAGAAAAAGTTGGACTTTCTGGTTACCAACATGAAAACAAAAGCGAAATACACTCGTGGAGATTTATTGAGCAAAGAACTACTGCGTCATGCGTTATTAGACGAACGAATTTTAAAAATTGCAAAAACCATTCTAGGAAAAAATGATTTAATCTATTTTGGAGATAGTTCTTATCAAATTGGAACGGGAACACGTGGCTTTCACCGCGATTGCATCGATCGCACAAATTTGGATGGACCAGATTGGCAAGGTGAGTATACGTTGGTGCGATTAGGAATTTATTTGCAGGATCATAAAAATTATAGCGGAGGATTAAAAATAAAATTGGGAACCCACAAACAAGCTGATGGCAAACCAGTTTTTGTAGACAGCGAAGTGGGTGATGTTGCCATCTGGAGCTTAAAAACAGTTCACAGTGGAAATGCTGTACGACTAAAATTATTTCCGAATTATTCAATCAACACTTCGGGAAAAGAAAATATAATTCCAGAATTTCTTAAAAAAGATCAGCAGCACGAACGGATTTCTTTATTCATGACGTATGCTTTAAAATCTAGTCATTTAGACCGTTACATCAACGAGTATACATTAAAAAGAAAAGACACAATTGAACATGCGAAAGCATCTAAGTTCGATGATTCGGTAGTTTCATTGGCCAAACAAAGAGGCGTAGAGATTCTGAAACCAATCCCCGAATACGGTGGTTAATTTTTCAACGACATACTGTTCAAAATGAAACGTAAAATAATATTTCGCGCTGATGGTGGAAAGTCAATCGGAATGGGGCATGTTGTTAGAAGTTGTGCTTTGGCAGCAATGCTAAAAGATAATTTCACTATTGTTTTTGCTATCCAACAGCCGATTGAAAGCGTTTTGAAAACAATTCATTCTGTAACAGAAACTATTCTTCACCTTCCGCTTACCGAAGATTTTGATCAGGATGCTGTTAACTTCTCTGGTTTTTTGGAATCAACGGATATTGTTGTTTTGGACGGCTACAACTTTAAAACCGATTACCAAAAAAGGATTCAGAACAAAGGTTGTAAATTACTTGTAATTGATGACCTTCATAGCTGGCATCACGTTGCTGATGCAATCATAAACCATGCTGACGGAATAAAAGAGTCGGTTTATTCAAAAGAAAATAACAGCAAACTCTATCTTGGTTTAGATTATGTTTTGTTACGCAAACCATTTTTGGAAAACACCACAGAAGCAAGAAAAATAAGTGCTGTTAAAAAAGCATTTATCAGCATGGGAGCTGCGGATATAAATAATCTGACACAGAAATTTACTGAAGGACTTATTCAAATAAAGGAGATTGAAGAAATACATCTCATGCTGGGTTCCATCAATCCAAACCTTACAAGCATTGATACTCTCATTGTAAACAATAAACAAGTTAAAATAATCAAACACCTTGGAATTTCGGCTGAACAATTAGCTGACTTGCTGAAAAACTGCGACATCGCTATTTGTCCTGCCAGCAGCATCTCACTTGAATGCTGTGCAATTGGAATCGGCTTGATTTCCGGCTACACTGCCGAAAATCAAAAAGGAATACTTCATGGATTGACAAATAATAATGTCATTCTCAATTTAGGTGATTTCAATGAAATAGCAGCCGCAACAATTACTTCAGAGCTAAAAAAAATAGTTGAAACGCCTCAGCAAATAAATCAACTAATCGAAAATCAGAAAAAGCTAATTGACGGAAATTCCCCAACAAGGTTGCTAAAAATAGTTAAAGAGCTGATTTCAGAGAAAATACACTTTAGATTTGCAAAGGAAACGGACGTTGATGTTTATTACAAATGGACCAACGACCCTGCTGTGAGAATTAATTCATACAATCAATCAGAAGTTACGTATGAAAATCATGTGAAATGGTATCATTCGAAATTAGCTTCTCCAAATTGTTTTCTGTATTATTTTTTAAACGAAGAAAACATTCCTATCGGGCAAATACGCATTGAGAAAGGTGAAAAAGAGACTGTAATCGGAATATCAATCGACTCGACACAGCGTGGAAAAGGCCTTGCAAGTAGAATGCTTAAAATGGCTTCTGAAGATTACTTAAAAAAGCATACCTTAGAAGTGCTTACAGCATACATTAAAGTAGAAAACACATCCTCCTATCAGAGTTTTATTAAAGCTGGTTACGGGAACGAAGAGCTGGTTACCGAGCAAGGAAGTAAGAGTTATAAATTAATAAAAAAAATCAGTTTAGAATGACTGACATAAAAGTTGGAAACTACATCATAGGAAATGGCTACAAGCCATTTATCATTGCTGAAATGAGCGGCAACCATAATCAATCGCTTGACCGAGCATTGGAATTGGTAGATGCGGCAGCCGAAGCAGGTGCTCATGCATTAAAACTTCAAACGTACACAGCAGATACGATCACAATGAAAGGTGCAATGACCATTGACGATAAAAATTCTTTGTGGAATGGAAAGGAGCTACACGATCTTTACAAAATGGCTTATACTCCATGGGAATGGCACAAAGCAATATTTGACAGGGCAAAAGAAAAAGGAATGATTGCATTCAGCTCTCCCTTTGATGAGACTGCTGTAGATTTTTTAGAATCGCTGAATGTTCCCCTCTATAAAATCGCATCGTTTGAAAACACACATCACCCTTTATTGAAAAAAGTCGCTGCCACAGGAAAACCTGTTATCATTTCAAGTGGCGTAACAACTCGTGAAGACATTACAGAAAGTATCGAAGTATTGAGAAAAGCAGGTTGCAAAAATATTATTCTATTAAAATGCACCAGTACATATCCTGCAACTCCCGAAAACACGAATCTTTTAACGATTCCTGATTTCATAAATTCGTTCAACTGTATTGTAGGGTTATCCGATCACACCATGGGAGTTGGTGCTTCTGTTGCAGCTATTGCATTGGGAGCAAGAGTAATAGAGAAACATTTTACATTAAGAAGAGCTGACGGTGGTGTTGACAGTGCTTTTTCATTAGAACCGGAAGAATTGAAATCCTTGGTTGTAGAAACAGAACGCGCTTTTTTATCATTGGGAGAAATTCAAAAAGGAATTTTACCTGCTGAGGAAAAAAGCGTACAATTCAAACGCTCCATTTTTGTTTCTAAAGATGTAAAAAAGGGAGAAATCTTATCTGCAGAAAATTTAAAAATTATTCGCCCAGCAAAAGGCTTAGCACCGAAGCATTGGGATGAAGTGGTCGGAAAAACCGCAAAAGCAGATATAAAAGCTGGAACGCCTTTAAGCTGGGACTGCATCTAAAATTTAGGAATAAGGATAATTAAATAATTAAAGTAAATCCTAATTCTAAAAATCCTTAATCCGGAATTTCAAATGGGAATAATAGAAAAACAAGCTACAAAAAATGCCATCTACTCTTATTTAGGAGCAGGCTTAGGCTTTTTTACAGTTATGTGGATGGCGCACCTTTTAACTCCTGCAGAAAATGGTGCCAGAGGCTTGTTAATTTCCTACTCTGCCCTGTTTGCTCAATTTGCTAACCTAGGTTTTACTTCTGTGACCAATCGTTTTTTTCCTTATTTCAGAAATAAAGAAAAAGGACATCATGGATTTTTATTTTATGCCCTCATCATTACTCTCATTGGCTTTTTATTATGCTATATTGTTTTCATTTTTCTTCAACCACAACTCATTGAAAAAAGCCAGGAAAAATCTCCCCTATTTATTACATTTTTGTATTACCTAATGCCATTAACTTTTTTCACTGTATTCTTTAATATATTCGATAGTTACTTAAGAGCTTGCTATAGCTCTGTTATTGGTTCTTTTAGTAAAGATTTTTTACAAAGAGTGCTAATTCTCATTGTACTGACGTTCTATTTTTTAAAACTAATCGACTTCAAAGTTTTTATTCTACTTTACATTGTTGTCACCTGTTTATCAACTATCATATTACTAGTTTATATCATTTTGCAAAAAGAATGGCATGTAAGACCTGTCCGCGGTTTTATGAGTAAGGAACTTAGAACAGAAATGGTGAAGCTGGGCACCTACTCCATCCTTTCGGGTGGCGCAGGAGCAGTAGTTCTTAACATTGATGCCATAATGGTTAATTCTATATTGGGTGAAGAAAAAACAGGAATCTATTCCATTGCTTTTCAAATCGGAACCATCATTTTAATTCCCGCGCGCTCGTTGTATCGTATCATGACCAGTATAGTAGCAGAAGCATTCAAAAAAGACGATATCAAAGAAGTTGCAGCACTTTACAGAAAGTCATGTAATAGTCAATTAGCTATTGGAATATTATTGTTTATCGGAGTGTTTGTGAATATTGACAATATTATGCAGTTAATACCAGCAGAATATGCCTCCGGGAAAAACGTAATTTTAATTTTGAGTTTAGGTTATTTAATAGAAATGGCAACCGGCATCAATCAAGTGATTATCGCAAATTCAAAATACTATAAGTACGATACATTTTTCGTATTCTTGATGGTAGGGGTTGTTATCATTGCCAACCTCATCTTTATTCCTATTTATGGGATCATGGGGTCAGCAATTGCAACAGCGCTTACTGTTTCCGCAAACAATTTTTTACGCTTCTTATTTTTAAAAATAAAATACAACATGCAACCTTATGATCTCAATTCACTAAAAATTATTCTGATTGCAGTGGTGTCTATCCTTCCAAGTTTGTTCATTCCCGCACTCAACAAATACGTTGATATCGTTTTAAGGAGTGGAATTGTAGGTGGTATATTTATTTTATTAATGCTAAAAACAGAAGCAACACCGGAATTGAATAATAAAATCCGAAAAAATCTGAAACGATT
>Ga0075163_10007842_pt1 | contig 14095 bp, 13 predicted proteins | sample JI1023141ADNA_FD_71478 | JGI IMG/M metagenome (GOLD analysis project Ga0075163, IMG submission 71478) | Wastewater effluent complex algal communities from Wisconsin, to seasonally profile nutrient transformation and Carbon sequestration -... | ecosystem: Engineered > WWTP > Effluent > Algae...
GCGAAGCCACCACGGCCCCGCCTGAACGAAGCGCGCCTCTTCATCTCCTGATGAGTCCGCTCAAGGGCGACCTCACGGAACTCGTGATCCAGAAGGCGACCGAACTCGGGGTGGCGCGGATTTCCCCCGCGGTCTTCGAGCGCACCGACACCGTGGCAAGACGCGAGCCCGGCGAGGGTCGGCGCGAACGATGGCATCGCGTGGCCACGAGCGCAGCCGAGCAGTCGGGGCGGGCGGTCGTCCCGCGCCTCGACGACGTGATCGCCTTGAAGCTCGCCGCTGAAGCGCTGGGCGCACCCGGCGAGGGCGAGAAACGCATCGTGGCTACGGAGCCTTCGCTATCCCAGGGTGAGGCCGACCTGAGCGCGCCGTCGAGCGTGCGGTCGGTGGTGGTGGCGGTGGGCCCGGCGGGTGGCCTGTCAGCCGGAGATCTCGCCACCCTGACCGCGGCCGGGTTTACCCCGGAGCGGTTCGCCCTTCACACCCTGCGGTCCGAGACCGCCTGCGTCGCGGCGCTCGCCATCCTCGGCAACCGATACCGCTGAGGCTCCCTTCACCTCTCGTCACACCGGGCGCGAGGCCGCCGGTGCCTGGCGCGAACGCTCTGTCTGCCAGCGCGACTAGAGCGTCTCGCCGCAGAACGGGCACTTCGTCGAACGCTGGGGCTGGGGACGGCCGCAGTTCCAGCACAGGCCGCGCTTGGGGGCCTCGCGCGCGCGCAGGCGCTTCCGGATCTCCTCCATCTCGGTCTGACGGTGGTCGATGTCGGCCGCGGTCTGCAGGTCCTCGAGCAACTCGGAAGCGGAGAGGTATCGCACCGTGAGATCGGGGGCCATGGCCTTCATCACGATGTCGGAGAGTTCCTTCGAGATCCGCGAGTTGCGAACCCTCGGCGCGGTGCACCGACCCTGCGACACCATGCGCTCGATCTCGGCAGGGTTCGGGCTGAAGTACGGCAGCATGCCCGTTATCATCTGGTAGAGCATCACGCCCACGGAGTAGACGTCGGCCGGGAGTTGCGCCTTGCCCGCGAACTGCTCGGGGGCCATGTAGGGCGGCGAGCCGATGACCGTGTTGGCGTGGGCTCGATCGAGGATGCGCGAGGTGCCGAAGTCGGCCACCTTCAAGGCCCCGCCCTCGGAAACCAGCACGTTCGCGGGACGCAGATCGCGGTGGAGGATCTGGGCCTTGTGGGCGTGCTCGACGCCCTTGAGGATCTGCACCGTCATCTCCACGGCCCGGAACTGATCGAGGACCTTCTCGCGGTCGAGGAGCGCCTCCAGGCTCTCCCCCTTCACGTACTCCATGACGATGAAGAACGTGCCGTCGATCTTCTCCGCGGTGAGGATGGAGACGATGTTCGGGTGGTTCAGGGCGGCGAGAAGGCGCGACTCCTGGAGCAGGTCTTCTTCCTTGCCGGTCTGGCGGTGCGGGACCTTGATCGCCACCTTTTTGTCGATCCAGGTGTCGCGGACGAGGAAAACCGTGCCAAATCCTCCAGAGCCAAGATTCTGGAGGATCTGATATTTCCCGACATTTTGGCCCAGCAGAAACACGCGCAGCGGGAGTATACGAGGCTGCTAGTCCAGGAAAAGACCCTTCTTGAGCTTGGCCAGCTGTTCCTCGGTGAGCTTCTGTCTCCGCAAGGCGTTCAGCATGCGCGAGGCGCCCAGGGTCACGGGGCGATAGCCGCAGCCATCAAGCATCTCCGGATGGGTCTGATACATGAGACGTCGGGGGTAATCGCGGCACATCCCGGGGCGGGAGTCGTAGCTGTCGCACCTCCGGGTCTTCCGGTCGAAGTGTTCGCACCGGAAGACGAAGGCCTGGAGCAGCTTGTCCTCGCGCACGAGATGGAAGCCGTTCACGTGTTTCTCCCAGGCCAGGAAGAGGGCGCGCAGCGAGCGGAATCGCCGGAACGGCCAGAACACGGAGATGGCCGGAGCTTCGCAGCAGCGCGCGCACTTCTCGCATGACCCGCCGAGGTCGAATGTGGCCTTCTCGCGGCCGGGACGCCACTTCCGCTGAAAGGCGACATCGACCTCAAAGAAGGCGAGGGCCACCCGTTTGACGAGCCGCCTCGGAAGGTTGTCGCGCATGGAAGATCGGAGGGTAACATCCCCGTCGTCTTGATCTCGATTCACGCGCGCCTCTGGCTGCTTCTGGCCGTGGTCGCCCTCGTGCCCCGCCTGGTCCTCGCCTTGTATCTCGGCGTGGCGGGCCAACCCGAACCCTGGGAATACGACGTCATCGCGGCCAGCATCCACGCCGGCGAAGGTCACAACTATCAGCGCAAGATGTACCACTACGCGGCCTATGCCCCGCCCGTATGGTCGTATCTCCTCGCTCTGCTCCTGGCCCTTCCGGGTGAAACGCGCGCCTCCATCCAGGTGATCCAGGGCCTGTTCTGCCTCGGCGCCGCGGCAACGTGTGTGGCCCTTGTCCGCCGCCTGGGCGGCAGTGCGTTTGCGGCCTGGATGGCCGGCGCGCTCGTCGCCTTGCAGCCGTCTCTCCTCTACTACTCGGTAGTGAAGAGCGACGCCCTGCCGCTCAATGCATTCCTCCTGAGCCTGATCGCGCTCACCGGCGCGATCCTTCTGGAGCGTCCCCACGGACTCGGCTCTTTCGCGTTCGGCCTGCTCGTGGCCCTTGCCACTCTTGCCCGCGGCACTCCGGCCATCGCCGTGCCCATCGTGGCTCTGCTGCTGTTCGCACGCTTTCGAACCCGATCTCTCGTACCGGTGGCTCTGATGGCGACGGGGCTGACATGTGGCCTCGCACCGTGGCTGATACGCAATGCCATCGTGGTTGGCGAGCCGGTCATCACCTCGACGTCGAGCGAGAACTTCTGGCGCGGGAACAATGAACTCGCTACCGGCGGTGTCATGGATACGGCAGGTTGGCCTCTGTCCACTCTGAGCCCGAACATCGAGCCCTACTCTCCGTTCTCGCCCGCCATCCGCAAGGTGCTGGCCGGAGGCAGCGAGGCCGACCGTCATCGCGTCTTCCTCGCCGAGGCGTGGCGGTTCATCGGCGCCCACCCCGACCGCGCTCTATCCCTGTTCATCAAGAAGCTGAAGATCTTCTGGTGGAAGATCGAGTCGGACCGCTGGGACTACTCAAGCGGGATGAGCGGCCTGTATGAGTGGATCTACCGAACCGAGCTGGTCCTGGCTTTGGGTGGTGTCATCGCACTGTTGCGCCGCGCCCCGGGATCCGCCGGGCCACCCCGCGCTGCGCTGGGCCTGGTTCTCGCCCTCATGGTCGGCATCAGCCTCCTGCAGTCCGCGTTCTACGTGCAGGGGCGGCATCGCTTTCTGATCGAGCCCCTGCTGCTGGTCTTCACCGCCTGCGGCGCGGCGGCCGTGATCGACCGCCTGCGCGCGCCCCTGCTCGCCCGGTCGCCCGGTTCGATTTCTTGAACCCCTCCTGAACGGGGGTGAGGGGTTAGGCTTTTTCGATGAAGAAGACTCCCTCCTTTTTCGCCCTCGTCACGTGCTTGTTCGTAGCCACCCAGGCGTCGTCTCAAGGGTGGGGCCCCACTCCACAGGAGGAGGCGAAGGTCGTCTCCGTCCTCGGTCTGGCTCCGGGCAAGGTGGTGGGCGAGATCGGAGCGGGCGACGGGCATCTCTCCCTGGTGGCGGCGCGAGCCGTGGCCCCGGGCGGCCGGGTCTTCGCCACTGAACTCGGCGATTCGAAGCGCGAGACTCTCAAACGCAACGCCGAGGCCGACCCCGAAGTTCGGAACATCGAGGTCGTGGAGGCTCGGATCAAAACCACCGGTCTTGCCGCGTCCTGCTGCGACGCGGTGTTCATGCGCGATGTCTATCACCACCTCACCGCGCCCGTCGAGATCCTGGCTGACCTGCGCAAGGTGCTGCGCCCTCAGGGCCTGCTGCTGATCATCGACTTCGAACCGCGCGGCAGCCTGCCGCCGGTCGACGGTGTGCCCGACGATCGCCGCGGGCACGGCATTCCCATCGGAGTGGTGGTCAGTGAGTTGAAGGCCGCGGGTTTCGAAATCGTCACCGAGGACGGCGCCTGGCGCAACGACCTCTACGCGGTGGTCGCCCGCAACCCGGCCGCCCCGAAGTAAGGCGCTACCGGCGGGCGGGGCCCACGCTCACGTCGCCGCTGCCGGTGTCGACGTCGATCTTCACCTGAAGATCACCGCGCCGATAGCCCTTCACCCGGCGTCGCTCCACGATCGCGGTGGCGTCGTCGAAGCTGCTGGTGACCTCACCGCTGCCCACATCGGTGCGCATCTCGAAACCCACGCCAGGCGCGAGCTTGACCGAGACGTCCCCGCTCCCCGTGTCCGCGCTGACCCTCGAGAGCTTCGATCCCTGCAGTTCCAAGGTGACGTCGCCGCTGCCGGTGTCGGTGTCGACTTCCTCGGTGTCGTCCACTTCGATGAGGATGCTGCCCGAGCCCGTGTCCGCGCTCACCACGCGCGCGCTCGACTCGGTGACGTTGATGTCGCCCGACCCGGTGTCAAGGTCGATGCGGTCGCCGGTGAACAACTTCAGAGCGCAGTCGCCGCTTCCCGTATCGCACTTGAACGATCCGCGACCGGCCGCGGCGTTGACGTCGCCGGACCCGGTGTCGGCAGTGACGTCGCCCTTGAAGTCGCGGAGTGAAATGTCCCCGGAGCCGGAGTCGAACTTGAGTGTGCCCTCGACGCCCGCGCCCTCGATGGCGCCCACCGCGTTCCAGAACGTGCCTGAGGCGCCACGCGGGATCTCCACCACGAGATCCGCGTAGAGGGCGAGCCCTCGCCCGCCGCTGACCGTCACCCGTGTGCCGGCGTAGGTGGTGCTGGTCCTCCCCCCAAACATGCTCTCAAAGAACCCGCCGCCATTCCCTTCGCGACCGTAGCGGTAGGTGGTGTGCTGGTTCAGCGGATAGATCATGCGAAGGGTGGGATGTCCCGTCTTGCTGTCCCGCACGTCCTGGAGAGTCATGAGGTCGGCGGTTTTCTGGTCGACACCGTGAACCGTGGCCGTCACCACCACCCGGGTGCCGGTGCCCTGTCGAACCACCATCCGGCCCGCGAGGTTCTCCACCCGGAAGGGTCGGCTGGCGTCGGCCGACAACTCGGCCCTTAGGGTGCGGGTGGCTTCAGCGGAGGCGACATTTCCGGCCAGAAGCAGGGGGACAAGGACAACAAGGGCGTTTCGCATGGGAATCTCCAGAGAAAACGGCGTCTATCAGGAAAGACGCTTGGCGCGCGCCCAAGGTTCCCAAAGATCGGGCGGGGGCTCATGAACCTTCGCTCCGGTGGAAGGTGATCTTCCGAATCGCCGCCGCGCGATAGGCGCGGGCCCCGTAACCACGAACCTGGAAAAAGAGGGGGGCGTGAGCGAACGTCAGGGCGATTTCATTGGTCCCCTCGCGCCACACCGCCTCGGGAAGGACGAAACGCACGGTTTCCCAGCGCGGGGCGATCTCCTTCAGGCCGATTGACTTGCCGTTCACTTCAACCTCCAGGGTCTGCGGCGTCTGCGTCTCCATGGCCCGGATCTCGAACGAGATGCGTAACTCCCCCTCGCCTCGCAGGGGCAGCCACAGCCTTCCTTCACGCCCCTCGACGAACCGGGCCAGGGAACCATCCTCGGCCTCCAGTTCTGAAAAGCGACGGGAGGAGCGCGGCAGCCGGGTCCACCAGTTCTCCCGGGCGAAGTCGATCTCCGAGCGACCGGCCAGAAGCAGCGACGAGCCGGTGTAACCCTCGATGAAGGCCACCGCCACCTTCGGCGACACTGCCTCGAGACCTTCGTAAACAGGCGCGGCGACGGAGTCGGCGGTCTCCCGAAGCGCCGCATGAACAGGAACGGGAACGCCGGGCAGTGGCCGCAGCTTGTCGATGGCCACATCGTATTGATGCACGAGCAACAGCAGGACCGCGACGGCGGGAACGCCGGCCCGGCTGAGCGCGGGAGTGAGCGCCATCAAGCCGAGAGCGAGGAGGGGCATGGTGCCGGTGAACCTCCGGACCTGATACCAGTCGAAGATCGATGAGTTCAGTCGCCACTGCAGGATCAGGACCATCAGCGCCGCCACGGCCCACGGTCGGCTCTTGCGCCAGACGAAGGGCAGTCCGAGGAGCGCCAGCAGTGTGATGGGGTAGGTGGAGAAAAGGCCGCCGCGGTCGGAGAACAGCATCTCCAGCATCTTCGGAGCGGCGGGCGCCGCGAACTGCTCGCCGTGGATGACCTTGTGCGGGACAAGGAACGGCGTGCCAAACATCGACCACCAGACGGCACTCTGGATCCACGCGAGGCACACGAAGCCCCCCAGAGTGAGCAGCCCCTGCTTCACCATGAGGCCGGTTCGACGGTGACGGAGCCAGGCATCGAAGGCGAAGATCGCGGGCGCGAGCAGCAAAAGGCCGTCCTGCGATCGAACCAGGTAGACCAGACCGCAGGCGAGGCCGGCCCGGAAGGCCCAGGTCGAAGAGCCGCTTTGATGGAGCCGTCGCGAGGCGACCACCACCAACACCCCGGCAAAGAACTCGATGGCGTGAGCGAAGCTCGGCAACACTCGCATGTAGAAGCGCAGCGGCGATCCGAACCACAGGAGCAGGACGGCGAGCAGCGCAGCCGCAGGCGGCCCGAAATCACGGAACTCACGGTAGAGCAAGAACAGGCCCGCGCAGCCGAGAACGATGGAAACCAGGCAGGCGGCGGCGATGAAGGCGGGTTCGGCTCCCGTCACCGTGAAGCCGAACAACGACCCGAGCGCGGAACCGCCCAGATACAGAGGAACGAGCAGGAGTCCCCAGACGAGGGGAGCGCCGATGGGCAGAACGTTCGCCTGCATTTCGTGGCCGAGAAGGGCGTAGTCGTTGCGCAGGTCGAGATCGAAATCGGCGACGAGAGAGCGCGCGAACGTGAAGTAGTGCACGCCATCCGCGTCGAGGGAGCGCGGGTGTCGCAGGTAGAGCACGGCGCTCAGGATGAGCAGGGTGAGAAGCGCCCAGCGCTCGCCCCCCGCGCGCAGGGGGCTCAAGACCCGGCTCCATACGAGGGCCAGAGCCAGAGCGGTCAGGGTGACCTGAAAAACCGGGATCCCCGCGGGCAGGGAGGGCCGCAGGAGATCGGCCGCCACCAGAGCGAGCGCCAGAAGGGCGGGACCAAGGCGGCGATTCATGGACGCTTTCACTATACTTTCGGCGACCCATACAAGAGCTGAAGCTCAAGGCAGCCGGCAATAGGGCCCGCTGCGGAGATAGCAAGAAAGACCCATGACCGAACTGACTACCGACGTAATAAAGCGGCTGCCGAAGACCGACCTGCACGTTCACCTCGACGGCTCGCTGCGTATCCCCACCCTCATCGAACTGGCCAAGGAGCGCAACGTCAAGCTGCCCTCCTATACCGTCGAAGGGCTGCACGAGCTGGTCTTCAAGGACAGCTACCAGAACCTGCCCGAGTACCTGCAGGGTTTCTTGTACACCACCGCGGTGATGAACGACGTCGAGGCCATCGAGCGCATCGCCTACGAGTTCTGCATCGACAACCAGGAAGAGGGCGTGCGTTACGTCGAGGTCCGGTTCGCGCCTCAGCTCTCGGTGCGCGACGGCCTGTCCATGTCGGAGGTGGTCAATGCCGCCGACCGCGGTCTGCGTCGCGCGGCGAAGGAGTTCAACGCGCGCCCCGAAGTGACGAGCGGATCGGAACCTCGATTCGTGGCCGGGATGATCCTCTGCGCGATGCGCTATTTCGAGGGGACGTGGTCGCCGGGCTTCGGCCGGTTCTTCGCGGCCATGCCCGAGGCCGACCGCTTCGAGTTGTATTCAACGGCCAGCGTGGAAGTCGCGCGCGCGGCGGCGAGGTTGCGGGATGAGGGGTGCCTGGTCGTCGGCATTGATCTCGCCGGACAGGAGAAGGGTTATCCCGCGGGCGATCACAAGCACGCTTACCAGATCGCCCACGAATCATTCCTCGGCAAAACCGTGCACGCGGGCGAGGACTATGGCCCGGAGTCGATCTTCCAGGCCATCGGCGACCTGCATGCCGATCGCATCGGCCACGGGACGTGGCTGTTCAGCGAGGAGCGGATCAACGCCGGCATTGCCGACAAGAAGGCCTACGTCGAGTCCCTGGTGCAGTTCGTAGCCGACAAGCGCATCACTCTCGAGGTCTGCCTCACCTCCAACCAGCAGACCGTTCCCGAACTCGCGGCCGACCTCTCGAAGCACCCCTTCGCGGAGATGAGGAAGCGCAAGCTCTCCACCACGTTCTGCACCGACAACCGTCTGGTCTCGAACACCACGGTGACCCGGGAAATCGGGCGGGCGGTGGAGGCCTTCGATCTCACCGCGCGGGAAGTCCGGGATTCGCTGATCTACGGGGTGAAGCGCAGTTTCTTCCCCGGCAGTTACCTCGAGAAGCGGCAGTACGTGCGGCAGTTCATCGACTGCGTCGACAAGATCCTGGGCAAGACCGAAAGCGCCTGATCAAAGAGGGGCTGCGCGCGGCGGCCGGGCTGCGCTCAGGCCCCGACGGCCACTCCGGCCGCGGACACAAGCCGATCGTGAAGCTGGGTCCGGGCGTCCTTTTCGGTCGCGGTGACGAAAGAGAAGTTCTCTTTGACGATGACGGCGAGGAACACAAGCTCGTCGGTGGTGAGGTTCACCGCAATGCGGTTCTCCTTCGGGCTCAGGACCACTTCGTTCAACTTGTCCCGCAGGGACTGGCGGGCGGTCTGCTCCTCGTCGGTGATGAACTGATACTCCGCGCGAGAAATCTTCTGCAGGAAGGCGAGCTCGCGATGGTTCAGGATGAACAGCTTCGACGAGATGTGGACGGCCATGGCGGACTCTCCCCTTAACTTGCTGTCGATTCTAAGGGCAGGACCGCCGCCCGACTACCGAACCTGGCCCGGGTCGGCGCCCGAGAGAAGGCTCTTCACCCATTCGGAGAAGCTCACGCCCCCCACGCGCTGAGTGTAAAAGGACGCGCGGTTGATCACGCAGTGCTCCGTTCCCGGGGCAAGGTAAGCGCGGAAGTTCGGATTGGCCGAAGAGATCTCCTCGACGTTCCCAACCATGCGCGCCGCCCAGTCCGTCCCATCGGTGGCCGAGAGCGAGCCCTTGGCCAGGGCGTAGAAAAAGGTCTGCACCAGATCGGAGCGGGTGTTGAACTGCGAAAAGGACGCGGTCGGGAAAAACGTCGCCACCGACGTGTAGAGCTTTGGCAGGGTCAGGGTCATGGGGTCGACCCGGTCGAGGGCCAGCTCGGGGATGAAGTCGGGCCAGGCCGAGACAACGTTCCAGTTCGTCAGGGTGGAGCCGAAGAAACCATCGGGAACAACCCCCGCCGCGGAGTCCGCGAGTTGCACCAGACGCGCACCGGGATAGGCCCGGGCGATTTTCGCAGACCACAAGGCGGCGCCATACCCCCCCGCGCTGCAACCCGCCACCACCACCTGCTCAGGGGCCCTGACATTGTCGGCCGCCCAGTTGAGCGCGGTGGACGCGTTGGCCGCGCCCTTGTGCTGAATGGGAAGGGGCGCCCCGTTGGACCCGGTGTACGTGGTGGTGGTGTTGCCCCAATGCAGGTCGCCGGTGCAATAGGGAATGTAGACGTGGGTGAAGTCCCGTACCGGATTGGCGGGGTTCGTCCGATCGTAGATCCCCTGAAGCTGCCCGGCCTGGCGCGCCAACTCAGGGTCGCTGGTGACGCGTTTGTTGTAGACCTCCGCCTCGCACGTGCTGCCGCTCCAGCAAGCCCCGCCACCCTCGAACTCGATGAGGAGCTTCGCGGGGTCGCCGCGATGCACGAAAAAACGATAGGGAGAACCGTCCGAACAGACGGTTTCGCCCGCGGGAGCCACGGTCTCCCACTGGGCAAGCGCACCCTGGGGAGCGAGCAGGGAGAAAGCAAGAGCGCCGATAGCAAGAATGGAGAACCGCATGACGAGCCCCTTCAGTTGGCGGCGAGCGTGCGCTCGACCCGCTCAACGATGTCCTTGAGGGAGGAGCCGGGCAGGAACACCTCGGAGACTCCCATCTGGCGAAGTGGTTCGATGTCCTGGGTGGGGATGATTCCGCCCACGAACAACCGCGTGCCTTCCATGCCCTTCTGCTTGAGGAGAGCCACGATCTTTTCGCAGATCGGGAGGTGGGCGCCGGAGAGGATGGAGAGGCCGATGATGTCGGCATCTTCCTGGGCGGCCGCGCTCACGATCTGCTCGGGAGTCTGGCGCAGTCCGGTGTAGACCACTTCCATTCCCGCGTCCCGCAGCGCGCGGGCCACGACCTTCGCCCCCCGGTCGTGGCCATCGAGACCGGGTTTGGCGACGACGACGCGGATCTTCTTGGTGCGCTGGTTCTCGGTCATGATGAAGACGCTGATTATAGGGCCCGCTACGCGACCCGCCTGGATCCGCCTCCTATAATGCTTTACCCATGCTCGCCTCCCTCGCCCGCGAGTCTCCCGTATACATTTTCGGAGCGGGCGGTCATGGGCGGGTGCTCGCGGAGATCGCCCGCGCCGCGGGAATCCCTTTGGCCGGGTTCCTCGACGAGGATCCCTCACATCGCGGCAACGTGGTGAACGGGCTCACCGTGGTGGGCGATTGGAGCACGGTCAACGACCTGCCCGTGGGGAGCCTCTTCGCCATCGGGGTGGGGAGCAATCGCGAGCGAAGGAGGGTGGCGGACGAACTCGCGCGTCTCGGCCGCGCGGTCACCCGACTGATCCATCCAAGCGCCGTGGTCGCCGCGCACACCAACGTGGGCGAGGGAACGTGCGTCGGTCCGCTGGCGGTGATCCACGTCAACGCTTCGGTCGGCCGGAATTGCATCGTCAACACCGCCGCGGTGGTGGATCACCAGTGTCAGCTGGGCGACTTCGCCCATGTCTCCGCGAACGTGGTTCTGGGGGGCGGAGTCTCGGTCGGCGAAGGGTCGCTCGTGGGAATTGGCGCGTGCGTCCTGCCCGGCGTCGTTATAGGCGCGTGGAGTCAGGTCGGCGCCGGCGCGGTTGTCACCAGGGACGTGCCGGACGGCGTGGTGGCATACGGCGTGCCCGCCCGCGTGATGGGCCAGGTTCCTTGAGACGGGCAATCTCCCTCTCCCCCCCGCACATCGGCACGCGTGAGGCGGCCTATGTTCAGGCAGCCTTCGACACGAACTGGATCGCCCCGCTTGGACCCAATGTCGACGCCTTCGAAGCGGAGTTCGCGAAGCAGGTCGGCGTGCCCTGCGCCGTGGCCCTCTCGTCCGGGACTGCGGCTCTCCACCTCGCCCTCGAACTCGCGGGCGTGAAGCGGGGCGATGAGGTCTTTTGCTCCACTTTCACTTTCGTGGCCAGCGCGAACCCCATCCTCTACCTGGGCGCGCGGCCCGTCTTCATCGACTCAGAGACCTGTAGCTGGAACATGGATCCGGTCCTGCTGGCCGAGGAACTCGATCGCGCCCGAGCGCAGGGCCGAAGGGTAGGCGCCGTCGTCCTGGTCCACCTTTTCGGTCAGTGCGCGGATCTGGATCCGATCGTCGCCGCCTGCAGACGGCATCAGGTGCCTTTGATCGAGGATGCGGCCGAAGCCCTGGGCGCGCGGTACGGCGAGAGCCTTGCGGGAAGCCGCGGCCTTTTCGGCGTTTTTTCCTTCAACGGCAACAAGATCATCACCACGTCGGGTGGGGGGATGCTCGTCTCGCACGACGACTCGCTGATCCGACGCGCCCGCTTCCTGGCGGCCCAGGCACGAGAAGATGTGCCCCACTACGAACACCGGACGGTGGGATACAACTACCGGCTCAGCAACATCCTGGCCGGAGTTGGCCGGGGCCAACTGGAGGTGCTCGATCAGCGGATCGCGGCTCGCCGACGGAATTTCGCCGCCTACGCGTCGGGCCTCTCGAGCGAACCCGGACTGTCGTTCATGCCCGAGCCCCCCTGGGGAGCCTCCACACGTTGGTTGTCGGTGATCTCGATCGATCCGGCTCTTTTTGGCGCCTCGCGCGAGGATGTGCGCCTCTGGCTGGCCGATGATGAGATCGAGGCCCGCCCGGTCTGGAAGCCCCTGCACCTCCAACCTCTCTTCGAGAGCGAGCGAGCGGTAGGCGGGGCGGTGGCCGAAAATCTCTTCGAGCACGGGTTGTGTCTGCCCAGCGGCTCGCAGCTCACCGAGGAGGATCTCGAACGCGTGGTCGCCCGGGTGCTCTCCACCCCGAGGTCACGACGCTCGTGAGCGACCTTTCGCCCGGCGCCCGGCCCCTGAGGGTATGCCATCTCGTCGCGACCACTCTCGGCGCGCGCTGGATGTTCGAGCAGCTTCGTGAGCTTCGGGACCGGCATGGTTACGAAGTCGAGGCGATTGTCGACGGGAACGAGGGCCCCCTCGTCGACTGGTTGAACGGAGCGGGGATCCGGTTTCACGTGGGCGATTTCGGGTTCAAAACCGGGCTGCGCTCCTGGTCGTTGCTCCGCGCGGTGCTCAGCCTGGTCCGGATCCTTCGCGCCGGGCGCTACGACGTGGTTCAGACGCATGTTTTCGTATCGCTTCTCGCCGCGCGGCCTGCGGCCTGGATCGCGGGCGTGCCGGTTCGGCTGGCCATGATCGCCGGCCCCTTCCACCTCGAGGCGAAGGCTTCGAGAGTCGTGGAGCGAATGACTGCGTGGATGGACACCACCCTCATCCCTTCCTGCGAGAAGTCGATGACCCTCTGCCGAGACCTTGGCGTTCCCGACGACCGCCTGCGCCTCATCTACTACTCAGCCGACGAGGACCGCTTCCGGAAGGACGAGGTGAAGCCCTCGGGAATACGGGCCCGCTTCGGCTGGCCCGAGGACACGCCGGTGATCGTGCTCATCGCCTACTTCTATCCGCGGCTGGGCTACAACGACTGGACCCCAACGAGCCTGCACGGGGCAGCCTTCAAGGGGCACGACGTCTTCGCGCGCGCCGCGGCGCTTGTTCTCGAGGAGTTTCCGCAGGCCCGGTTCGCCCTGGTCGGCGGGGGCTTTGCAGGACATACCGCCTTCCTGGAGGAGATGAAGGCGCTCGTCACGAGCCTCGGCCTCGACGGTCGCGTGGTGTTCACCGGACACGAAGCCGAAACGCCTCCCCTTCTGCGCGACTGCACCGTCGCGGTCCAGGCCGCTTTGTGCGAGAACCTCGGCGGCACGCTCGAAGCCCTGTCCATGGCCTGCCCCCTCGTCGCCACCCGGGTCGGCGGCATGGTTGACGTGGTTCGGCACGAAGTCACCGGCAGACTGGCCGAACCACGCGACCCTGAGGACCTGGCGCGCCAGATCTCGGCCATGCTTCGCGACCCGCAAGGCGCCAGAGAAATGGGCCTTCGCGGTCGCGATCTCGTGCGCGAACGATTCTCGCTACGCCGCACGGTCGACGACCTTGATCTCCTGTACCAGCAGCAGATCCGGAAAGCCGGGCCTGCCGGGACGGCGCGGTTGCCGGGCGTGGTCGGCCGTGGGATGGTCGCTCTCCCGCTGCTCGCCCTCGTCTGGCTGCGAGTGAGCGTGTCACCCGAGTCGTGCAAGCGTCACGCCAGGGAGGTCTTCGCAAAGGGAATCGGCTTGAGGGGGGTCGTGACGAACCTCGCCAGGAGTGGGTGGCCGAAGCTGCGCTTGTATGGCCACCTGACGAAGGCTGCCCTCGAACGGTTGGCGTACCGGCTCTGGCTGGGCCTTGCGCCGGGGTTCGTAAGGCGGGTGGCCCGCCGTCTTCGCACCGGGTCCAGCGAGCCCTTGAACCCTCGATGATCCGCATTCGCGCCGATGGTGACGCCCCCAAGGTCCGGTGGCGGGAGGTCTGGGCGTTTCGGGAGCTTCTCTTCTCATTCTTCGACCGCGAGCTTCTCGTGCGCCACAAGCAGACCCTCCTTGGCCCGGTCTGGCTGGTGCTTCAGCCCCTCCTGCAGGCCCTGGTGTTCGCGGTCTTCATGCACTATCTCGCACGGGTCCCGTCCGACGGGCCGCCCTACGCCCTATTTGCCTACGCGGGCCTCATCCCGTGGCTCTTCTTCTCGAACGGAGTTCAGAGCCTGAGCTACGGCCTGATGATGAACTCGCACCTCGTGACCCGGGTCTACTTCCCGCGTGTGCTCATTCCCCTTTCCATG
>Ga0075163_10007844_pt1 | contig 14093 bp, 16 predicted proteins | sample JI1023141ADNA_FD_71478 | JGI IMG/M metagenome (GOLD analysis project Ga0075163, IMG submission 71478) | Wastewater effluent complex algal communities from Wisconsin, to seasonally profile nutrient transformation and Carbon sequestration -... | ecosystem: Engineered > WWTP > Effluent > Algae...
ATCCAAACCAGGTGCGCGAACACCTGCGCGCCGCCTCTGATGCAGAGCACCTGCTCACGCGAGTTCGCTCTCGAGCCTTGTTGCGCGAGTTCGAGGTCAGCGATTGTCTGCGCACGTTCGCGGCACTGCGGCTTGGTCGTGGTGGGCGGACTTTTGCGCCGGCACTGCTTGAGGGCGCGGTGTTGCTGTCGCAGATGGTGCGCACCTTCGTGCCCGAGGCGTTCGAACTGGCCTCGCGCCTACGTTCGATTGCGGGCTCGCTGCGCAAGGAGTTTGCCGGGCGCAGTCTGCCGGTTTGCGCGCGCCGCCTGGCCGAGCGCCTGCACGGCGAGATCGGTCTGCAGGGCGAACCGGTGGTCGGTGATGCAACGGTCCCCGCGAAGGGGGCGCCGGCCCAAGGCCACGCGAGCGCGCTCGATCTCGACCATGTGTTGATCGATCGTGTGCTCGAGCAGCGGACTGGCGTGCCGGTCAGCCTCTCGCTGATCTACCTGCTGGTGGCGCGTTGGGCGGGGCTGTCCGCAGCGGGCGTGGCGATGCCCGACCACTTCCTCGTGCGATTGCACGGCGTTCGGCCGGTTCTGCTGGACCCCTACCACGGTGGGCGGTCGGTGACCAAGACGGATTGTGCGCGCTACCTGCGCGCGAACGGTTACGATCAGGTTCGCGAGCATCTTCGCGACCTCACGGATCGCGAGGTGCTCATCCAGTACCTGCGCAGCCTGCAGCTGGCGGCAGCCTACCGGGCCGTGCCCGAGGCGCGTCGCACGTTGGGCCGCGCGCTCGCATTCCTCGAAACGAACTGACGGAACCCGTTTGTTGAGCCCCTCCCCGGCGCGTCGGATCCCCTGCTGTGCTCGTTGGCTGCTGCTGGGTGCCCTCGTCACCTCGGGTGGTTGCGCGGGCATCTTCCAGCAGTCGCGCCCGCCGGTGCCGCAGGAATACTCGGTGCGCGTCGAGGCTGCTGGGGGTGTTGGGGCCGCTGGGGCTGGGACCGTCGGAGCATTGCGCGTCGGCAGCGCGGAGCGCGAGATCACGCCGCCCGTGGGTGGGTACCTCGCGGGCTTTGACCTCGGCCGGCGCAGCACCGCGGTGGCAACACCCTTGAAGGTGCGCGTGCTCGTCTTCGAACTCGCCGACCGGCGGCTTGCCATCGTCGGCCTCGACAACCTCGGCGCGATGCGCGAGGACACCGATTGGTGGAAAGCCGGTTTGCCGGGTTTTGCGAACGGCGATGTGTTTGTGTGCTCGAGCCACACGCACGCGGGGCCCGACCTGATCGGCCTGTGGGGTTCGCACCTGTGGAACTCCGGCCGGGATACCGGATATGTGGCGCTCGTGCGCGCCGCGCTGCGGCAAGCCGTGGTCGAGGCGCAGGCCAACGCGGCGCCGGCGAGGCTCGTGCGTGGTCGCGCCCGCATGCCCGCGCAGGGTCTCGTCAAGAACAGCAACCGCCGCGAGTGTTTCGACCGCCGCGTCGAGGTGTTGCAGGCGTTGGCGCTCCAGGATGATCGCCCGCTCGGCACGCTGTTGCACCTGGCTTGCCATCCAGAGGTGCTGCCGCGTCGCAACGCGATGATCAGTGCCGATTTCGTCGGCGAACTCTGCGATCTGTGGCGAGAGCGGGGCCATGGTCAGGCGGTGTTCGTCAATGGCGCGCTCGGCGCGATGATCTCGCCGGACGTGAAGCCGCGCGACACCGAGGGAATGAAGAAGTTCGGCGTGGCCGCGTGCGAGCTGGCCGAACAGGCGCTCGCCACGGCCGAGCCGGTGCCCGTCGATGCGATCGAGGTGCGCCGCCGCGACGTCTACGTGCCGATCGAATCGTTGGGTTTCCGCCTTGGGCAGCTCACGATGGCCTTGCAGCGCCAGTTGTTCGACGGCGCGGCGCGCAGCACCGTCGGCTACCTGCGCATCGGCACATTCGAGGCGGTCGCAGTGCCAGGTGAGATGGAACCCGCGCTGGCGCAGAAGGTCCGCGCCGAGCTGCACCGGGCCGACCTCGTGCTGTTTGGGCTCTGCGACGACGAACTCGGCTATCTGCTGCGCGAACAGGATGCGCGCGATCCGGAGTTTGCCTACGAACGCGACGTGAGTGCGTGCCTGCGGGCTGGTGAGATCGTGCGCGCGGCGATCACGGGCCGTTGACGGTCGGGAGCCCGGCGCTCACCACCGATACGGGTACGGCAACCAGTGGTTCACGGTCCGGAAGGCCGGGATCACCACGTACGGGACCAGCTGGTTGGCGATCACGAACGTGACGATGAACATGTAGGGCACGCGTTCGAGCAGTTCCATGAGCGCTCGCGCCGGTTGGAACAGGCCCTTCACGACCCCCGCGCCGTCGAGCGGCGGCAGTGGGATCAGGTTGAAGATCGCGAGGATCAGGTTCAACAGCAAGAACGTGCCGGCGATGCGTCGGATCGCCACTTCGGAGCCACCGTCTGGTTGGCCGATGTACCAGAGTACGCCAAATGCGATCGCCGCGAGCAGCACGTTGGCGAGCGGTCCGGCGGCGGACATCACGGCGGCTTTGCCCGGATTGCGCTGGGCCCACAGCACGTTGATCGGCGCGTGGGCGAAGCCGAAGCACCAGTTGCCCTGGCTCATGTAGAGGCTCAGCAACGGCAGCACGACCATGCCGAAGGGTTCGCGCTGGATGTGCGGCAGCGGGTTCAAGGTGACCTGCCCGCCGTAGTAGGCGGTGCGGTCGCCGCCGAGCATCGCGACCCAGCTGTGCGCGGCTTCGTGCACGGTCGCGCTGACCAGGAAGGCGACGAACCAGATGATGGCGTTTTCCCAGTTCACTCGTCGTTCTCCGTGGCCTCAGCGTCCGCCGACTCGGCGCTCGCCGCCAGTTCGGCCGTGATCTTCTTTACCTTGGTCTCGGTCGCGGCGAGCTTCTGGCGGCAGAAGGCCAGCAGCGTCGCCGCGCGTTCGACCTTGTCCGTGAGCACGTCGAGGTCGATCTCGCCGGACTCGATGTCCTGCAGGATCTGCTCCAGTTCGCCGCTGGCCTCCGAGTAGGTGGGGTCGTCGCCCTTCTTTTTCTTGTCGCTCATGGGGCTTCTTCGTGTCGCTCAGGAAGATTGCTGGGTGATCTCGGTTACGTGTGCGGTGGCGCGGCCATCGCGGAATTGGATCACCAAGGTCTGCTCTGGTTGCAGGCGCGTGGCGGACGGCAGTACCCGGCCTTCCGGCGAACGCACGAGCGCGTAGCCGCGGCCCAGCACGCGCGCCGGGTCGAGCAGGCGCTGGCGAGTCGTCATCTGGTCGAGTCGCGCCGTGGCGCGTTCGAACTGGCGCTGCACACCAAAGCGGATGCGGGCCGTCGCGGCCTGCAGATCGCCTTGTTCGCGCGAGAGGCGCAACATCGTCGCCGCATGCAGGCCGCGACCCGCCTGCGCGAGTGTGTTGTGCTGCCGTTGCAGATGTCGTTCGGTAGCGCGAACGACTTCGCGCGCGAGGCCGGCCAACGATTCGCGCTGGCGGGCGAGCCATGCACTGGTGAGGTCGAGCAGCCGACGGGCGCGCGCTTCGACTTCGGTGCGCGCATCTTCGGCCAGGGACACGAGGAACGCCGCGACCGCGGTTGGAGTCTTCTCCGAATGCGCAATCGCGTCGAGCACCGATTGGTCGCGCTGGTGGCCGATGCCGACGAGGATCTTCAGCGGGTGCTGGGCCACGGCAAACGCCACGTCGCGATCGTCGAACCAGGCGAGGTCGGTGCGCGAACCACCGCCGCGCACGATGCACAACACGTCGAAGTCCGCGGCGTGCTGCGCAAACCAGCGCAGGCCAGCGAGCAGGCTCGGCTTCAGTTCGTGGCCTTGCACCTTGATCGGCACCAGGGTCACTGCAAAGCCAAACTGCGACTCCTGGAGTTGGCGCAGGAAGTCGTTCCAACCATCCGAGTCGGGACTCGACAGCACGCCGATGCGCAGCGCGGGCACGATGAGTCCAAGACCACGATTGCGCAAAGCGAGGCCCTTCTGGGCCAGTTCGCGCAGGATCTGTTCGCGCGTGAGCGCCAGCTTACCGAGCGTGAAGCTCGGATCGATGTCCTGCACGACGATCTGGAAGCGGCCCGAAGCGACGTAGAAGTCGACCTTCACGAGCATGCGCACTTCGATTCCATCGCGCAGCGTGAACGCGTCCTCGCCACTGCTGGGGCCACTGCTGGAGCCACCGCCGAACTTGTGTTGCAGCCGCTCCGCCGTGCCGCCAAACAGCGCCACCTCGACGACGGCGAGCGGGCGCGGCTGGTCCTTGGCCTTCTCGACGAGCTGGAAGAAGCGATGCTGGCGGCCGGCGCCCTTGTCGTAGTCAACGACTTCGCCTGTGACCCAGAACGAGTCCGCAAACTGGCGGCGCAGGCCGTCGCGAACGAGCGTGTTGAGTTGTGCGATCGTGATCGCCGGGCTCCCCGTGGGGTCTTCTGCCGGGCTGGTCGCCGCGAGAGCGAGTTCGCCCTGGCGAACGGGCGTTTTCGCCGGAGCTGGGGCCGGCGTGCCGAGGGTGCCGGCGAGCAGCGACGAAATCTCGGGCGCGAAGTCGAACAGGTGCCGGCTGAGCGCTGAATAGACCTTCTCGACGTGCGCGGCGGGAACGCGCCAGACCTTCTGGCGCGGATCCCAGCGCCGGCCCGGCAGATCCTTCACCACCGCCACGAGGTCCTCGCGGTAGGAGAAGCGGATCAGCAGGCTGGTGCCATCCTGGTCGAGTTCGACGGAGCCCGTCATCGCGATTCGTTCATACCGGATCGGTGTTGGCGGTGAGCGTCAAAACTGCGGCGCGGGCCGCTTGCACGGCTTCGTGCATCGCGATCGGCCGGCCCGCCGCGCGCGAGAGATCGGTCATGAGGTCGGGCGACAAGCCGCACGGCTGCACCGCGTACCACGGCTCGAGATCCATCGCGATGTTGATGCCTATGCCGTGCATCGAGACCCAGTGCTTCACGGCGATGCCGATGGAGGCAAACTTGCGGCCGTTCGCGAACACTCCCGTGCCGTCTACCGAACCCTTGGCGGTTACACCGAACGCCGCGGCTGTGGCGATGCCAAACGCCTCGAAGCGGCGCAACCAGTCGCGGAGGTCGCGGCGCGGCAGGTGCACGATCGGGTAGACGACGAGCTGGCCGGGGCCGTGGTAGGTGATCTTGCCGCCGCGTTCGATCGGCACGATGCCTTCGCGGAGGTCGGCCGGCGGCGTCGCACGGCCGGCGGTGTAGACCGGGTCGTGTTCGACGAGCAGGATGCGCCCCGGATCCCTGCCCGCGTGCACCTCGGCTTGCAGGGTCCGCATCTGTTGCAGGACCCGTTCGTACGGGGCGCGACCGAGATACTCGACATCGGGGGGCACGATGGACACACTACCTCGCCGTGATCCCGGTCGTTTCCCTTCTGTGTTGCCTCGCTGCGCAGCAGCTCAGCGCGACGCCGTTTCCGGCCGAAGTCGGCCAGGAAGTCACCGTGCTCGCCGTTCGCAACGCGGAACGGGAGCCGTTCGCGAAGCTCGCGATCGCCGTCGAACTGCCTGGTGGCGAACGCCGGCCGCTAGGTCTTTCGGATGAGCAGGGCGAACTCAAGTTCGTGCCCGAAGTGCCGGGACAGTATGTGTTCGCTGCGGACATCGAGGGGATCCGGGTGCTGGCACCATACCGTGTCGTGGCAGCCCGCAGCCGCTGGTGGGCGGCGTTGGTGACGGTGCCGCTGGGGCTGGCACTCTTGTGGCGCAATCTGCCCTGGCGCCGTTGGTTGCCGCGGCGCGGCTGACGCTGCCGCGGTGGGCTGCGGCGCCTCTTCCTGGCGCCGCCTGCGAGTCTCGCTACCTGTTGCTCAGCCGCCGATCACGCGATCGATGTGGCTCTTCACCGTGCGCAGGTCCTGGTTGCCCGTGAACCGATCCACTTCCTTGCCGTCGCGGAAGAAGATGCAGGTGGGCACGCTCATGATACCAAGGCTGGCGGCCGCATCCTGGGCGCTGTCGATGTCGATCTTGTAGACGTCCATCTTGCCCTGATACTCGCCGGCGACTTTGTCGATCGTCGGAGCCAGGGCCTTGCACGGCTGGCACCAGCTCGCGGAGAAGTCGACCAGCACCGGGACCTTGGCGTTCTGCAGGGTGCTTTGGAAGTTGCCGTCGGAAAGTTCAGTGACCATGTTCGGTGATTATAGGGCTCGGCGGGAGCGCCGAGCGGTCGCGTATTTTGTCCATCGCTCGGGGCAGCGCAAGGGTGAGCCCAAGAGCCTGGGCCACAAGTGTCAATTCCTTGGGCTCCACCGGGCAGAACCCGGAAAAATGAAGATCCCCGGCAGGAAGATCCCCGCCATGGCGATCCCCCGCCAGAGTCTGGCACGGGGCGAGCTCGAGCCGGCTCAGGCTTCGCGGTTGAGGGCGGCGAGCAGGCGGGCCGTCGGCACGCCGTTCATCGAGGCGACCGTCTCGATCGTGTCGTGCGGGTTGAAGCCGCAGTGGCTGCAGCCACCGAGGTGGAAGTCGCGCATGAGCACCATGCCGAGCGAGGGGTCGGCGGTCAGTGCCTCGAGCATGGTGGTCTCGGCGGTGAAGCGGCTCTTGTTCGAAGTTTCCGATGGGTTGGTCATGGGTGCTCTCTCTGTGAGTTTCGTGGGAACTACTCGGCGTTGAGGATGCTGACGCGCTGCGCGACCTTGCCGGCGATATCGGCCAGGGCCTTGGCGGACAGCGAGTTCGGGTGGGCGACGGTGATGGGTGTACCTTCGTCACCACCTTCGCGGACGGCGATCTCGATCGGGATCTGGCCGAGCAGGGGCACGCCGAACTCGCGTTCGATGCGCGCGCCACCACCCTGGCCGAACAGGTAGTACTTCTCGGTGTGTCCGGGCGGCGTGAACCAGGCCATGTTCTCGACGATGCCGAGGATCGGCACGTTCACGGTTTGGAACATGCGGATCGCCTTCTTTACGTCGAGCACGGAGACGTCCTGTGGCGTGGTAACGATCACGGCGCCCATCAGGTGCGCTTGCTGGCTCAACGACAGCTGCGCATCGCCCGTGCCCGGCGGCAGGTCAACGACCAGATAGTCGAGTTCGGACCACGCAACATCAAAGAGGAACTGTCGCACCGCCGAGTGCAGCATCGGGCCGCGCCAGATCACCGGCTGGTCTTCGGCGACGAGCAGGGCCATCGACATGATCTGCAGACCGTGGCGCTCGAACGGCACGATCTTCTTGTCGACAACGGTGGGTTGGCCTTTGACGCCCAACATCAGCGGCACGTTCGGGCCGTAGACGTCGGCGTCGAGGATGCCGACGCGGGCGCCGGTGCGCTGCAGGGCGCAGGCGAGGTTGACGGCGACCGTCGACTTGCCGACGCCACCCTTGCCCGACGAGACGGCGATCACGTTCTTCACGCCGGGGATCATGCCCTTGTCGCCGAGCACCGGCCGGCTGGCGGTCACCCGGGCCGTCATTTCGATAGCGACCTGGTCGACGCCCGGCAGGGCCTTCACGGCGCGTTCGGCCTGGCTGCGCATGAGTTCCTTCACGGGACATGCGGGAGTCGTGAGTTCGATCTGGAACGCGATGTTGCTCGCGCAGATACGCAGGTCCTTCACGAAACCGAGGGCGACGATGTCCTGGTTGAGGTCGGGATCACGAACCGCACGCAGGGCGTTCAGGACGTCAGCTTCGGTGGGAGCGGCGAGCGGTTGGGCCATGGGGGGGAGCACAACTAGCCTCGGAATAGGGCCAGTTCAAGGAGGGGCGTCAGGATGTCCTCGCCAGAGACAGATTCTCACCTATGGCGAAGATCTCGGGCAGGTTCGGCGTCGAAACGGCTCACTTGCCGGGCTACAGGCTCTAGAATGATGTGTCGCCTGAGACCGGCACCTTTGGCTTCCGACTGCTTCGAATACCCAGTTCCCCTTGTTATCGAAATGTTCCTGCGCACCCTGCTCGCCCTGACCTGTATTTCGGCCCTTTTGACTGCCCAGAGTGGTGGGGATGAAGACGCGGGCCGCGCCCAGCGCAAGCGCGCTGCGATCGAACAAGGTGGCGAATTCACCGAGGACGGCAGCGACCTGAGCAAGGAAGGTGGCAAGGGCAAGGGCGATGACGAGTGGGAGAAGCTGACTCCCGAGCAGCGCCTCAATCGCAATGTTCGCCACGGCGCCCAGGCCTACTGCACGTTTGTGGCGACCCCCAAGCCGGCGAAGCTCATGCCGGGGCAGAGCGGGGTCATCGTCGTGACGGCGGTCCTCAAGGGCGCGGCCGTGATTCCTTCGCCAGCGCCACTCGAGGTGATCTCCGCACCGCAGCAGGGCCTAGCCACGGTTGGGTTGCCTGCGTTCCACCCGGCGGAAGCCGGGCGCGGTCTGGCCAAGGGCTACGTCGGCAAGCCCGTCTACGACAACTACGCGATCTTCGAAGTGCCCGTGACGATGTCGCCGCAGGCCGAGATCGGCCGCAAACAGGCCGTTTCGATCGAAATGCGTTTTGACCTGTTCGATGGCAGCTCCGCCCAGTCCATCGGTCGCTTCCTGGACCGCGCGAGTGCCGAGATCGAGGTTGGCCAGGCGTTGAATCCTCGGGTGCAGGGTGGCGGCGTGCCGGCGGCGGCGGAGCGCGTCGTGAAGCCCGACGCGGGGACTGGGACCGCGGACGACGCCGACCAGAAGGTGCCCGCCGACCAGGGCCGCAAGGTGGAGGTTGTGGATGCCCAGCCGGTTTCGATGCCCGCGGTCGGCCAGGACCCCACCATGGCGGTAGGGCCGAGTGGTCCGGCTCCGGCGGTGGAAGAGAGCGCCTTGCCGATGCCCGTGCTATTGGGGGCCGGTGGCGTGTTGGTCCTCGTGCTGGTCCTCCTGCTGGCGCGCCGTAAGTAGGCGAAGTTGGCAAGCGGCAGCGCCCATTCGCGGCGCGCTGCGGCCACGGATGGGCGGTGGGCAAGGGGCCGATCGGGGAGTCTTCGGCGGGATTTGTGGACTTGTGGGCCAACTGGGTACGGAAGTTGACCCAGGAAGTCCCTGGAGCAGGTGCGTCCGACTTGTGGCGAACAACGAAAGAACGTTGTGGCCAGGGTGGTCGTATCAAGCGCTCCAGGCCAACTGCAGGAACCCCCATGGTACTCGCCAAACTGTTTTCCCGAAGCCGGTTGAAGCTCTCCGTGGAGCAGGTCGTCGGGCTCGAAGAGCTCGACCTCATGCTCGACGTGGAGACGGACCGCTTCGAAGCGACTTCTTCCCGTTTGGGCAAGGAGTTTGCCAAGAACAAGGCTCTGCTTGACCTGGCTGGCCATCGGGCGCGTCGTCTGGCGACTGCCACTCCGGCAGTCATTGCCGACACCCCTGACGTACGTGGCAGTCACTACCAGGCGGATCTCCGTCGGATTCCGCCGATGGAGCGTGAGGAGGAGTTCCGCATGGCGCGCCGGCACGAGTTCTGGCGCAACCTTGTTGAGTCCTGCTTGAAGCAGGCCGGCGTCGCCGAAGACCAGGTGAAGGAGATCGCCCGCCAGCCGGCGCATGTCGCTCGCACGGCGCTCCGCGATCTGCCGACCCGTCGCGCGGTGGACCTGACCTGGCTTGACCAGGCCATCGGCCAACTCGAAGACCTGCGTAATCTCTACGTCGAAGGTGCGCTCTACATCGTGCTCGGAACCGTGAACCGGTATCGCGGCCTTGGTGTCGACACCGCGGACCTGATCCAGGAAGGCAACGCGTCGCTGTTCCAGGCGATCGACGGCTTTGATTGGCGCCGCGATGTGCGCTTCCGGACCTACGCCCAGTACTGGGTACACCAGGCCGTGTTGAAGATGCTCTACAACAGCGCCCGCACCGTGCGGGTGCCGATCTGGGTGCAGAAGGTGCTCGGCAAGATCCGGCGGGCGCAGGAAGCAGGCCGACGCGAAGGCCGTGAACTCACCCACGAAGAGATCGGCGAACGCATCGGCGTGTCCGCGGAGAAGGTCGCCTGGGTCCTGGCTACGCGCCGGTACGCGGTGAGCCTCGACGCGGAGATCGGCAACGAGGACGGTACGTCGCTCGTGCAGATGCTGCCCGATGAGAGCCTGCCTTCGATTCCGGAGTCGATTCCGCCGGGCGACCTGCGCGAGGTGCTGGCCGGGGCGATGGCGGATCTGCCGCCGCGCGAGCAGCGCATCCTGCAGCGGCGTTTTGGGCTCGACGGCAAGGACCCGCAGACCTTGGGCGAGATAGCCGTCGATCTCGGCATCACCGCGGAGCGCGTTCGTCAGCTGCAGAACGCGGCGCTGGGCCGCATGAAGAAGCCTGGCAAGCTGCGCATGCTGCAGGCGTTCGTTGAGTGAGCGGCAGCGTCGAGATGGTTCGATACTGAGTGTGCGGCTGGACCGATTTGAGGCTGGGTGCCGCGGCTCAGTTGTCGTCGTAGGAGGTGGGGGCCATGCCGCCACCTTCGCGGCTTTGCTGGACCATGCTGTCCCAGGCTTCGTCGAATAGCTGCCGGTAGACGCTGGGGCGCTGGTCGCGGCCGACGGGAAGGATGCGGCGCACGGTGCGCACCTTGCGCCGTTCGATCGGGGCCACCACGGCGCCAGCTTCGCCCGAGCCCTTGGCGAGCACTTCGCCCGCAGGATCGATGATGCGGCTGTCGCCGGGGAAGGCCATCGGATCGCCACTCTTCTGCGAAGGCTCCTGGCCCGTGCGGTTGCAGCCGATCACGAACATCTCGTTCTCGATCGCGCGCGCCCGCAGCAGCGTGCGCCAGTGTTGCGAACGCGCTTCCGGCCACTGGCCAGGTACCGCCAGCAGCTCGACGCCGCGGTGGAAGTAGTAGCGCGCGATCTCCGGGAAGCGCAGGTCGTAGCAGATGAGCACGCCGAGCAGACCGTGTTCGGTGGCCACCACCAACGGTTGGTCGCCGGTGCTGTGGAAGCGGTTCTCGGCGTTGGGCGAGAACAGGTGGATCTTGCGGTAGCTGCCGAGCAGCTGGCCGCGCTGGTGCACACGAGCCGTGTTGTAGACGTGTTCACCACTCACCTCGAGGTTGCTCGCGATGATGACGAGGCCGTGCGCGGCCGATAGTTCGCGCAGTTCCTGTTCGGCGGCTTCGGCTTCGGCGACCACGGGCTCGTCGAAGGTCGACAGAAACGAGGTGGCCCACAGCTCCGGCAGTACGAGCAGTTTGGCGCCGGCGGCCACGGCTTCGTCGACGCCGGTGCGCATCGCCGCGCAGTTGGCGGCGACATCGCCCGGCCTCACGTCGAACTGAACGCAGGCGGCGAGGAACTCTTCGTGGTTGTCGGCGGTGCCAGTCACGGTGTTGAGAATAGCCGCTCCCGGGGGCTGGGGTCACCTGCGAGGGTTGCAGTTCGTGGAAACGAAACGAGGAGGCGGTCGCGGTGCGACGCCCCCTCGTCAGGTGGCCACGTTCCGTTGGCCCACCGCGGCGATCAGCCCTTGAACAGGATGTCGTCGGTCGGCGTGCCAGCCGGGCGCTTCGGCCGCGGAGCCGCGTTGGTGCGCGTCTCGATGATCAGTTGATCACTCGGCTTGAAGATGATGGTCTCCTTGTTCGCGACGTCGATGCTCTCGCCGGTCAGCGGGTGCTTGTAAGCGCGACCCTTGCGGATGCGACGCTCGAAGGTGCCGAAGCCCTTCACCGCTACCTTGCCCCGCCCGCGCAGCAGATCGCTGACGGCGTCGAGAACTGCATCGAGCACACGCGCCGCGGTCCGGCGAGGAACATTGAGTTCCTCGGCGACCTGATCAGCCAGAATGCCCTTGTTGGCTTGACGGCCGAAGGCCTCCTCGGCCGCTGCCGTGTGGCCCGTCGCCTGATCCATGCGATCGCTCGCATCCTGCTTCGTCATGCGGGTCATCACTGAAATCCCTCTTTCCCGGTTGGCTCAAAATGGCAGGTGCCTGACCTGCCGGTATTCCCGTGTGTCTGCTCCGTCAGATCTTGGCGGCCTGCTGAGCTGGTTTTGGGGCTGCGACATATCGCTCAAGTCCCGAGACCAGCTTCGCCAGGTATCGCGCCGCAACGCTGTTGGGGAAGACTTCGCTGAATGGCGCGCGCTTCAAAACGGCGCCCTCAACGGAACTATCTTCCGGCAGGAGTCCGAGCCAGTTGAGGTCGAAGCCCAAAAAGCGTTCGGTGCAGCCTTTCAACTTCAAGAAGACCTGTTCGGCTTCTTCCGGCGAGCGCACGCGATTGACCACACAGTGAATCGGCTTCTGGTAGCCGTCCTGCACGACGACCTTGACGATCCCATAGGCGTCGGCAATTGCCGCGAAGTTGCTCGTCGTTACCAGAATGGTGTGGTCGGCGAGGCTGACGAAGTCCGTCACGCCTTTGGATACACCGGCGCCAGTGTCGAGCAGGATCACATCACAGAATGGTGACAGCTCCTCGATGGCGACACAGATGCGAGCGCGGCCATTGTCGTCGAGATTCGCCATTTCCTTCACGCCGCTGCCGCCGCTGATGAACTTCACCTTGGCGGGGCCGGTCTCGATGATCTCGGCGAGTTCGGCGGTGCCTTCGACGTAGTCTGACAACGTCTTCTTGGGCTTGATGCCCGCGAGGATGTGCGCGTTCGCCAACCCGAGGTCGGTGTCGATGATGATCGTGCGGTAGCCGCGCCGGCTGAACTCGCACGCGAGGTTGACGGAAAGCGAAGTCTTGCCGACACCTCCTTTTCCCGAGGTGACGGCGAAGATCGTCGCGCGCTTCCCACTCTTCTCAGCCTGATTGACTTGTTCGGCCATGTATCTCACCGGGGGCGTGTTGCCGCACCGAGGCCGTTCATCGGCAAGTGTCGTGCTCCTGCTTGCGTCCAAGTGTGGGACGATGCGAAGCGCCAGACTCAACGGACGGACGCGGTTGGTCGATCCAGGGCACATCGCTCAATTCCGACACAACTGTCGAATCGAGCAACGGTCCAAGGTCGAGCGGGAACCTGCCATGTCAGCGAGTACTAAGAGCCATGTCGTGCGTCGCCGCCTGCTGCCGGACGCCAGCGCGGGCGGCAAACTCGTGCGGGTGGCGCTGGTGGCTCCTCTGGTGGGCCTGTTGGTCGCCGTGGTCGCCCTCACTTACTATTGCAGTAGTTTGCTAGGTGCCGCGGCGGAAGGGCGGGCTGTGGCCGTCGGCGAGCTGCCTCTGCTGGTGCTTGCCGGCGGATTCCTGCTCGCGAGCGGGCTCACGGTGGTTGCGCAGTCGTTGCGCGTGGCGCATCGGGTGGCTGGCCCCGAGTTCCGCTTGTGCCAGGCCATGCAGCGCATCCGCAGTGGGGATATCGCATTTCGTGTCAACCTCCGCCGCGGGGACCTATTGACGGATCTGGCGCACGAGTGCAACGCGCTGCTGGATTGGCTCAATGCCAATCCTCCGCGCGGTGCGCGCCGGGGTGGTGACGTGGTGTGTGTGGATGGTGGGCTCGAAGTCGGGGCAGAGACCCTGGAAGAGGTCGGTCCGTGAATCCTGCAAACTGTCTGCGAAGCGAGCGCCTTGGCGCGCTCGTGTTGCTCCTCGTGAGTGGGGCCGGGACGTTGTGGTTGGTGAAGCATGCGGCGGTGGTCACGAGTCGGACCAGTGCGCGCGAAGAACAGTTGGATCATCTCGCCACCCTGGTGGACCAGCACGGCGTGTCGCGTGCGGCGGCGCCCCCTTCGCTGGCGAACCTCGATGGCCTGTTCCACGGCCAGCAGTTGGAATGGACGGGCTGCCCCGCCGGCCATGTGTTGTCGCTGCGAACCCTGGAAGCTGGGGGGCGACGATGACCGCACCCAACCAGCCATTGCGGGCACGTTTCTGCTGGCGTTGGCTGGCGGATTCTCCGCTTGTGCTCGCGACGTGGGCTTCCGTGGCGATGGGGCTCGTGGCGATCGTAGAAGTTGCGCATGCACTGCGCGATGCGGACCGGGTGCGGGCGCGTTCGACGGTGGTACTCGCGGAGCTGGCGGCGGAGGCCGCGGTGGTGCGTTTGGCGAAGCAGATGCCGGTGGATCTGCCGGTGACCATGGAGGTCGGGCGGGTTCCGGTCACGATTGCGAATGCGCCCGACGGCTGGCGGGTCACCGCCGCGGTGCCTTCGGGGCTTCCCGAGGAGTTTGAGTGCCAGATTCT
>Ga0075163_10007845_pt1 | contig 14092 bp, 14 predicted proteins | sample JI1023141ADNA_FD_71478 | JGI IMG/M metagenome (GOLD analysis project Ga0075163, IMG submission 71478) | Wastewater effluent complex algal communities from Wisconsin, to seasonally profile nutrient transformation and Carbon sequestration -... | ecosystem: Engineered > WWTP > Effluent > Algae...
ACCATTGAAACTGGTATTGATCGGGGCTTTTCCACAGATCACAATTCCACCCCAGTCACCGGATTGGGGATTGGGAGCGGCTGAAGTAAATACAATCGGCTCACTGGGTGTACCGGGAGCTACGATTTTGGAACCACGGGTTATAACAAGAGCGGCCACATCCGCACCACTGAATGATCCTTTGATGGTCGTTCCGGGTTCAATAGTCATGGTATGATTACCGACCATATACACCAGACCCTTCAGGATATAGGTATTCTTTTTACGCAGTACGGTATCGGCATTGATCCGGCCCTGCAGGGTGATCGTTTCACCGGTTGTGCTGCTGCCGCCACCATTCACCACCACTACCTGGATTTCTCCGTCTGTTTCAATCTTACGGCATCCAGTTGTAGCTAAGGCTGCAATAACAGATAAAAAGAAAATGTACTTTTTCATTGTTGTTTATTTAAAAATTTACGTTTTATACTTTTATAAGGAATAATTGAAAGTAAAGGAGAATGTCGTGCCGTTTGTACGGGTAAAGCGATAGGCATCCGTTCCTTTATCCAGTTTTTTCTGCCCATCACTGTTCTGGTAGAAGTACTGGGTGCTGTTCAAAATATCCGCAACATTAAGTCGCAGTTCCGCCTTTTTCTTCAGCAGCTTTTTGCTGAACTGAAAATCAAGCAGGTTGCGGGATGCTTCATAAATATCCGGCGAACCGGCACCTGAGGTCAGGTCACCCACCAGGTAAATACGTTCTCCGATTTTGTTGAACAGCAGCGTTGCATTGATACCAGATTTCTCCAGGTCATACATCAGCCCGGCATTAAATACATAGGGCGATTGTCCCTGCATCGGGCGGTCAATATTGAACCCCTTATCTGTTACCTTACTGTTTATATAGGAGGCATTGGCCTGCAGGGTGAAGTTCTTTAACCCTTTTACAAAATCCAGTTTCTTTCTGAATTCCAGTTCTGCGCCAAAGGCTTTTGCTTCATCCGCGTTCTGGAAACTGAATGTACTGGCACCGCCAATTCCTTCATTGAATAATTGCTCAATCGGGTTTTTAAAATGCTTATAGAAAACACCGGCCGTCAGCACTTCACCTGCTTTGGGATAATACTCATACCGCAGATCAAAGTTTGACACATTGGTCCGTTTCAGCAGCGGGTTACCCTGTACGGAAGCGTTCAGCTCAAAATCATAAAGGTTCAGAAAAGATAATTCACGGAGTTCCGGACGGATCACCGTCTGCGAACCGGATAACCGGATATTGACTTTGTTATTCACTTTCACGGTGGCATTCAGGCCCGGCAGGAAATCCGTCACCTGTGAATGTGTATGACGGGGATCCCAGGCTTTTACACTCCCCACCAGCTGGTCGAAATGTTCTACCCGCAGCCCCCATACCACCCGCAGGGTACGACTGAACTGGTTGTCAAACTGGAGGAACCCTCCATTCAATATTGTATTGGCGAGATAACGGAAGGTCTTTCCCTTAATCGCATCAAAGGCAATCTGGTTATCGGTACCGTTTCCGAAGTTTTCCGGGGCAAATACTTTATCCGGACCCAGCAGGCGAAGTACGGAATTATCCACAGGAAGATAATTGGCAAACAACTGGGCATCATACAACCGGTCTTTAACCTGTAGCATATAACCTGCTTTCAGCGATTGCTTCTGCCCGAAGAGATTAAAATTATAATTCAGGTCGCCCCCTCCTGTATAGATATAGTCTGACAGACTCTGGTAGATCCGGCTGCCACTTCCCTGTGAAAGTGTGTTGGATAAAAGTAATTTGAACGGATTCGTAGTATTCGATTCCCGGGAATAAGCAATCCGGCGCTGGTCAGGAATATAGCCGTCCAGAATATTAAACGCACCATACCAACGCAATTTTACGGTTTTGGCCAGACTATGCTCACCATTCACCTGAACGGTAAAGAATGTATTTTGCTTGAAGGAGAGTTCTGATGCGGAAATTTCTTCAGCCCGGGTAAAATCTTCTCCTGAACGACGTGTTACTGAACCCGGTGCATTGACATTTATAATCGACTTCACCGAAATTTTATTCAGTGAGTTCAGCTGCATACTGAAACTGCCAAGTGCCCCTACGGTAACTTCCTGAATATAACGGTCGTCGTTGTAATCATAGTTCACACTGAATACATTCCCGGAAAGGGAGTTTGACCGGTTCACCAGTTTCAGGTAACGGTTGTTTTTGCTGTAATTGACACCTAGAGTACCGCCAATGGTTTTACCAAACAGTTTACCACTGAAACCACCATTCACCTGAAAGGATATATTCATAGGCACTGATCCTTCTGTGGCCGTCCACGCATTTCGCAATTGTTTACCGATAGCCGTCTTGGCAGCTGGCGATAAGGTATCGAAAGCTGATTTTCGGGTATAGCTGGCCGGGAGCGCCCGTGTGCCGTCATCAAAACCCAGCCAGTCTGTTTTTGACTTAGCGTCTTTGTAGAAAGGCTTGCCGGCCGTCTGGGTATTAAAACCGGATCCTACCTGAATATTGAAAAAGTTTTTCGAAGGAATATCTTTTGTATTCACCTGGATCAGGCCACCGGCCCACTCGCCAGGATACTCCGGAACAAAGGCTTTATTGATTACAATATTATCAATCATGGCCGCCGGAATCAAATCAAAGGAGAACGTTTTACGATCAGGCTCCGTACTGGTCAGCAGGATACCATTCAGCATGGCCTGATTGTACCGGTCGGCCAGACCACGGATTACGATAAACTTACCTTCCTGTAAACTGGCACCGGGTGTACGTTTCAGTACTTCACCGGTATTCCGGTCCGGAGAACGGCGGATGGATTCCGCAGAGATAACTGAAGCAACCGTATTGGTGTTTTTCTGAAAAGCAATAATGGAGTTTACCGTTTCTTTCCGGGCCGTGGATACTTTGGTAGTGATTACTACATTATCCCCTGTTTTCTCTTCAACGTCCAGGGTTATGTTCAGTTCATTGATTTGTCCGGCACTCACTTCCACTTCGGCCACTTCCTTTTTACTATAGCCTACTGCAGTAAAGGTGAGTGTGTATTTTTTTCCAGGCGTAAGTGTCAGACTGAAATGGCCGTCCACTTCGGTGGTAGCTCCACCGGCCGCCCCGGCCACCCGGATGGTAACGCCTGCGAGTGGCTCATTCTTCGTATTGGTAACCTTACCGGTTAATTTGGTGGATTGCTGCGCCACAGCCATAAGACCAGAGAAGAGGATTATCAACAACATTTGCAACCTGCGGACCATATCAGATAATTTGCTGCAAAGGTGTTCCGCGCAGGTTACCGGTATGTTACGCCCGGGTTAACCAATTGTGATCGCAATATTACCGGAATGTTAAGTAACTGCCTGTTGCATTTTCCCGCAGTCTGAGCATCAGACAACTAAGGAAAGAATAGCAATTCCGGCGGTATACTATATAAGAGGAAGGCCCGGCAATGTTAACAGTATGTTACCCGCCAAAACGAGGATAATTTATTTATTCCTGTAAAATAAATGACCTGTCAGCAGGAATGCCCCGAAGACAAAAACGGCGAACACCCAGCTGCTGACCGCCAATTGCATGCCCCCGGAAATAATATGACCGCTTGTACACCCACCGGCCAGTCTTGCTCCAAAGAGTAAAAGAAAACCGCCAGTGAACGCCCAGAAAATGCGACCTGCCGGAGCAGTTCCTTTCATCCGGATCCAATTATCATGCAAAAGCCGGATCTTAAAATCCCCTTTTAATAATGAATACGCCAGGCCGGAAAGAAAAGCACCCGCCAGAAACTTCATTTCATAGAAACCGGATTGCTGAACCTGTTTGATGTAATAATCATTATCTGTCAGCCCGGTCAGCCGGTCCGCGATATAGGGGTAAAAGGTAGAAGCCCCCAGTACCCGGTCTGATACGATGAATATGGTAACGGCTATTACCGCAATCCCGGCCGCAGAAACAAACCACTTCAGTTCCTTCTTTTTCTCTACCCGTTGAAGCCAGAATGCACCCGTGATCAGTATCACCCCTATAATCCCAACCAATAAATAATATATAGCTGTACCTGAACCCACAACAGTCGAAAGTGCTATTTTACCCAAATCCGGCCCTAAGGCTCCATGAATAGCTGGACTTAACACTGTATATAAAATGGAAGCAGCGAATCCACCGAGAATACCAATCAGTGCATCCACCGAACCTTGTCCCAATGATACAGGCAAAGTACCCGGGCAATACCCGAGTATAGCCATACCGGTGCCGAACAGGAGTCCGCCAATAATAACCGACCCCGCCAGAAAGGGTTTGATATGAAAATCCGCATAGCCCAACCCGATAGCGATACTGAGCCCGATGGCCCCGATACCAATAGCGGTGGCAATTGTTTTAGCAACTGTAAAATCTTTGAGCACGGCCATGCCGGAAATGCTGTTATAGGTATTGACCTTTGCATATTGCAGGAAGATGCCAAAAAGGAAACCGAGGACAATAATCGAGGCAGTCATAGCTGTAGTTTAAAGAAGTATATTAAACAGATATCCGGATAGAATCATAAAAAAGGCAATCGTACCAAAATAGATGGCGATCAATGTCCAGGTCATTACTTTTTTCAGCAACATGGCTTCCGGGAGTGAAAGACCTATAACGCCCATCATAAAAGCAATGGCTGTCCCCAACGGCACGCCTTTGGCCACCAGTACCTGCACCACCGGTATCACACCCGCTGCATTACTATACATTGGCACGCCCATGATCACGGCCAGGGGCACTGCGTACCATTGATCTTTATTAATGTAACTTTCAAAGAAACCGGTAGGCAGAAAACCGTGCATCGCCCCGCCAACTGCAATTCCGATAACGATATAAATGGCAATACCTTTTACAATACCAAACGCTTCTTTTAGTATACCCGGCATTCGCTGACGCAGGCTTCTTTTCTCGGTTTCCAGTTCATCCTCCGTGGCTGACTTGGAAATGACTCCCTGCACCCAGGGGGTGAGGTATTTTTCCAGCTTTAATTTACCTAACGTAAACCCGCCAAGAATACCCAATATAATACCGGTAGCCACATAAATTGCCGCTACTTTAAGACCGAAGGCACCGATGAAAATGGCAATCGCCACTTCATTAACCAAGGGAGCTGTGATCAGATAAGTGAAGGTTATTCCTAAAGGAATGCCCCCTTTTACAAAGCCGATAAAAAGCGGCACCGAGGAACAGGAACAAAAAGGGGTAATAACGCCGAACGCGGACGCGAATAAATATTCCAGCCCGTACATTTTTTTACGGCTCAGAAAATTCCTGACTTTTTCCACCGGAAAATAGGAATTGACTATTCCCATAATAGTGGTAATGAAAAACAGCAGCAGAAAAATCTTCAGGGTATCAAATACAAAGAAATTCAGGGCCTGTCCCCAATGGGTTTGGGCAGACATACCTGCAACAGTATATATCAACCAGTCGGCAAAAGATTGTAACCAGTCAAACATGATGCGGATTTTATATTAGCAACAACCCGATTTTTTTTCCCCACCATGATTACAACAGCCCCCGGCATTTGCATCAACGATTCCTGAAATGTCCCCTTTTACCGGAAATCCCCGTTGTACCCACCGGATCATACCATGTTTCATATTCACCACTTTTACGGGGTCAAATCCATGGTTAATTAAAAAACCGGCTGCCCGCAGGCTTCTGCTCCCGCTCCGGCAGACAATGACCAGTTCTTTATCCATGGCTAACTCTTTGTAACGGATTTCAAATTCACTCAGCGGAATATGGATAATCGCCGGAACGTCATAAGCCAGCAGTTGCACCTCTTCTTTTTCCCGTACATCTACAAGTATTGCTCCCCGCTTCACCCATGCCTGTGTGGTGGTCGGGCAGATTTCATTCACCAATGATTGAACATGTTCCATATTATGATTATTGGGTGAGTAATTCTTTGATCTCTTTAACATCGGCCACTCTGCCTTTTATCCGGGCCACTTCATCTATCATCAGCACCGGTGTGGTCAGGACATTATATTTCATCATCTCTTCTATGTCTTCTATTTTTTCCACCTGCGCCTCCACCCCGGTTTGTTTCAGGGCTTCGAGTACATTGTTATAAGTGGTTTTGCATTTGGGGCAACCGGGTCCCAGTACTTTTATATTCATTATATATAGATTACCTGTCAAAAAATACAGCAAAGGCTTTTTTGGCTTCTTCCCAGGCTTTCTGATTGATACAGTATTTAACCCGGGGTGGCATTACATCTCCCTGGATCAGGCCGGCTTCTTTCAGCTCTTTCAGGTGCTGGGAAATGGTGGATTGTGCCATGGGGATTTCTTCCGTAAGTTCTCCGGTAAAGCAACAGGACTGACTTTCCAGAAAAAGAAGGATACGCACCCTGACAGGATGTGAAATAGCTTTGGCATATCGGGCAATCAACTCTTCTTCCTCAGAATAACTGATTGCAGCTGCTGTTCGTTGCATACTCACTCATTGTTCATCGCAAATTAACGATGAGCCGTATGAATGAAAATGACTTAAGTCACCAAACAGAATGATTTGACTAAAACCGGAAATGGAGCCGGCAGGTGAAGATATTGTCCTTCAGATCAGTTTTATACCCGGTCAGTTCAGTGATTTCGTTCTTTACAATATCGTAATAGAAAATCAGGCGGGTTTGTGCATTCAGGTAATAGGAATAGCCCAGTCCCACTGTAGCATATTTTACATCAGCCACCGAAAAATTGGTACCGGCCTTACCTATCTGTGTTTTTTGTACGTTGGTATTCGGATCATACCAGTCATACTTAACCATGATCTGGTGCCGCTTATTAATAATATTCTGGAGAAAAAGCAGAAATGCCCCGTCGAACTGACGGATATAGGTGGGCAATGGAATTCCGTTTGATGCAGGCAGACTACCCGGATTCACAGTAGTGGCCGAAGTACCTGGTTGTTTACCAAACCAGTATTCTGATCTCCATTCTGTTTCTCCCCAGGCATGTTTAAGTTTCACCTGCAGATCGGCCCCGTAATAATGGCGGGAGGCGGTTTTTCCAAGATTGGAAGCGGCCGAGTCAACAATAAAGACCGGATCTCCGTTTCCCTGTTTACCGGTTTCATATACATACTTTGTCCCGTTTCTCCAGCCACCTGCCAGTAAGGATAGTCCGCCGGACAATTCCAGTTTTTTCTTTGTATCCGGGCGGACAAAGAGCCGGGAAATCAGGTCCTTCCGGCTGTCAAAATCCGTAGTACCCGACAATCCCTGACCGTTGAATAATCCCAGATCAAATTTAAACCGGGATTCTTTCTTTTTCTGATCCTGCGGTTCATGTGAAACCATCACCCCCAGATCGCGTTCGGAAGGCATTAATATCTGTGACATCCGGCCCCGTTCAGGTGTTTCACGAAAAGCGGATGACAGGTTCACCTCATAGCCAAAAGGCCGGGCAAATAAACCCGCCGTCATGGAGAAACGGTTGGTTTTGGTGTCAAACAATTTCAGAAACATATCCCGGACAACCACCCCTCTTTCGGTAGCATCAATCTGAAAAGAGAATAATGCAACCGGGTATTTTTGTTTTGAGGGTAATAAATAATCCGTTTTTACCCGGGCCCGCCGTAACATAAAGCGGCTTTTTGAAAAGGAAGAAAAATTTCCTCCATTATATGAAGCTGCCCCTTCTGAAGCAGCAACCTGAAACTGGGGCTGGATATAACCTGTTATCCTTAGATTTTCAAACCTTTTGATGATCGGCCGTACTGTATCTTTTATAAAGAAAGAAGAATCCACATCTGACAGATAACGCTGGGAAAACCCTGAAAAACAGGTAAAAAGCAGTAAAAAAGCAGTAAATGCAACCGGAATCAATGTTTTTCTGAGCGAAATCATATCGATACTGTTTTAAAAGTGGCGCAATATGTTACTAAATTGTTAGGCTAAAATTATTTCTATATTAACTAATTATTAATTCTCCCCCCCGGCATTAACACCTCCCCGGCACCCAGTATTTTCGCAGCCAATTACAATCCCGTATGTGCGGGATGCCACTTTAAAACAATAAACATGGCCGGACTTAATTCTTTCCTCAAGATCTTCATGCCGAAGAACACTGTCTTTTTTGAACTCTTTGAAAATGTAGCAGAGAACGTTTCTAAAATGGGAACCCTGATTAAAGCCGTGGTGGCCGAACCCGACTTTGACAAACGGGCCGCCATCATCACCCAGATAGAAGATCTTGAACACGCCAATGATGAACTGACCCACAACCTGTTTACCGAACTGGGCCGCAACTTTATCACGCCGTTTGACCGGGAAGACATTCACTACCTGGCTACATCGCTGGATGATATTGCCGATTATATATATGCCTCCGCCAAGAAGATTAACTTCTACCGGGTTAACCCCAATGATATGGGTATGCAGAAATTCGCCGAGTTGATCGAACAAGGCTGCCAGCAGATCCGGATTGCGGTAACTGAACTGCGGGATATGAAGAATATGCGCAAGATCACCGATGCATTGGTAAAGATCAACAGCCTGGAGAATCAGGCCGACGATGTATTTGATATGAGTATCGAACGCCTCTTTGCCACCGAACCCGATGCCAAAGAAGTAATCAAGAAAAGGGAAATCTACCAGGTAATGGAGATTGTAACCGATAAATGCGAGGATGCGAGCAATGTGATCGAATCCATCATTATCAAGTACGCGTAAACGTTATTCCTCCACACCTGATTAACACTTATGACTCCATTTCTGATAACGGTCATCGCCCTGGCTTTGATCTTCGATTATATAAACGGATTCCATGACGCGGCGAATTCCATTGCCACGGTGGTATCCACCAAAGTACTGACCCCTTTCCAGGCCGTACTCTGGGCCGCTGTTTTTAACTCGGCCGCCTTTTTCATTTTTAAAGACCATGGTGTAGCCGATACGGTAGCCAAAACGGTGAAACCCGATCATATACTTCAGGGCGAAATGATGCGTGTGATCTTCTCCGGACTGATTGCGGCCATTGCCTGGAACCTGCTGACCTGGTGGCTGGGTATACCTTCCTCCTCCTCGCATACCCTGATCGGCGGATTTGCCGGCGCGGCTATTGCTGCAGGTGGATTCAGCGCCGTAAACTCTCCGGTGATTCTGAAAACAGCCAGCTTTATCCTTTTTGCGCCCCTGATGGGTATGCTGATGGCCTTTATTATGTCACTCTGGTTTTTAAGCTCCTTTAAAAAAGGCTGGACCTCCAAAATATTCTCAGTCGGCGTGATCATTTTCGTATTTGCCTTCCTGGCCTTTAACCTTGAATTCAAACAATCAGTACTGTCCAAGAAAACGCACTACGAAAGCTATATCAACCAGGTTATTTTCTATTCCAAGAACTTCAAATGGATCCTGCTCAGCATCATCCTGCTGACCATGGCCTTTTTCTCCCTGTATCTGAGTAAACTGAATGCATATAAAGCCAACCAGTGGTTTAAACGCCTCCAGCTGATCTCTTCCGCTGCTTTCAGTATCGGACACGGAGGAAATGACGCGCAGAAAGTAATGGGTATCATCACCGCCGCCCTGATTGCCGGTGGCAGCATCACCGATTTTCATGATATGCCCAACTGGGTACCCATCGCCTGTTATGCCGCGATTGGTCTCGGCACCATGAGCGGTGGCTGGAAGATTGTAAAAACCATGGGTACCAAGATTACCAAGGTTACTCCTTTTGAAGGAGTGGCGGCAGAAACCGCAGGAGCCCTGACCCTCTTTATTACTGAAGCCCTGAAAATACCCGTGAGTACCACGCATACGATTACAGGAGCCATCATGGGTGTGGGCGCCACCAAACGTTTGTCGGCTGTACGTTGGGGTGTGACCATCAACCTGATCTGGGCCTGGATACTCACGATACCGATCAGCGGCCTGCTGGCCGGAGGCGTTTATATGATCGTCCGCCTTTTCTAATTGTTTTATCTTATATTATTTGTCGAATAAAATCCTGACTTTTGTCGGGATTTTATATTTATATGGCAAAAATTCTTGTTACAGGCGGCTGCGGCTTTATCGGATCACATACCATTGTGGACCTGGTGGAAAACGGATACGAGGTTATTTCTGTAGATAACAACTCCCGTTCCAATCCCAATATCCTGCTGGGCGTGGAAAAAATCACCGGTAAAAAAGTAAAGAACTATAAAGTGGATCTCTGCAATTTCGACGACACGTTCGCGATTTTCCAGGAGAATACCGATATCACAGGTATAATCCATTTTGCGGCCTATAAAGCAGTGGGCGAATCGGTGGCACAACCCCTGTTGTATTTTGAAAACAACCTGGTCTCCCTGATCAACCTGCTCAAATGTGTACAGGAATTCAATATCCCCCATTTTGTTTTCTCTTCTTCCTGTACGGTTTACGGTGAACCCGATGAAATTCCGGTAACCGAAAAGACAACACCGAAGCCGGCTGAATCGCCCTACGGATATACCAAACAGATGAGTGAGCAGATCATTAATGAATTTGCCAAAGCGGCAAAGACAAAAAATATCCTGCTCCGGTATTTTAACCCGGCCGGAGCCCATCCTTCCGGTATTATCGGTGAAATGCCACTGGGCAAACCGCAGAACCTGGTGCCGGCTATCACCCAGACGGCCATCGGACGTATCGAGAAGATGCATGTATTCGGAAATGACTACCCCACCCGGGATGGATCCAATATGCGCGACTATATCCACGTATGCGACCTGGCTCATGCCCATACTCTTTCCCTGCAGTACCTCGAAAGCGGGAAACAGCAGGAACTGTGCAAGGTCTTCAATCTCGGAACCGGCAGCGGAATCACCGTACTGGAAGCCATTCATGCCTTTGAAAAAACAAGCGGCAGTAAACTCAATTATGAAATCGGCCCACGCCGTCCCGGTGATGTGGTGGCCATATATGCCAATAATGACCTGGCCCGCGAAGAACTGGGCTGGCAGCCACAATACAGCCTGGAGGATATCATGTCCACCGCCTGGAAATGGGAACAACGGCTGAAAGCAGACGAAACCGTTTTCAGCAGCCAGTACGGGGAACTGAATTAGATCAGGCCGGCTATTAATCCTTTGCCTATTGGCAATACAACCTTACTTTTGCGGCACAATTTATCAGCTATGTCGTTAAAGGAAATTCAATCCATCGGAAACAAAGACACCCGCAGTGGTTTCGGGGACGGTATTGTGGAAGCAGCCCGCAAAAATCCCAATGTGATCGCCCTGACTGCCGATCTGCTGGGATCCATGAAACTGAACCAGTTTATCAAGGAATTTCCGGATCGTTTTATCCAGTGTGGTATTGCCGAAGCCAATATGATCGGCGTGGCAGCCGGTTTAACAATCGGTGGCAAGATCCCATTCACCACCACATTCGCCAACTTCTCTACCGGCCGGGTTTACGATCAGATCCGTCAGTCTGTAGCCTATAGTGGAAAGAATGTAAAGATCGCCGCCTCACACGCAGGCCTCACGTTGGGTGAGGACGGGGCTACTCACCAGATCCTTGAAGACATCGGACTGATGAAAATGCTCCCCGGTATGACTGTGGTGGTCCCCTGTGATTATGCGCAAACAAAGGCAGCCACCATGGCTGTGGCAGAATATGAAGGCCCCGTTTATCTCCGTTTCGGCCGCCCCTCCTGGCCTATTTTCACGACTGACCGGCCTTTTGAAATCGGCAAAGCCCAGCAATTCTCTGAAGGAACGGATATCAGCATTTTTGCCTGCGGCCACCTGGTGTGGAATGCCATCCAGGCCGGTATTATCCTGGAAGAAAAAGGTTACAGTGTGGAAGTGATCAATATCCACACCATCAAACCGCTGGATGAAGAAGCCGTACTGAAATCCATCCGCAAAACGAAATGTGCCGTTACCGCGGAAGAGCATAACGTAATTGGTGGTCTGGGTGACGCTATCGGTCAACTGGCCGCCCGTAACTTCCCGATTCCCATCGAATATATCGGTACCCAGGACACATTCGGCGAAAGCGGTACACCCACCCAGTTGCTGAAGAAATACGGACTGGATGTTCCCGATATTGTGACTGCCGCCGAAAAAGCTATCAGCCGGAAAGGGTAAAATATACAGATAGGTTTAACCGTTTTATACTGGTACTGATTGTCCTGTTCGTTTATCGACGCATTGACAATCAGTACCTTTTTTCTTATTTTTATAGCCGGTCCGATTAAACATATCTGTTTCCCAATATTCTAAGTCACCCAAAGCCCGAACATCCATGTCATCAACCATTGCCACCGACAGCGAATTACTGGTCCAGTTCCGCGAGCCGGCAACTAAAGAGAAAGCTTACACCAGCCTGATCCGGAAATACCAGGAAAAACTGTACTGGCATATCCGCCGTATGGTGGTGGAGCATGAAGATGCCAATGATGTGCTGCAGAATGTGCTGATCCGGGTCTGGAATGGACTGGAAAACTTCCGGGAAGACAGCCAGCTCTATACCTGGCTCTACCGGGTAGCCACGAATGAATGCCTGACCTACCTGGAACAGCAGAAAAGGAAATCATCGGTCAGTCTTAGTGATGTGGAGAGCGGGTTGAGCAACAAAATCGTAGCTGACAAGCATTTTGATGCGAATAAACTGGAATGGAAGCTCCAATTGGCTATTCAGCATTTGCCTGAAAAACAACGGGTTGTATTTGCGCTCAGGTATTATGATGAAATGCCCTATGAACAGATGAGCCGGGTATTGGAGACCAGTGAAGGCGCTTTAAAGGCCAGCTATCACCACGCGGTCAAAAAAATTGAGGATTACATGCTGAATCATTAAACTTTGAAGGCCATCCACCGTCTGAATTAATGTAAATGACACAGAAAGATAACATAGTACAGGAACTGAAGGACTTACAAAGCCCCCTGGCCAATTACAGCCAGTCAAATGCCTACGCCGTTCCGGCCGGGTATTTTGAAGGACTGGCTGAGCAGGTGCTGAATAAAATCCGGGCTATGGAAGCCGCTTCTGCGGCAGAAGAACTGGGTTATTTATCACCTCTTTTGAGTCAGGTGGGCAAAACGATGCCTTATACCGTACCGCAGGGATATTTTGAAGGAATGGAAGACTCACTGGTATCGGCAGCCATGTATGGCCAGCAATCTGCCGGTGAGGAACTGGAAACAATCTCACCCCTGCTGAGCGGTTTGAAAAAAGACATGCCTTACCAGGTACCGGCCGGTTATTTTGATACCATTACTACAGCAATGGCCACAGAAAACAAGCCGGCGAAACAGGTATCCATGGGTGGCAGCCGTAAATGGTTCCGGTATGCAGCCGCGGCAGTGGTGACCGGAGTGATTGCCCTGTTGGGTTTTTTATACCTGGATCGGGATAATGCCGGTTCATCCTCCGGAATGTCTGTGGCAAAGTTTGAAAAGACCATATTGAAAGAAATCAGAAAGACCAGTGATACGGTGTTGAATGAATTTGTAAAACAGTTTGACGAAGCCGGCCTGAGTACGGAAGAAACGGCCGCTACGGATACCCACAGTGAAGCAAAAGATTTATTGAAAGACATCCCTGAAACAGAACTGAAACAATTCCTTGACGAAACCGCTGATGCTGAAACCAGCACGGATGAGACTTTATTTATGAATTAAGCGGAAAGACATGAAAAAATATTTACTCATATTAACCCTTTTGATCGCCGGTAGTTTTTCTGGCTTTGCCCAGGAAGACGAAACGGATCCCCGTATGGGCAAGCTGCAGGAAAAAATGCAGCAGTATATCCAGAAGCGATTAAACATGACAAAAGCAGAATCAGAAAAATTCAGCCCGATTTTTATACGCTATATCACTGAACTCCGGAAAGTACACCAGGAAAACAGAGCCGACAAGGTAACACTCCAGTTAAAAGCGGCCGAAGTCCGGGTGAAGTTCAGGGATGAGTTCCGTCAGGTGATGGATGATAAAAGGGCGAATAAAGTATTCGTAGCGGAAAAAGAGTTTGTGGAGGTTGTACGGAATGAAATGGAAGAACGCCGGATGCAAAGAAGGCAAGGCGCGGGTGGCGGTGGAGGCATTCGCCGCAACAAACTGATGGCCTACTAACAATTTGTTTTGT
>Ga0075163_10007846_pt1 | contig 14092 bp, 8 predicted proteins | sample JI1023141ADNA_FD_71478 | JGI IMG/M metagenome (GOLD analysis project Ga0075163, IMG submission 71478) | Wastewater effluent complex algal communities from Wisconsin, to seasonally profile nutrient transformation and Carbon sequestration -... | ecosystem: Engineered > WWTP > Effluent > Algae...
CAACGTGTGCCGAAACTATCAAGAGGGGAATGTGCCGTAATTGTGCATCCTTTTGGATAGACTGCCAGACTTCATAGCCGCTCATTCGTGGCACCACAAAGTCCGTTACAATCACTGCCGGAGTATGCAAGGAAGCGAGCGTTACGCCTGTCCAGCCATCCACTGCATGGACAACGGAAAAGCCAAGGCGCTGCAACTGAATCCGCAGAAGAAGCCGATAGGAATCGTCATCCTCAATAACAAGTGCTGTTGGTTTCATTATGATTACCGACATATGGTGATGATATGTTCTTGTGTGTTATTGATGTGAAGTGCGCGAACAAACAGCAGCGGCAGATTGTTACTTCTTCAATACTGCTCGCACTTCTGCCAATTCTTTTTGCTTAATCTCTAGTTCTTTATCGAGCAGATTCACCGATGGTGGCAGTTCGGCGTGGCAAAGACCGTAACTGTCAGCCAATTGCTGTTTTGTTGTTTGGAGAAAAGTAATGCTTTGCTCTAATTCGTTGGAGCGCTGACGCAGATAAACAGTTGTACTCATGGCATTTTCCTTCCATAAAAAGTGGAATAAAATAGCAAACCGAAACGAAAATACAGTTGGTAGCGAACATGAAAATCACACCCCCAATATCGCACAAAAGAACTACCAAAAGCAAATCCAATGACCGAGAATGCAAAAGTAATGACCGAGACCCAAAAGTAATGACCGAGACCCCCATTCTAATGTCCGAGCGGTTTGGAAATGTCCAAAAAATTTCGTATGAGAAAAACAGCAAATAATCACATTTTGTGATGAAAAAATGCAGCAATTTCTATTGTGGAGACGCGAAAAGAGGGTAGCAATAGAAAAATTGAAGAAAAAAAACAGGAAAATGGGAAACGAAAAAAGAGCAGAGCAAAGATGTTACAGGAAACCACTCACTGTATCGAAATACTTCGGTTCGACGGGCAACTCTTCTCCGGTGGGCAGCACTGCCAGAATCCCGTTGTCAACAGGATCAAATTTGAACGTAAAAAAGACCGGATTGATGACGTATCCCCTTCCTATTCGCACACAGCCGTCATGCAAAAGCGTGTCTTCGTAGTGTTTGAGCGGCAGTGAAGGCATATAGTGAGTGCCGTCTTTTACCACAATCGTGCAGTAATTCCGTGCTGCCCTTGCATAGACAACCTCGCTCACGTGCAGCGACAAAATACGCACCTGACTGTGGCTCATCATTCGTATCTCGATTTTTCCTTCCTGCACAAGAGGTCGTGCTCGCTTTTGTGGCGCTGCTTCTAAGCGCTCTTTGATGCTACGGAGTCTGGAAATCTTCTCAATTGCCCGCTCCATTGACGATTTGAACTCCGATGCCAAAATAGGCTTATCCAAAAAATCAATAGCGCCATAGCGTATTGCCTGCTGGACATACTTGCGCTCTTGCATCGTCGAAATCACAATCACCTGCAAATTCTCTCGCTTCTCTGCCGAAAGTGCATCAAGAGCCTCAAAGCCTGTCCCGTCCTTCAGGTCAATATCCAGAAACACAAGGTCGGCTTCTGTGGTCAGTAGAAGTTTTGCCGCCGACGGCATACTGTCTGCCGTGCCGACGACCGTTACAATATCGTCGTAATACCGTTGGATGTACATCCGCACAAGGTCGCGGATGTGTTCATGGTCGTCAATAATAAGCGCTCGCACACGGTTCGCTTCTTGTTCGGGGGATGTTGCGGGAAGGAGCATTGCGGGTGTGTCGTGAAGGTAGTCGAATAGGGTGAACTGCAGTTTTCTTTGGAACGTTGGCAAAACGCACATTGCAGAATTTTCAGGAATGCAAGAGTATGCGCAGAATTTTGTGTAAACAGCCCTCATCTCCCGCCTTCTCCCAAAGGGAGAAGGAGCTAAGACAAAAAGAATCAATCTGTTCTGAAGCCCTCGCCATCTGGGAGAGGGTTGGGTGAGGGAAGTTTACACAGAACAATTTACACTCTCGGATGAGAAACGTTTCGTACCCATGTGCGTACACGAGCTTTGGTCTCAAGAAGGGAATGTTCTGACAAAAACAACATTATCGTCTGCAATCTGAGCGCTTACGCCTGCACCGCCCGAAGCGGCATCACTACCGTTACTTCCGTTCCTGCCGCCGTGCCTGATTCGTCGTAGAGGTCGTTGTAGTGGATGCTGAGGCGAACGCCAAACGCTTTTTCCAAGAGTTGTAAACGTTCCTGCGTGACAGAAGTTGCAATCGAAAGATGTGCGCCCTGCGGACGCAGCGCCTTGCGCCGCGCGGCTTCTTCGCGCCCGATGCCGTTGTCGGTTACGACGCAGCGTAAGGAATCGCCTTCCTCAAAGAGGTGAATCGTGATAATACCGCCGTCCGGTCGCAACTTCCAGTCTTCTTCTGCCAGCCCGCGAATACCGTGACGAATCGCGTTCTCCACGAAGGGCTGCAGGATGAACGTCGGCATCTCGCGCGATTGCCAGTATTCCGTGTCGCTGTCATCGCTTTCGTCGTCGTACTCCGTGCCGTCGGCGTGTGCCGCATCCGGCGTGAGCATGACGTAGCACTTTAGGCGCCCCGCGTTGCGGAGTTCTTCCAGTGCAATGTACTGCTTCAAAATATGAATTTCATCGGAAATAGAAATGAAATCATTGACAGCTTTTTTCAATATACGGTTTAAGAGCCTGCTAAAGACGATAATATAATAACTTGCCAGTTCATTCCCCGATTCGACCAAGAGCTGTATTTCTGCCAAAATATTGTACAAAAAGTGCGGGTTCATCTGCAAGCGCAGCGTCTGCATCTGTGCTTCCGAAGCCAGACGGCGCACACTCTCTAATTCCTTTTCGCGCTCCAGACGTGCCACGCGCTGCAGCGTCCGGCGGTGCTGCAAGGTATAACCAGTCCAAACGAACCCCGCTGCCAAAAGAAGAAAGCCCACTGCTCGCGTAATGGGGTGCATCCACCACGGATAGGGCACCTCTATCGTAAACGTCAGCATATTTGCACTCAGAAGCGCCTCGTCGTCGTAATCGTCCTGTGCGCGGGTGCGGATAGAGAGCGTATAAACGCCCGGCTGCAAGGACGAATACCGCAGCGTACGCAAGGACGCATCCGGCATCACATTCCACGCCGCGTCCACGCCTTCCAAGTGATATTCCAACCTATGACGTTCGGGACGCGCCAGCGACACCACCGCACAGGACAGTGCAAAGGAGCCATTGTAGGCGCAGCGCAGCGTGTCGCCGTGCTGCGGCAGCCCTGCCATCACGCTGTCATTGCGGAAGTAGCCTATCGGCACCACGCGGGCAGTGTCGGTGTACGCCCGCGCGGTGCGGTCTGCACGGAGGACATCGCCGTAGTAGTCGAAAACTACACCGCCGTTGCCGTCGGAGGTGATGGAGCCGACGTTTGCGCCGCGCTCTGTTTGTGCTGGGGCTTGGTCGCCGGGAGTGTACTTTACGGCGTTTTCGTCGGATGGGAGCAGTAGCTCAGGCAAAGCAACCGATAGCGTATTGGTCGTATGGCTCACGATTTCTTTATACGCTGCTCGATACACACCATTTGTATTTGTTGTCCACCAAAGAGTAGTATCTGTTGCAGACGCTCCTTGGATTTGGACATCCCGCAAACGATTGTTTATAGATGCACTACGGATGTATTGCGGCACAAGTGCTTCTGTAAACGATGGTATGGCTGTATTGATATAGCCCATGCCAATCCCTGATAATGTAGCAACAAAAGCATCGGTTTTTGTTGGGATAAATTTTCCAAGGATTATTGTTTGTGACACTCCGGGTATTGTTCTTAACCGATCCAGCTGGCCAGTCTGCCGCTGCCAGCGCAGAAGGACTCCAATACCACCCATCCATAGATTGCCTCGACGGTCGAATTGTAGCGAAAAAATGCGTTCTGTGCCAAGCGTAAGAACTCCTGTGCCGGAAGGAGATTGACCATATGGAAAGTATTCTATCACACTTCCGTCCTCGCGGCAATGCAGAATGCCGAGCGCCAGCACGTTTATCCAGAGTTCTTTGCTGAAAGGATCAGGACAAACATTGCTCACTGTCGTAATACCTATGGATGCCGTGAGTGCTTTTAGCGGGAGTAAGACTTTATGAGCCTCGTCATACCTCGAAAGCCCCTCTGCCGTTGCAACAATAATTGTTCCCGTGCTCGTTTCCTTTATATCATATACTGGTACAGTTTTTGGTGCAAGTGGCTTTTGCAGTATAGCTACAAATGCGTCTTGGGTGCGCAGAAAAAGCCCCTTGCGCGTCCCGCACCAAAGTCTGCCTCGTTTGTCGGTGTGAAGACAAATTACATCGCCAATACTGCTGCGGTCGCTCACGCGCTCTATCCCCGTGGGAATAAGAATGGTTACGCCCTGCTCCCTAAATCCCATACATACAATTCCAGTACGTGGGTCACGGTAAAATATACCACTGCTCCCGCGGACAAGTAACCCCCGAAAAAGAGTGCTATCTTCAACTTGTGGAGGTAATGAGCCTGGAACACGATGTGGCATAATACGGTACAATCCATCTTCACATCGTCCTGCCGCGTAGTCGCGCACAAAAGCATACCATGCACCACTCTCATCGTCTGCAAAAGGATAGACAAAAATCCCCCGCTTGAGTGGCTCTGATAATGATAGCACCGGAGCCGAGACAATAAACATATTTTTTACGGTATCAAGCGTAATCAAGCGCGGTTCTTGCATAGTCTGCTCTGCGCCCGTGAGAGGTGATACCCAAACTCCTCTATCACTTGAAATTAAGTGTATAAAGCTACCCTCTTCAAAGCCGGAGGGTACTGCCGTGACAAGCCTGCCCGTATGTGGGCTATAGGCAGTTAATGTTTTCAGTGCTATACCAAACCAAAGTGTTCCGTCCTTATTTTCACAGATGCCATTAACACCTTCTCGTGGAAGCTCAGGAAAAGGAATCAGGCACATATCTCTTACTCTGTCATATTGCATAAGTCCACCGCGTGTCCCAACCCAAAGTGTTCCCTTTGTATCACAATAAAGTGTTTGGATATAATTCATCAAAACATCTTCTGTTTTTTGCTGTTTGTACCACTGCCATGCGCCCGTGCGAGGCAAAAAACGAAGCAATCCGCCTTTCGTTCCAAACCAAAACGTCCCACTTGAATCCTCAGTACAAAAGGTCAGTGATTGCTCCAACGAAGCAAAATTCTTTTCCGGATTTTTATCCGTAGGCAAAGGGAACGGATGCACCCGCTGCCCATCGTAGCGGCAAATACCTTTAGCGGTCAGTATCCAGAAGATTCCTTGCCTGTCGCGCATAATATGCCGTATGGTGTTCGAGGGCAAGCCATCGGCACGGGTAAGCTGCTTACGGAGCAGAAACGGCATGGAGTGGAGTGCAGACGGGAGGAAGGGAACAACAAATAACAGACATGACACGACAAAGAGCAAACTCCTTTTGGGGATGAAGTAATGCAATACAGAAGTGCGATCTGGGGTGCTTATATTCATGGTGAGTGTCTGATGGTAATCGGTGCAATTCAAAAATCTCCAACCGATAAGCGATTGCTGCATCCTCCAAACTAAAAAGAATCTTGAAAAAGTAGTAAAAAAATTCTACCAATCAATGTTTCCAAAGCCTGTTTCCATACTTTTTTATCATTTGATAATTCTTTTTGCTCAACAATACATTTGCTTTTGTAAAAAAAAGTCCGTAAGTTTGTCCCGCCAAGTTTCAAGCGGAAACTGGCTTTTTATGAACTTTTTTTCATTTTTATTAGGAGAGTTGTTTTGAACGTTTTTTCGCACTCAGTCGTTACTCGTCGTACATTCGTTTTCACGTCGTTGACATCGCTATTCGTATTGCTTTTTGCTGTACAAACCCTCACCCTTCAAGCACAAACACGCCTCACAGCACCACTCAAAATCAACCTGAAGCCCAAAACAGTAACATTTGTTGGGGGGAATGGTGAAGGTGGATATCCATGTGAAGGTTCTGGTATGTGCAAAGGCATGATGCTTCGCGACAATGAATCTCTGGCTTCCTATATGAAAGCTGACAAAGCATTAGCAGCTGAAGGTCGCTTCACCATGCAAGACGGAAAATTATATTTCATTCTGACCAATCTTACCTCAAAAAGCAATGTAAGCCTTTCAGACATCAAATCTTTACCTGTTGATTTCGACACCGAACTTCCCCGCGAGATTGCAAACAGTTTGGGCTTTGCAAACGTAAAAGTGTTCAAAAGCCGCTATGCTGCTACGGCACAAGGTATGTTTGAAGTACAAGCGAAATTGTCCGTAGGCTTGGCAGCTACTCCCGCACCGAAAGCGGCTGTACGCGGCGAGCGCCATGCGTCGGTTTCGTTTGAAGTTCTTCGCCAGATGAACGTCAGCGTTGTTGTGCTGGACGCAAACGGCAAAAAAGTAGCAACACTCATGGAAAACACTACCATCGAAGGCAGCGAGACCGCACAAATGCTGTCATGGAATGGCAAAAATGATGCAGGAAAAAATGTCGCTTCGGGCGAATACCGCGTAGAAGTGCGTTGTGTTCTCATCGACAGCGGTGCATCTTTTGCAGAATCAGTGCCGGTTATTCTTGCTCCGGTAGCGATTGCGCACTAAGCACTCACGCTTCCTTCCGCACTCCGCACCACCACACGATTTCAAGAAAAAAAACAGCGCCACCGAGTACCATTTGTACTCGGTGGCGCTTGTTTTTTTTTGTGCTTTATGCGGGCTATCCGATTCTTATCGGGCTGTCCGCTTACCAAACTCATGCGACTACTCATACAACCACTGCTCAATATCATCAGCAGTATAGCCTTTTGCAACAAAAGCACGGTCTGCTGCTTCGGTAGTTTTTCGGGCAAAGTACAGCCCAAGTTCTTGACGAAACTCTTGTAATTCCTGCTCGGTAAACTCTGTTGCGTAGAGCTTTAGGATTTCTTGCTGCACATTTGTCAGCGGTCGTGAGGATGCTTGCGGTATCATAGAGTAATTGGGTAAATGAATTTTCTTAAAAATATCATTTTCTTCATTCTTTGCCGACTGCCCGCTCAGGAAGCAGTCTCCCCCATCAGCCACGTTGTCTATTGCTTCATGCGGGTTGCAGCATCGGGTTTTCCGGCATGATAGAGAGCATCACGTCATACTCTACCAATAAATCTGCCGAAAGTCCCGCCGCATACCGCGACAATGCTATTTCGCGTTCTTCGGGCATTGCAGCAAGGACGTTTATCCAAATATGCTCTTTATCTTCAGGATTACGCTGCAAACTCAAGAACTCTATTTCGGGAAAGCGTTGCTGCACTTGCTCAAAAAGGCGTTGAATACACGTCTGCTGCATCGGCGAAAGCGACGTATCGAAAGGAAGGTCATTCATAGTTGTATCTCCGGTATGAGTGTAGAAATAAATTCCTGTGCGCGTCGTAGCTGCTCTTGTGCGCGATTTTTGCTGACACCTTTGTTCTTGTAATCCGCATTATTACGAACGTCTTGCATTTCGCCCAGATACTCCTTCCATCGTGAGGGAAGGAGCTTTCGCCGTGCAATTGCCTCGCCATTGAAGGCGTTTTGTACTTTACGGTGATCCGGTTCGACGGCAATATTATTTCGGAGCAAATACACCATTGCTGCATGGAAAGCTGCATAATACGACCGATTAGCACTTGCATTGTAGAATCCCAAATCCCACAGCGCTGCTGCGGCATTGATATTCTCTTGGGTGCGCTGTCTGAAAATTTCCGTGTCTATCATCATAAAAGAAGACGGGCAGCCCGCTCAAGAAACGGACAGCCCGTGAGAAATTGATGTGTACCGTGTTAGTATTTCATCGTCTTCCGTGCAGCATCCGCTATTTTGTCCGCCGAAAGCAAAATGTCTTGCTCCAGCACCTTTGCAAATCCCACCGGAATATCTTTCGAGGCAACGCGCCCGACGGGAGCATCCAAATAGCTGAACAATTCTTCTTGAATCGTAGCGGCAATCTCGCCGCCGAAGCCGCCGTTGCGGTAGTGTTCGTGTGCCACGAGTGCGCGATTGGTGCGCTTGACGGATTCAAAGACGGTGGCTTTGTCCCACGGTGCAAGCGAACGCAAGTCTATCACCTCAGCATTGATGCCTTCTGCCGCCAATTTCTCTGCGGCTTGCAGCGAAAGATGAATGGCATTGCCGTAGGAAATAATCGTCAGGTCTGAACCCGGGCGACGAATTTTTGCTTTGCCGAACGGAATCATAAAATCATCGGACGGCACCGACGACGATGTAGGACGGTAGTTGTAGAGGAATTTCGGTTCGATATAGACCGTCAGACCTTTCGAGCGCAGCGCATGGCGCATCAGCCCCACAGCATCGTCAGCAAAAGCAGGACACACCACTCGCGCACCCGGAAGGTGGGCAAAGAGCGCATCGAGATTCTGCGAGTGATACAAACCGCCTTGAATATAGCCGCCGCTCGCCAGACGAATCACCATGTTCGGTGAATACTGTCCTTTGGTGCGCCAGTATTCGTGCGTACATTCCACGTAGGCTTCCATAGCAGGCCAAAAGTAGTCGGCAAACTCTGCACCTTCCACGACCACACGGATGTCCTCGCGGTAGCGGCAGAAACCGTTCGCCGTGCCGACGATGAAGTCCTCCGCAATCGGCGCATTGAAAACACGCTCATTGCCAAATTCCGTCATCAGTCCTTTGGGAACGTTGAAGATACCTTGCTTTTCTTTCGAGGCAACGTCTTGTCCCCAGAGGAACGTGTTCGGATTGCGACGGAATTCCGTGCGTAGCCCGTGATTGATGCCTTCGCGGAAGGTGATTTGCGGTGCAGTGGGGTCGCTCACAAACGTATCGTCGTGGTCATAGCCCACAAGCGGCTCCGGCAGAATAAACTGCTCATTTTCTGCGGGGTCTGGAATAGGGAGCGGCTCCACGCGGTCGGCGGCAGCAAAGATTTCTTCTTTGTTTTTTGCTTCCATTTCCACGAGCTGCTCTTCGGTCATGTAGCCCTTTTCGAGAATTGTTGCGCGAACGCGAGCAACGGGATCGCGCGTCCACATCTCGGCGATTTCTTCTTTAGTGCGGTAGAGTTCGTGATTGTCCGAATTGGAGTGCGAAAGCAAGCGGTCACACTCGGCATGAACCATCGCTGCACCTTCGCCGGAGAGAACGTAATCGCGTGCTTCTTCGAGAGCGCGGTAGGAAGCGAAGGGGTCGCGTCCGTCGCAGTTGATGATTTTGAAATTGGAGAATCCACGGAAGTTGTCGGAAACGCGCAGATTCGCGGTTTGTTCGCGCAGCGGAACCGAAATGCCGAAGCCGTTATTTTGGATGACAAAAATCACGGGCAGCTTCTCACGGCTCGCACCATTGACGGCTTCGTAGAAATAGCCTTCCGAGCAGGCAGAATCGCCACCGGAGTAAATTACAAACTCATCACCTTTGTATTTCTTGATAGCCCGCGCCGTGCCTGCTGCTATTTGGGAGTGATTGCCCGTGAGCGCAGAGCGGTTCTGAATACCGAGTGGGATTTTCGCAAAGTGGTTGGACATATTGCGCCCGCCGCTCGACACATCGGCGGCTTTGCTGAGTCCGTTCATAATGATTTCGTCCGGCGTGATACCGGCAGCCATACAGGAAAGAAAGTCGCGGTAGTACGGGTAAAAATAATCTTTCCCTTGACGGAAAATTTTTCCAATCGCAATCTGAATACCTTCATGTCCGGCACACGGTGCATGATACGACCAGCCTTTTGCGAGTTTGAGATAATTCGCGGCTTTTTCGTCCAACTTGCGCCCCAAGTGCATGAGCTTGTACCACTCAATGACGGTCTCTTTATCGAAACCGGTGGTGTCGAAGGTATATCCTTTGGGATACTTTGTTGCAGCAGCGCTTGACGTTCCACTCTTTGCAGAAGACCCATTTGCGCCATTTTTGGCAGACGCATGACCATTTGCGCCGCCATTGGCATTACTACTTGTATTCGGTGCCGATTTGTTCGATGTTGCCGCCACCGGAGCGGATTTCTTCGATGCCATAACAATCTCCTACACAAAAAAAACGTAAAGAAAATGGTATTTGTCTGTTGTTTGGTTGTGAACTCACGTTCCTGAACATGACGCTATTTTTTAGCGGGTTGACGCTTCGACGGGCGTAAATTACAAAATATTCATTGAAATATTCAAATCTAATCCGCGTGTTTTTAGCAAAGCGATGAACATCATTTTGCATAAAAAAAGCGGCGTGTAGTCCTTTTGACAAGACCACACGCCACTATAATTTTTATCGTGTTTGGGTGCTTAGTGTTTCACCACCACACGGGTTATCCAGCGCTTGCCGCGTTCGGTCGAAAGTTCGACGCAATACACACCGGAGGCGAGTTTGCTGACATCAAATGTGCGCTCGTTACCACGAGCTTCTTTCACGACAGCACCTTTCACATCAAGAAGGCGTACTTTGACAGGCTCATCCGAAAGTTCGGACAATCCTTCAATCTGCACAGTCTCGCTGGATGGATTCGGGAAAATACGCACATTACCAAACATCATTTGGGCAGCAGCTTCGTTAGCAATCAACAAGTCTGCAAGTTGCTCTGTTGCTGATGGAGTATTCACACTGCCGATGGTATTAGCGGCACCGGAATTGCTTGTAACGACACCGCCGCTTTTCGGAGCAACCGTTGTTGTAAAGCCGGTTGCGGGTGGCTGCGCTTGCGTAGTAACGCCACCACAAGGAGCGCAGATTTTGCCCGGGGTGATGTTAATACCTGCGGTCGCGCCATTCGGATTTGTCAGAGAACAAGGCGACGGAATTCGGCAGTCAAAGCCCGCCGGCGGTTCTTGGACAAAACCAACAACAACCGAGTCATTATTCCCGACAATTCGTACCGGCTGCCCTTCTACCGTGAGAGTAGGCGTAGAACCAAAGTTTCTACCGTACACCACGACTTGTATGCCCACAGGCGTAGGAATGTTGGTCACCATGGTAATAAATGGCTGCGGTACGTTGTCAATGCGAATTGGAACCGATACCGTCTGACCGTCAGGGTTCGTGAGGCGAACCGTACCGGTGCGCGGTGTGTTCAGCGATGCGGGAATTTCCACCCGTATTTGCATCGGCGAGATATAACGAGTCAGCGGTATTTGTACTCCATCCAAGGTAACAACCGTTGTCGGCAGCAAGCCCGTTCCGTTCAGCGTTACCGCGAAGGGGCGAGCAGTTGCGGAGGTAACGATTGCTTGCGGCGCTGTAACGCGCAGATCCCGTATCGTCGGCGAATCAGCACCATTGGGCGCATTGCCATTGGTGATACCGCCACGTTGGTCGAAGAGGAACTGCGGCAAAATCACCGCGTGCGATTGACCGTCAGGATTTGTAATCGTAACCGTAGCGGTCGAGCCTGTCGGAATACTGAACGTATTCGGTACAAGTGCCAGAACAAGCGAATCACCAGACGCAGCCAAAATGCCGAGGGGCTGCCCAAAGAGCGTTACACCTGCACCGGGCTGGAAGTTCCGCCCGCGAAGCGTAAGCTGCCAATTCCCCGGAACGGGTGAGGATTCAACCGTGCTGATAGATGGCGGCGGACGGCGCTCGATAATCACCGGCACCGATGCGCTTTGGCGGTCGGTATTGGTAATGCGCAGGTTTGTCGTGCGCGGCTCGGCAGTCAGCGTACCCGGAATCTCAATCGCTGCCTGCTGCGGCGATAGAATACGCGCCGTTACCGGAACGCCACCTACTGTGAACTGCGAAGTCGGGAAAAAGCCACTACCTGTAACGGTGGTCGTAAAGGGGCGACCTGTCGCTGTCGTTACGATTGCCGGAGTAAGCGAGATTTGTGGCGGTGGTCCCGGTACGATTGCCAGCGTTACCGAAGCAAACTGTCCGTCGGGATTGGTAAAGGTAATGCTACGAACACCCGGATAGCGCAGCGTTGCGGGAAGGGTGATATTAGCTTGTGTAGGAACAATCGCTGTTGCTTGGACAGGGGTCGGCGGTGTGCTACCGTCGAACACCGTAATTTTACCTTGCGGGCTAAGATTAAAGCCGGGAAGAGTAAGCGGAATATCTTCGCCGGACGACATAATCGGATTCGGCGTTACACGAATAAGCACTGGTGGCTGACCACGCAGATACTGCGTGCCAAGTCCACCAAAACTTGTCGGTACCGAAACAGTATTGGGTTGATTTGTAATGACCTGAATCTGATCATTCACCGGAACACCGCCGACGACTGCTTGAATCTGACCATCACTATTGACAGTGAAACTTTGCACCGGCACGCCACCAATCAATACCTGAGTAGCTCCTGTGAAGTTTGTGCCGGTCAGCGTTACGGGCGTACCGAAGGTAAACTGGGACGGCGAAACACCCGTTACAACCGTTGTTTGCGGTGGTAATGCTTGGTAGCTAAAGCCATATGCTTGCACAGCACCAAGCGGCGAAATGACTTCAATCGTGCTTCCGTCGGTGCTGTCGAGTATCGCCTCCATATAGTTATCGCTCAGTACTCTAAAGGACTGGGCAGGAAATCTGCCAAAACGAACGTTGGTTGTACCCGTGAAGCCCGACCCACTGAGCAAGACTCTCGTACCACGCGGTCCGCCGGATGGTGTGAAACTCGATATCGTGAGAACTCTTGGCTGCGCGCCTACCGTCGGGAAATTCAACCCGAGATTCTGTCCGTTCAAGCCCGTGATGGCTCCCGGATTACCGCTCGTGAGCGTTGCCGGCAGGAAGGAGATTTGAATATTATTCAACGGACCCGTAGGAACAGGATTAGCAACCCCGATAAAGGTTACAGTTACTTGTGTCGGTGATACTTTCGTTACAACGGGTGTGAGTCCCGGGGGAACACCTGTGATAGTGTAATTAACACCGTCGGTCATAACGGTACCGTTTGGAATAGCACCATTAAAGGTGTCGCCGGTAATACTAATCGGCAATGTACCTGTTACCGTACCATTCGCATTACCTGTAAGACTAACACCGCTAGCGTAAATAGCTGTACCGGTGATATAATTGATAGACAGTAATTGACCATTCAGTCCCGTTACCGCAGCAGCATTACCACCTTGAACACTTGCATTCAGGAAGGTAATTTGGACGTTGCCGACATTGTTCGCTGCCGTATGCGCAGCAGCTGCACCGCTAAAGGAAATGCGGGCTTCGGTCGGGGAAATTTTCGTCAGTACGATGGAAAGCCCTGTCGGTACGTTCGCGACGGTATAGTGTGTAGCCGTTGTCAAGGTAGCATTCGTCGCTATCCCCACTGACCAAATATCGTTTGTGAGCGTAATGGTCTGCGTATCGGGAACAGTGCCATTGTTCGTGCCGGCTTCATTAAATATCAAACCGGAGTAGGCAGCTGTCGGCGGCGGCGAATTAACATAGTTGATAGACAAACTTTGCCCGTTCAGCCCCGTGATAGCACCCGCCACACCGCCTTGAAGCGCTGCGTTCAGGAACGTCGGCTGTACGTTTGCCACACTGTTTACAGCAGCGTGTGCAGCAGCATTACCTGTGAAGCTAATGGTAGCAATGTTGGCAGAGGTTTTTGTTATCACCATCGTTAAGCCCGCCGGTACGTTCGCTACCGTAAAGTGCGTTACAGGAGTCAAAGCAGTACCGACCGGAATACCTGCCGCCCATGTCTCGCCCGTCAGCGTTACCGTGCGCGTTTGGGTGATAGAACCGTCGTTCGCAGGGGCTTCGGCAAAGGTCAAACCGGAATACACCGCCGAACCCGTCGCTGGAACATCAATGAAGTTCACCGAAAGGTTTTGACCGTTTAAGCCCGCCACAGCCACTGCCGAGCCACCGGTAACGGCAGCATTCAAGAACGTAAACTGGGCGTTGTTGACACTGTTGGCAAAAAGATGTGGTGCAGCATTGCTGGTGAGCAATATCGTTATCTGGGTTGGTGAGGTTTTGAGCAAGACCGGCACTAAACCTGCGGGAACATTTGCCACGGTGTAATGTGTTCCGGCAAGAAGCGTACCACCGATGGCAATGCCTGCCGTCCAGGTCTCGCCTGTGAGCGTAATTGTCCGCGAGTTCGCAATAGAGCCGTCATTCGCTACCGACTCATCAAACGTGATGCCCGAATATGCTGCCGATG
>Ga0075163_10007847_pt1 | contig 14091 bp, 14 predicted proteins | sample JI1023141ADNA_FD_71478 | JGI IMG/M metagenome (GOLD analysis project Ga0075163, IMG submission 71478) | Wastewater effluent complex algal communities from Wisconsin, to seasonally profile nutrient transformation and Carbon sequestration -... | ecosystem: Engineered > WWTP > Effluent > Algae...
TGGCGAACTTGACGTTCCACGGGCACACCTCCTGGCAGATGTCACAGCCATAGAGCCACTCCCCCACACGCTCGCGCAGCGGCTCGGGGATGGCCGCGCGGTTCTCGATCGTGAGGTAGGAGATGCACTGCGTGGCATCCAGGACCTTCGGCGCCACGAACGCGCCGGTCGGGCACGCCTTGAGGCAGCGCGTGCACCCGCCGCACTTGTCGCCCTCGAACGGCGTGCTGGCCACCAGTTCCATCGCCACGAAGAGCGACCCGATGAAGAAGTACGAGCCGCGCGTCGGGTTGATGAGATTCGTGTTCTTCCCGAACCATCCCAGCCCGGCGCGGCGGGCGAGGTCGCGCTCGAGGATGGGCGCCGTGTCCACGTAGGCACGTCCGTCGATCGCCGCCCCCACGTCGGCGGAAAGCCAGGCATGCAACGCCTGCAGCCGTTCCTTCATCACGTCGTGATAGTCGTCGCCTCGTGCATAACGAGCGATGGGGCCGTGCGGCTGGCGTCCGCCGTAATCCATCGTCACGACGATGGCGCTCACCGCGCCCGGGTGCGGGCGCGAGGTGTCATGTCGAATGTCGGCGTCGCGCGCCATGTACTGCATGTCGCCGTGGCGGCCGTGTGCGACCCAGTCGTCGAAATGCGCCGCCGTCTCGGCGGGACCGAGTCGGACGAAGCCGACCAGGTCGAATCCTAACGCGTAGGCCTGTCGCTCCAGGCGCTGCTCGAGCGTCGGCACGGGGGAGGGCGCCTCGGTGGGGCCGGGGGCGACCCCAGAATCCCCGATGCCACGGGGGCCGGGCGCCGCTGCCTTTACCCCTGCTTTCCGACCCATCGGGCGTAGCGGATGATGTCCTCCGCTGGCGGGGTGATATCGGGGTCGCCGTACGCCGTGTGCATGCGCCACCGTACGTACTTGCGCGAGGGGAGCGGGAGGAACGGGAAACGTGAATACCAGCCATTGGCCCGGAAGCGCCAGGCCACGCGCACGAGGTCGGCGGCGAGCGTCGGGTGGCGGAGCGCGGCGAGTACCAGCTGGAAAGTCAGGCGGCCCCAATTCATGCGCGAAAACTATAGGGCGTCGCAAGGGCGCGGATGCGGCGATCGCCGTGGCGCCGCGCCGGAGCACGCGCGAATGCGAAGGCCGTCGTCAGGGTGCGCCTCGCCCTACATCCCCAGATGCTCCATGAAACGCCGCGCCCCCCAGAGCCCTGCGCCGAAACCGACCATGCTCACGACAAAGGCCGTCATGATCCCGATGTGCGCACCGATCCACCAACCGGCCGCGCTGCCGACCGTGGTCGTGATGAGCGCAATCAACTTGTGCATGGGAGACGGTACCGCGGTTGGGGTCGGCGCTCCCAGGAATGGGAGGGGCACACCGGCTGAGGCGCGTCGCGCGGGCTACCGTCAAGGACGATCGATCGCCGCTCACGATTCCCGGCGCGGCGCTCCGGCCACCAGTGCCCCAAGCGCCGAGAGCGTTTCGCGAAGCACCGTCGACAGCTCGGGATCGGCAGCGATCGCCTCGGCCTGCAGACGTCGCCCATCGAGCGGAACGACCCGCGTGGTGGCCGGCGTGATCAGCGTCGACATCGTCCGCAGCGTCTCGGCCAGCGCCGCGTGCACGAAGCGCGAATGGGTCGAGGCCGTCAGCAGCGCGGTCGGTTTGTCGACCATCTCCGCCCCGCTCACCAGCCAGTCGAGCGCGTTCTTCAACGAACCGGGGACGCCGTGCGCGTACTCGGGGCTGGAGATCAGGAGCGCGTCGCACTGCGCGATCGCCTGCCGTAGCGACACCACGCTCGGCGGCAGCACGGCACCGATGCCGTCATCGTCCGGATTGAAGTGCGGAACGGTGTTGAGCCCCTCGTAGAAGTCGACGACGGTGTCCGGTGGTGCGAGCTGGGCGACGGCACGCAGCAGCTCGCGATTGGACGACCGCGCCCGAAGGCTCCCGGAGATCGCGAGCAGGTGCACAGTGCAGGGGAAGGGGACGGGGTTCAGTCCGAGCGTAACGCCGTGGCCGGGTTGGCCGACGCGGCGCGGCGTGCGGGAAGGTAGCTCGCCAGCATCGCCACGGCGATGAAGAGCAGCGACATCACCGCGTACGTCGGCACGTCGAGCGGGCTCGTGTCGAACAGGAGGCTCCGTAGCAGTTGCGACGCCGCGCCCGCCAGCACGACACCGATCACCACGCCCAGCCCCGCCAGCCACATGCCTTCGCGCACCACCAGCGCGAGCACATCGGAGCGCGTGGCGCCCAGTGCGACGCGAATTCCGATCTCGCGCGTGCGGCGGTTGGCCGAGTAGGCGATCAGCCCGTAAAGACCGACGGTCGCCAGCAGCAACCCCACGGCGCCCAGCACGCCGGTCACGAGCGCCGCCACACGCTGAGGCAGCAGCGAGATGCTCGTGGTCTGCGTGAGGGTCATCACCACGGGACGCGGGAGCAGTGGATCGATGGCGCGCACCGCGCGCTCGATCGCCGCCGCGAGTGCGCCCGCATCGCCGGCAGATCGTACGACGAGCCACCGATCCGGCCGCCAGTTCTGGGCGCTGGCGAAGTACACGAACGACGGCGTGGCTTCCGCGAGGTGGTCGTACTTGGCGTCCTGCGCCACGCCCACCACGGTCACGCGTTCCGGCCCGAAGCGGAAGCTTCGGCCGATGGCTGTGCCCAGCGGCCACAGACGGCGTGCCATCGTCTCATTGATGACCGCAACCCGAGGTGACTCGGCGTTGTCGGTGGAGGAAATGGCGCGACCGCTGCGGATCGGGAGCTGCAACACGTCAAAGAAGCCGGCGTCGACCTGCGAAAGCTGCACGGAAACCTTGCCCTCGCGATCGACGGCGCCGTTCACGGCGTCGTCGACGTCGATCGTGGCGCCGCTGCTGCTGAGCGCCAGCGGGAGACGGTCGGTGAACGAGACGGCCTCGACGCCAGGTATGCTGCGTACCGACTCGCGCAGCGCCTCGTAGAATGCTCGTCCGCGAACCGCGTCATAACCGAAGGCCTCCGTATTGAACGCCACCGATGCCACCCCCGCGATCTGGAAGCCGGGATTGACCTTCTGACCGCCCTGCAGCGCGCGCAGGAAGAGCCCCGCTCCCACCAGGAGTACCAGCGACATGGCGAGCTGCCCGACGATGAGCGCGTGGCTCATCAGGCGCCGACGCGTCCCGCTGCCGGTCGAGCCCTCGCGCAGCTGGGCGGTCACATCCTTTCGCGACGCCTGCAGCGCCGGTGACAGTCCGAAGATGAGTCCCGTCGCCAGCGAGATGGCCAGGGCGAACGCGAGGACACGCGGATCGGGCGACAGCTCGAGCACGATGGCGGCATCGGTCGGAATCGGCACCTGCTCGAGCGCCGCCGTCGCCATGGTCGCGACTCCCATCCCGCCGATGGCCCCCAGCGTGAAGAGCATCATCGTCTCGGTGAGCAGCTGCCTGACGAGTCGTGCGCGCCCCGCCCCCAGTGCCACGCGCACCGCCATTTCCCGCTGCCGGGCGATGGCCCGCGCCGACAACATCGAGGCGACGTTGACGCTGGCGATGAGGAGCACGAGTGCGGCCGCGCCAAGCAGGAGCTGCATGAAGCCGAGGAATCCCTCACGCGCGTCCGCGGGAAGGCCGGTGAGCGCCGAGAGCCGGATGGTGCTGTAATCGCGATTGCCCCCGCGTTCGCCGCGATCGGCGATGTACGCCACCGTGAGCGCCGTGAGTTCCTGCCGCGCCTGGCCCACGGAGCTGCCCGGGGCAAGCCGTCCAAAGGTCCGCAGCCACGCCGCGTCCTCCAGGTCGCGCGTCGAGCGCAGCTGCTGTTGCATCATCAGCGGGACCCACGCGTCGACCCTGAGCGGAGAGAAGACACCGCGAAAGCCGGCCGGGGCGACGCCGATGAGCGTGTACGGATTGCCGTTGACCGTGACGGCGCGCCCGATGGCGCCGCTGTCGCTCCCCAGCGCCGATTGCCAGAAGCCGTGCGACACGACCACCACCGGATGGGTCAGCGGCGTGCGGTCCTCGTCAGGCGCGAAGAATCGTCCCAACGCCGGCCGCACGCCCAGCAGCGAGAAGTAGTTCCCGCTGACCATGTTGCCGTACACCGCGTTCCCCTGCCCCCGGTCGGCAAGCGTGAGCGACACCTTGGTCCACGCGGCGATGCCATCCAGCGTGCGCGTACGCTCGCGCAACTGCGTGAAGTAATCGTACGACGCCGTCGTCCCTTCGCTGTAGTCGGCCGAGCGACGTTCGATGTCGACGAGCCGCTCGGTCCCGTGCGTCCCCGGGAGCGGGCGCAGGACGATGGCGTTCATGGCGCTGAAGATCGTCGTCACCGCCCCGCTCCCGATCGCGATGACCAGGACGGCGATGAGGGTGAAGACGGGGTTCTTGCGCAGCATCCGAATCGCCAGCCGGACGTCGCTGGTCAAGGAGTGCAACATGCGCTCTCGGGGAATGAAGGGAGGGGGGGCGATCGGTGACGAGACGAGGCGCTCGAGCACGACATCGCGCCACTCGAGCAGCACGGCACCCACGAGCGACGGGGCCAGGTGAAACCAGAATCGAACGACGGGGACGGGGGCGCGACCCGTGCGCGCATCGCGCAGCTGGTCGCGAAAGAGCGCGCGCATCTCCGTGCCAAAGCGCCGCCGGAAGCCCGGCGGAAAGCAGTACAGCAGCAATCCGAAGACGCGCTCGCTCACGGGGCGTACTGCGCCGCAAGCGCGCGCACCGACGGCAGGTTCACCAACGCTTGCAGCCGGCGGACCTCCTGCCCGGCCACGCGCCCCCCGAGCGGCGTGATGCGATAGTAGCGGCGACGTTCCTCCCCGAGCTCCGGCACCTGCCGTGTGGCCGATTCGGCGACCAGTCCATCGGCCAGCAGGCGCTTGATCACGCGGTACAGGTTCCCCGGGTCGAGCGACACGAGCCCGTCGGTTCGCTCGGCGATGGCCTGGACGAGACCGTAGCCGTGCAACTCCTGTTCACCCAGGGCGAGGAGGAGTTGCAGGTCGACCGGCTTGAGGGGGAGGAAGTCGCGCGGATTCCGGGGCATCGGCAGGGGGTATGGTTAGTTGAACCATACGGGCTCCCCGGCCGGCGGTTTCACGAGACGTCACCGCAGGCTGACGGGCGGCGCCTGGTGCCGCCCGTCAGCCTGCGGTCGCTCCTGCTGTTGTTCCTGCTGCCGTTCGCGATGCGCCGCGCTACCGCCTGGCGAAGAGGCGAACCTGCGCCCGTCGTCCGCGCACCGTGTTGGCGTCGTACCAGAACTCGACGCTGCGAATCACCCGGTCTCGCCCGTCGAGGTCGATGACGCGGCTCTCGCCGCCAGCAGGGATGGTGTTCCGCAGGTTCACCGTCTGGTCTCCGCCATTGCCGAAGTGCACGACGACCCGGTGGAAGTCGACCGAGGCGCGCTGCACGGTGAGCTTGATGCGCGTGAAGTCGCCGCGCGCTCCCGAGACCGGGATGACATCGTGATCCACGCGGTCGCTGACCTGCCGCTCGCCCAGCACGACCCAGTCGCGTCCCCCCTGCGGTCGCGCGGAGGCACAGCCCATGAGGGTCGCGAAGACGAGTAGTCCAAGTTTGCGCAGCATGTGGGGCTCTCCTGTCCGTGGTGTGGCGCGACCTGCGTCGCGCGGCCGGCTCGCGAGCGGGGATTGCTCGCTCGTGCAAGCGGCCCCGCGCTGTTGGTCGCCGTGAGGTGCGCGTCGTTAAGGCCCAGCGGCGCGCGTACGCCTTTCGGCGACCGGACGTCCACCGGCAGGCACGACTCCGAGCCGAATCGCTCGTATAGCCATCAACGCGACAAGGGCTCGGCGATCTGGACACGCCGCGGTGGGTGGGCTGCGCGCGGGGGCGCGCGTTGTCACGCGGCTTGTCGCGCGGGCTGTCGCGCGGGCTGTCTCGCGCGCCGTCCCGCGCGCCGTCCCGCGCGCCGTCCCGCGCGCCGTCCCGCGCGCCGTCTCGCGCCGGTTGTTTCCGCTACTCCGCGTTCTCGGCGATGCGCGCCTTCACCAGCTTGCGCACCAGGGCTTTCGAGAGCGGGTTGTCCGGAGTGAAGCGGATCGTCCCCTTGCTCGTTTCGAAGCCCGCGAGCTCGTCCGCGAACGCGGCCACCGTCTGTCCGCTCATGGGATAGAAGGCGCAGTGCTTCGCGGTCGCGCCGTAGCCGACGAGCACGCCGTTCAGGCGAAAGGCCGGAAGGCCATACGAGAAGCACTCCTCCGCCTTGGGGACGATCACCTTGATCGTGGTACGCAGCTGCTGCAGCGCGGAGCGCTGGTCTTCGGGAAGGCGCGCGAGGTACTCGTCGTGCGTGACCGGCTTCGCGCTCGCGCGTGGGGACGACTTCGCCTTCGCGATCATGACTGGGCGTGGTGTCAGGGGGAGGGGCGGCGCGCGGTGGAGCGCGGCCAGTAGTCGAACTCCTGCTGCGAGCAGGCCCCTTCGAGGTCGGCGACGCGATCGCGGAAGTAGGCCTGCGCGTCGCCGATCGCCCCATTGTAGATGGAGGGGCCGATCTCCTTCAGGATGAACTCGAGGAAGAGGCGCGCCTTGAGCTCGCCGATCTTTTCGTCGAGCTGCTCGTCGCAGTAGCGCCGGAGCGAGGCGATGGCGCGGGTCGTGTCTTCCGGGGAAAGCTCGATTGGCATGGTCTCTCGTCAGGCAATACGTTGCAGCGCGTCCATGAGACGCTCGATGTCCCCAACCGAGTTGTGCAGGTGGGGGGCGATACGGATCCCCGGGCCGCGACGCCCGACGATGATCCCCTGTGCCACGAGTCCCTTCACGATCCGGTCATCGCGCGCGCTGTCGCCGGTCGTGACGTTGACGAAGCTCGAGCGATGCTCGCGCGACAGGTCGGAGTTGAGGCGCACCCCGGCGTGCGGTGCCCGCGACTGCAGTGCGTCGAGGAGCGTCCCCACGTGCGCCTGGATCCTGGGGACGCCGACCTCCATCAGCAGGTCGATCGAGCGCTCCATCGCAGTGAGCGCCGCGTTGATCGTGCCACCAACCTGAAAGCGCGCCGCGCCCGGGAGCCACTCGATGTGCGGGGCATCGTAGACGGAGGTCTTCATGCTCGCGTGGCCGGCGCGGTCGGGGACGACGGCCTCGAGGAAGCGCGGCGACGTGTAGATCGCCGCCGTCCCCGGGATCCCCATCAGCCACTTGTAGCTGCCGGTGACGAAGAAGTCGACCCGAGTGGCCGCCACGTCGACGGGGATGGCCCCCACCCCCTGAATCGCGTCGACGATGCTGAGTGCGTTACTCGCTCGGCAAGCGGCGCCGAGCCTGGCGAGGTCGATGCGATGGCCGGTGAGCCAGTGCACCCAGCTGATGGCCACGGCGCGCGTGCGCCCATCGATCGCCGCCAGCACGCGGTCGAGGTCCACGTGCTGCTCCACCGGCACCTGCCGCACCTCGACCCCGCGACGCGCCAGGTGGAGTGACGGATAGATCACCCCGGGAAACTCGTTGGCCGGCACCACCACGTTGTCGCCGGCGCGCCAGTCTATGCTGTTGAGCGCCGCGCTCATCGCCTCGGTGGTCGTCGGGACGAAGGCGACGAGCTCGGGGGGCACGTTGAGCAGGCGTGCGACCTTCCCCTGCAGCACGGGGAGGGCGTAGTCCTGCGTGCCGGTCTGGTAGAGATGAAAGAGGCGTTCGCGGTCGCTGAGGTAGCCGCGCAACGCATCGCTCGACCGCTGCGGGAGGGGCGAGGATGCGGCATGATTGAGATAGATCCCCTCGCGCTGCCGCGGAAACTCGTCCGCGGCGAGTCGATCGCCCTGGTCGAGGCGTGCGGTGGCGTCGGGGGAGGGCGTGTTCATGGTATCGAGCGGTGCAGGACCCCCAGCGAGTCGTGCCACGCCAAGCCCGAGCCCGGCGAGCGCCGTTCGGCGCGAGAAGTCACGGCGAGAGAGTGGATCGGACATCGGCGGCGTGCTCCGCGTGGAGTGAGCGAGACTGGCGTGGTGCCGACGGCACGTGTGGGGGGCGCGGCGAGGCGCGACATGAGTAACCCGATTCCCGGGGACGTTCGAGTCTACGACCAACGGGGGGCGTGAGGCTATCCCTTGGACGTTCGCTCCTTCAACTTCTCATCGCTGACGCCGCTCACCGCTCGCCCTCGTCCCCGCACCGGACCGTGCCACAGCCCAACACCTCCTACGACGCCATCGTCATCGGCTCCGGCATCTCGGGCGGATGGGCCGCCAAGGAGCTGTGCGAGAAGGGGCTCAAGACGCTGGTGCTCGAGCGCGGCCGCAACGTCGAGCACCTCAAGGACTATCCCACCGCTCTGCTCGCCCCGTGGGAGCTCCCGCACAAGGGCGCGACGCCGCGCGCCTTGCTCGACGCCAACCCGCTCATCAGCAAGGCCGCTGGTTACGGGGAGGACACGGCGCACTTCTTCGTGAAGGACGCCGACCATCCGTACGAGCAGGAGAAGCCGTTCGACTGGATTCGCGGCTACCAGGTGGGAGGGAAGTCGCTCACCTGGGGGCGCGCCTGCCAGCGCTGGAGCCCGCACGAATTCGTGGCGCCGGAGAGGCTGGGATACGGGATGAACTGGCCCATCGGCTACGACGACGTGGCCGACTGGTACACGCACGTCGAGCGGTTCGTCGGGGTCTGCGGTGCAGCTGACGGGCTTGAGGCGATGCCCGACGGTGACTTCCTCCCGCCGTTCGACTTCAACTGCGCGGAGTTGCACCTGCGAGATGCCCTGCGCCGGAGGTATCGCGACCGGCACGTCGTGCAGGGGCGCTGGGCACAACTGTCCGAGCCGCGAGAGATTCACCTGCAGCAGGGGCGCGGGACCTGCCAGGCGCGCAACCTGTGCATGCGTGGCTGCCCGTACGGCGGCTACTTCAGCTCCGTCTCGTCGACGCTGCCGTGGGCGCAGAAGACGGGGAATCTCACAATACGCCCCGACTCGGTCGTCCACTCCATCCTGTACGACGAGGTGAAGGGGAAGGCCAGCGGCGTGCGCGTGATCGACGCCCACACACAGGCGATCACGGAATACCGCGCCCGCATCATCTTCGTCAACGCCTCGGCGCTCAACTCGACGCTCATCCTCCTCAACTCGACGTCGCGGCGATTCCCCAATGGCCTGGGGAACGACGCGGGTGTGCTCGGGCGATACGTCGCCTTCCACAACTACCGGGCGTCGGCGCACGGGGCGCTGGATGGGCTCGAGGACCGATACTTCTACGGGCGCAACCCCACCGAGTGCATCCTCGTCAACTTCCGCAACCTGGGAAAGCAGGACGCCGACTTCGTCGGCGGCTACACGACCTTCACGGGCGGCTACCGGACGCGCGGCGTCGATGCGGCGACGCGGTTGGGCGGCACCTACAAGGATGCGCAGGCGCAACCGGGGCCGTGGGGGCTGTACATGTACATGCAAGGCGAGACCGTCCCCAAGTACGACAACCACGTTCGGCTCCACGACACGCTCAAGGACCCATTCGGGATTCCGCGCCTCGTGACATCGGTCGGCTACGACGACAACGACGAGGCGATGATCCGCGACTGGCTCACGCAAGCCAACGAGATGCTCGCCGCCGCCGGCTGTCGTGACGTCGAGTCGCGCGACAACCACCAGGCGCCGGGGCTCGACATCCATGAGATGGGGGGTTGCCGCATGGGGCGCGACCCCAGGACGTCGATGCTCAACGCGTGGAACCAGCTCCACGCCGTGCCTAACGTCTTCGTCACCGACGGGGCCTGCATGACCTCCACCGGCAACCAGTCGCCGTCGATCCTCTACATGGCGCTCACGGCGCGCGCCGCCAACCACGCGGTGGAAGAACTCGCGAGGCAGAACCTGTGAGCGATGTCGTGAAGCTCCCACCCGTGACCCGTCGCACCGCGCTCAAGGCAGGGAGCGTGGTGCTCGGCGGCGCCCTCTTTACCTCCAGCGCGCTGCTCACCGCCTGCTCGGGCGATCGTGCCGCGCCACCGGCGTCGACCGCGGGCATCTCCACCGAAGATGCGCAACTGTTGGAGGAGATTGCGGACGCGATCCTCCCCACCACCCCCGCGTCGCCAGGGGCAAGGGCGGCCGGCGTGGCCCCGATCGTCGCCCTCCTGGTGAACGACTGCTACGACGCGCCGGCACAGCGCCGCATCCGCGACGGGCTCCAAGCGTTTCGCGCGCTGTGTGTCGATCGGTGTGGCGGGGCCTTCACTCGGCTCTCGCCGAGCGAGCGAGAGACGCTGCTCGCTGGCGTCGATGCCGAAGCGGTGAAGGCCGGCGACGCGCACTGGTTTCACCTCGCGCGTGAACTCTCGCTCCGCGCCTACTTCTCATCGGAAACCGGAATGACGCAGGCGCTCCGCTACGTCCGCGTCCCCGGGCGCTGGACCGGCTGCCTCCCGCTCCAGCCAGGTCAGCCCGCGTGGGGATGACTGCCTCGTTAGGCCATCGTATGCAGCACGCCCCGACTCCACTGCACGACCTATCATCGGAGAGCCGCACGTGTCCAAGGTGAAGATCGGGATCATCGGGTCCCGCTTTCAGGCCGACTGCATCGCGCACTCGGCGCGCATGATGCCAGAAGAAGGGGAGGTCGTCGCCGTTGCCTCGCCCTCGGCAGGCCATGCGCGCGCCTTCGCCGAGCGCCACGGCATCGCCGCGGCCTACACCGACTACCGCGAGATGCTGCGCGACCCGGCGATCGAGATGGTCTCGATCACCGCCCCCAACCGCTTGCACGCGCAGATGACGATCGACGCCGCGCGCGCAGGCAAGCATGTGGTCTGCGAGAAGCCGCTGTGCGTCACGCTCGAGGAAGCGGACGCGATGCTCGAAGCGTGTCAGCAGGCCGGCGTCCTGCTCATGTACGCCGAGGAGTTGTTCTTCGCGCCGAAGTACGTGAAGGCCAAGCAGATGGCCGACGAAGGCGCCTTCGGGCGCGTGCACCTGGTCAAGCAATCCGAGAAGCACAACGGCCCGCACTCCGACTGGTTCTGGGATGTGAACCAGTCCGGCGGTGGGGCGCTCATGGACCTGGGTTGCCATGGCATCGCCTTCTGCTGGTGGTTTCTTGGCAAGCCAAAGGTCAAGAGTGTCTATGCGCAGCTCTCCACGCAGGTGCACGGCCAGCGCACCGTGGGGGACGACGAGGCGCTGACGATCATCGAGTTCGACAACGGGGCCACGGGGGTGGTCGAGAACTCGTGGACCAAGCCGGGGGGGATGGACGACACCATCGAGATCTTCGGCTCCAAGGGGCAGACGTACGCCGACATGCTCATGGGGAACGCGCTCCCGACGTACTCCGAGGTCGGCTTCGGCTATGCCGTGGAGAAGGTGGCCAGCACACAGGGGTGGACCTGGCCGGTCTTCGAGGAGCACTACAACTACGGCTTCCCGCAGGAGATGCGGCACTTCGCCCGCTGCGTGCGTGGCAAGGAGACGCCGATCGCCGATGGCGAGACCGGGCGCGTGGTGCAGGAGGTGCTGTACGCCGCGTATGCTTCGGCCGGGCTGGGGCGCAAGATCAACTTTCCGTTCCACCCGTTGGGGATCGCCAAGCCGATCGATCTCTGGAAGAACCCCGCCCTCGCTGAGGCGGCGCTGGCCCGTTAGGCATTCCCAGGCACCCCTCACGTCCTCGTCATTCCGCATGCCTCGCGCTCCCATTCACGTCCTGCCCACGCCCGACGCCGTCGGCGCGTACGTCGCCGATCACCTCCTGGCCCGCATCGCGGAGGCGCACGCCGACGGTCGCCGCTTCCTGCTCGGCGTTCCCACCGGGCGCTCGCCACGCCCGGTCCTGGCCGCGATGGCGGAGCGTCTGTCCCGACAGCCGCAATCGCTGGCGCACGTGACGCTCGTGATGATGGATGAGTACCTGGTGTCCGGCGCTGACGGGCTCCAGTATGCGCCGGACGACGCGCCGTGGTCGTGCCACTATTTCGCCCGCGTGGAGATCCTCGAGCGGCTCAACGCGCACCTGCGCACGAGCGACCAGTTGCAGCCCTCGCACGTCTGGTTCCCGCTGACAGAGAACCCGTCGGAGTACGATGCGCGCATCGCGGCCGCGGGGGGGATCGACTGCTTTGTCCTGGCCTCGGGGGCGAGCGACGGGCATGTCGCCTTCAATCCGCCGGGGAGCCCGCGCGACAGCCGCACGCGCATCATCCCGCTCTCCGAGGAGACGCGCCGCGACAACCTGCAGACGTTCCCCTCGTTCGGGACGCTGGAGACGGTGCCGCACCACGGCGTGAGCGTCGGCGTGGCCACGATCGCCGCGTCGCGCGAGGCGATCATGCTGGCGATGGGGGTGGGGAAGCGCCTGACCGTCTCGCGCATGCGCGCCGCCGACTGCTATCAGGCCGACTGGCCTGCCACCCTCATCCATGACGTCGCGACGGCGCAGATCGTGGTGGACGCGGCCGCGTCGGAGTAAGCTGCAAGGGCGCGCGGGCGCCGTGGCCCGCGCGCGCCCCGCGCTCGACCGACGCTCCGGAGGATGACCATGGGTGTGCTGCTGCAGGCCTTCTACTGGGACTGTCCCGCGCTCGAAGGGCGCGAGCGCGCGTGGTGGGGTCGCATCGAGGCGGAACTGCCGGCGCTCGCCGAGGTGGGCTTCACCGCGCTCTGGCTCCCCCCGGCCAGCAAGGGGATGAACGCCGGCGGCATGGGCTACGACCCGTACGACTACTTCGACCTCGGCGAGTTTGACCAGAAGGGGGGCGTCGAGACCTGGTTCGGCTCTCGTCAGGCACTCGCGTCGCTCATCACCGCCGCGCACGCGCAGCGCCTCGAGGTCTACGCCGATCTGGTGCTCAATCACTGCAGCGGCGCCGACGAGCAGGAACTCAACCCCATCACCAACGAGTGGCGCTGGACAAAGTTCACCCCGGCCAGCGGGCGCTTTCCGCGCGACTGGAATTGCTTCCACCCGTCGGAATACGAGTCGTGGGACGACGATCACTTCGCGGGCTTCCCCGACCTCTGCCATCGCAATCCGCACGTCTATACACAGATCATGCAGTTCGTCGAGTGGCTGGTCGAGGAGATCGGCTTCGACGGCTTTCGCTTCGACTTCGTGAAGGGCTTCGGTGAGGAAGGGCGTGGCGCGTGGCTCATCACCGCCATCCAGGAGTACCGCTATCGCCGCGTCGGGGCGACGTACCACAAGCCCTTCGGCGTGGTCGAGTTCTGGGACGAGGAGCACGCCGACGCCATCATGGGCTATCTCGATGGGGCGAACTTCTGGAACGACAATCCCGTCGCCGGCTTCGACTTCCCGCTGCGGCGGCGCCTGGCGCGCCTGTGCGCTGACGACGGCTTCTCCATGCGCGAGCTCACGCACCCCGGGACGATTCTCGCGCGGCAACCGGCGCGCAGCGTGACCTTTGTCGAGAACCACGACATCATTCGCGACAACCCCATCGTGCGTGACAAGATGCTCGCCTACGCGTTCATCCTCACGCACGAAGGGTATCCCTGCGTCTTCTGGCAGGACTACTACAACTTCGCCCTCGGTCGGGCGGGACAACCCGACGGGATCGCCGCGCTGGTCGGCGTTCACGAGTCCCATGCGAGCGGACCGACGGAGGTCCTCTACGTCGACGATTCGCTGTACGTCATGCAGCGGCGCGGGCTCGACGGGCGTGGCGGATTGGTCGTCGCGATGAACAACAGTGGGACTGCCTGGCGCGGCGAGCGGGTCACCACTGCCTTCGCCAGCCGGCGCATGACACCGGTCGCCCACGGATCGTCGCTCGATCACGCGACGCCGCACGACAAGGAGACCGACGCCGGCGGCCGCGCCGACTTCTGGGCGCCGCCGCGCGGTTATGCGGTGTACGTCCCCGCGGACGCGTGATCGGCCACCCGTTGCTGCTGGCGGCCGACCTGCGAGCGTCGCTCACACATACGCGATCCACGAGCGCAACAAACGCTCGAACGCCGCGCGCCTGGCGGTGAGGTCATCGAGGTCGCGGAACACGATGGTCGCGCGGTCCTTCCCGAGCCAGGTCAGCAGCTGCCCCGGATCGTCGATCGCCATCCCCTCCGGCGACAGCGACTTCACCTTGGCACCGAGATGGAGG
>Ga0075163_10007848_pt1 | contig 14091 bp, 18 predicted proteins | sample JI1023141ADNA_FD_71478 | JGI IMG/M metagenome (GOLD analysis project Ga0075163, IMG submission 71478) | Wastewater effluent complex algal communities from Wisconsin, to seasonally profile nutrient transformation and Carbon sequestration -... | ecosystem: Engineered > WWTP > Effluent > Algae...
TGCTCTCGACGTAGCCGGTGCCGAGCCTGCGATCGGTCGCATCGAACACCGAGCCGGTGGTCCAGTCGACCGTCGTGAACCACAGGCGGTAGCGCCCGTCCTCGTGGATCGCGTACGGATCCGCGACGATGCCGGTCGGGTGAAACGCGGTTCCCGAGGTGGTCTGCAGGGCAGGTTGGCGCGTCATCGGCCCGAACGTGCGGCAGCTCGTGGCGGCCGGTGCATCGGGGGTGGGCGCCTCGGGATCCTCGCCACCGCAGCCGACCGCCATCGCGAAAATCCACACAGGTGCGCGCATGAGTGGAGCTAGAGCAAGTGGCGGGCCGCGCGAGTGTGGGAGAACGAGACGGTGGAGCTGACGAGCGCGGTTTGCTCGGTGACGACCACCCAGCGGCGTCGGTTTCTCTGGGCGGCGTGGTGGACCGGTGAGCCGTGCGAGTCGCCGTTTCGCCCGCCCGATGCGTCGAATGGCGGGCTCGCGTCCTTCGAGGCGGCGCTCGCCCAAGCCGAGCAGCGCGCCGGTCGGGCCCTGACCTTGATCGAGCCGTACTGGGCGCGGGCGTGGACCCGCGTGCTGCGCGGAGAGCGACCACCGCCGCGCCCCGTGGCGCGCGCGAAGATCGATCGCCCGGTCGTGCGATCGGCGTGGGAGACGCTCGGCCTGACCAAGGGTGCGTCGGTGGCCGAGATCAAGGCGGCGTTCCGCGAGCGTGCGCTGTCGACGCACCCCGATCACGGCGGCGATCCCGACGAATTTCGTGCGTTGTATCGCGCATATGAGCGACTCCTCGCGAAGCACCGCTGATCGCGTGTCACAGCGCGCCGCGCTGCCTCGTCTGGTGGGCATGCTGAAATGGTTCCTTCACCGGAAGCTCCGCGCGTTCGAAACAGACTTCGGCTACGACGCGAGCTATATGCACGACGTGCTCGACACGGACTTCTCGGCCTTCCTGAAGTTCGCGCGGGCGACCGCCATCGGCCGGCACAAGAAGCACGTCCCGATGGACGTCTACGCCGCGGTCGGGTTGACCGCCGTGGTCGCCGCGGACTGTGGTCCGTGTGCGCAGCTCGCGATCACGATGGCGCTGCGCGAGGGCGTCTCCGCGACCACGCTCACCCGCATCCTGCGTGGCAACCTCGAGGAGATGGGAGAGCCGGTGCGCGTCGGCGTCCAGTTCGCGCGTGCCGTGATCGCGCGCGACGGGGCACGCGCCGACGAGGCGAGGGCGATCCTCGAGGCGCGCTACGGTAAGCCCGGGCTGATCACGCTCGGGCTCGCGCTGTGCGCCGCGCAGCTCTATCCGACGTTCAAGTGGGCGATCGGGTATGGCCACGCGTGCCAGCGCCTGCAGGTCGAGGATGTCACCATCACCCCTCAACACGCGGTCGCATGACGGACGACTTCGAACCGCACCGCCAGTTCCTGATCGGGGTCGCGTACCGGATGCTCGGCTCGTTCGCCGAGGCGAAGGACATCGTGCAGGACGCGTTCCTGCGGTGGTCGAGCGTGGAGCGGAGCACCGTCGACAAGCCGCGCGCGTACCTCGCGCAGATCGTGTCGCGGCTCTGCCTCGATCGCATGAAGTCGGCGGCCGCGCGCCGCGAGCAGTACGTCGGCACGTGGTTGCCCGAGCCGCTGGTGGCGAACGCCAGCGAGCCGGTGGCCGATGACCTTTCGCTCGCGCTGTTGCTCACGCTGGAGCGGCTGTCACCTCTCGAGCGCGCGGCGTTCCTGCTCCACGACGTGTTCGACATGGACTACGCCGTGATCGCCGAGACCCTCGACAGGAGCGAGGCCGCGTGCCGGCAGCTCGCCACCCGGGGGCGCGAGCACGTCCGCGAGACGCGCCCGCGCTTCACGCCGTCGCCGGAGTCCACGGCCAAGCTCGCCGAGGCGTTCGCCGCCGCGCTGCTGCAAGGTCGCGTCGACGAGCTCGCGCAGCTGCTCGCCGATGATGCGATCTTGTACTCGGATGGCGGCGGCAAGCGGCTCGCCGCGCTCAACCCGATCTACGGGCGCGACAAGATCGTGCGGTTCCTGATCGGCGTCACCAAGAAGTTCCCGGTGGAGTCGCTGCGCGTCGAGCGTGTGGTGATCAACGGCCTCGCCGGGTTCGTGATCTGGACCGACGAAGGTCCGGAGACCATGTCCTTCGCGTTCGATCACGATCGCATCGTCGGCATCTACGCGGTGCGCAACCCCGACAAGCTGCGGCACCTGTCGTAGTGCTGCGCTGACGCTACTTCGCTTCGACGGAGAGGCTGACGCCGAACGAGCCACTCGCGTGTTCGAGATACGCGGCGCTCGGCGCATCGGCGAGCAGCCTGGCCTTGAAGAACGCGGTCGCGTACGACGCGGCGATCCCGCGGCCTGCGTCCGGATCGAGGTAGGTGAACGGCTCGCCATCGGTCTGGCGCTCGGCCTCGCCGCAGCCAGGCGCGAACGCCTCGACGAGCCCGTCGAGATCCGACACCGACCAGTGCCCGGCGTCGGGGATCTCGAGCTTGACCGCCGGGACGGTCGCGGCCTCGAAGTTGTCGCGGATGAACTTGTTGCCGAACTCGGTGATGCTGTTGTCCTCGACGGCGATCACGAACAGCAGCGGCGCCGAGATGTTCGCGAGCGTGACTCCCTCGATCAGCGGATTCTCCATCGGCGCACACAGCGCCGCTGCCGCGCCGATCCGCGCATCGGTCTCCGCGACGCGCCCGGCGGTGACCGCCCCCATGCTGTGGCCGAGCACGCCGATGCGCGTGGGATCGACCGCGCCGACCGGCGTGCCACCGGCGAGCACCTGGTCGAGCGCGACGCGGACGTCGGCCGTGCGGAGCTCGAGCTCCTCGGTGTCGATGTCGGCCTCGTTGCCGTCGAGCGTCTCCCAGAGCGTGTCACCCGCGTGCTCGACGGAGACCACCGCGAACCCGTGGCTCGCGAGCCGGATCGCCGTGGTCGCGTTGGAGAGCCGCGTGCAGGAGTGGCAGTGCGAGATCATCACCAGTGGCAGGCCTGACTGCGCCGGGGCGTCGACCGCGACCGGAAGCGTGCGCGACGGACACGCCGGCGCGGTAGCCAGGAGATCCGTGTAGCGCGTGCGAACGGGCTCGAGCTCGAGGGACTCGATCGAGACGTCCGAGGCGACGGTGGCCGTCGGGTACCAGGCCTGCGCGATCAGGTCGCGCGTGCGCGCGGCATCGTGGATCTCGAACCGCGCGGTGCCGACGCTGTTCGGGCCCGGCGCTTCGACGGCGAGGTCGATCGGATCTTCAGACGAGCACGCGACCAGCGCGACCACGGCAAGGTGACGGAGCATCGGGAGCATTGTAGGGGCCAACTCTCGATCTCGACTCGGGGAACTGACAGCGAAGTAGGTTCGCGACGTGGCTCGCCTGATACGCTCGCGGCGTGATCGGTGAGGACGAGGTCGCGCTGTGGCGTCAAGCGGTCGAGTCCGCCGACGCGCTCGACGTCTACCTCGACTGGCTGCTGATCCACGATCCGGTTCGCGGCGAGCTGCTTCACCTGCGAATGCGCGGGGAGTCCGCGCGTGGGTGGGACGAGACGGTGGCGTGGGCAAAGGCGCTGGGCCTCGACCGGGCGGATCACATCCGCTGCGAACCACTGCCGCGCTACGTGGGCATCTCCACCTCGGGGCTGGCACTGCTCGAGCCCGTCCTGGATCAGCTTCCGTTCCTTCAGGTCAACCTCAAGTTCTTCGACGAGAACGAGATCGAGCCGGCCCTCGCATCTCCCGTGATCGCGAAGATCCGGCGGCTCTCGTTCACGGCCTGGATGGAGGAGCACAACAACTATCAGTCGGAGACGGTGATCTTCGAGTTCGGTCATCTCGTGGTCGAGGCGCTGTGCGCGTCGCCGCAACTCACGCAGCTCGAGATGCTGGAGCTCGGAGATGCCCCGGGGCGCGAGTGTGCGACGAGGATCGCGGCCTATCCGTTCGTCGCGCTGTGCGAGCTCGCGATCCACGGGGCTGCGATCGGTGACGAGGGCGTCGTCGCGATCGCGAAGTCTCCGATCATCAAGACGCTGCGCCGGCTGACGCTCTCCGATAGCGAGATCGGGGACGCCGGAGCCTCGACGCTGGCGCGCGAATCGCAGCTCGAGACGATCGTGTTCAAGGGCCATCGCATCGGTCCGGCCGGAGCGGCGGCGCTTCGCGCGATGCCGTCGTCGAGACGGCTCGAGCTCGTGCCGGACGTCGTGGAGCCGTTCGCGTCACTCGCCGCACTTCGCGCGCATTGCGGGGACCCGACGATGCCGCTCGAGCAGTGTCCGTCGTGCAGCCTCACACCCGAGCGGTGCGACCGCTCGTGGGTCTCGAGCCTGGTGTCCGATTACGATGTCGACTACGGAGAGGAGGGCAAGGAGCACAAGTGGGACCACGTGCCCGCGCAGATCTCTCAGCTCTCGCCCTTCCTCGCAGCACGGCACGAGAGCTCGGGCGACGGCTGGCTCGACGATGCCGTGCTGCGGTGCCCGATCTGCGCCCGGCTGTATCTCGAGATCGTTGACCACCTGATGGTCGGCCCGCGGACCTACAGCACGACCTCGTATCAGCGTCTCGATGCCGAGGCGTTGTTTCGCACGCGATGCGGCGTGCGGCGACGGCTGCCGGGCCGCGAGGTCGAGCTCGCCTACGAGCTGTTTCGTCACCACGCGATCGTGCGGCTGGACGGAGTGCTGTGCTCTTTGGACGATGCGAACCAGCTGGTCGAGCTCACGCGCGATCGCCTGCCGTCCTTGATCGCGAGCGAGCCGCCGAGCCTGGACGACGCTCCACGCGCGCGCCGGTACGCGCAGTTCGTCGACGAGATCCAGGATCCCGGGAGCCGGGTCGTCGAGTCGTTCGCCGAGCTCCGCTGGCACGAGCCGCTGACCGACGACCAGCGACGGGAGCTCGATGCGCTGCGCGCGATCCGGATCGATCCACCTGCCGCAGAGCAGGTCGATGATCACTTCGTCGTTCGCTCCTGGGTGGTCTCGGCCAGGCGCCTGATCTGCCGCGTGGCGACGGTGCGCAGGTCGGGCGAGATCCTCCGCGAGGACGCGGTGATCGCGGAGAAGCTTCTGATCGGCTAACTCGTCGGCGTGGTCGCGTGATCACGCGTGGACGTGACTGGTCGCGACCGAACGGCGGCGGTCGAGGAGGATCGGCTCGTCGTCCTCCTCGGGGTACTCGACCACGATCTCCAGCCCTTCATCGTCGCGCGCGAGGGCCTCGGGGCTGAAGGCGAGCTCGCCGATGAAGATGTCGCTGCGCAGGGCGCGCGCCGAGGCGGCGATCTCGTGCGGCGTCGGGCGCATCGCGGGATCGGCGGACAGCATCCGCAGCACCAGCCGGGTCAGGGCATCGGGGCCGCGACCTCCGCCGGCCAGGGCGAGGGCGATCGTCCTCCCGAGCTCGAACACGTCGTCGCGCGCATCGAGGGCATCGCTCGCCAGCTCGGTGTCGTGGGCGAGGGCGTTCTCCCACCGCTGGAGCCGGAGCACGGGGGCACGCACGATCGCCTTCGGCGTGATGGCGCCATGGCGCACACCGCGCGCATGCGCATGGGCCAGAAACGACGCCAGCTCCTCGACCAGGGTGAGGACGTCGCGCACCTCGAGCCGGCGCTCCAGCAGCTCGTCGTGGAGGGTGAGGCCGTCCTCGTGCGCGATCGCGATCCACGGTCGGCCGTCCAGCCGCCCACATTCATAGACGCGCGGCACGGCGGGGTGCTGCAACGCTTCGAGAATGCATGCGCGCCGCATCAGCTTCATCGCGTCCAGCCGCGAGGCATCGGGCTCGAGCAACTCGATGATCGCGCGACGAGGCAGCACGACGTGTGTCGCCGCGTATCTCACAACCGGCCCCGCACGCTCGATCGGCCGCACGGCGTAGTCCCCGATGGTCGTGAGCTCGTGCATCGCGGCCGAGCGAAGTGCAGCACGCGTGCCGCGCGGGTCGATCTCGCGTGCCGCTGCTCGGGTACGCTCGCAGGATGATGCGAGCTGGAGTGCTGATGGTCGTCGTCGCGGCGTGCGGCGGTGGGAACGACGACAAGCCGGTGGCCACGGGATCCGGGACGGGCACGTCGAGCGTCGCGGAGCCGGTGAAGCCGCTGACACCGAACGATCTGATCGCGCGGGGCACGCCGACCTTCATCGTCGGGACGCTCGGCGATGACGCGGTCGATCGCGCGATCGCGGCGCAGGCACGCTTCATCAGCCAGCTGTTTCCCGGCGCGACCATCGTGCCCGATACGTCGATCGATCTCGCGGCGTCCCGCTGGCCGGCCAATCCGGTGCTCTACGGAGGTGCGCACGTCAACGCGGTGATCGCGGCGCTCGACAAGTCCCTGCCGCTGCACGTCGACGCGACGCAGATCATGGTCGGCAGCGAGACCTACGCGGGCCTCGGCCAGCGCGTGATCACCGTGGTCCCGGCCGCACCGAACCATCCCGCGTTCCTGTGGTACGCGGGGACCGGCCCGTCGGGCGTCGCCGAGATCAACGCGATCGGCCACGGTGGAGAGCCACTGCTGATCGCGGACGTGTTCGGTCGCCTCCAGCGCGGGACCTGGGTGCGCGCCGCCGACGGCACGGTGACGGCGAAGCTCGACGTGCGCGCGCGGCGGATCGCGTGGCGGAACGTCGAGCGCGCGGTGGCCGGCGTCCCGATCACCGTGGCGTTTCCCCATCAGCTCGCGGCGGCGCCCGACGAGGTCGCGGTGGTCGACGCGATCGTCCGCGCCGTCGGCCTCGCCGCCGAGCGGTTGAAGGTCGCGGCGCCACCGGCGATGACGATCTACGTCTACCCCGATCGCCGGTCCAAGGAGACGCTGACGGGCGACAAGGGCGATGGCCACGCGGTCGCGTCGGGCGCGGCGATCCACGTGGTCCGCTTCGATCCGGCGGGCCTCGAGAAGCTCGTCACCCACGAGGCGACGCACGTGATCACCGGGCAGCTGTGGGAGCCGGCCGGATCGCCGCTGCTCGGCGAGGGGCTCGCGGTCTGGACGTCGGGGCAGTACGGCGGCGTGTCGCTGGTCGACTGGCAGCGCAAGCTCGGCGATCGTCCCGCGGCCGCGTCGCTGCTGCCGAGCAAGGTGTTCCGCGGCAAGCCCGAGGCAGAGGCGTACCCGCTCGGCGGGATGGTGATCACCGCCGCGATCAAGCTGGTCGGCCTCGCAGGCGTGCGCGCTCACCTGTTCGGCGCGACCTCCGAGACCTGGGCCGACGCGTGCAAAGCGGCCGGGACCACGGCCGAGGCGCTCGACGCTGCCGTGGCTGCCCTCCGCTAAGCGCACGGGATCTGCGGCGTTTCTTCGCGCGCCCGAGAATCGACACAGTCCGCGGATCCGATCGCCGACTCACCGCCACGGGTGAGTATGTCCAACTTCTACGTCAAGAACGTCCCCACCTGGGAGCGCCTGCTCCGCATCCTCGTCGCGGTGACCGCGATCGCCGTCGCGCTGGTCGCGCTCGAGGGTCTCGCGCGTCCGCTGCTCGCCGTCGGCGCGCTCGGCTTCGCGGTGACCGGCCTGGTCGGGTACTGCCCGGCGTGTGCGATGATCGGACGCAGGCTGGATCGCGCTGCATGACCGTCGACGTCGTCTTGCTCGAACGCGCTCGCAGCGGCGAGCCGGCGGCGATCGTGTCGCTGCTCACGCAGACCCGGCCCGAGCTGGTGCGCTACGCGCAGCGCAGCTGCCTGATCAGCGACGTCGACGATGCCGTGCAGGAGGCGATGCTCGTGGTCTCGCGGACGGTCACCGGGTTGCGCCATCCGCGAGCGTGGTCGCGCTGGGTGTTCCGGATCATGCGGCGCGCATGTCATCGGCTCGCGCGTACCGCGCTGCGCCAGGATCTGTGGGACGACGACGCGGTCGCCGCGGCGCTCACCTACAAGGCGGACGACGAGCTGCGCCGCGATCTCGCGATGGCGATCGAGTCGCTGCCCGAGAGCTATCGCGAGGTCGTCGTGCTGCGCGATCTCGAGGGCCTCACCATCGGGGAGGTCGCGCGCCGGCTCGACACCACGCGGGCCGCGGTGAAGGGCCGGCTCCACCGCGCCCGCGAGCTGACGAGGGAGTACCTGATCGCCAACTAGGTCCGCGGGGCAACGCGGCTGCAAGGTTTCTTAACGGTTGCCGGGTAGCTACCGCAACATCCGGGGCCCAGCGTAGGGGCATGGCTCCTTCGAACTTCGACATCAACCTCCAGCTCGCGCTCGCCACCACGGCGGAGCAGGAGGGCGATGTGGTGACCGCGCTCGACTTCCTGTCCGAGGCGCATCAACTGTCGCGCACCACCGATCGCGTGACCCGCGCCCGCGTGCTGCTCCAGACCATCCGACTGCGCCTGCGGTTGCCGCGGCTCCTCGCGTTTGCTTAGAGCGACGCGGGGAACACGCTCGTGTACTTCACGGCCGCGCGTGGCTCGGCCATCATGTCGGCGACGGTGTCGCGCCATGTCTTGTAGTGCGCGGTCTCGCGATGCGCGGCCTGCGCGTCGGCGGTGCGATAGATCTCGACGAGCAGGAACCGCGTCGGATCGTCCTGCACCTGCATGACGTCGAACCGCGCGATGCCGGGCTCCTGGACGCTCGCCCGCGCATTGACGAGCGTCGCCGCGCGAAACGCGTCGACGACCTCGGGCTTGACGTGAACAGCGACGTGGACCGCGATCAGCGACATGCCGCGTAGCTTACCCTCCGAGGTGCGTCAGCACGGCCTCGCCGTCGCCATAGAGCAGCTCCACCGGCGAGCCGGTCGCGAGCACGTCGCGCGCGATCAGCTCGCCGACCGCCACGCGATGCTGCGCGCATTGCAGCCGGTTGCCGCCGGTGACGAGCGGATCGCCCATCTTGAGCTCCATCACGTAGGCGCGCCGATCGAGCCGCCGCGACGGCGACATGTCGATCGCGATGAAGTCACCGCACGACTTGCGCTGGTTGGTGCGAAACAGCCACAGGTTGCTGCGCCGCGCGAGCACGGTCTTGACGAACGCGCGCTCGTGACTGCGCATCTCGAACTGATCGTAGCGGCACGGGCCGGTGGTGCGGTGGGGCGAGCGATGCTCGTTCGCGATCACGCGCGCGAGATCGAACGAGGCACACAGCCAGCGGGGAAGGCGGAGGGTGAGTGGGTCGGCGGCAGACATGCTGATCCGGAGGAAGAAGACCGGTGGATGGCGGCGCGCTCGTCGGCGATCACCGCGAGGCGCGCACGGCGAGGGCGTGCAGAGCGATCGAGGAGCTCCTGGGCGAGGCGCAGCTCGCCCAGATCGGCAGCTTCGATGGCCTCGAACAGCCGGCTCTCGGCGCGGCGGCGGGTGCGGCGTTGATCCTTGGTCATGACGAGCTCCTGCTCGGGAGGTCGGCCAAGCTAGCGTCCGCGAGTCGATCGCGCAACCCGCTTTCTTCGCGTGTAGTCTTCCTCGATGGTTCGCTTCTCGATCTCTCTCCTCGCGCTCGCCGCCTGCGGCTCCGGGAACGCACCTGCCCCGACCAAGGATCAACGGGTCGAGGCGGCCCTCGCGCGCGTCGCCGGGATCCAGCCGCGCCTCGCGAGGGTGCGCGAGCTGCCGGTCAAGCAGGCGATCCCCACCGCGCGGCAATCCACCGAAGACTTCAGGAAGTTCTTGAAGGCCGAGATCGCGCGCGACTTGCCCGAGGCGAAGTCGGCGAAGCTGTCCGAGGCGTTCCTCCATCTCGGGTTGCTCGCGAAGCGCGCCGATCTCGCGACCGCCTACGAACAGACGATGGTGTCGCAAGCGGCGGCCTACTACGACCCGCGCGTGAAGAAGTTCTTCGTCGTGATGGTCCCCGACAGCGACCAGATCCTCGACGTGATGTCGGCGCACGAGCTGACGCACGGCCTGCAGGACCAGGCGTTCGATCTCACCACGTACCTGTCACCCGAAACGCCGCTCGACGACGACGCGCAGTTCGCACGGACGTCCGTCGTCGAGGGGGATGCGACGGTCGCGATGTCCGTCTACATGGCCGTCGAGGCCGGCTTGCTCGGGACCAAGCAGATCCTCCGCACGTTGCGCCCGCAGTTCGAGAAGATGGCGGGCACGGATGCCGGCGGCTTCGCCGAGGGGATGAAGCAGCAGGCGGCGGCGACCCCGGGCATGGCGTCGGAGTTCAAGCAGTCGATGGAAGCCCTCGGGGACCTGCCGCCGATGGTGGTCAATCCGCTGCTCGCTTCGTACAACCGCGGCGCGCTGGTCGTGCTCGCCGCGCACGACCAAGGTGGGTGGGCGGCCGTCGATGCGCTGTACAAGCATCCGCCCGAGTCGAGCGAGCAGGTGCTGCACCCGACCACCAAGCTGTTCCCGAAGCGCGAAGCTCCGGTTCGCATCACGTTACCCGCGCTCGACGGCGAGCTGCTCGCCTCCAACGTGTTCGGCGAGTTGCAGTGGCGCACGTACTTCTCGCTATGGGTGCCGAGCAACACCAACGCAGCGGAAGGCTGGGGCGGCGATCGCTTCGCGGTGGTCAAGCGCGGCGATGGTTCGCTGCTCGGCTATCACGCGACGGCGTGGGACTCCGCCGCGGACGCGAAGGAGTTCGCGGAGGCCTACAAGGCGAGCCTCGCGAAGCGCTTCCCGAGCAACGATCGCAAGCACGCGATCACCGCCGACGAGGCGCGCGTGTTCATCCTCGACGGTAGCGACGACGCGACCCTGCTCGCGAAGCTGATCAGGGACACGGCGTTCTAGCGCTCACGCCTCGCCGGTGCGGAGGAAGCGCTGGACGCTCGCCTCGGTCAGCTTGGCCGCGGGGCTGACGCGTCCCTGCCGGACGAGGTCGCCGGTCCTTTCGTCGGTGACCGTCAGGATCGCGTGCGGATCGTCCTCGTCCTGCTGGACGTCGAGATCGGCCTTGAGGCGCCCAGCCTCGCCGGCGCAGGTGATGGATCGGTGCAGGCGTGCGTGCAGCGCGTGCTCGTGGCGCCGCACCACATCGTTCGCGCCCTTCAGCAGTGTGGCGAAGCCGTTGCTGTCGAGCGGCTTGGGGTTGACCTTGTCGCGGCCCATCACCCACGGGCTGACAAGCGAGGGCTCGTCCTCGCCGACCCGCGTCATCGAGACCGCCCAGCCCTCGTCGCTGTCGTTCTTGATCACGCGCGCGATCCAGCCGGCCTTCTTCCACAGCCGCGGATCGGTGGTCTCTTCGATGTCATCCATCCCACGAGCATCGCCCAGGGGAGTGACATCGGACGTAGGATGCCCCCGAGATGTCCGAGTCGAGTCTCGAGCTGTCCCCGTCCGCGCGCGCGCGCTGCAAGCTCTGCAAGGAGCCGATCCCGAAAGGCGTGTGGCGGATGCGCCAATCGGATCCGAGTCCGCGCTTCGACGGCGACGTCACGGTCTCCATGCACGCGATCTGCGCGGCGATGCGCCGGCCGTTGCCGCTCCTCAAGTGCCTGTCCGAGGAGAAGACGGTCGACGCCGCCATGCGCACGCAGCTCACCGCGATCGCGCGGACCACCCGCGACCGCAAGCTGACGCAGGTGGTGTGGCGGCACGCCACCGAGCCGCGCTGCCTGCTGGAGTTTCCGAAGGACGTCTACGTGCTGTTCACCCAGCGCGACGGCAAGCCGGTCACCGTCGAGGGCACGCTGGACGAGGCGATCGCCTCGTGCGGCGACGACGATCTCCAGGACGTGATCGACGTCGCGATCGCGAGCGGCAAGTCCGTCGGGCGCACCGCGAAGCCCGCACCCGTCAAGAAGCCCACGCGCGGCAAGGCCGTCGTGCTGACGGCGCTGTTCTCGGAAGGCAGGTACCGCCAGCAGATCGTGCTCGACGAGGGCAAGCTGCGTGTCAGCCGCACCGCCGACGGCAACAAGCCGCAGCACACCAAGCTCGCGACCGTCGAGCTGGCTCGCAAGTACTTCCGCTACGCGCTGTCGCAGATGACGTGGCCGCGCACGAGCTTCACGGGCGGCGACCCGCCGACGCTCGATCCCGACGAGGACTTCAAGGACGTCAAGGACAAGTCGCCCGACTACCGGTACCTCGAGCACGGCACGCAGTTCTGGGACATCGATCGCGACTACTGCGAGCTCCACCTCACGAGCGGTGCGATCGGCACCAAGGGCACCGCGACCGTCGAGGTCTGCGACTGGGACGGCGACGCGAAGCAGCGCTACAAGCAGCTCCTCGCCGAGAAGCAGGCCGCCGGCTACGCCGAACCGCCGGGGTACGCCGGTCGACGCGCGGCCGGTCGACGCTAGCTCGATGCGAGATGTCTGGGACCTCGTGCGGGAGATCAAGGAAGGTCACCGCGCCGTGCTTCGCGACGAGCTGGCCAACGGCTTCGCTCCGAACACCGCCTGCGAGGACACCGGCATGACGGTGCTGCTCGGGGCCTGCGAGGCCGACGATCTCGAGGCCGTGCAGCTCCTCCTCGACGCCGGCGCGGATCCGAACCAACGCCACCACGATGGCTACGACGCGTACCACGCGACGACGTCGCGCGCCGTCCGCGAGGTCTTGTTGAAGCGCGGGTTCAGCGTGCTGATCGACGGCCTGCGCACGGGCCGGGGCCTGTCCGCGCGACGCGTGCTCGCCCCGCAGCCGCTCACGAAGGCGTGGACCGGTGCGATGACCGGATCGACCGTCGTCGTCGAGTACTGCCGCTCGACGTTCCCGCCGCCGAGTGGGGAGGTGATCGTCCGTGTTGGCGACGCCGAGCTCCGCGTCGAGGCCGGCGCCCACGTCACGCTGCCGGCAACCGCCGGCCCGATCGAGGCCGCGGTCGAGCTCGTGCGCTTCGTCGGCGAGTTTCAGCTCCGGCTGTGGGACGAGGAGACGATCCGCGGCAACAAGGGCGATCGCGCGTTCTGGCTGCCGGTCTGGACCTCGGACTAGCTACGCGGCATGTGTGGATCGGCGGCGGCGCGTGCGCAGCTGGGTTGCGACGCGCTCGAAGGCATCTCGCGTGGCGTGCTCGCGGATCCAGACAAGTACGCGGACCCGGTGTGGGTCGAGCGCGTCGTGCGGATGATCGTCGCGGCGCTCTAACTCAGAACCGGAACATCGTCACCCCACCGGTGCCCGGTGGTGGAGGCGGGATGGGGCGATCGAACCGGAACGAGCTCGACGAGGCATCGCTGCCCGAGTTACTCGCCGAGACGATCACCAGCACGCCGACGATGATGAGCGTCCAGAACCACCACTTCTTGTAGAACGGCTTCGGCCGCGGCGCCGGGAACTCGATCGGCTGCCCGGGCGGCACGCCGGGGCGGACAACCACCGGCGGCCGAGCCGAGGCGGCGATCGGAATCACCACGACGCCCTGCGAGCCGGCCGCCACCTGGGCGACGACCGTCACCTGCGTGCCGTCGTCGATCGTCGCGATCAGCACCTGCTTGCCCGGCGAGACCGCGATCCACTGCGCGAACGGCTGCGTCAGCTGGGTCTCGCCCTCGCGCTGCACGGCGACCACGCGCTGCTGCTGCACGCCCGGAGGAACCCGCAACCACGCGAACCCGATCTTCGCGCGCAGCTCGCCGAGCTTGTACTTGATGCGCTCGGCGCGCGCGTTGACGTCGGCGTTGCTGGGGCCGCTCTCCTTGACCTCGGCCTGTGACAGCTGCTGCGCCTTGACCAGCGAGTCGTACGCGAGCGCGATCTGGCCGAGCGCCTCGACGGCCTGCGCGTAACCCAGATACGACCGCGAGGTGGGCTCGGCGGCGAGGGCCGCCGCGAACTTCGCCGCGGCGAGCTGGTGCTTGCCCTCGAGGAACAGCGTCACCCCTTCCTCGTGGAGCACGCAGCTCGCGCGCTGATCGGGGCAGTTCCCTGCGCGCGCCACGCCAGCCGCAAACAACACCAGCAACACGCAAAGTCGAATCGTTCGCATAGGGCCGACGAGAGTAACCCAACCGCTCGGATTCGCTACCCAAGGAACCGTCGTGCTCGTCGTTTCGCGTCCAGGTTTGCCACCGTGCGAGACTCCGGTCGCGGATGGACGTCGTCGATGGTATCGAGGTCAACGCCAGCATTGGCATACTGATCCCGATGGTGGCGAAGCCGAAGCCGAAGCCGAAGACCAAGACCAAGACCAAGACCAAGGC
>Ga0075163_10007849_pt1 | contig 14090 bp, 12 predicted proteins | sample JI1023141ADNA_FD_71478 | JGI IMG/M metagenome (GOLD analysis project Ga0075163, IMG submission 71478) | Wastewater effluent complex algal communities from Wisconsin, to seasonally profile nutrient transformation and Carbon sequestration -... | ecosystem: Engineered > WWTP > Effluent > Algae...
TGAAAGTCAGCGTATTGTGTGGCAATCTGATCAATGAGGAATATGCCATGCGCCCCGCATTGCTGGAAGGCCCGCGCAATTACACGCTCCGGCTCGACTGGAAAATTTAGCCCCCGGAACCCGTTAACTTTTAAAATTTACCCGACATGCGTTTTTTGCTTTTATCCGCGCTGTTTTTTGTCGCTTGCACCCAGTCACCCTCTGCTCCTGCCGGTGCTGAAAAGGGAGCGTCCACCGGTTTTCAATTCAGCAAACTGGCTCCGGTGAATCATCCGGATGCCGCCGGCAACTGGTGCAAAAACAGTTTTACCGATGCAGCCCAAATCAACGTGGATACAGCCAACACCAGCCGCCGGTACTTTTTGCTTGGCGACGGCGTTTATCGCATTGCAACGCAGTTGGGTAATATGACCAGTTCATTCTTGCTGCGGAAAAAAGGCAATGCGGGAGTGGAATTGTTTACCAGCGACAATTTCCCGCATTGCCTTTCCCGCAAGGAGTATTTCGGCCTTGTCGAAGGAGGGCAATTTTTCAGTTACGACAACGGAAACGGAATCAACTATACCGTAGAATTGCAAAATTCGGCGGAAGGCACTTTCATCATCCTTGTTTTCCCGCCCGATCTGACCTATGGATTGAACGTTCACCGCTGCATCGGTTGTCGATAGTTAACCGGATCGGTGGCAACTGTTTTTACTTTTGCCCCCTGTTCCATCATTACAAAAAACAAACCCATGCGGTACAGCAATACTTTTTCAGCGCCGATTGCCCTGACAGCAGCCGTGCTGTTTTTTCTTTGTCCAACACTGCGCGCCCAGGTGCCGGCCGGATACTGGCAGCAAAAAGTGGAATACCAGATCGACGTACGGCTCGACGACCAAACCCATGCCGTACAGGGACGGGTAAAACTCAAGTATTTCAACAACTCACCCGACACCCTCAAGCGGGTATTTTTCCATCTTTTCTGGAATGCCATCCAGCCGGGCAGCGCCTATGCCGGCAGCCTGAAACAAAAGGGAGACCTGGAAACGGCCCAAAAATTCGACGCGCTCACACCGGCTGAAATGGGCAAACAGGACATTTTTTCCGTCCAGCAGAACGGCGGCGCCGCCACTTTCAAAGTCAACGGGACCATTCTGGAGGTGGAAATGAACCGGCCGCTTTTCGCGAATGACTATGCCACGTTTGACATCGCCTGGCAGGGCCAGGTACCGGTGTTGCTGGACCGTGCAGGTCGCGAGAGTTCTTCCGGTGTGGCTTTTTCGTTTGGCCAGTGGTACCCGAAAATTTGTGTGTACGACCGTTCCGGATGGCATGCCACCCCGTTTGTCGGAAAGGAGTTCTATGGCAATTTTGGCTCCTACAAGGTCAACATCACCCTGCCCAAAAAATACTCGGTGGCAGCCACCGGTACGCTGAAAAATGCCAATACCATCGGCTTCGGATATGAGGATGCCGGTGTGACGCCCCCGCCGAACTATGGCCTGGTGAACGTCTGGAAATTTGAAGCCGACAACGTGCACGATTTTGCCTGGGTCGCCGACCCGGAATTTGTACACGACAAAATCGCGGTGCGCGACGGACTCGCCCTGCATTTTTTCTATCAGCCCTCCCCCGAGACCACCGCTGCCTTCAAAGCCATCGAACAGTTTGCCGCCGACAACTTTGCCTACGCCGAATCACACTTTGGCAAATACCTGTATCCGCAGTTCACTTTTGCACAGGGCGGCAGTCGCGGTATGGAATACCCCATGCTGACCTTGCTTGACATTCAAAAAAATGACAACTGGGTGGTGCCGGTTGCAGCACACGAGTGGCTGCACAACTGGTTCTATGGAATGATCGGCAACAACGAAAACGATGATTACTGGCTCGATGAGGGCTTGACAAGTTATGCGTCATCGGTCGTTCAGGACCACGCCAACCCGCAGCCGGCATCTCCGATCACCCGTACGGCACTGAAAAGGGTGGTTGAAAATGCAGCGCAAGGACTGGAACCGGTCAGCACTCCGGCCAACATGATAGCGACTGACAATGCCTACCGATACAATGCCTATGTAAAAGGCGAATCGTTTTTCTGGCAATTGCGGTACATCGTCGGCGACGCAGCCTTTCAAAAAGGGATGCTGCGGTATTACACTGACTGGCATTTCAAACACCCTGTTGGTGACGATTTCATCCGCGCCATCGAACGGGCATCGGGCATGGAACTCGACTGGTTTTACAGCGGCTGGATTAAAACCCTGAAAACCATCGATTATGCCGTGGAAAATGTTCAGTTCGACGGGGCCTCCGCCTCCAAAATTGTCCTGAAAAACGCCGGCAGCCTGCCCATGCCCGTCGAATTTCTGATCGAGTACAACGACGGCACCTCGGAAAGGCATTACATCCCGCTGGATTTGCAATACGGCTCCAAACCCTTTCCTGCTGGCGAAGTGGTCGCGCACGAGCCCTGGGGTTTTTCGATGGACACCTATGAAATCCGGCTGGAAAAACCGGTAACCGGCATCAAGGCTGTGACCATTGATCCGGATGGCCGGACGGCGGACATGAAGCCGGAAAACAACAGGAAGGCATTGTAAAGAATTTCCGTTTTCAAAAAACAGGGAGGGTGTATCAGCGTCCTGTCGGACATGCCGTACACCCTTTCCCTTTTGTTTTCATCGCTTACCTTAAACGTCAAATTTTCACCAACTGACGGATACCGGTTCGCCCGTCGGCCAATTGAATCCGGATAAAATAAACACCGGAGGGGGCATTGGCATCCAGGCGGACCTGTATTCCTTTTTCAACCATATCCTGTTGTACTGTCAGAATTTTTCCTGAGGAATCGAACACTTGCAAGGCTGCTACACTTTCGTTTGTAATTACTTCAAATACACTGTTCACTGGATTTGGCCGGATTCCCCATTTGATATCGGAGGGTGGTTCTTCTGTGCCGACTATCAGGCTTATGCCCTCATTTTCAACAATTTTGTAAAAACTGTTAAAAGTCAGGTTTGTAAAAACCTCTTGTACGCCTGATGGCCATCTCACGACCAGCGAGTCAATGGACGCAGCGTTGCCCAATCCAAAATGTTGTCGCAAATCGTTTTGCCCCTGGAACGAATTGTGTGCGGAAACTTCCCTGATTTGCCAGACCGGCTGCCCGTTGATCTCCGCCTTCAGTCGCACCAATGCGCCGATGGCTGAACGGTTGCTTTGTACTCCTTCCAGCGTAAAAAATGCCCAATGCCGGTTGGCAGCCAAAGTATCATTGCGAAAAAGGGTTCGGGCCGTTGTCGCTCCATTGGTGTAAAAGTCAAGATCGCCGTCGTTGTCATAGTCGGCCATGGCGATTCCACAGGCATTTCCGTTGGCCGTACCCGCGATTGCGACAGGTGCGAAGGTGGCATCTCCCTTGTTGCGGTAGAATTTAACCGATGTCGTCCCGTCTTCAGTGATCATCACATCCTGGTCGCCGTCATTGTCAAAGTCGCCCCAGCAATTGGCCAAATGGCCGACTGTAACCGTAAAGGGTGTGGCAACGCTCAGGTAATTCCCCTGATTGTTCTTGTAAAAACGGGTCGGCGCCTGCGAGTAGTTGGTCAGGCAAATATCCAGGTCGCCGTCATTGTCATAATCGACAAAATTGTAGGTTTGGCCATCCTGTGATTGCATAAAAGGGAACTGTGTCAGTCTTTCAAGCGAAAAAGTACCCGTTTCCTTGAGTTGATTGCGATAATTAAAGTCGGGCTTGGCAGCCACCTGAGCAGGCCCCGATCCAATGAACAGATCCATATCGCCATCGAGATCGAAATCCGACCAGGTAGGAATGGTATATGCCTGGGAAGAATCGTCGGTGAATTCGTAGCCACTGGTTTTTATAAAAGTGCCGTCATTATTTTGGAGATAAAAGCGGCAGGGGAAAGGCCCGTTGGGATGAAAAGAGCAACAGGCATGCACATAGACAAGGTCAAGCCGGCCATTATTGTCTGCATCGGCCAGCGCAGCATCCCAACCGGAATATCCGGAAAAGTCAGTCAGCAAAGCAGGCATCGGGGTAAACGTGTTGTCGCCGTTGTTGAAATGCAGGCTGGATGCAGCACTGGTGGTAATGCAATCCAGGTCGCCGTCGTTGTCGAGGTCGCCCCAACTGGATCCGGCAGCATCCTGACCACCGGCTGCTCCGTTCAGATCATCCAGCCTGGTAAAATTTCCGTTGTGGTCGTTCCGAAAAAGAAAACGCTGGCTGGCGAACAAATCAGGCCAGTTGTCGTGATCAAAATCAATCCAGACAACCCCCTTGTATTTTGCAGCGGTATTGGCAAACGTGACGGCCGGGTTGTTGGCGTCGCTCACTTTGGTAAAAAGGCTTTGCCCTTGAAGACACCACGGAAAAAGCAGGAGGAGATAAAAGATGTGTTTCATGTGTTGGTGTGTTTAATTGAATCCTGGTCAAAACTGGCGCTTTCAAATACCCGAAACGTCCATTCCGATAAAGTTTTACCTTTCCCGGAGCAGTCAGACGAGTTCGGGTTACAAAGCCGGAATACATTTGAGCAGCCACTCCGCCGAGCAGCCATGTAAAACACAAAACACCATCCGCCTATGCCTGTCTGTCCTGATTTTGACGCCTGGAGTATGCTTTTCCTGGTCGCTGCCATGCAAGGGCTTTTTATTGCGCTCGTGCTTTACCGCTGGAGTCGCGGCGACCGGCAAGCCAACCGCCTGCTGGCAGTAGTCATGCTGCTTTTTGCCGTGACCATGATCGAATACGTGTTGTACTGGACGCATTGCCTGGAGCGGTTTCCCCACATGGCAGAACTGAGTTCACAGTTTCCGTTTTTACTGGGGCCATTGATGTGGCTCTACTTGCGCACCATCTACACCGGCAACAAGATCAAGTACCCGGACTGGCTCCATTTTGTACCTTTCTTCGTGGCAATGCTCCTGTTGATGCCCTGGTACATGCTCGATGCTGCCGGCAAACAAGCAGTTTTCAACGGAGAAGCACGGTTTCCTTTGGAGGCATCGACTGTTAACCTGCTCATTTACAGTCGCATCCTGCATATGCTGTGCTATGCAGCCTGGAATGCCGTATTTATTGCCCGGCAACCGCGCGTTGGCATTACGACGGCCTGGGCCTGGACGCTCAATGGCTTTTATACCGGATACCTGGTAGCATATACCTCCTATTTTGTCCTATACTGGACCCGGTTGCTTAATCCGCAATGGGATTATCAGGTCTCCGCGGCCATGACGGCTTTTATTTACCTGATCGCCTATTCCGGTTATGTGCAACCGGCTGTTTTTGAAGGTTATCGCTGGACCGAGCCGGGTGCGCCGGTCAAATACCGCAATTCCGGTCTGACTCCCGAAGCAAGCCGTTCATTGCTCCAAAACCTGAATTTGCTGATGGAGCAGGAAAAAATTTACCACGATCCGGACATCAGCCTGGAAAAACTCGCCCTTGCCCTGAAGGCCAGCAAACACCACGTTTCGCAGGTCATCAACGAGCACAAGGGCACCTCCTTTTTTGAATATGTGAATCAACTCCGGGTTGAAGAAGCCCGGCAATTGCTCGCCGAAACGAGCCGGAGCGATATGCACGTCATTGAAGTTGCCTACGCGGTAGGTTTCAACAACAAAGCATCCTTTAATGCCGCATTCAAAAGAGCCACCGGCATGACTCCGACGGAATACCGGCGCAGTCACGGCCTGAGTGATCTGCCGGGAAGTCAACCGGGTAGCGGACAGTAGGCAGAGTCAAGGCAATGTCAGGATTTCGGGCGTTTATCATTCTTTGGGCGTATTTTTGGGCGACGTAAGCACCGGGGCAACCACTCGGGCAAAGTTTTGAAAAACGAATTAGTTTGAGGGTTAAATGACATTGAATCATGGAAAATAAAGCCATCAGGGAAGTGGGTATACGCAAATTCAAAGGCGGCTTGTCGGGTGATGAGCCTGATTTTCTGGCGGTGGAAGAGCCGCTGGAAATTCGCCTGGAATATGGCCCTGTCGGGCACCGTGTAGTCAAAAATCTCTCCGTCACCATGCGAACACCCGGCGCTGACGAGGACCTGGCTTCCGGTTTTTTGCTTACGGAAGGGATGGTGCAAAAGGCTTCGGACATCGCCGGCATCCGAGGGTTTTCCAATACGGTGACGGTGACTTTGTCGCCCGATCTGGAGGTCGATTTACAAAAACTGGAACGGCATTTTTACACCACTTCCAGTTGTGGCGTTTGCGGCAAAACCTCCATCGACGCAGTCAGGGCCGCTTCGGATGGTTTACATCCGGCAGCAGGCGATGTATGGACCGTTGATCCGGATGTTATTTATACACTTCCCGATGCGTTGCGCCGGGTGCAGGATACATTTGACGCCACCGGCGGTTTGCATGCCTCGGCTTTGTTCGACCGCAGCGGCCAATTGCTGGGCTTACGCGAGGACGTGGGCCGTCACAATGCGCTTGACAAACTCATCGGACACTACCTGCGGCAGGGCGCACTGCCACTCGACCATCATATTTTGCTGCTCAGTGGACGGGCCAGTTTTGAATTGTTGCAAAAGGCAGCCATGGCTGGTATCCGGGTGGTGTGTGCCGTCGGGGCGCCGTCCAGCCTGGCCGTGGAGACCGCCGAATCATTCGGCATCACGCTGATCGGTTTTCTTCGGGACAACAGGTTCAACGTGTACAGCGGTTTGCAGGCGGTGGCCATTGCCGAGAAGGTTTGATTTCCCGAAAACGGCCGTCCTTTCCAAATTTATCAACACCACACCAAACATTCAGATTGTATGAAAATTCGCATCCAGGGTAACTCCATCCGATACCGACTCACTCAAAATGAAGTAAAAACACTTGCGGATTCAGGTTTCCTTTCCGAATCTACCTGTTTCGGGCCGGGCGAAAACCAAATGTTTGTTTACGCACTCCAGGCAAAGGAGGGCATAAGCGGATTGGAAGCGCGTTTTGAAGATGGCAAAATCACCCTGTACATCCCGGCGAACGACGCCCGCAACTGGTATCAGACAGTACAGGTAGGATTTGAAAACAAAGTGGAGGTTACCCCGGGTGTTTCGCTCGGCCTGTTGCTGGAAAAAGACTTCGCCTGCCTCGATGCCACGCACGAAGATCAGTCGGACAAATTCCCGAATCCCAAAGCGGCTTGTTAACGCGCCACCACAAATTTTCCGCTGGCCGGCAATGCTCCCGCGCTGCGCACCGAATAAATATAAACTCCTTCGGCAAGCGTGGAAATCCCCGGACTGAACCGGCTTGTATGGGCACTCAAGTGGTGTTGCATCACCGGGCGGCCGAACCGGTCCCAAATTTCAAGCAATGCCTCTGACGGTAAAACCTGGTCAAATTCCAGGTGCAAAACATCGGAGGCGGGGTTGGGCGAAACCCTCAGATTTGGAACATTCGTTTGGATTTCCGATGTACCGCTGGTACCGGATTCACCGGCAATAGCCTCGATGGTACAGGTAACCGCACCTGCAATCGAGCCTACATTTTTTACTTTGATCCAGCCATAGACGGTATCTGTTGAAGTAAAGTATCGCACTCCAATGTAGTTGGTCGAAGAATCTGCGAAACTTTGATCGTCGCAATATAAGCAACCGGTAAAAAACCTGTCATAAGACAAGTAAACCAGTGAATCAGCCCAATTCACATTATTATCGATGATTTGACCATAGTCAAAGGCGCGCACCATAGTGAATTCCCAGACCAAGCCTTCATAGTCGCAAGCTGTGGAAAAACATGAATCGGTATAAGCAATTGCCACTTCATTGTCATTCAATGGCAATATATAACAATGCCGTACTTTAATCCCCAGGCCATTATTATTAAACACATGCAACTCAAAATCAACGATACCATCGCCATTCATGTCAAGCGGGAATTGCGCTTGTTTAGACATAGCCACTGCATACGGCGCCTTGATGGTCGTATCGGGCTGAATATCAACTGAATATTGCCCGGGCTGAACCACGCCGGCTACGATGTATTGGGCAGATACGGAAAGGGAAGTCAACAGGAATATCAATGACAAGAGGTTAGTAAGGCGCATGGTTGGTTCGTTTTAGTGCATAAGAATAAAAGCAAATGTGAATTGGGAACGTTTGGGCAAGTGCATTTGTGCCAAACGTTGCGCAGGAAAGTTGGATTTGCCAAAATTGGCCATTCAAATGCCAGGTCAGTCATATTTTCAATCAAAACCCACCGAAGATATTTAGCCGCACCCGAATATATAACCATGCAAGTTGCAGGGCATAACCCTGTTTTCGAAAATTGAGGATACGCTCTATTTTTGCCCAATCCTATATCAAATCCCCAACCTGCCATCCAATTTCTAATTTCCAGTTTCCAACCTCCGCCATGCCCATTCTCCCAGCCAACACTTCCGACATTCCCGAATTATTGTCACTTGTCAACAGCGCCTTTCGCGGCGAAACCGCCCGTAAGGGCTGGTCGCACGAGGCCGATCTGTTGGACGGCGCACAACGCACCGATGCAGCCACCCTGACTGCATTGCTGAATACTACCGATGCTGTATTGTTGAAATATTGTAACGAAGCAGGCGCCATCGAAGGCTGCGTGTTCCTGCAAAATAAGGAGCGGGGCGTTTATCTGGGCATGCTCACCGTGAATCCCGAATTGCAGGGGGGCGGGATCGGAAAAAAACTGCTCGCTGCAGCCGACGCGTTTGCGCGACAGCAGGCAGCGCCGGTCATTTTTATGACTGTGTTTTCAGTTCGACAGGAATTGATCGCCTGGTATGAGCGCCACGGCTATTACCGCACCGGCGAGACCAAGCCATACGAAGTCAATCCGGATTTCGGCCTGCCTACCCGGACACTGGAGTTTGTGATTCTGGAAAAGGAAATTGACAGGTGATTAAAAAAAGAGTGGCTGTCTCAAGAGCTTGATGAGGGTTTATAAAAGTTTATCAGGTTGATATTTTTGACCCGAAAAGACCTCAAATTCGGCCGATTTCCAGTCAAAATATCAACTTTAATAACCCTTAATAACGCTTTCAACTTTTTGAGACAGCCACCGTTCAAATCATCCGGTTCAAAACATCATTTCCATTTGCCGCCGAGTGTTTCGAACGTCGGCAAGTGCCGGTGATGGTACATGTCGAGCACCACGCCGTCTTTCCAGACCACCACTCCGGGATTGGCGCGGATGATGGTCTTCAGCAACTTGTCGTCGCCTTTGTAGAACGGATATTTTGCCTTAACCCGACGCGCGAAATCGGAAGCCGATTCGGCATCGCCATAGGTCGTGATGGCATATACTTTCCATCCCGCTTTGGCGGCGGCTTCGGCCAGCGGATTCACCTCGTTCTGAAAACGTTCCGCATAGTCGGCAGCCGGGATAAACACCTCTTTTTCATAGGTTTTTTGCCCCACTGTCACAATGCGCTGTTGCAGGTAGAAAGAATCCTTGCTGACACGGACCGTATCGGAAGCCCAGGTGGTGTCGGGTACCGCCACCGTTTCGATCTGCTTTTGACCCTTGAGTTTGTAGGCGATGATCATCAGGCTGTAGCCGGGTTCGTTCAGGATGTCTTCCGTGACCTCGCCGTCGCTGCTTTCGATGGCAAAATCGCTCACCTTGGTTTTGGTGATTGGTATTTTCTGACCGTCCTGTTCCACATACATGTCGGTTTGTATCTGGTCCTTTACTTTCCAGCCCAGGTTTTTGGGATATTGCTTCACATAGGTGTATTTGTTGGGTTCCGGCTCCATGTAAGTCACTGTTTGGTCGAGGCTGTCGTTGCGCAGCACCCAGCCCAGGATATCCACCTTGGCATTCGATTCCAGTTCTTTGCGTTCGCGCACGTTGGAGCCGATTTTGAAGGGCCGGAAGTCCACCATCGGGAGGTCCCAGTAGGTATTCTGGAAGCAAAAAAGCAGCGAAGCAACCGTCGTTGCGCCCACCGTAATGTTGCGCACTTTGGCCGTCCAGAGTTGGTGCATGTTTCGCGAACGCAGCAAAAACATAAATGCCGGGATCATCAGGCCCAGATCCTTGAAGAAAGAAATTTTTGGATCCAGTTTGATAAAGTCGCCAAAACAGCCGCAATCGGTCACACGCATCTGGGTTTTGACGTAAGGCCCCCATTGGGCAAAATCAAAGAAGTTGGCCTCGGTGGGTACAAAACCGGTGAGGAAGGTAAAACCGGTCAACGCCGTGAAAAAGACAACGATCAGGAAAAACAACCAGGCCGTCCACTTGCGGCTGTAACCCAGCATGAGCATGGCGCCGAGCACAATCTCCAGCACAATCATAAAGATGGAAAAACCTTCGGCATAACCGGCCAGCCAGGGGAACAGCGGAGCAATACCCGCAAAAACATTGTTCAGTCCGGCAAATGTCGGCTCGAAAGCGGCGAAATAGTCCTCCATCTTGTAGGCCGTCCCGATCGGATCGTCGGCCTTCACCAGACCGGAAAAAATAAACCAAACCCCGCAAAAGTGTTGCATAAAGGTCCATAAAACGGACTTGGTTTGTTTCACCCGTACCGTCCAGACGGTCAGCAGCGCGCCTATAACGGCAAAAGAAATGAGAAGTGTAGGAAGAGATGTCATGCTGTATTGGTTGAATCGTTATTGTAAGGGTTGCTTTTGTCCTTCTGGCGGAAGCCGTCCACTCTACGGGCGAATAAGGGTACAAGTTTACGGCCTTAATTTTCCTTTTCGCCCAGCCGGATGAGGGCAAAAACCGCATAATTGATGATGTCGCGGTAATTGGCTTCCAGCCCTTCGGATACCAGCGTTTGGCCGGCATTGTCTTCTATTTGTTTGATTCTTAGCAATTTTTGGAGGATCAGATCGGTCATGCTGCTCACGCGCATGAGGCGCCAGGCTTCGCCGTAGTCGTGGTTTTTGTCCTGCAACAGGCGGATGTTCTCATTGATGTGATGATCGTAGTGTTTGGCTACCTGTTGGGGCGCCAGTTCGAGCGGCGCATCCTGGGGCAGTTCCAGTTGGATCAGCGCCAGCACACAGTAATTGACCAGGCCGACAAATTCGGATTCCACGCTGTCAGCCACCTTTTGTTCGCCCTTTTCCTCGATGCTGCGGATGCGCAGGGCTTTGATGTAGAGTTGATCGGTGATGCTGGCCGGTCGCAGGATACGCCAGGCAGTGCCGTAGTCGGCAGTCTTTTTCAAAAACAGGTCGCGGCAACGGCGCACGACCTCCCGGAACTGTTCAAGTGTCTTGTTCATAACGAGGCCGGGCAAAGATAGATTGCCGTTTGATGTTGGAACAAAGGAATGGGTAATTTTGAATATCGTTAATGCGCTCGCCGCCGGTGCAACTGCGGCACCAGCCATCCGGTAGCGGAGCCTACGACAAACCCTGTCAGTACATCAGACAAAAAGTGTTTGCCACCTTTCATGCGCAGGAATCCCACCGCAAGCGGAATGGCCGATGCCGTGATCCAGACCACTGGTTTCCATTCAGAGTCCGGGTGGTAGTCTGTCCAGATTTTTGCGGTGGCAAAAAACATGGCAGCGGTGGTGGAGGTATGTCCGGAGAAAAAAGAAAGACGGCCGTCGCGGTGCAGTTTGTCTGCCATCGGAACCTCCGGATTATAGTTGAACGGCCGGGGCCGGCGCACGAGTTCTTTGGTCAGGGTGGTCAGGGCAGTATTGAGCATAAAAACCTCTCCCGCAAGGGCTGCAGTCCCGGATGCATGTCGCCGGATGGCCGGGTCAAACATCAATACCGCCGGAATGGCCATGGAAGAAAAGAGGATAAGATCACTGGCCTTGCGCGCTGAGGCTGAATATTGTCCGGTTGCGTAACGGTCGAATCGGGGAATACTGCGAATGTCCAGCGCTGCCACCTGATCCGGGGTAAAAGCCGGGGTACGGGACCGAAGCATCAGCGAAACACCCAGCCCGGCGCCACTGCCACCAACAAAAGCAAGTTCGCGCGACCAGGTAAACCGGTAGGGGTTTTGAGCCGAAACCGTTATCAGGGGCAAACAAAGCAATAAGGCAAGCAGCCTGAATTTCATGTTATTTAAAAACAAAAAGTTTTTTAATTTGGAAAAACCCTTACATTTGACCGAACTAAAATTAGCAACGAAAGCAAATCTTATGAAACGAGTTATCGGCATCGGTGGTATCTTTTTAAAATGCCGCGACCACGAAAACACCCGTTCCTGGTACGCCAAACACCTTGGAGTGGACCTCGAAAACTGGGGCGCCCAATTCAACTTCAAAGACGACCCGCATCCGGAAGCCTACGCTGTGCTGAATTTTTTCAAACGCAGCACCGACTACTTCGACCCTTCCGATTCTCCTTTTATGATCAACCTCAGGGTCCACGACCTGAATGCGCTGGTGGACGAGTTGCGCAAGGAAGGCGTTGAACTCATCGGCGAACCGCTCATAGAAGAATATGGCAAATTTGCCTGGCTGCTCGATCCGGAAGGCAACAAAATCGAACTTTGGGAGCAGGCCAAATAAGTTGTCAGGCCAGTTCCACAATCGTCACGCCATCGCCGCCGCCGTCCTGTTCAGGGTGGTAAATATTGGAAATATTGCCGCCGTATTCCCGCAATTTCTGCCGGACTACCTTACGCAATATCCCGTCGCCTTTGCCGTGCAGAATGCGCAGGCTGCTGGCACTCGAAAGCAAGGCATTGTCCACAAAACGTTCGAGTACCTGCATGGCCTCCTCCTTGCTCATGCCCCGCAGGTCAATTTTGGCATCAAACGCCGCTGCCTGCTGCAAGTCGGTGGCCGTAACGTGGGCAACCTGCTGCATCGGCTCTGCCGCCGGCAACAAATCACGCAGGTGCGCGGTGACGCGGATACCGCCCATCGCAATGCTGACTTTTTGCCCCTTGATTTCATCGATGCGCCCCGTTGCGCCACCGGCCCGGAGCCGCACATAATCACCCACCGCCAGCGGCCGGCTCGAAGCGGAAGGCACGATTTTGTCTTCCAGACTGAGTACTTCAGCATTCACTTCGTCTACCTGGCGGGCTTTGTCGCTGCGCTCCAGACGCAGTTTGGCTGAAATCTCCTGCGCGCGCTCGAGGTTCTTTTCTTCTTTCAGTTGGCGAATCAGTTTGTCCACTTCGCGGCTGGTATTGGCGCTGATGCGGAGTTCGTGTTCCTTCTGATTGAGTTTCAGTTGCCTGCGCTTCACCTCCAGGTCGTGGTGCATAGAGTCGTAGGTCTTGATGAGGCGTTCGAGCGACTGTTCTTTTTCGCCTATGGATTGGAGTTTTTCTTCCAGTTCCTGTTTCTCACGCTGGAGTTCGATCAGGATATCATCCACGGCCGTTTCGGAACCGGTGCGGTTGCGCGCATAACCGATAATATCCTTGCTCAGACCGCTTTTTTCGGCGATTTCGAAAGCATAACTGCTGCCTGGCCGGCCCACCCTCAGTTCGTAGGTCGGCGACAGGGTATCCTTGTCGAAGTGCATGTTGCCGTTGAGGATTCCCGGGTTGCGGAAGGCAAAAACCTTGAGGTTGGAATAGTGCGTGGTGATGACTGCATACACCCCTTTGCGGTGGAGTTGGCGGAGGATGGCTTCGGCGATGGAACCGCCGGGTTTGGGGTCGGTGCCGCTGCCCATTTCGTCGATGAGAACGAGCGTGTTGGGGTTGGCTTTTTCCAGAAAAACGCGGGCGTTCTGAAGCCTGGAAGAGTAGGTGGAAAGATCGTCGTCGAGGCTCTGCTGGTCGCCGATATCGGCAAAAATCTGCTTGAACAGGCCAAATTCACTCAATTCATGCACCGGCACCAAAAGGCCGCTTTGCACCATGAGTTGCAAAAGACCGACCGATTTCATGGCCACGGATTTGCCGCCTGCGTTGGGGCCGGACAGGATGAGGATGTGATTTTCGGGGTGGAGTCGGAGGTCGAAAGGAATGGTTTTGCGACCCAAGGGTTTGTTTTTCAGAAACAGCAGCGGGTGATAACCCTTCCGGATGGATATGACGGGTTTTTCCTTCAGGATGGGCATACCTGCACGCATGGCGAGTGCCAGCCTCGATTTGGCCTGAATGACGTCGAAACGCACCAGCACTTCGAGGTAACTCCGGATCATGTGGCTGTAAGGGCGGAT
>Ga0075163_10007850_pt1 | contig 14089 bp, 22 predicted proteins | sample JI1023141ADNA_FD_71478 | JGI IMG/M metagenome (GOLD analysis project Ga0075163, IMG submission 71478) | Wastewater effluent complex algal communities from Wisconsin, to seasonally profile nutrient transformation and Carbon sequestration -... | ecosystem: Engineered > WWTP > Effluent > Algae...
ATATCCTTGTATTCTTCCGGGTCTGCCGCTTCTTCCTTGCATCCCTCCATATAGTCTGTGTCGTTAATCTCCTCCGAGAATCCAGCTCTTATTGCACCGTTTATGAATAGATCTTCATTTTTCTTTCGTTGTGCTTCCCTTTTGATTTTAGCATCATCTCTTAGCACTGCTTTTTTCTTTAATGATACCTGAAATGATGATAATTTTGTTCCCGATGTGGATATTTTGAGTATGGTTGTAGTTTTATATTTTCCACCCTCCATTACAGTTTTTTGATCAATTATCTCATATGCTAATTCTCCACCTTCCTTTATATCCCTTGCAAGGTCAGCAATTGCTCTAGATAGAGATATATCTTTTGATAAGGACATATCTGGTGATATACCAACACCAACACCATTTATTTCTTGAGTCTCTACCTTTCCTGTATTTGCTTTCTGTATATCGGTTTTGTCCTGTGCTGTGATATCAGGTGATGCTAGAAGTGCAGCTACAAGGGCACCAGTTGCTGCTCCTTTTTTTGCTTTAATTAGGATATCCGCTAGAAGATCTTCATTGAGAGGATCATTTGTATATTCAAATTCTTCGAATAATTGTAGATGTTTCATACTATTGTTTTTTTACGTAAACTAAATATGCTACAATGAAGTAAATTAATGCGGACATTAATATGTAGTGTATATCCTTTAGCTCGATAAGATATGATGCACCTTTTATGGCTATCATTCCTATCATGGTTGCATATGCTCCGAATCTTGCATCTGAAAAATCTGCCTTAGATCCCTTAAATAGACCAAGAACGAATTCTCTTCCCGCTTGTATCATGAATGATCCAAGTGTTATTAGAACAAATTGTTGCCAGAAGCTATCGAAGCTCTGTATATCAAATACACTTATAAGAGCAGTAAATGCTGTACCTAATCCAACCAATCCGTGGAGATGCCATCTGTTTTTCTTTATTCCTGCGAATCCTTTTTCTTTTACTGTTTGGTAGTCGCTCTTAAATCCGTTTTTGATATTTTCCACTAATTCATCTAGTGCTGATATATCAATCACTTTAAATTTTCCTAGAAGGTAGAAGAATAGGAAAAATCCGACGATAAATAATAATTCTTGCATGATAGTATTTTTTATACTATATATCAAGAATGTGTGATCTTATTTTTTGTGGATATGTTTCCACTTAGCTCTTATGCAATTCTGAGCCTTTCTTCTCTCCTTAAGGTACATGTTGATGTAGCCCATCATGTTACCTGCTCCTATTGGATTGGCACTATGGACATAACATAGAGGAAGATCTAGGTTGTTTTCTCTTGCGTGGCTAACCAACCACCAAACCACACACATACCCGTTCTTTCTGAGATTGAATCGTAGTTAATATCGTAATTGAATTTCGTGTGAGTAAAAAAGTGATTTATAGCAGATGGTCCAAGATCATGATCTAGAGATATTAATTCCACGTTGTTTAAGCCAGTTTTTGTTACAGTAGCTATAAACTCTTCGTAGTTCCTTACTACAGTCCATTCTCCACCGTTTGGATGCTCTAATGGCGTTCTAGTGTCGTCTAGATAGATTGATATCATAATGTTTTAATTTGTACATATGTGATTGAGATATGAAATAGTGATCTGGGAGGGACTCGAACCCTCATGCTAATTGGCACCATCCCCTCAAGATGGCGTGTCTACCTATTCCACCACAAGATCTTATTTTCTATTTGTATTAATAAATTTAATTTTTCTACCCAATTCCCAACCTTCATGAATCGTATCACCTTTGCGTATCTTTTTGTTTTCCGAGCCATTTGTTATCCAGCATGTACCAAATTGTGAATTTTTATCGCCAATTTTCTCCTTAGCTTTAATACTCATCAATTCTTTGGTTTCTTCTGTGTGCAATTTATCGGAGAATGATTTATTACCAATACCATATTGATTCCCTATGTTCCGTATAGATATAAAATCAGATATCTTTTTAAAAAAATCTTTATCGTTTTTTAATCTACTGATATATGATTTTCTACCTGATTCCTGAGCTTTTTTTTTATGCTCTTCGTTCGAAAAACCTCCTCCCCCACCTATTTGGAGATTCATACAAAGCTCGTTTTCAAGAAGTTCTATATCAACAATTTCTCTTTCCCTCTTCTTTAAAGAATCTCTGGATTCCAGTAATTCTAGTATTTCATAAACGTGGTTTTCTATCCCGTGTTTATTTATTGAATACCATAATCTTTTACCTGAACCGATATAGCCATCACTTAGATTATCTGTTGAATGCATCCCGATATAAAATCTATTTGTGACTACACATGTTGTTTTATAAATGCAATGATATTTTCGTCTTTGTGCTTTTTTCATGATATCTGAATGTTTTATTATCTATATATCAATCTAAATGGCAAAAAGATTTGCAGTACCCGAGGAGGGACTCGAACCCTCAAAATCTAGTGCCTAAAACTAGCGTGTCTTCCATTCCACCACCCGGGCAGGGGTATCATTCTTTATACTGTGCTCTTCTAGTATGTTTCCAGGTTCTGTAAGTTCTAGCATCAAAGGTAGAAATTATTTTACCATTTCCGTGCCTCCCTTTCTTTTTCATTGACATAGGAGAACAATCATAATAGAAGCTTCCAGCTCTTTTGCAACATATAAAGCAGTAATCATATTCATGCTTTAAGTATGTTAATTTATACTCTCTTGGAGTTAAACATTTGTTGAGCTTTGCTCTGTTTTTGTTTCTTGACATTTTGCATTTGGTTATATTAAACCTAATGCATATCGTATTTCTTTTTCATTTTTAATTATTTGTGACCCCGGAAGGATTCGAACCTTCGACCCTCAGATTAGAAATCTGATGCTCTATCCAGCTGAGCTACGGGGCCAGTGTTATTTTTTTTAATTGCATTGCAAATATATGAAATCCTTTAGAGATAAAAAAATCTTTTTGAATCTTTTTTAAATTAAAAAGGGTCTAGTAAAACTAGACCCTTTAGATATAAATCTTATTTTGATTTATGCCTTTGTTGTGTCTACTTTAACTGCTGTTGTGTCTACTGTTGTAGTATCAACTTTAGTTGTATCAACCGCTGTGGTGTCAACCGGTGCATCGGTAGAATCTTTAGCATCTACATGTTTGCATGATGTCAGGCTCAGCGAGAAGAGTACTGCAAGTAAGAATAGTGTCCTTTTCATTTTTGTAATTTTTTTAATGTTTAGAGATTTTATATATCGATAATTATACCAAAAATTTGGATTTTGTTTCAATTTCCAAATTTTTTCTATTTACATATGGAATCCGCAATTGAGATTGACCAGTTAGATGCACTTTTGTACCTAGCCTTTAGACCCATGCCCTCTATTAGACCAACAGCAGATCTTAACAAAGTGTTCGATTGATGTCTTGGGTCTGGATTAAGATCGATGTCAATGAAGTCGGGGGTTTGCCCAGCATTCTCCATTATTTCATGTGCAGTTTCTGCACTCAATTCAATCTCCTTCCACAGCCTTTCATACCTAGCTTGTATTCTAGGTATTGTTATCTTGCTGTAAAGCACGTGTCCTCCCCTGTTCGGTTGATGTAATACAATAACCGTAGCGAATGTCGTAGTGCCATTGTGATTTTGCGAATCACACCCTATGTAGATCTTATCTTCAGGGTTGTTTGCCATCCAATCAGCTAAGTAGCTAGATAGGTCGATGGACTTTTTCGTAGTTAGGCTTTTCCATTCCATGGTTAAAAATATTTATTGATTTATTTAAGCTATATATTGATATTTTGTTTCTGTATACGATAAAGAATTTCAGTATCGTGATATATAATCAAAATAATTTAATTATATGGAACCAAGAGTATTAAATCTTAGTGCATTTGGCGAGGTTATAGATAACCCAAAGGATAAACAAAATAGGGAACTTCCTCAGGAACCACAGAAAGCATTACCTCCCGCTGATGCTGATGATTTTAAATATGTTGATTCGCCAGAAAAGGATTTTGATTTTAAATCTGTTGTTAGATCTAAAAAACCGTCTGATGATAACGAATCTAAATATAGTAAAATTGTTAGTAAGCTTCTTCAGAATACGGTGCAAACAAAATTACTTCATTGGCAATGTCTGCTGTACGGTCAGCACAAAGCTCTTGATAAACTTTTTAATTCTCTTGTTGATAAAGGCGACACCCTGGTTGAGTCAATAATGGGTAAATATGGTAGACCAACATTGACTGATGATGAACTAAATATGAAGCTATACAATTTTGCAAATCCAAAAGAAGGAGATCTTACTGAATTTATGGATCATCTTTACCAGTGCTATAGAGTCGATTGCAGATCGTGCTTCGATGACGAAAAAGATAGCGAGATAGTTAATATTATCGATGAGATCATTGCATCGATAGATCAAACTAAGTATCTTATTTCACTTAGATAATACTAGTAAACGTTAGAATCTGTAGGGTTCTTTATCATTATTATGGTGTGGCAGCAGAGAACTTCATATTTCCACATACCTGACAATGTTTCATACTTTTTAGATATTATAAACATAGTACTAGATCCAAATTTCCAATTGCCATACTCATGTATGGCATTTTTGTGATCTGGTGAATTGAGGTAACCATTTAAAAATTTGTCGCAATTAGAGAAATCACCCTTCTTCTCCGAATAGTTTAAATATTTTTTTAGCACCTCCTTGTTCCCCATGCTGCCATTTTCACTTTTGAATGAGTATGAACATTGAATAAAAAGCTCAGAACTCCAAACTAAATTATTCTTCTTCAATATTGGAAGATTATTTTTATCTGGAAATATGCACCCCTTTGGTTCACTGAATACCTTAGGATTATCATATAATCTTTTATGTGCTCTTGCACCATATGGAATATGATCAAGAAGTTCGCTAAATGATGTATTCTTAGATGACTCCTTAAATACCAACATTGAATATTCGCTCCTGCCCGCTGCAACAGTATCCAAAACCTGGTCTCTCTCTATTATCCTTCTTTTTCCTGTTTTCCCGTAAAAGTATTTAGCTGTATACTTTTTAAAATAATTGCTAAAGTGCTCATCCATGGATTCATTTAGATATATCTTGGAGTAAGTTTTCGTTGTGCTTTGGGATACCACGGACAGTGATAATAATAAAGCACATATTAATAATATTTTTCTCATGTCTTTTGTTTTACAATGCAAGATTAATAAATTATCTCGGAATAAAAAAAATTCTAGCCTATTATTTCATATATTTTTTCATGAATAAAATTCAATCTGAATTTAGGAAGTGATAGAATTCCAAGAATTGCTCCTATTATATGAACTGTGTGTGCTATTTCGTCATTTCCACCAAGTCCTGCAAATTCAGCTATGATTATCGATGAAATTATGAAATATCCAACAAGTTTTAATCTTTTTAGTGATAGTAGTCCTCTAGCTAACAGAAAGTAGCATGTTCCTGATATTCCTATTGAAGCGAATCTTGAATCTATTAATATGATTGGTAGATACAAAAGTGCTATCAGAGATGTAATCCAGAATATTCTTTCATATGTGTAGAATCTGTTGCATCGCATGTTTAGAGATACGAATATACCGAAAATATTCCAGAATAGATGATTGAAGTTGGAATGTAACAATCCACTAGTAAATGGATTTATTGCAAAATAGTATGCACACTTGTCACCAAATATAATCTCTATTACAATATAAAATAGAGTGGACAATAAACAAATCGATGCGATCTGTACAGTGGTGACAATTGAGAATTTTATTTGATCTTCCATATTTTTATTTTTTGCAAGAATAAATAAAAATCACGGAATAAAAAAATAGGGAGGAATCTTTTTGATCCTCCCTATTTTTAACAAATTTTGCTATCTAGTTTTTTTATAAATAGATCCGGGTCAATTTCGGAATGCTCGGAAATACTTATTCTTATCGTGGCAACGTCCCTTTCATATTCAACATCACATTCACATTTATTTTTATATTCCTCATGGATTTCATCAAATAGTTCTATGACTTCCTGATTATAACCCTTAACACTAAACTCCCTTACGTGTCTGGATTCCTTATTGTATCTTGCAGTTAATACTATGGACATGGATCTATTATTTTTTATTTTTGAATTCTATAGCTGCCTCAACGAAATCTTCCTCAGTTAGATTCCATTTCTTTTTAGATTTGCTAAGAAATTGTTTTGCCCCCCTCGTAGGTGTGTTTACCCTTGGTTTCGAAATATTTTTGTAGATCCGCATATATTGCTGGACTTATTCCCTTTGCTTCAAATAGGAAATCTGGGTAGTTTTTTATGTTTTCCATTATTGATGATTAATTTTTAGATATATATATATATCAAAAATTAATCTATATTGAATAACTTATGGAAAATATAATACCATTTTCAAATTTCTATTCCGATGATCTAAATGAATCTTTGGGCGGTGGGAGAGATAATACAAAAGAGGGAGGAGTAAAAAACTTCAACTACTCAAAAATAGTGGTACTTGACGGTTCATTATTCAAACTTGGTAAGGATGAAATAGATACCGATGATGATCAATTTAAAAGAGCGGTTGAGATACTTAAACCTATGAAGGATTCAAGCATCGTTATTACAGGATCAGCATCAGCGGTAGGTAACGATAAAGGATATGACAATAAAAAATTGGCAGCTGACAGAGCTAAAAATTTTGTGGCTGCTCTTAAATCTGCTGGTGTCAATACTTCTAGATACATTACAAATTCTGTTGTAGGTAAAGCTACAGTACCAAATAGTCCAGCTGCAAACGCAGAACAAAACGTTACCTTTAAAATTAAAAGGAATGGAAGTACTGTTAGATTTGAACTTGAAAGAGATAATACCGCTGTTGTTGTACCTAAAATAGACAAGATTAAAAATATTGCTCCTCCCATCATAAAGGGTGGAGATTATGAGTACATGGTTTATAAAGTAACTTACAAAAAAGGGGATGCACCGAAGGTTGCTGCTAAAATAACTCAGGCTGCTAAAGATAGTGGATCTGATCTAAGAAATGTAACAAAAGAATATACAAACTGTATAAACAAAAAATAAGCTAATTTACATTAGCTTATTTTTTTATTTTAATCCTGACGTCGGAATTACCCTTTATGAGTCTATGCCAGACACCCTTCTTTATTTCTATCTTTCCTTCTAGTTTAATTGGTAATTGATTATCAAATTGAAACATCCAATCGGTTTTGTGTATTGGTTCTATCATTCTATCCTCCTCGTCCCAGTGCCATTTAAGATCATCTTCATCTATGCATTCACTAAATGTCCTAATTTTCTCTATGCCGGATAATATAATCTCTTCGTATGGACTTACCATTTTTTTGGACCCCTTCCTTTCTTATAATTATTAGGTATTTCGTCTACATTCTCTATTAATCTTAAAGTTTTTCCGTTTGTTGAATTATGATACCAAGAATATTTATTTTTTGCCATTGGGTTATTAATACCAGTAAAGTTTAATTTTCTTCTTTCAATCTCAGAATCATATTTTTCTCCTAATCTTTCCCTTTCTGAGGTATATTTTTTTCTAGAGTTCTTTAATTTTTCCCTGAGTTCCACCGCTTTATTTTCTCCGTATATTTCTTCATAAGTTTTGCCACTTCTACCAATTTTACTAAAGTGATTTTTACTTAAATTTTCTATATGTTCGGGTGATAATATTCTATTTTTCATACTTTTGCTTAGCTTGGCCCTTATTATATCGATATTTGGGTGATTTGTCAATGTATCACCACCGTCACCACCATCTGATATGTTATATCCAATTGTCCTGTCTGTTGATTTATGGAACATTATCCAATATTTTTCAAGATTAGACAGCTCCTTCTTATCTTCTGTCTCACATATTATAGTTTTTTCAAAATTCTCTAAACCATACTTAGTGATAGCTAATTTTATAAGCACACCAGAGCCCATATAGGCTGGATTATTCGTTGTGTCCTTGCCTATGTATATTTTATTGTTTATTTTATTTAGTATCTTATAGATTTGCATAATTATTATAAATTACCACGGGTGTGAACTTTTTATTCCGAGTAGTTTGGAATAACGGGACACATTACAGGCCCACCATCTTGGTTTCCATCTGGGTCCTGGATTGTCGCATTGCATTCTCGCTCTAAATGATTTTGCTGCAGCGGGATCATTATTTCTAACTTTCATTCCTGGCTGGCCAAATCTAACCTGTACCACTTTACCGCTTCCATTTTTTGTATAAACTGCAAATTTTCTAGGTCCTCCTGGGGTTCTTCTTGGCTTGTTAAGACTGACTTTTTTACTCTGATATTCAGCTTCATCAAGTTCGTCCCATATCATATAAGGTACATCAAGCATAACGCTTTTTCCCTCGTATATTCCATGTGTCCCTGCATCTGTTCCTATTAAGAACATATCATCTTCTTCCAGATCTATTTTATTAGATTCCCACATTTCCCTTGCCTCGTTGACAAGGCTAAGCCATGCATCGGACTCTATTCTATAGACGCTTTCCATTAGAGGTATACCCTCATTCAAATGGTATCTAAGACCTTCACTTATGTCAGAAAAATCATTTGTTTGTGATTCGAATGTTTTTATATACTTCATCTGTTATTAATTTAGATATTGCTCAGCGTACTGGTATATGTATTTATTGTATTTTTTCAATACGTCCTCAGTGACAACTTTCTTTATGTCATTGTATAGAGGATTTGTTTTTAATAATTCTCTTAGCTGTGACATCTCTCTAATTCTTTGGTGTGACAACATAATTTCAACAATTGATTGAGAGAACGCCATAATCTCATCCTTATTAGAAAAGTACTTAGCTCTATCATTAGCATCTGGTAATGTATATTCAACATTTGCTCTTCTTTCCCATTGTCCCTTATGTATACTCTCGTGCTGTATCATATGTGATATAAATCCGAGCTCTCTGAAACCTATTCCGGGTATAGTTAATACTATTGTTACATTATTCTCATCATCAATATACCCAAAGAGAGGTGTATTTTGGGGAGGAGCGGTATGTTTCAGATTATCTGGTAATGATCTGTAAAACTCATCATATCTCTTAAATTTAACATCATGATTCCATGCTATCATATTTGCCTGATCTATCGATATTGGTCTCTGAGCACATGCTTCAGCAAGTTCTCTCATAAGATCGCTATAATCTATTGGCATTATAACTGCTTCGTTAACCGATTCTGTATAATCTTTGAATCCTTTTATATTGTACATTGAATGATTTAATTTTATCTATATATCAAAAAAATCAATTTTTATTTTTTTATCCCGCACGTATTCTATATCTTTGCATAAAATTAATAAAGGAACTAAATCAAAAAAATGAGACAAATCAAAGTTAACAAAGAGGCTTTTACTCCCAGGACAACAAAAGCTTCAGCGTTATATTTAAACGAGGTTGACAGAACTAAAGTAATGGATCCTCAGAAAGAAGCAGAAATTGCATTCCTAGCATTCAATGGAGATGAGGATGCAGGATTGAAATTAATAAATTCGAATTTAAGATTCGTATTGACAGTAGCTAAGAACTATGCTAAAAATCCGGATGATTTTGCTGAGATAGTTGCTGCTGGGAATGTTGGTCTGGTTGAAGCTGCATCGCTTTTTGATCCTAGCAGGGGATTTAGATTTATATCATTCGCAGTTTGGCACATAAGAAAACAAATATTAGCACACCTTAGTGATAATGGTAGAACTGTTAGAATACCCTTAAATCAGGTAAACACACTGAAAGCTATGAGGGACGCATCAAATATAATATCCATGAAGGAGGGAAGAAATGCAACCTTCGATGAGACATTAGAAGAGATCAAGAAACTTGATAAATTTTCAAGATTGAAAACAAGTATAATTCATAATGCTATAGGTGCAGATTCGAAACCTTCATCATTCGATACACCATTGGGTGACGAGGCTGGAAGTTCAACACTAATTGATATTATGGATTCAGGTGAATGCTACACCGACGAAGAAACAAATATGAATCAAAAGAATTCAATATTACTAAAATTAACGGAGGTTCTTGACTCCCATGAAACTGAGATAATATTAAGAAGACATGGTGTATCCCCATATGACGAGGGTGAAGAAAACTATTCGCAAATATCGATTAATATGGGAATGGGATTAACAGGAGAATGTGTTAGAGTGAAATATATGAAGGGAATAAAAAAGATGAGTAAATATGCAGAAAGACTTAATTATAAACTAACCGACATTTTCTAATAGTGGAAATAATATACATATTAATGACATCTTCGGGATCTTATGATGATTATATGACACATATACTTGGAGTATATTCAACAATGGAACTGGCAGAGGAGGGTAAGGTAAAATATAAAGAAGCACTTGATAAATTCTTTGATGAAAATCCATGTCCAGTGGATGAAGAGACCCGTGAAAAAATAGAATCCTATGATATAACCATAGACGAGAATGGCGATAATTCGGTGATAGATCTATACCAGGATTGGTCTATTAAGACATATGGTGTTTTTGAAATGTCCAAGGATTCTTGGATAATTGAAAAAATGATAAATCGGATAGATCTTCAGGTTATAGAGGACAGAACAACCAACATCTAAAAAAAAAGCAGATCTTAATGATCTGCTTTTTTTTATTTTTTTGATGGTATATTTATCTTCCCTGTCACTTTGTCCATTGTAGGTATAATACAATCTGTATCTATATTAAATACTGTATCGTCCAATGGGGCAAAAACCATAAGCTTTATTGCCTGATTATAATAAGGTTTTTTAACTATTGATATTTTGTAATCAGGATCTCCCTTAACCTCACCCTTCTGAACTATTCTAATCTTTCCGTTAGCATCAAGAATCTTAGTTTTTATTAGCTCCTCTATTTTATCAGCAGGTATCCCAATTTCTGCCAGCTTTTTTCTCATGCCAGTAAGAATTTTACCTTTAATTGTATTAAGTGATCTTACAAAATCATCCGGTGATTCGGCCTCTCTCTTTCTGATCCTTACACCTAGGAATGGTGTTATGTAAAAATTATCTGGACCTTGATAAACAACGAAACAATCAGGAATTTCTAAAGGTTCTAGATTGAGATTTATTATTGTATTGGGTGATGCATATAGACCAATTTCATCCTCTGAAAAATAACCAACATAATCATTTTCTTCCGTGCCCTGTTTGCCCTTCTTATTTATACCTTTGGTGCATGTTATAACTTCTTTGTATTTTTCTCCGCTAAATTTTAACTCCGCTTCTATGTATTGGTAACTTTCTTCTTTTCCTTGGTCTGGTAGTAAATTTGTTTTGAATATGAAATTTTTATCAAATCCGGATTTTTCTTGCTCAGTTTTTATTCCGAGCATTTCCATAACTATTTTCTTGACCGTGTCAAGCCTAGCCCTACAAAGTTGTGCATTATCTGATTTGTCACCAGCAATTCTCTTGTATCCGTCTTGTGCGAGTTGATTTCTTAATGATGCCGTTACAGGTATTGTTGACGTGGAAGCAGTTAAAACTATGGTTGTTACACCCTTATAGATACTTCCATTTATAAGTTTAGAAACTATACTTTCAGCTATATCATTCTTAAGTTTTAATAGCTGATCAGGTTTTAGATTTTCAATTTTATACTGACCTAGAGGAAATTGAAATCTCGCATTACTCACTGCACTAGAAACCGATACTACCGATTTTGCCGGTGCTTTTTCATCCTCATTTATAAAGGCTGAGAAGTCTTTTATTCTATTCATTTTATTTGAATTTGATTTATTCTATATATCCAAATAAAATACCATAAAAAAAGAGCCAGTAGGCTCTTTTACATTGTTAATAGAAGTGAATAATCTTCGGGATCGTCCGGATTTATAACAAGATCATCAATAACAGATTTTTTGGTCTTCTCTATAGGATCAGAAAACCATTCCTCAAAAACATCATCCCATTCAGTAAATTCAACACGTCCAAATGGATCTTTAGGCTCTGATAAATTACACGGTACCATTGATCCTGATGAGTCATAAATGTCGTCAAGTATTTCAAGTATTCCTATTGGTGATTTTTTCAATAGAAAATAATCCGAAACATGTGAGTTGTCTCTTTGTAGATGTATATCCCCGTAATTAACATAATCCATCTGGTTCCTAACATTCCAGTAGTCGGGAGTAGAAAATTCAACATAAGCTACATCCTTATTCTCGCATAAACCATATGCAGTAATAATAAGTATATTTTTTATTTTATGCTTAGTATTATAGAAATACTGGGTTTGCTGAAATATTCCCCTACCCACACTAGCAACCTCAGAAACACCTGGTCTCTTTTTTGTGAGAGGTGGAGGAAGAACGATAAGAAATTCACATTCGTCCATAGCAGAATTGCTATACGTTCCTCCTGTGAATTCCTTTAGCTCTATGTCAAACTTTAAAAGATATCTCCGAATCTTGTCGACCGTCTCCTTGGATACAGCGTTGCTTTTCGAAAAATATACCTTATTATTTACCATCTGTTCCGAACCATTCATCAACGATTGCCTGTGCTGCTTTTAACTCAATCTCTTTCAAGTTGAGCTTAAGCTTAGTTTTGTGAAGAGTGTTAACCCAGGTAGCTGCATCAAAATCATCACCTCCTGGTTTCAATGAATAGCTGTTGTTTGGTGCAAGATCAGTAAGTTTAGAGATCTCCATTTCTAAAGCCAGCTTTTCCGTTTCAACTTTTTGAACTAAAGCATTTGCTGCAATGGATGCACCCTTAGATAAGAGTGTAGCTCTTGTTTCTTTAATAGATGCATCAGATGCACTTAAATTCGTAATGAATTTGTTTTTTGTTACTTTTAGATTTTCCATTTTCTTGTTTTTAATGTTTCTTATAATTAGATTGCAAATATATGACAATTATTCGGGATAAAAAAATAAAAGCATAAAAAAATCCATCATAAAGATGGATTTTTTTTATTTTCTGAATTTACCAGGAAATAGCATTCTGAGTTCATGTCCTTGTGGAATATCCTTAGCTCTTATACCAAAAACTTTCTTTTCTGGACATGGATCTTTTCCGTCCATTTTGAATCCATTATTACATGCCCATGTCTCAATAGAGCGCGTATAATGCTCACCTTTTCTATAAGGGAAGTTTACCCCTGATTGATTATCGATCGTGTCTATACGACCTCCTAATATCGTCACTATAATATCTCTATTCTGTCTCGATGTTAATGTGATTGTCCTTTTAGTTGAGAATCCCTCAAATAGTAATAAATTTATCATATTTTTATTTTCTTAGTTATTACACTTGATTTTGTTTTTGCAACTATAATATATAATCCTTCCGGAATTTCTGATAAATCAGGATTCTGTGATATTAAACTGCCATTAAAGCTATATATCTTAATATTGATTATTTCATCGTCCTCCATTTCAATTCTTTTATTAACTATTCTAAAACTTTGAACGTTGTAAGTTTGTTGTATGTCATTAAATCCTTCTGTTGTCCATGTGTTTAAATTAGAGGTTTGAATAGAATATAGTTTATTACTAATAAATGGATCAGGTAAATTTAAGTATAATTTATAAGTACCTGCAGGTAATCCTAAAGATGCTAGATTAGTGGTAATTGTATAATTTGGGGTTCTTATATTTTTAATGTTATTATCAATCACAAAAGAATAATTAACATTTGTGGCTGTATTTTTACATACTAAAAATGCTTTTCTATCTTTAAATACATTGGCATATCCATAATTTCCTAAGTTAATTGTTAATACTCCATTAGTTATATTTGAACTATTAAGTCTAAAATCATATCCAATGCTTCTCTGTATTGTTGTAAAGCATCCATTTGTTTGCCATCCTGTGATTACTGTTGGAAAATAATCTTTGTTAATTAAACTCCAATTGTACCTATCCATTTCAATCAGTGTATTTGCACAATCTGTTCTTGGAGCATTAACCATATTTGTTTCTCCACTTACTGGATTATTAATTGTGTTATTTTGCCAGTATGTTACATCTGCGGTACTAGGAACTCCTTGTGAACTATTAACTACAAATGTACCACTATCACCCCATGTTCCTAAA
>Ga0075163_10007851_pt1 | contig 14085 bp, 12 predicted proteins | sample JI1023141ADNA_FD_71478 | JGI IMG/M metagenome (GOLD analysis project Ga0075163, IMG submission 71478) | Wastewater effluent complex algal communities from Wisconsin, to seasonally profile nutrient transformation and Carbon sequestration -... | ecosystem: Engineered > WWTP > Effluent > Algae...
CCGCAGGAGACCGATGACGTAGGCCACGGGACCGGAGGCCATGTAACCGCACGACCACAGCAGCAGAGCCCACGAAGGCTCGGTGGCCACCAGGGCGAGCAGGGCGGCGACGCCCACCATCGAGAAGTAGCTGCGACGGCTGCGCAGGTCGAGGGTCTTGAACGACCAGTAGCGCAGCGTGCTCACCATCAGGAATGCGCCGATGACGAGGACGGTCATCGTGAAGGCGGCGCCGAGGCGATCGGAGAGCGGCTCGGGCCGGAAGTAGACGATGGAGATCACGAAGCCGGCCGCCGCGGGCGAGGGCAGGCCCACGAAGTACCGGCCGTCGACCACCTTGCGCTGGACGTTGAAGCGGGCGAGCCGGATGGCCGCGCACATCACGAAGAAGAAGGCGGCGAGGAAGGACTTGTGCAGGGTCGCAAGGCCCCACTGGTACGCGATGATCGCGGGAGCGACTCCGAATGAGACGATGTCGGACAGGCTGTCGAGCTGGGCTCCGAACTCGGAGGTGGTGCCCGTCATGCGCGCGATGCGGCCGTCGAGCATGTCGAAGATGACGGCGACCACGATGAGCTGGCCCGCAGTCTCGAAGTCGAGCCGCAGCGAGTAGATGATGGCGGAGAACCCGAGGAACAGGTTTCCGATCGTGAAGAGACTCGGCAGCATGGCCGCGCCCCGCTTGAGGCCGGGCTTGCTCTGCAGCCGGTCGGAGATGGTCACGGCCTGGGCCGCCCCGGGAGATGGGCGATGACCGAACTGCCGCCACTCACCCGGTCGCCTACTTTCACGTTCAAGGTCGTGCCCTCGGGAAGGAAGACGTCCGTGCGCGAACCGAAGCGGATCAGGCCCACCTGCTCACCGCGTGCGACCACGTCGCCTTCCTTCTTGCGGAACACGATGCGGCGCGCGATGAGGCCGGCGATCTGGGTGAAGCCCACGCGGCCCTCGGACCCCTCGATGAAGGCCCGATTCTGCTCGTTCTTGAGGGAGGCTTTGTCGTCCCAGGCGGGCAGGAACTCTCCCTTGTTGTAGACGACATCCTTGATCGTGCCTGCGATGGGCGCGCGATTGATATGGACGTCGAACACGGAGAGGAAGATTGAAACCTGGGTGTAGCCCCTGCCCGCGGCATGGCCGTCGGGCGCGGGCACGATGAGGATCACCTTGCCGTCGGCGGGAGAGACCACGAGGCCTTCTCCCGTGGGGATGACGCGCGGGGGATCTCGGAAGAACGCGGCCACGCAGAAGGCCAGAACCATGAGCGCGCCGAAGGTCCTCATCGAGACGAGGGCGCCCGCGAAGGCGAGGGCAAGGGCGATGGCGATGAAGGGGAAGCCTTCGGGGGCGATCTTCAAAACAGATTCCTTTTCAACGGATAAAACGACCCTCGGGACGCCCGGAAGGGGCGCCCCAAGGGACCGCCGTGTGGACCGGCGGGAAGACGCGTGGTCCTTTTGGACGCGCGCGTCAGTGCGCGGTGCGCGCGATTTCCTCCATGCGGTCGCGGCCGGCGAGCTTCAGTTTCTTGAGCCTCGTCTCCTCGACCTGTTCCGCGTCGGTCAGCACCGGCTTTTCGGAGAGAGCGCCGAGCTGCTTTTCGAGCTCGACATGCTCTTCGTAGAGCTTTCGATACTCGTCGTTCGTGGCGAGCAACTGTTCCCGGGTCACTCCGTTTGGTGACGTCATTGAGTGAAGCCTCCTGTTCGTGGCGGACGAAGAATGATTCCGGGGTTCCCCCCGAATCCCGGGGGCTCCCGGTTGCGGTCTTCAGGCGTCGACCCTAGCACGCGATTCTCGAACCTTTCAACCCTCTTGATGGCTCAATCTGAGGCTCATGAGCACCGCATCCTCGACGGGGTCGCGATAGAAACCGCGACGCCGCTGCGTCTCCTGGAAACCGAGGTGTCCATAGAGCGCCCGGGCCGCCGCGTTGCCCGCGCGGACCTCGAGAAAGACGCTGTCCACACCGTTGGCCGCGGGAGATCGAAGGAGGCGGCGGACCAGCGTGGCGCCGAGTCCAAGTCGTCGGTGCGAGGGGGCGACCGCGAGGTTCACGATGTCCATCTCCGGCCCCTGGAGGCGGACCGCGATGAACGCGACGGCGCGGCATCGAGCGACGTCGCGGAGCACGAAGAGCGAGGGGGGAACGCGGCCCTGTTCTTCCGTGAACGCCGCGGCCGTCCAGGGCGTGGGGGAGGACGCGTCGATTGCCTCGAGATCGGTGACGTCTTCGGGCCGGGCCGCCTCGAACGTCACTGTGGGATCGAAACCCCCGGGAGGGGCGGTCACCTAGCGGCTCTTCGGCTGCGAGTTGAGCAGGCCGCGGGTGAGGGGATCGCGCAGGTAGAAGGGGAGCAGGTCGGAGGCATGAAGGACCGTTGCGTCGTTCGCGCGGGCGTCGGCGAGAGCCGCAAGATGGGGAGCGAGGCCTTCGTCGAGGCTCAGGAACGAGATCCCGGGCACCGCACTCTCGATCGCGGCACGATGCCTGGCCGTCGCGGAACCCGCGGCCAGAGCCTCGGTTCCAGCATGCGGGGCGAGGGTTGCGAGCACCGACTCGATCGCGCCGGACTCGTACTCCGAGAGGCGCTCGCCCGCGCGGTCATAGACCGCGGCGAAGACCTCGCCGTGGAAGAGGTCGGTGATGGCGAGGATGCGCTCCGCCTTTCCGCGGGCCGCCCAGGCCACGACGTCCGTTCCGATGGCTCCGAAGCAGGGCTTCGTCCCCGCGAGGCCGCGCAGCGAGGCGAGGGACACGCGGAGGCCCGTGAAGGAGCCGGGCCCGATGACCGCCGCGAACAGACCCACATCGGCCGGGCGAAGGGAGGCCGCGTCGAAAGCGCTGCTGATGGCGGGCAGGAGGCGCTGCGAGTGTCCGTGATCGGCCTCGAATGCCCGGGCGAGGATCGGCCGGGCGCCCCGGGCCAGGGCGAGGCTCCCCAGGGAGGACGACGTGTCGAGGGCGAGGATCAGCGGATCGGCGGGGAGGGCGTTGATGGAAGGCACTGAAGAGACAGAGCTTATACTCACCGCCCCGTGACCCCCACCCCCGCCATGCAGCAGTACAACCGCATGAAGGCGGAACATCCGGGAGCACTTCTCTTCTTCCGGATGGGCGACTTCTACGAGCTCTTCTTCGAAGACGCGAAGGTCGCGGCCCCCATTCTCGACATCGCCCTCACCTCGCGGGCCAAAGACCAGGGTGGCGAGCCCATTCCGATGTGCGGGATTCCCGTGCGCGCCCTCGACGCCTACGTGCGTGTCCTCGTCGAGAAGGGCCACCGCGTCGCCATCGGCGAGCAGCTCGAGGATCCCAAGGTAGCAAAGGGTGTGGTGAAGCGCGGCGTCGTGCGCGTGATCACGCCCGCAACCCTCCTCGATGACGAAGCGCCGGTCAGCCAGGCCGCGCGGATGGCCGCGTGCTATCCCGGCCGATCGGCGCTCGGCGCCGCGGTGATCGATCCCGTGTCCGGCGAGTTCTTCGTCTTCGAGCGGCGCGGCGAGGGCCGTGTCGAGGCGTTCTTCGACGATCTGCTCGCGATCGGTCCGCGCGAGCTTGTCTGGCCCGAGGGCGTCGAGCGTCCCGCGGGCTTCGATCTCACGAAGACGGGGGCGTCGGTGTTCGAGCTGGACGCCGAGTTCGACCCCAAGCGAGCCCGCGAGGAGCTGCTCCGGCATTTCGGCGTGATCAACCTCGAGGCGATGGGCTGCGAGCGCATGCCCGAAGCCGCCACGGCCGCGGGCGCCCTCCTCCTGTATCTCAAGTCGACGCAGAAGCGCGAGCTGTCGCACGTCACCACCCTCGTGCAGCGCGACGACGGCGATGTCCTGATCCTCGACGAGTCGACGCGGCGCAATCTCGAACTCGTCGAAAACCTCATCGACGGCTCGCCGCGGGGCACCTTGCTCGCGGTCCTCGACCACACGCATTCGCCGATGGGCGGTCGCCTTCTGCGCGACTGGATCCTGCGGCCCTTGTCGAGGCGCGAGCCGATCCAGGATCGCCTCGATGCCGTCGAGGAGCTCGCGTTCCGTTCGCGGACGCGCGCCGACATGGAGGACGCGCTCGCGCGGATCCGCGACCTCGATCGCCTCGTCGCGAAGCTCACGTTCGGTCGCGCGACGCCTCGCGATCTCGCCTCGCTGTCGACGTCGCTCCGCGGCGTGGCCGCGGTGATGGCTGCGGGCGCCGAGCTGAACGCGCCCCTTCTGCGAGGCCAGGTCCGCACCCTCGACCCCCAGGAAGCGCTGGCCGCGAAGATCGCCACGACCCTCGTGGACACGCCCCCCGCCTCCATCGGGGAGGGCGACCTGATCCGTCCCGGCGTCGACGCGCAGATCGACGAACTGCGAAGCCTCCACACCGGGGGCAAGGAGGCGATCGCGCGGATCGAGGCGCACGAACGCGAGCGGACCGGCATCGGATCCTTGAAGATCCGCTACAACCGCGTCTTCGGCTACTACATCGAGATTACGAAGCCGAACCTGCATCTCGTGCCCGAGGACTACATCCGGCGGCAGACCGTGGTCTCGGGCGAGCGGTTCGTCACCCCCGAGCTCAAGGACTTCGAGGAGAAGGTGCTGCGCGCGGAAGAGCACCTGCTCGAGCGCGAGAAGCTGCTGTTCGCAGCCCTCGTGGACGAAGCCCTCGCCTGCGTGAAGGCGCTGCAGGCGACCTCACGCGCCATCGCCATCCTCGATGTGATCGCTTCTCTCGCGGAAGCCGCGCAGCGTCTCAACTACGTCAAGCCCCGTCTTTCCGCGGGCGGCGAGTTCGTCTACCGCGAAGGTCGGCACCCCGTCGTCGAGTCCTCGACCGAGAACCCCTTCGTCGCGAACGACCTCACCTTCGGCCAGGCCGACGAATCCGCGCGTCTCTTCATCGTCACCGGGCCGAACATGGGCGGCAAGTCGACGTTCCTGCGCCAGACCGGTCTCATCGTCGTCATGGCGCAACTCGGCAGCTTCGTGCCCGCGGTGGAAGCCAAGCTCTCCGTCTGCGATCGTCTCTTCACGCGCGTGGGCGCTTCCGACTACCTCCTTCGCGGGCAGTCGACGTTCATGGTCGAGATGCAGGAGACCGCGTACATCCTGCGTCATGCGACCGAGCGCAGCCTGCTGCTCCTCGATGAGATCGGGCGCGGTACTGCCACCTTCGACGGCCTGTCGATCGCGTGGGCGGTGGCCGAGCATCTTGCCGAGCGCGGTCCGCTGTGTCCGCGCACCCTATTCGCGACGCACTACCACGAGCTCGTGGACCTCGCGGTCGATCGCCCCGCGGTGTCGAACCTGCACGTGACCGCGCGCGAGTGGAAGGACGACATCCTGTTCCTCCGTCGCGTCGAGCCCGGCGGGTCCGACCGCTCGTTCGGCATTCAGGTCGCCAAGCTCTCGGGCCTTCCGGCGCCGGTGGTGAAGCGTGCCCGCGAGATTCTCAAGAACCTGGAGCAGACCGAGTTCGATTCCGAGGGCCGTCCCAAGCTCGCGCGCACCGGCATCGCGGGCGCTCCTCGCGAGCGTCAGCTCTCCTTGTTCGCACCCGCCTCCGACGCGGTTGCCGATGACCTTCGCCGCACCGACGTCAACGCCCTCACCCCGATCGAGGCGCTCAACCTTCTAGTCGAGCTGAAGAAGAAGCTCGAGAGCTGAGCTCCCGGGGGGCATCTCGCGCGTCTGCGGCCTCAGTTCCTGCTGCGGAACGCGCCTTCGTAGATCACCGGCCCGCCCGACGAGAGTTGTCCTGGCCGGGGCCGGTTGTGCTCGGTGAGCGGCACCGCGGGGTCGGGGGTGAACCCCGCAGCTTCGAGTTCGGACAGGAGCTGCGCTTGGGTGAGGAAGCACTGCGGGGATCCGGAGAACTGCGTGTACACGAAGGTCTCGCCTGCAACCGGCGGCACATCCTCCGGGAGCGTGTGGCGCGAGAACGTGAAAACGAAGAGCGCGGCTCCAGGACGACAAACCCGGGCGGCTTCGCGAACCCCCGCGCGGAACTCGGCGCCGCTTCGCGCGAGGTTCCAGATGCCGTGGGCGATCACGACGTCGAACGAACGATCCGCCACGGGCAGGCGATCCATCGGCGCAAGCGCGAACGTGGGCCGGCGGATTCCGTGGGACTCGCGAGCCCGTCCTGCTTGAAGCATGGGCCGCGAAAGGTCGAGGACGACGACGTCGTGGCCCCGGTCTGCAAGGGGGCCGGCGTTTCGTCCCGCCCCGCCGCCGATGTCGAGGACGCGAAGCGACTCTGCACCCCGCGTTCGGCTTTCGACGAATCTCAACAGGGTTGTGTTCGGCGGTGACGCGACGAAGCTCGCCACGGTGCCGGGGCGGCTCCAGGGCGAGGTGGACAAGGGATCCATGGCGGGAGACCGTATCACTGCGATTCGTCTGCGGTCACGGCGCAGCGACCCGCCGCCGTACACTCCGCCCATGCCCCGCACCACACATCCCGAGATCCACCGAACTTCGCGCGTGGGCTGGCTTCGCGCCGCGGTCCTGGGCGCCAACGACGGCATCGTGTCCACCGCGAGCCTCCTCGTGGGGGTTGCCGCGACGAGCGTCACCCGCGAGGAACTGCTCACGGTGGGTGTCGCTGGCCTGGTCGCGGGCGCCATGTCCATGGCTGCGGGCGAGTACGTCTCCGTGAGTTCGCAATCCGACACCGAGAACGCCGATCTCAGCCGAGAGCGGCAGGAGCTTGCGACCGAGCCCGAGTCCGAACATCTCGAACTCGCGATGATCTACCAGGCGCGCGGTCTCACGCCCGAGCTTGCGTCCGAGGTGGCGACGCAGCTCACCGCACACGACGCGCTCGGCGCCCACGCCCGTGACGAACTCGGCATCTCCGAGATCACCACGGCGCGGCCCGTGCAGGCGGCCCTCACCTCGGCGGTGACGTTCGCGGTGGGCGCCGCGCTCCCGCTGATCACGGCCCTTCTCGCTCCCGCCGCGCGCGTGAGCACGGTTGTCGCCGCGACCTCGCTCGTCTTCCTCGCGAGTCTCGGCGCCGTCTCCGCCCAGGCCGGCGGCGCGCCGATCGGACGAGCCACGGCCCGTGTCCTCTTCTGGGGCGCGCTCGCCATGGCCGCCACCGCCTTCGTCGGCAAGGTTTTCGGCGCGGCCGTCTAGCGCACTAGCGCCTTCGGCCGTGCGAGGGCCCAGAATCCGAGTCCCGCGGCCGCGACCGCGGCCACCCACAGGAGCAGGCCGGTCGAGTCGCGGAATCCGAAGTACAGCATGAAAACGGACGAGGCCACGTGGATGCCGGCCGCGAACAGCGTGAGCGCTCCCGGCCTCTCGAACCGCCCGTCGGTGCGGAACGCGTGACGGAAGATCGAGAGGGAGACGAGGGCCGCGAACAGGGTCAGGACCGCGCCGACGTTGGCGAGCGCCTGCTGGAGCGTGTGCGTTAGCAGGATTGCGAGGGCGACCGCGCATTGCAGCACGATCGCGCGCACGGGAACGTCGCCGGGTTCGACGCGCAGGCTCTTCGGAAGGTAACCGTCCTGGGCCATGGTCGCGTACACGCGGGGGCCGACGATCGTCATGGCGCTCGCGGCGGCGAGGAAGGCGAGCATCACGAGCGCCGACATCGCGAGGCCGCCCTTCTCGCCGAGCACGCGGCTCAGGATCACGTGGCCGAGCGTCACTTTGCTCTCGTCGTATCCGAACACCACCTTGAAGTCGTCGGGAGTCAGGTTTGCGACGAAGACCCAGTTGACGGCGAGATAGAGGACGGCGACGATGCTGCAGCCGATGACGAGGGCGCGCGGGACGTCGCGCTGAGGGTTGCGGAAGTCGGACGCGTTGTAGATCGCGGCGTTCCAGCCCGAGAACGCGAAGGCGATGAAGAAGAGGCCCCGCGCGAAAGCTTCGGTGGGGAAGGCCGACGACGCGGTGGCGGCCGCGGGCGTCCACGTCGGCCAGGCGTTCGTTCCGAAGAAGAGGCCGGTGGCCACGAAACCCGCGAGGAGCAGGGCGTTGGCGATGAAGAGGAGATTGTGGCCGCGCTTCGAGACGTGATGCCCGGTCGCGTGCAGGATGCCGAGACCGAGAATGACGAACACGCCGAAGAGGCGCGGCGGGATCGGGCTGCCGAGGGTGCGCGCGAACTCGCCCGCGGCGAGCGCATTCACGGCGATGGGAGCGGAGAAGCCGACGAGCAGCGAGCCCCAGCCCGCGAGGCAGCCGAGGGCCGGATGCATGAGGTCCGAGACATAACGGTATTCGCCGCCCGAGTGCGGCACCCAGCGGGCGACCGTGGCATACGCGCGCGCGCCGGAGAGGGCGATTACGGCGCCGATCACCCAGGAGATCAGGATCAGCCCGGGCGAGAGATCCTGCGCCATGAAGCCGGCGCTGATGAAGACGCCCGCCCCCACCATGTTGGAGACGACGAGACTGATCCCGGATTTCAACCCGAGGTGGCCGGGACTGTCGCTCATAGGACGGCGGATGTTACTCTCGACGGCTCTCATGGCTTCGAATATCGGTCGTTCCCTGTCCTTCATCCTTGCCGCCGCTTTGCACGCTGCGGCGACGATCCCCGCCGGCGCGCAAACGCCATCGGCGTTGCCCATGCCGCCCGCTGCCCGCACGTCCGGCACGAAGGTCGAGGCCGCGAAGGCCGTGCCCTCGCCGTCTCCCTCACCTACGCCGCCCGCAGTAACCAAGGCGGTCCAGTCCTCCACGCCGCCCGCCGCAACTCCTGCGGCCCAGCCCTCCGCGGCGAAGGCGAAGGCTGTCGCGGCCCAGCCGTCCGCGCCGAAGGCGAAGCCTGTCGCAGCCCGCCCGAAGCCCGCGCGCCCGCTCGTGTCCTCCTCCCCGAAGGCGCGGCAGGCTCCGGCGGAGAGGCCCCAGCCCGCGGATGGGACGGCGCCCCACCTTTCCCAGTCGTTCGACAGCCTCCTCCGCCTCTTGTTCCGCGTGGTGGCCTGCGCCGGCGAAGAGCCGGTGCCGGTCCGCTTCGAAGCCGTCGTCGCCCGCCACTGCGCGGCCTTCCAGCCCGTGATGGAGCGGTATCGGAAGGAGTACATCCCGAAGGCGCAGCCGTTCATCGTGGCCCTGCAGCCGGAAGGCCTGCCCAGCACCGTGGTGTATCCCTTCGGCGGCGGCGATCTTCTCTCGGCGCTCACGGTCTATCCGTCGCTCCGTGAAGTGACCACGATGTCGCTCGAACACGTGGGCGATCCCCGCGTGATCGAGACCATCTCGCCGCAGGGGCTCGAGCGAGCGCTCGCGGCTGTTCGCCGTCGGGTGAGCGGCCTGCTCATCTGGACCGAATCGACGAGCGAGAACATGATCCAGCTCGAAGCGGGCCGACTGCCCGGACAGCTCGCCTTCTTCCTCGTGGGACTCGCCGTGCACGGTCAGGAGCCCGTCGGCCTGCGCTTCTTCGACCTGACGCCGGAAGGCGGGGTCGATGGCATCTCGCCCGCCGACGTCGATCTGCGCAAGGCGAAGATCGCGAGCAAGCTCAACCCCGTCTGGAAGGCCCCGAGCTTCTCGGACGCCTTCTCGAACTCCGAGATCACGTTCCGTCCCGCGGGCCAGCCGGACGCCCCCCTGCGTATCCATCGCCACATCGCCGCCGATCTCTCGAACGATGGTCTCAAGCGCGATACCGCCGTGCTCAAGCATCTCGTGGCCAAGGGTTACGTTGCTGCGATGACGAAGGCCGCGAGCTATCTGCTGTGGAGCACCAACTTCGCCACCATAAGGAACTACCTCCTGGAGAACATGGACTTCATGGTCTCGGACTCCACGGGCATTCCCCCTCGTTTCGCGCGTGAGGCCGGGTTCGAAGTGGTTCCCTACGGGCGCTACACCGGTCCCTTCCTCCTGGCCCCGTCGACCAGCGCCAAGGACATGCTGGCGCTCTACAACTCGCAGCCGGAGCGGCCGCTCGGCTTCCGTTTCGGGTATCCCGACAACGATCATCACGACCACATGGTCGTGATCCGCTAGACGCAAGGCGCGGCGCGGTGTGAGTCGAGGGTTTCCCCGCTCGGTCTCCGCGCCCGTGCTGGCCGGGGCGGGAGTGTTCGCCGCCGCGTGGCTCACGCGGCGAGCGCACAGCCTGAGCTTCGACGAACTGTTCACGGTGTGGGTCGCCTCGCGACCCTGGGGCGATCTCGTCCATCAGACCGCTCTCGATGGTTTCACGCCGCCCCTGTTCTACGCGATCGTCAAGGTCGTGTCCCTGGCAGGCCTCCGCCTCGAGGACCTTCGGATCGTCCCCGCCCTGTTCGCGGCCCTCGCGGTCGGTGTCGGCGTAAGCGTCGCCGAGCGTGTGTTCGGCAGCCGCGGCCGCCTTCCCGCCATCGCCCTTCTCGGCGCTTCGGCCTTCGTGCTGAGCTTCGCCCACGAGCTGCGGCCCTACTCGATGCTCATGGCCGCGACCGTCTACGTGGTCGGGGAACTCTCCCGGCCGGCTCCCTCTTCTTTCGACCTTCGGGCGGCGGCGGTCGCGCTGCTTGCCACCGCGGCCTCCTATCTGGGCCTGCTCCTGGTCGTGCTCTGGCTGGTCGAGTGTCGCCGCCGGCAGCCGTGGTCGCGTCTCTTTGGCGTGCTTCTCTTAGGGCTTGGCCTGTGTCTGCCCGCGGCCATGAAAGCGGTCCGGATGGCGAGCGCCTCCTCGACGATTGCCTGGCTTCCCGAAGCGCCCTCGCTCTCCCGCGTGTTTCTGGGCCTTGCGCCCGCGCCCTCGACACCCTGGCTCGAGGCCATGGCTCTGGGTGCTCTCGCCCTCGCTCTCGGGCTTGCGATCCGCTCCGGCGACGCGAGTCTTCGGTTCCTGGCGCGCGCGTTCGTCGTTGTCACGGCGTCCGTCCTCGCGCTCGATGCCGTCGTCCGCATCGGCTTTGCGCCGCGCTACGCGGTGCCGTCGATGAGCGTTCTTCATCTGCTGCTGATCGGCCTGATCGCGCGAGCGGGCCGCGCGCGCCTCTTCATCGCGAGTGGCTTCGTCGCTTTGAACCTCATGGCCCTGTCGGCCTACTTCACATCGGCCTCGGCGCCCCGGGAGAACTGGCGGGGCGCCATGGCCGCGGTCACCGCACGCCTCGGCCCGTCCGGAACCCTTGTCGCTTTCCCGTTCCATCATGCCGCCGTGGCCGCGGCCGCCTACGCGCCGCAGCTCCGAGTCGGCGGTGGCTATACCTCGCGTACGGGGCCTGCGTACTGGTACGAACCGCCGACCGCGTTCCGGGGATACGACTTCGTCGATCTGCGTGCCATCGAGGACGTGGGGATTGCCTTCCGGCGACTGGGTGCGACCGGCGACGTCTGTCTTCTGAGCGACGAGCCCGATCCGTCGAAGACGGCCGGAGTTTTCGAGGCATTCGAGGCTTCAGGGGCCGTGACGACTCTCGAGACAGGCGACTCCCGGATTCGCGTCGTGTGTCGAGTCCGTTCCTGACAGGAGGCCCCGACCCCCTCCGCACGGAAGGCGACTAACGGCCCCTCGCCCGTATGATCGAAGCCTCCCGAAAAACACAGGAGTTCAAAGGAATCCCATGAAAGCCATTGGTTGTCTCGTCGCGTTCATCCTCGTCGTGGTCGGCGTCGGGGCTGTCCTCATGGGCAGCTACAACAGCCTTGTGGGCCTCGGGCAGGCCGTCGATGCTCAGTGGGCTCAGGTCGAGAACGCGTATCAGCGGCGCGCCGACCTCATCCCGAATCTCGTGGCCACGGTCTCCGGTTCGGCGAACTTCGAGAAGTCGACGCTCGAAGCCGTCACCCAGGCGCGCGCCAGCGTCGGTCAGGTGAAGGTCGATCCCGGCAACGCGGGGTCGCTCGCGGATTTCGAGAAGGCGCAGAGCGGCCTCTCGAGCGCTCTTTCCCGCCTGCTTGTGGTTTCCGAGCAGTATCCCGACCTCAAGGCGAGTGCCGGCTTCCGCGACCTGCAGGTCCAGCTTGAAGGCACGGAGAACCGTATCTCCGTGGAGCGGGGCCGCTTCAATGAGAAGGCGCAGGAGTACAACACCTCGGTGCTCCGGTTCCCGGGTCGCCTGTTCGCGGGCCTCTTCGGCATGAAGGAGAAGCCCTACTTCAAGGCGGTGGCGGGCAGCGAGAAGGCTCCGGCGGTGAAGTTCGACTTTGGCGGCGCCGCGGCGGCTCCGTCGCCGGCGCAGTAGTCGCCCCTTGATCCGTCCGCTGCGGGACGTGACGCGCCCGGTCGCCTGGCGACTGGGCGCGCTTGTCTTGCTGCTTGCCGCGTCTGTCGCTCTCGCGCAGCCGGCGCCTCCACCCGCGCCTTCGACGTTCTTCACCGATACGACGAGCCAGATCCCCGCGGATGTCGCGGCACGTCTCGAGGCGCAACTCCGCGCCTTCGAGAAGGAGACGTCGAACCAGATCCTCGTGGTCGTGGGCGACCGCGTCCCGGAGGGTTACGGCGACATCGCGGAGTACGCAAACCGCACCGCGCAGGCCTGGCGCGCCGGGGTGAAGGAGCGCGACAACGGAGCGATCCTGTTCGTGTTCCTCGGCGACCGCAAGATGCGCCTCGAGGTGGGCTACGGTCTCGAGGGCGCGTTGCCCGACGCCCTCGCCTCCCGCATCATCAATGACGAGATCGGTCCGCAGTTTCGCGCGGGACGCTATGGCGAAGGGCTTGTCGCGGGCGTGGACGCCATCCTCCGCGCCACGAAGGGCGAGTACAAGCCCATTGCGAAGAAGCGCGCGGTCTCCTCGCGTCGCCTCATTCTCCTGGTCGTGCTGTTCTTCCTCTTCGTGGGCGTCGTGCTGCCGGCACTTCGCGAGATCGACGCCGTCCAGAACTCCCGCACCTACTCCGGCCGCGGTCGCCATCGCGGTGGCTGGGGTGGCGGATGGGGAAGCGGTGGGGGCGGCGGCTGGTCCGGCGGCGGGGGGTCGTGGGGCGGCGGCGGAGGGTTCTCGGGCGGTGGCGGATCCTTCGGGGGCGGCGGCGCCTCGGGAAGCTGGTGAACCATGGCTGACGCGTTTCTCTCTCAGGTCGATGAGCCTCGCGTGGTGGCGGCGATCGCGGCCGCCGAAGGGCGCTCGCGCGGCGAGGTCCGGATTCACGTCACCGCGAAGCCGGTCGACGATGTGATGAAGGCGGGGGCCGCGGCGTTCGAGCGGCTCGGCATGACCGCCACCGCGGAGCGCAACGGCATCCTCATCTTCGTCGCGTCCACCTCACGGAAATTCGCGGTTCTTGGAGACTCCGGGGTGACGGCGCTCGTCGGCACCGCGCCCCTCGACGCGATCGCCGAGCTGCTGGGTGGCGCCTTCCGCGAAGGACGTTTCACCGACGGCTTCGTGGCTGCGGTCGAGCGCGCGGGCGAGCTTCTCGCCGCGCACTTCCCGCCACGGACCGACGGCAGCGACCGCGACGAGCTCGCGAATACGATCAGCCGCGGCTGAGTTCGTCCACGATCGTGCGCGCGGCATCCGCGGGTGACGCGGCTTCGGTGATCGGCCGGCCCACGACGATGTAGTCGCAACCGAGACGCATCGCATCGCCGGGCGTCGTCACGCGCGCCTGGTCTCCGAGGGCAGCACCGCTCGGACGGATGCCGGGGGTCACGACGAGCATCCCCTTGCCGACCGCTTCGCGAATGAGCGGGACTTCATGCGGCGACGACACGAGTCCGCCGATCCCCGCGTCGCGCGCGAGCGTCGCGAGCAGTCGCACCGTCTCCGCCACCGTTCCCGCGGCTCCGGTCTCCCGAAGACTCGCGTCGGTGTGCGAAGTGAGAACGGTGACCGCGAGGATCTCGGTCGACGAACCTGCGACCGCCTTCGCCGCCGCCTCGAGCATCGCCCGACCTCCGGACGCATGAACCGTCATGAGCGACACGCCCAGAGCGGCGCCCGTCGCCGCGGCCTTCGCCACAGTGTTTGGGATGTCGTGGAACTTCAGGTCCAGCATCACGCGGCCGCCGCCCGCGACGATCGTCCGAACGATCCCGGGCCCCTCGGCGGTGAACAACTCCTTCCCGACCTTGAAGAGACCCACATGCGGCGTCAGGTCCGCGATGAGGCGCTCCGCCTTGTCGCGACTGTCGACGTCCAGAGCGACGATGAGGCGTTCGCGTGCGGTCAGAGGCTTCGCGG
>Ga0075163_10007852_pt1 | contig 14085 bp, 14 predicted proteins | sample JI1023141ADNA_FD_71478 | JGI IMG/M metagenome (GOLD analysis project Ga0075163, IMG submission 71478) | Wastewater effluent complex algal communities from Wisconsin, to seasonally profile nutrient transformation and Carbon sequestration -... | ecosystem: Engineered > WWTP > Effluent > Algae...
TGCGCCCCGGGAGGATGTAGACCCACTGGGCGCGGCCGTCCTTCACCACAAAGACCAGGGGGCGGCCGTCGCGTTCGATGACGGCGCGGGCGGGGACCAGGCGGCGATTGGTGAGGCGGGAGGCCTCGAGGCGCACGTCGGCGTACATCCCGGGGCGCAGCTTGCCGCCGCCCGCCAGGCGCACGTAAGCTCGGCCCGAGCGGGTGGTCGAGTCGATCACCGGGAGTACGGCGCTGATGCGCCCAGTCACCTGCTCGTCAGGTGCAGCGGCCGAGGTGATGAGGGCGTTCCCCCCTTCCTTGATCAGCGGGAGATCGTGCTCGAGGACGTTGGCCTCGATGCGGAGCGCGTTGAGGTTCACGACTCGCGTGATGTTGCCACCGGCGGCCACACGTTCGCCTTGCGACACGTCGACGCGGTCCACCATCCCGTCGTACGGAGCGGTGATCGTGGCGCGCTCGCGGTCGAGCCGCGCGCGGTCGAGCCGCACGCGTGCGGTTTGGAGACCGGAGCGGGTGAGCGCGATGCGGCGCTGGTCATCGCTCGGGGGGCGGCCGAGCACGATCGAGTCGGGGGCGACGGCGTCGTAGTAACGCACCTGCGCCTCGTCGACCGCCGCCTGCGCCTCGGCGACCGCGAGGTCGAAGGGGCGCGGGTCGAGCGTGACCAGCGGCGCACCGCGCCTAACACGATCGCCGGGGTGCACGAGGACCTTCTCGACGGTGCCGGCCACTTCGGCCTTGAGGAGCGCTTCGCCGTCGGAGCGCACCTGGCCGGTGGTGGTGACCGAGAGCACCAGGTCGCCGTCTCGGACCGCGGTGACCGCGACCGGGAGCGCCATCGCAGTGCGCGGGGTGGCGGAGGTGTCGCCGGCTGCCGCGGCGGAGTCGGCGGCGGCGGAGTCGCTGGTGGCGGCGCCGCGGAGCTTGTCGCAGGCGGTGAGCGTGCTCAGGAGGGCGCCGGCGAGGGCGGTCGCGTGAACACAGAGCCGCGCGCGCGCACGGGCGCGGGGAGGGACGAGGCGAACGGTGGCCGTCATGGCGTCGGGAGAGTGAGGCGCTTCACGGAGCGAATGTACGGCCACGGGGCGAGTCGGGGGGAGTTGTGGGGTGACTTCTACATATGTCGCGGGAAAGAGAAAAAAGGTTGCCTGTTCGGCTGAGGCGGGGCGAGGGAACCCAACAAAGCGATTGAGGAGCAGTACTACCGCTGCACGCGACGCGAAGCTGACATGGCCTTGGTGATCATGCCCTCCAACGACGGCATCACGGAGAAGGCGCGCACGAAGGGCGCCCCTTCCTCCGTCTCGCCTGCGAGCGCGAGCAGGCCGTGGCCGAATGCGATATCGATGGCCGGGAAGGGGAGTTCGATGGAGAACAGGTAGCCAGCGTCGATGACCGAGTAGAAGTCGACGAAACGCCCCCGCTTGGGGCCGCGGCCACGGAAAAGGACGGCGAACGAGTTGCCCACCGCGGTGGCGCCCATCGCTCCCTGCGTGCTCGGAAGCATCTCCCAGGAGCCTTTGCCGAGCGCCTTAGCCTGTCCCATCGGAATCTCATCGATCCAACGAGCCCGTGCGCGAACTCCCGTTTCGTCCAAGAGTGCGAACATGGGACCGAACGTCACGCTAATCATGCAGACCCCTGCTTGCGGGTGCTCAAATATCATGGATTGCCGCACGAGCGACGGTAACGCGCGCAGCTCCGGCCATGGGAGATCCTCCGAACCCCTCTGGCCCGTTGGCACGTGCACTCGCTCGATCTCGCCGCTTTCGGTCGAGCGCAGGTGGATGTGCGTGTTCCCGGCTTCGCAGACCCCCCTTGGATTCACCCCCAGCCGATAGTCGACGCGCGGCCCCTCCTTGCCGTCTTCGGTAACCTCGGTGAGGCGCGAGAGCGCGAAGTCGACGACGAAGGCGCCTCCGTCCCGTCTTGCTGTGACCTTGGCAACACCGCCGAACTCTCCCGGCCCGCGGCCGGGACGCCCGAATCGCCAATCGATGCGGCCAGACTTAGGAGAGAGCGCGAGCAAGCGCTGCGCAACCGCATCGTAGACAAGGAAGTGTTCGCGAGATGCGCGAAGTTGTAACGGCAACAAGATTGTTGTGTCTTCGGGGTTACCGCCAATCATCCAGCGAGGGGTGAGTCGGACGTCCCGCAGCTCGCGCCCAGCGACACCAGGGCCCTCGACGCGCGGCCCGATAGCTCCGTCCCACGCGACCGGGATACTTAGTCCATGCCGGGATACTGCGAACGAATCGACCGATGTAGGCACCCGCACGGCACCCACAAACCACAGAAGAAGAGAAGCCAAAGAAAAAACACTCGCAGTGCTCATCGCAGTGCTGCTCCATGGGTTGAATCGGATGACTCGTAGGTGTCTGAGATCGAGAGCAGCTGCTTCGTCGCGCGAATGATGTCGTACATCTCCCTGGGACTCGTTGGTAGGACGAACGCTGCCCGCACGCGACGCGACCGATCGACTAGTACCATGGAAGGCGCCGCGTGTTGAGGTGTCAGCTGTCCGATTCTCGCTGTCGACACGATCACTTCGAACCCGCTGTTACGAATCGATAGCTCTGCAGATCGAGTCGTGGCCGTACGCCACGGCCATGGCGAGAGGAGTAGAATGAGCGGCGGAGCCACGCGTGACTCGGCGAGTCGAAGTCGGACGGTGCGAGCAAACCACAAGAACTCGAGGCAGTCGGAATCCCTGAGCACGATGACGGGCAGAAAGTCCCATTCTTTCGGCCGAAACGCGGGAAAGTCATCGCGCGTCGGGAGAACAAATATCTCGCGTTGATCCTGCCTGAGAGCGAATCCAAGTAGTGTCATCGTCAGCAAGAGCAACCAATGCCACCAATCCCCACTGCGCCGCGGAACTGGCGATTCCCTCCTCGAAAACCTACTGACCCGCTGGTTAACGCCAGTCCCGCGACCCAGGTCTGGCGTCACTCGTCGGTCATCCTGCCAATCAGGTCCACGTAGCATCCAGGACCGCAGACTTCGGAGAGGTCGACGCGTTTGCACACGGTCATCTCGACTGACGGACAGCCTCCCTCGAATACCTGTGCATCCCCCTGTTCGGCGTGAGCCACGAATACTACGCATCCGAGCAGCCCCGCGTAGATCAGCACTCGCTTCATAGCCGCCTCCGTTCACGATGTGAAATGGCGCGCGAACGCCAATCGCCGCTCGCCAGCGGCTCCCGAGTACGTCGCGAGCCGTCGACTATGGTGAGAACGCGAGCATCTATCGGCAAATAGAAACATGCGACAGAACTACGACACGACCTAGCGTTGGTCGAGCTTGTCATCGGGTACACTCAGTCGCCCGCATTGGCGCCCGTCCGGACTCGCGCGCTGTCGCGCAGCTCGCAAGGCTTCCGACTCACTTCGGGCTGATGTAGCTGGCGATCGGAGCAGGAGACCGGCGGAGATGCGCGGCAACAGCGGGAAAGGTTGCCGTCAAATCGGCGTAGAGCGAAGGAGGCGCCGCCTGAGTGATCGTTACGGGCGCCCCTAGGGAGTCACGGTGGTTGTCGATCCGAGGGCCTTCGCGACCATTCCATCGAGTGATGGAGTCGCCGAATACGAGCGCACGAACGGCGCCCCCTCCTCGGTCTCCCCGGCGAGCACCAGCAATCCATGAGCGAAGGCGACGTCCGTGGCGGCATACGGAAGTTCGATCGAGAAGAGGTAGGCGGCGTCGGTCACCGAATAGAAGTCGACGAAACGCCCGCGCTTGGGGCCCCGGCCGCGAAAGAGGACAGCGAAGGCGTCGCCGACGGCGGTTGCGCCCTGAACGGACTTCACGCTGGGGAGCATCTCCCATGAGCCCTTGCCGAGCGACTTCGCCTCCCCCATCGGAATGTCCTCTATCCATCGCGAGCGAACGCGCACGCCTGATTCATCCAGAATTGCGAACATCGGACCATATGTCACGGAGACCAGGCAGACTCCAGCGCTTGGATGCTCGAAGATCTTTGACTGGCGAACGAGGGAGGGCAAACTCCGCAACTCGGGCCACGGGTCAAGTACCAGGAAGTGTGTAGTTCGTGTTCTGGGTGGTGAGGGGAAAGTCGTTAGGCGGCCTCCCGTCGCCGGAGGACGTTGCGGACGTTGACGGTGGGCGAGGCGGGGATGATGTAGCGGCGCTTCGCCCAGACGTCGTTGCGGTCGGCGGCGAGCGCCGTGGCCAGCCGGAGGTAGCTCGCCTCGTGCGGGAAGATGCGGATGACCCGGGTCCGGCGCCGGATCTCCTCGTGCTCGCGCTCGAGAGCGTTCGTCGTCCGCAGCCGGCGCCGGGCTTCCGCCTCGGTGAGCACGTAGAAGCCAAGCGTGTCGCCCAGCGTCTCCTCCACCCACTCGGCGACGGCCGGCAGCACCGGGCGCAGCGAGGCGACGAGCTGCTGGCCGCGCGCGGCCGCCTCGGGGCGCGTCGGCGCGGCCCACACGTCGCGGAGCGACGCAAGCAGGGTCGCCTGACGCGCCGGCGTGCTGACCTTCGTGAGCGCATTGCGGAGGTAGTGGACCTGGCAGCGCTGGTGCACGGCCTCGGGGAAGTAGCGCTGCACCGCCGCCTTGAGGCCGGCGTGCTCGTCGCTCACGACGTACTGCACGCCGTGCAGTCCGCGCTCGTGGAGCTCCCGGAACACCCGACTCCAGGTCGGGCCCGACTCGGTGGTGCCGAGCCAGACGCCGAGGTACTCCCGGTAGCCATTCGCCGCGACGCCCATGACCCAGAGGACGGCGGTGGACAGCACCTGCCCCTCGCGCCGGATGCGTTCGTAGTGCGCGTCGATGACGAGTTGGGGATAGGGCTGGGCGTCGAGCCGGCGCGCCCGCCACGCGGCCAGCGTCGCGTCGAGCTGTTTCGTCGCCCGGCTGACGGTGCTCGCGCTCACGGTCTCCCCGCAGAGCGTCTCCACGACTTCGCGCACCTTGCGGGTCGACACGCCCTGCAGATAGCACTCGGCGAGCGTGCTGACGAGCGCCTGCTCGTGCCGCTGATAGCGGACAAAGACGCTCGGCGTGAAGAGGCTGGCCCGGTCCCGGGGGACCTCGAGCGTCACCTTCCCGACCCGGGTCACGAGGGTGCGCCCGCGGGTGCCGTTGCGGACCCCGACGCGGGCCGTCGTCCGCTCGAACGGCGCGGCGCCGAGGAAGCGGGCGAACTCGGCCTGCAGGGTCTCCTGGAGCAGCGTCTGCAGCATCGTGCGGAGGGCGTCGGGCGGCGCGCCGACATCGGAGGGAGTGGGCGCGCCTGCCAGCGCGCGGGCGGATTGCTGGAGGAGCGACTTCGGACTACCATCGGAGAGCGACGGCTTCGCGGACGTCTTCGAGACGGTCATCGAACACCTTCTGGGCTGCGTGGGGCGCCAACCCCACTGGTGAGCAGTGTCACCCAGAAGATGGACGGTGGCCGTTTCGTCTTCCACCTACGAAACAGACTCGCCCTCCGAACTACACACATCTAAGCACACGACCGGGCCACGGAAGTGGTGAGTGTCAAGGTAGTTGTCGTATGACCTGCTACTCTTCGTTGGCCCTCCCGGTGGAGGTCGGGACGCGCTCCGGATTCCGCCGGACGGTCGTGATCGGCGACCAGTTGCGCGTCGTGCCACTCCACCGCCCGGGCTGCCGCGCGCGGGCGGCGGTATAGACCGCGTGGCGTCGCGCGAGGATCGCGGCATCGGCGCGCGCGTGCCGTTGCGCCGGCGTCACGAAGCGAATCGCGCTGTGCTGGTGTTCGTGGTTGTACCACTGCACGAAGGCGGCGACCCAGGTCGACGCGCTCGCCCCATCGGCAAACGGCTGCGACGGGAAGGCCGGGCAATACTTGAGCGTGCGGAACAGCGCCTCCGAAAACGGATTGTCGTTGCTCACGCCGGGACGACTAAACGAGGGCAGCACGCCGAGGCGCTCGAGCGTGGCGAGCATGGTCGCCCCTTTCATCGGGCTCCCGTTGTCGGCGTGCAGCACAATCCCCTGCGGATCACACGCCGCCGCGTGACACGTGGCGGTGAACAGGTCCGCGGCATGCTCGGCGCGTTCCGTGGCTTGCACCGACCAGCCCACGATCTTCCGGCTCCAGATATCCAGGATCAGGTACAAGTACAGGAAGACGCCCCGCACGGGCGTCTTGAGATACGTGATATCCCAGCTCCACAGCTGATCCGGCCCGGTGGCGACGTGCGCCGGTACGGCCCGGCGCTGCGGCACCTGCGTGCGCCCGCTCAGGCCGAGTACCGCGCAGGCGGACACCCGCCGGGCCCCGCTGGCGACCGCCGCGTCGACGAGCGTGATCATGAGCGCCCGCGCCGCGGGGGCGTGGGCTCGTCCGCGTCCCCCCAGATCGCCTGGACTTTTTTTTTGGGGGGACCAGCAGCGCCGCCGTCTCGGCGAGCGCGCGGTCCTTCCGCGCCAGCTCCCGCTCCAACGCCTGGATGCGCTTCGCCTCGGCAGACGCCCCGCCCGGCGCCCGGCGCGGCGCGGCGTCGAGCGCCGTCTCCTCCGCTTGGCGCCACGCGGTGAGCTGCGTGTCCTGCACCCCTTCGCGGCGCAGCAGGGCCCCGAGGGCGCTTTCCTCCAAGCCGGCCGCCGCCAGCACGACACGGAGCTTCTCCGCGCCGGTCCATTCCTTTCGTTCACGTCGAGGCATGCCGTCCATGCTACGCACGTCGCGCAACCATCGCGAGAGCGTCGGTTGCGGCACCCCCACCGCCGCCGCCAAGCGCGTCGCACTCACCGCCTGCGGCCCGACCAGTTGCTTCACCACCCGCGCCTTGAACGCGGCACTGTACTCCGCCATCGGACCCTATTCCTCCGCCCCCTACGACGTGACCATGACCGATGCTGACGCACCGCTCATGTGACAACTATCCTGACACAGGGGGTGATCCCCGGGAACGGTCGCGATGGAGCATGCCATGCGCTGCACCTGACGCGAGATTTTGGCAGCTGGCGACACCTATGCGCCGTCCGTCACGGTGACGAAGTCGTGCTCCCTCGTGTCAGTACGTACGATTCGACCGACGTCACGCCGTCCGCGTCCGTCCGAATGCCGAGCACGAAGTCAGGTCCGATCTGCGTGGGTTCAAATCCCGCACGGAGCTCGATCCGGTCCACCATGTTGCCACTGGCGTCGAAAATACGGGCGGTGCGCGATGCCACGAATCGCTCGGCCGGTGTGACGTAGGACAGTACCCACAGTAGGCCCTCGGAGTCGACGAGCAGGCGGCCGAGGAGAGGAAGCGATGTCGGAAGGGACATCTGCCGAAACATCGGGCGGAGCGCACCGTCAACGAAGCGTCGTCTCAATGCTGGTGCGTTGCTGTACAAGGTGTTCGCTTCGTTCACTCGCCGCGCCAACTCTCGCTCGACGTCTTGTGAGGTAACGGCGCGGCGATCTTCGCTCCACCGAATCATCGCGAGACTGCGGTCGCCGAAACGCCGCACATGGACGACCGAAGAGTCCGATTGCGCGAAGAAGCCCGCGCTGCGCGAGAACGCAGCGAGAGGTTCCGGAGTGAACGGCACCTCGGACTGGAGGTCGCCGGGACCTTGAAATCGATATGTATCCGGCAGGCGAAATAGATGTTGCGGATCGCTCCAGTCCCGGGAAAACAGGAGTATGGAGGTGAGGGGGCGTGTCGTCTGTGCGACGGGAAGCGGACTGATCACGTTCATGGTCCGGGCGGCGACACGACCGTCCGGCAAAGCAGCCAGAGGTATGAGATATCGTGTACTCGAGTCCCCGCCCATCGACGTCCAGGTCCGTGCAAACTTCCCACTTGAGTCAAACAGGGCGAAATTGCGAGTGAGACCGCCCTCAAATGTGATCAAGGAGTCGTCACCGGTGCGCCACAATGCGGCGAGTGCGCCGAACTCACCGGGTCCCTTGCCACGTCTTCCTATCGTGCGGACGAGGGCACCGGTCGCGGCGTAGAACTCGAGTCGAGTGCTTTGTGCGGAAGCGACAACCGTCACTCCGTTCGAGAGCCGGACTGCGCCGACAACATCGAGCGGGCCTCTTCCGGATGCTTCGTCGTAGCGTAGGACGTAGCTGGCGTTGCTGGCCAATGAGAGCTCGCGTCGTCGAACAGGTCGCGCCGATGAATCTGCTTGACGTGCGGAAGTGCCGTCCGACTCGAGAACACAGGCGACGCAGAGCACGGCAACGAGTGCAGTCCGAACCGATACTCGGTGCCGCGATTGCCGAAACTCAAACTGTGCTGTCATTCGGATCGCATTCTCAGTGGCAATCGGTGCGACGCGTCTTGAGAGAGAGCCCGATGACCGCGTGAGCGGCAGCGCGCGCGGGCACCGTGTAGAAGAGTTTGTGTGAATTCCGAAGACTGCTCAGCTTCCCGAACGGCTCATCATTCTCACGGCCGTGGATTCTGGAAGTACGCCTTCATAGTACTCATGCGGACTAATGAAGGTTGGCGTGCCCTTGATTCCCAGGTCCCTTGCGAGTGCCACGTCGCTCTCTAGGCGTTCCTGGGCGGATCGACCTCTCATGCACGCCGTGAAGGTGGCTGTGTCGGTAACGCCGGAAGCTAGCGCCTCTCGCACCCAGTTGGTGTCAGCGATCCACGTCGTGGTCGTGAAGAGGCGCTCGTGCATTGGCACGAAGCGCCCGACACGATCTGCGCAGATGGCGGCGAGTGCCGCGCCTCGCGCACGGGGATGGATCGCCAAAGGAAGGTGTCGAAAGGCAACACCCTGAGACCTACCTGCTGCAATGCTCGCGGAGAGAACGGTGTGTTGCTGCCTGCAGTACGGGCACTCATAGTCCGAAAACTCCACGAGCGCAATCGGCGCCGAGGAGGAGTCGAGACGACTTCCGTCCGCCACTGTTGACCAGGAAGTGGCCAGTATCCGGTCGCGACGGCGCTCCTGATTCCACTCTGCGAGGCGTGCACCTACCGGTCCACTCGGTCGAAGCAACGCGTATGCCACAACAACGAGCACGACGACATTCACAATGATGCTCAGACGATCGCGTTTCATGGCTGGGAGGCTGGTTGCTTGACGCATGACGAGAGAAGCGACCGCGCGCTCATCCGCGACTGCTGAGGAAAAGACTCTGCGAGGAGCGCGCGCGCCGGTTGCGAGTGCTAGTAGCAGTGGTTGCCTGAGCACGAGCCGCTACAGCAGTTGCAGTTCTGGTCGCCGCAGATCACTTGGCAACAGTTCGAGCCGCAGCAGATGCATTGACCGTTGGGTGACGGATCGCAGATCGGCGCTGCCGACGCGCTTGACCCCAAGAGGGAGGCGGCAAAGAGTGCGAGCGCCAGATTGCGAGCGTGGGACAGTACGGTGCGGATCATGAGGCCTCTCCAGCTCAGAGTTTGAGTCTTCCGTCCGGCGTGACTTGCGACCGCGCCATGCGCGTCGGCCGCTCACCCGTCGCGGAGAAGCACGTTTGGGGGCACTCAGCGCACTTGCAAGGGAGAACGTGCGACAATCGAGGCCCAAAGTGCGACATCGGCAGTGAGTGGAGTCACCAGATTTTCGTGGAGGGTGCTAAGGTCAAGCACCTCAACGAGAGGAAGAGCCCGTGCCAGCGAAGCCCAAAGCAGATCGAGTGCGGCGGAAGTACGAGTTCATCACGGCACATCGGTAGCAATTCCCCACTGAGGTAATGTGCCGCGAGTTGGGCGTCGCGCCCAGCGGGCACTACCAGTGGCTGAAGTGCCCGCAGTCAGCGCGAGCGGTGGAGGACGCGCGATTGCTGCGATTGATCCGTGCCTCATTCACGGCGAGCCAGGGCATCTACGGGGCGCGCGGGTGTTCGTTGATCTCCGGGAGGCCGGCGAGACGTGCAGCAAGCATTGCGTTGCCCGCCTGATGCGTGAGAACGGCTCCGCGCGCTGCATGGTTATCGCACGCGCCGTTGGGAGGTCGGCAAGCCGGCCGTGCTGACGCCGAACCTCCTCAAGCGCCAGTTCTCGCCTACGCAGCCTAACGCGGCCTGAGCGACGGACATCACCTACATCCGGACGTGGCACGGGTGGCGCTACCTCGCGGTCGTGATCGATCTGTTCTCCCGCAAGGTGTCGGGTGGGCCGGTGGCCCGACGATCCATCACGAACTGGTCTTGAACGCGCTCGCATCAGCCGTGAAGCAGCGGCGGCCGCGGAGGACCAATGTGCACTCCGATCAGGGGACCCATTTCGGCAGCGATGCATGGCGACGCTTCTGTCGCTCCAATCGCCTTGAGCCGAGCATGAGCCGGAACGGCAACTGCTGGGACAATGCGGTAGCGGCGTCCTTCTTCAGCAGCTTTAAGAATGAACGGATCAAGGAGCGCATCTATGCGAGCCGCGACGTCGCACTGACGGACATCGCCGACTACATCGATACTTTCTACAACCGTACCCGATGGCACAGCCACATTGGAGGCGTCAGCCCTGAGCAGTGTGGGGTCACCCACAAGCCTGGTCGACGTCGAGTGAGTTCGTTTGAGAACTTACCAGCTCTCCACGAAAGTCTGGCAACTCCAAAAACCACAAAATGCTGGCGCGTGGCTCGCAGCTGCAGCGGGAGGAGGATGGTCGTGTCATTCGCGTCACCCCCAATGTCCCATTGTTGTCTGAGGCGACCGGTCGCGACGGTCCTTCTCCCTCATTGGAGAGGAGGGCGGTCGTCACCTTCGTTCGCGACCCCACACGTCCAGGCCATTGGCGCAAGCAAAGTCGACACAAGGAACAACCAAACAGGATAAGGCATCGAAGTCAGCGATCTGAGAAGAAGGCAGTGAACCGCGCTTGTGCGGCAGTATCACGCGAGACCCTCCGTGCCGCCGACTGAGCTACCGCGTGGCCGCCCTTGCCCGACTCACAAGCGTCTCAAGCGAAGGCGAGGCGCTCATCGCACGAACGAAAGGAGCACCATCCGATGTCTCACCCATGGCGACGAGCAGTCCATGGCCGTAGCCGATGACCTTGGCTTCGAAGGGCAGCACGATGGAGAACAGGTAGGAGGCGTCGGCGATCGAATAGAAGTCGATAAGGCGCTTTCGCTGCGTCGAGCGCCCTTCGAAAAGGACCGCAAAGGTCTCTCCCACACCAGTCGCGCTCGTCGTGGTAATGACGCTGCCGGGCATCATGGTCCATGATCCTTTCCCGAGTGAGCGAGCTCGCGCCAAGGGAACCGGCTCGGTCCAGGAACCGGTGGCTCGAACGCCGTCCTTGTCGAGTATTGCGAACCTTGGCCCGAAGGAGAGGGTCGCGAAGCACACATCGCCACGGGGATGCGAGACAAGCAGGGACTGTCGAACTAGTCCGGGATGCCCTGCCAGTTCTGGCCACGGCAACGGTCCGTCGGCAACTACCGTGGTGTCGTCGACGACTCGTTGAATCTCGTGGTCCACCAAAGCTCGCAGACGTACTTGAGACTCCTGCAGGTCGCAGACGCCGCGCGGATCGGCACCGAACGGATACGCATACCGGCCAAGGATAGTGCCCTGATCCGAGAGACTCGACAGTCGTTGATTGCCAAGGTCGAGAATGCGCACCCCCCCGGCCGGTCGTGGACTGACGAACGCAATTCCGCCGAACTCGTTCGGTCCACGGCCGGCGCGGCCGAAGCGCCATGCTTCCTTCCCCGAGATGGGCGAGAGTGCCACGACTCTTCGCGCGATGGCATCGTACACGACGAAGTGTTGCGCCGTTGTAGTAAGGGAGAACGGAAGCAGGAATGTGGTATCGGCATCATCTCCCCCGATTGTCCAAGTCGATCGGAGGCGAATCGCCGGGTAGCGTCGTGTACTCGCTGACGACGATCGCTGGCCGCGATCCGAAGCACTCACCCTCCCTACCGGCTTCCGGGCGTGTCGCGAGAACGAGCTTGTTGCGCGATCAGCGTCCGCGAAGTGAGCGGAGCGGAGCTGAGCCTTTGCGGCTGGCGCGAAGGTGGTGGCGAGCAATAGGAGCAAGGTCGCACGGTGAGGACCTTGCCCAATGCGTTTGCGCAAGCGATGGCTGCACATGATTAGCTCGAGTATCGCGAGAGCGCGAGGACCGCGGCGACGACTCCGTACATGTCACGGACGGATGGACGAATGGAGTATTCCGCTAGCTGAGTTCCTTTTCGGTCCAGCAGCAGGAGTGTGGGAGAAGTGACGATACGCGAGGGAATACCTGGCATGCGTCGCGGGCGCTTCATCGGTAGGACGACAAAGCCAGCATCGATGAATACAGAGAGGGCGTCGGGGGTCCGCTCCTTCAACCAACCCGGCTCGGACACGACGACAATCACCGGCGAGGCGAAGTCATCGGGCGGCAACTTCCGCCGTAGAAGCATCGCAAACCACAGGTAGTTGGTGCAATCATGAACCGACAGGAAAAGCACCGTACGGTAGGATCTTCCCGGATGGCGATGTACGAATGACCGCAGCGACTCCTCGAACTGTGCTTCCTTATGAATAAAAACACCAGCGCGAATGAGAACGCCAAGAAGCAACTCCGCGAGCACGGCGGCGATGGACCGCGATGCACGCGAGCGAGACCAATGGACGGTACCGTTGGAGATCATCGGGATGACGGTGTCCACTGACTTCTCTCGCGTGCGACTTCACTCGATCAATTGTAGCCCGCGAGTGTGACCGTACAGCCTGGGCCGCAGATCTCCGAGAGGTCGATCGTAGTGCAGAAGGTCGGCGCGATCTCCGGGCAGGCATTCACCGCGGTGGCCGCCCGGGCATCCGCCCCGAGCGCAGCGATACCTCCGACGAGCGCTAGCCCAACGACCCATAGCTTGCGTGTCATAGTCGCAATCCTCCCCTTCGAGAAAGGTGACCTGCATCACGCCACGAGCGACCCGCGGCCCAGACAGTCTGAGGAAGCCGCGCTCGTCGCCGACGACAGTCGCGCCCACAAGGCCACGAGACAAGTGCGCGAATGCGACAGACGGTCACGAAAGGGCGACAAGGAATCGTTGTGTGGAAACGGTGCGAGTAGGCTGGACCTGCGGCCCTATTGGGACGCCAAGCGGACGCGACCGATTGTGCGCCCCACGTCCGAGCTCGCAGGCGGCGCGCACAAGAGATACAAAGAGCTGCTGCTCCGCTGGCGGTTCGGCTGCGCAATGATGTCGGTGACTCAGTCTGGTTACTCCACGTTGATTGCCGTGAGCTTGGCATTCGGTGTGGAGGGGACGGCGAACGCTGCTCGACGACGTCCAGGCGCTCGCTGTCGACGAGGCTTCTGCGAGCCATACCACGACGCAAGAGCACGAAGGCGGCAAGTCAACACGAACGCGAGACAGCGACGGTCGGTACGGGTGCGCCTCGAGCAGCTGACGAGCGCGGTATCCGAGCACCCGTCCGCTCGCCGAACTGATGCAAGCGACCGTGTCCGCATCAACGATCGAGCGCATCGGCCATCCCAAGCATGGCGACCGCGCGGCGCGTGCGCGAGTTCGGATGCGCGTTCGCCCGCGTGGCAACCGACGAGTGCGTGCGCGCATTCCCTGACTTGACAGCGTCGGGCATTCGCTGAATTCTCGAATCGTTGGTGGGTTGAACCGTTCGCCCGCCGTCGGCGCTCGGCCAGCCCATCGAACGGACGACAGGGGACTTCTCGGGATGGAAGAGGGGATGAATGGGGAACGTTGGGGGGGGTAGTTCTCGTTCTTGCGGACGAAGCGACCGTCAGCGAAATGTCGTGCGGATCTACCGCCGGCCTCGGCGATGCCTCGCCCGGCCGAGCGAAGGTACGCTACGAGCGCATGGCCGACATTGCGCAGCTCGGTTCGGCGATTTCGTCGATGGGGAGCGATGTGATCGCTGTGGTACTCGATCCGGAAGTCGCCGCACCTGATGACGAGACGGCGCTCAGAGTCGCTGCGCAACTGACCCGAACCGGACGCGAGCTGCGCGTGGTCGTGTATCCGGCAATCAATCCGCAGGCCATGCACGCCGTGTATCGTTTGAGCCTGCATCGGCAATGCGAATTGGTCGTGCGCGCCTTCGACGCACTTCCAGGATGGACCCGCGGCGCGGCAAAGGGGGGCGAGGCGACTCCGAGACGATGTGAGGCTGTTCAACAACTGACAACCTTGCCCGTGCGATTTCG
>Ga0075163_10007853_pt1 | contig 14084 bp, 4 predicted proteins | sample JI1023141ADNA_FD_71478 | JGI IMG/M metagenome (GOLD analysis project Ga0075163, IMG submission 71478) | Wastewater effluent complex algal communities from Wisconsin, to seasonally profile nutrient transformation and Carbon sequestration -... | ecosystem: Engineered > WWTP > Effluent > Algae...
GGAAGCAATAATTTCTCATCGGGCAGTACAATAAGTGTTTCTTCCGGCTTCCAGCCCTTGTGCAATTGTTCCTCTAAGATCTGTGCGAGAACCTTTACCTGTCCGATAGGTTGAGCTGCCCCCACCACTTGTATGGGAGTTTGATGCGTAATCTTCTCTTGAAACGAAGCGCTTAGCTGATCGGGGAAGGTTGCTCCCAACACTGCATGTTTTCGGTATTCTCTAAAAAAGTTACCGGCCTCCTGGGTATTGTTATTCACATAGTATGCATCGGCATCCCAGGAAACAGCTGCATTATTCTTCTCAACAAAATAAGACAGTACTTTTTCTTCCGTCAGAGTGAGTGCATTGAATCCTGCAAAAATCAAAGAACGCTGTTGGTACCTTTCCATGTGTTTCAAGTCAGCTCCGCGCATCAAGGCCTCCGCTATTTCGCGATGCTGCATACCCATATAGGCCAAACCTTCTTCCCTTAGCAATTTTTTGAAAGTGATGTAAACACTTTCCAGCGAACGCCAGATACGAAGAAACTGCTCCTTCTTTGCTGAAGGATGCTCTTCAAAATTTCCCCAGAACTCTTTTAGAAAAGCTACTTGCTCTTCACTCAAGAATTCAAAGATGGTTTCAATTTCCTTTTGATTGCTGAGGTCGACAAACAATTGAGAAGCCTCCACCATGTACTTATCGATTTCCTCAAAATCGCGCAGCAACATCTCTCCCCAAAAGAAGAAATCGCTGAACGAATGCATCCTGTCCTGCCCCGCCACTCCGGAGTGTGGAATGCACGCTGTGTACGCGCGAAACAATCGCTTAATTAATAAAAGCTTATCGGGAATTTTATGCTCAGAAAATTGTGCTATAAATTCCTCAATGGTGAGTAGCTCCGGAGCAAACGCAGGTTGCTTCAATAAGGAAGTAAGATGCTTTCTAAAGTAGAGGATGGCTCTTCGGTTAGGAAAAACGACCGTCACCTTTTCCAGCGCGCTATGCTCCTTATAAATCTTCTCTGCCAGTTCGTGTAAAAATTCCTGCATAACTACAATCCCAAGCCCAATTGATTGTTTTCCTTTTTCTTGACAACAGCACTTTTAATCGGCACCACCGACCCTGACGCTAAGTAGAGCAGATACCCTTCAATGTTCACATACTTCATTTCGGCTAAGATGCTCATGTAGGACAGTACCTGCTCTTCGTCTTTTTTTCGTGGCTCACCACTCTTGTAGTCGATTACCACCACACGACCTTCTTTGAACATGATACGATCGACTCGCACATCCGCTTTATCAGGAGAAAGAATGGGTGCTTCTGTCCGCACTTCCCAGGAAGGATCAAACCAAGATGCTACTTGTTCTTGTTGAAGCAAGCGTTCGAACTGATGTTTCATCGCAGCATGCTCCGAAGAATTTATCAATCCTTCTTCCCTTGCCTGATTCAAAACTTCTTCTACTTCTGTACCGTACCGGATGCGCGAAAAGACAGCGTGTAGTAAAAGTCCATACTTCCTGTTTTCATTATCTTCCCACCCCTGCTCCCGAAAAATATTATCAGATTTCTTTCGCAACAGCATTCGGTTACGCCAACGATTCACCTCATAGCGATGCAAAGCGATCGAAGTGTTTTCAGTCTCTATTTGTTTATGCACAGCAACACCTGGCACTCCGACTTGCCACAGACCTTCACCTTCTTTCCAATTTTCCGTTAAAGAAGGCGAGTTCATGATGCTGCTGTGCAATAAACGGGCAACTGTATTCTTAGCCTTCGGAAGATCTGGATGGGGGGCATAGATAATCAGCCCGGACTCCGCTCGGGTAAACGCCACGTACAATAGATTCAAATTATCCAGGTAGGTGCGCATCTTCTCTTGCTTATAAGCACCAGAGAAAATGGTGTCTTCCAGCACACTACCGTATTTTACCGGAACGATGGCTTCTTCAGTAAAGGGTTTCTCTCTTGTCTTTACCCATAAAGTAGGTGCCTTCTGAGGACTGTGATCAATTTCCCAAGAGCAAAAAGGAATGATGACATAGTTGAACTGGAGACCTTTCGATTTATGAATGGAGAAAATTTGCACGGCATCTACATTTCCCGATACCTGTACTGACTTCTTAGCTTTATTGATTTCCCACCATTCAAGAAAGGCACGGATGTCGTTTCGCTCGCGTGTATAAAAATCTAAGACCAAGCCTTGGAAGGTTTGCAGATAGGCCAGTTCACCAGTCGCTTTACTCAGTGAAAAAATTTCGATGAGTGTTTCGGTGAGTTCATACAAAGGAAGTTTTTTAAGAGCCACCATCTCCTTAACAAAAGCAGTCGGTAATTTCTTTTTAAAAGATTCTTTATCACTGATCGAAAAAGCCGCGTGTAGATCCGGAGCTTCGTGTGAAAGGCGAGTCAAGTCATAACTCAACTGAGCACGCGCCACTAAATTTTCCGGATTCACTAAATACTGTAGGGCACTCACTAAAATGTTGATCGTGATGGCTCCATCCAATCGAAGCGACTCATTTGAAATGACATCATAACGATACTGGGTTCCTTTCTGCTGACTTTTATGCAGCAAGAGATGTTCCGCCACTGCCACTCCTTCACGATTATTGCGAACCAGTATGGCGATATCACTCAGCCGCACTCCTTGATCTTGCAAGCGCTCCAGTTGAGTCGGAATCAGAGCGAGTGCTTCTTCTTTCCAAGATGTTTCCCGATCCTCATGCCTGATAAACTGAACCTTCACGAAACCCACTTCATCTTTAGAAACGTGTTGCTTCACATCACGGTAGCTCTCTCCTAAAAGTGAAACACCCGTTTCTTTTTCAGCTAGCTGAGAGGCAGCTTCAAAAAAGGCGTTGTTAAAGTTTACCACGTGCGCAGCGCTTCGAAAATTACTGGAAAGCTCTTTTACATTTACTCGCTCCGCACCGATATGGTGTTCAACATCCTGTTGAAGTAATTGTAAGTCGCCTCCCCGCCAACGGTAAATCGATTGCTTCACATCGCCCACCACCAAACCAGGATAACCCTGATCCAGACTATTGATGAGCAAAGGCTTGAAGTTATTCCATTGCATGACGGATGTATCCTGAAACTCATCGATCAAATAGTTGCGATAAAAAGAACCCACCTTTTCGTATATGAAGGGCGTATCACTATCCTGAATGATGCCATTCAAAAATTTGGGTGCATCTGCTAACAACATCATGTTGTTTTCTTCTTTGTGCTCCCGCAGTTTTCGGGAAAGATCGGCCACTAAACCAAAGGCATAAAAATTAGTAAGTACCACTTCTGCCGAAAGCGCTTCGGTATAATGCTTATCGTGGTGCTCTAAGAGAGATAGCAACTGAGGTAACAATTCATTTTCAGCAGTAGCCTCGATAGCTGTCTTAAAGGGTGATTTGTCATTGGGCCAGTTCTTTGCCTCTTGGTATTGTTTGCGGGGCATCGCACCAATGGCTGCCTCGTTGGCTTCCTTCACGGAAGTGATTTTGCTGAACTTCCATAAAAAAGCGTACACGCCTCCATACTGATATTTAAAGTCATCGCGGCTCCAGCCATTAGTATGAATGATGTCCAACGAATCCTGTGCATACTTGCGGATGGTTTGTACAAATCCGAAAGATTTTTTCTTCAACTCGGCCTGAAGATTTTTAAAATAATCCGGGGTGGCTGTGGTCCGGATCAATTCATCTTCAATGGCTCGGAACTCTTCCCTAAAAATCTCCTGTGCAAAATCATGCAGACTACTCCGCACATCCCAAGGCTTGTCATTCTCCAGGTTCTCCTTGGCAAAGTCAATCAGCCAGCGGGTAAGCTGTTCATTGGCTCCGAGTTCGTCTACCAATTTATCCACTACCTCTTCTACTACTGCCTCCTGGTCAATCTCCAACCGATAATCCCCCGAAAGTCCGGCTTCTCTTGTAAAAGACCGAATCACCTTTTGAAAAAAGGCATCAATGGTACTGATCGAAAATTGAGAATAATTATGAAGGATGTCGGAGCGCAAATCATTGGCTCTTTCTTGAAAAGTAGGAGCATCGATCTTCAACTCATGCATGAGTTCTCTGGCCAAACTATCCACCTGGCCTTTCGAAAAGGCATTCAAATAATTAAGAATACGCGTTTTCATTTCCTGAGTAGCCTTATTGGTGAAGGTTACTGCCAAAATGTGCTTGTAATAATCGGCACGAAAACGCAGGGCCAGCTTCAAATACTCTTTGGCCAGGGTACGGGTTTTCCCCGAACCAGCGGACGACCTATAAATAGAAAAGAGTTTATCGCTCATGGCCAGGCAAGAAAAGAATTTTCAATGACAAATAATGACACTATTTGAGGCTACGTGCTTCGCCATACCGGTAAAATGTATAAATTGATATAGTCTATGGCATTTATCAATCGCGCACTAATAGCAATAAGCTATTCCTTTCCTGTTCAGTTGTTGTTTAACAACCTTAAACGCAATCAATTTCTTATTCTTTTTTGGGTGGTGCTTTTTGCCATGATCACCGGAAGTTTAGGACGCTACATGGGCATCCCCTATCTCTTTCTCGATCCCGAGTATTTAAACAAAGTAAATTTTACTAGCTTCTTCATTGTAGGCCTGGCTACTGCGGGATTTACTACTGCCTTTCATATAACCTGCTACATCTCCGATGGACATCGTTTCTCCTTCATTGGAGCCTTACCCAAACCCTTTACCAAATTTTGTATCAACAACAGCATACTCCCCTTCATCTTTCTGGTAGCCTATCTCTACGAGATGATTATGTTTCAGGTGAACAATCAATACACCTCTACCTCGCAAGTAATTTTTAACATCAGTGGATTTCTGATTGGTTTCATTTTCATGACGATCGTATTTTTTGCCTACTTCTGGTTTACAAATAAAGATATTTTCAAATATGTGGTGTGCCGGATTGATGAGAAGATCAAATCCAAGGTGAATGTAACGCGGGCCAGTGCGCTCAAGAAGTTAGACATCGCCAGAAAAAAACAGGTTCGTGTCGACAACTATCTGGATTACGATGGACGGTTCAAAAAAACAGACGACACCACCTTCTACGACAAAGCCACCGTCCTACAGGTATTTGATCAGAATCATTTCAACCTTGTCATCATTCAGGTCTTCATTTTTGTACTCGTCTTGTTACTAGGGGTTTTCAAAGACTATCCTGTCTTTCAACTTCCGGTAGGTGCCAGCTTCATGATCCTTCTCACTATTTTGGTGATGGCCACGGGCGCTTTCTCCTACTGGTTTGGTGGTTGGTCGCTTACGGCAGGACTTGTTATTTTTCTTTTCATCAATTGGTTAACCGGAGAAGACTTCTTCAATAAAAGGTATCAGGCCTTTGGATTAGATTATAAAAAACCTTTTGTAGAATATACAGTAGACCGGTTAAAGTCAATTAACGACAGTACCCACATTGAACAAGATCGTGCGCAAACATTTATTGCGTTGGAGAATTGGCGCAAGAAATTTCCTGTTGATCAAAAACCGAAAATGGTGTTCATCTGCGTAAGCGGTGGTGGTAAGCGAGCCGCCCTTTGGACGCTCAACGCCTTACAAAAGGCAGATAGTTTAACAGAAGGGAAACTTACCAATCAAGCAATGCTGATTACCGGGGCTTCCGGTGGCTTGATTGGCGCCAGTTACTTTCGGGAATTAAAGTTGCGCGAACATCAGAAAGAAAACATCAAACCCTATGCGGCCACGCATCGGCAAAAGATTTCGACTGATAATCTCAACCCACTCATCTTCAGTTTACTGGCCAACGATCTCTTTGTAGGTTTTACCAAATTTGAGTATGCCGGACAAGAATACCTGCGCGATCGCGGATACACGTTTGAAGATCAGTTAAATCAGATTACAGAGGGTTTAATGGACAAGCCTGTAAAAGCCTATCTACAAGCTGAACAGGAAGCAAGAATTCCGATGATGATCTTGGCACCCACTGTTGTAAACGATGGTAGAAAAATGTACATCAGTGCGCTACCCGTCTCCTATATGAATAGTGATCTGTTAAACTTCAAGACCTATTCTAATCCCAAAATCAGTGGTGCCGATTTTAGTCATCTCTTCTCAGCACAACAAGGAGACAGTCTTCGGTTTCTCTCTGCTTTGCGGATGAGTGCTACCTTCCCCTACATCACACCCAACACTACCCTACCTACCAATCCACCGATTGAAATTATGGACGCAGGAATTTCTGATAACTTTGGTTTGACAGATGCAGTGCGTTTTCTGTATGCTTTCCGCGGATGGATTGAAGAAAATACATCTGGTATCATCGTAGTGTCGATCCGTGATTCACCTAAACTAAGTACAGTAGCTGAGAAAAAGGGACAGACGATAATTGATAACTTCTCACAACCCATCAGTAGCGTGTACAACAACTTCGAAAACTTTCAGGACATCACCAGCGATAACTTATTAGGTTACGCGAAGTCCTGGTTCAACGCTCCCATTGATCGCATTGACATTCAGTATCAAGCCGAAACCTATGTGGACATACTCAATGCAATGGACAGCATTCGTCAGAACAATGCGCGGGCCTCCTTGAGTTGGCGCCTGACCGAACGCGAAAAGGTAGGCGTAGTGGAGAATATTTATACAGACCGAAATAAAGAGGAGTTGGTGAAATTGAAAGCGCTTTTAGAATTGACAATTGATAATTGATAGTTGACAATTAAACAAAACAGATTTTCCGGATCTTCTTACATGCTTTAATCCAGTATAAACCAATACCGCTCTTGTTTCGCCTTCTTCTTATCTAATTTTTTAGGAAGCTCAATTGAAGTAGATAACCCAATCGTTCATTGTCCACTGTCAATTGTCAATTTCTTCTTTTCACCCCCCTCACTGCTTCAGCCGTCCAAGGGTCTTCCGGCCAATGATGTCTGGGGTAACGCATGCGTAACTCTTTGCGCACTTCGTGATAAGTGCCCTGCCAAAAACTTTTTAAGTCTTGCGTAACCTGAACAGGTTTATATCCTGGAGAAAGTAAATGAAGCATGATTTTATTCCTTCCTTCATTCACTGTGGGAGTCTCTAGTAGACCGAACATTTCCTGCAAGCGCACCTCCATCACGGGCGCTCGTCCGTCAGGAAAGTATTGAAGATTAATCATCGATCCACTCGGCACCGGCAATTGTCGAGGGGCAACAGTGTCAATTCTCTGGGCCAATTCCCAGGGCAAACTACTTTGTAAAATGGTATATAAATCCAATTTCAGAAGGTCGCTCCTTTTATACAGGTTATCCAGGTAAGGCGCTAACCACTCTTCCAGAGTTTGTACTAAACCCTCTTCCGAAACATCGGGCCAGCCTTCGTTAGGTCTCCAGAGTCTTACACTTAACACGCGTGCTTGCCATTCATTATGCTTTTCTTCCCAACCAATAAATTTCAGCCCTTTTTCCCGGATCACGTGCAACAATATCTGCAGTGTTTCTTGAGATGGAGGTTTTGAAGCTACCTTTCGCTCGATGGCTAATGTGCCTATACGCCACTCGGTAGCGGCCGCTACCATTTCTCTTTCTTCATCCCAATAAGCAGTGTTGACTTGTTTGGCCACTTGCATTAAACTTTCCTTCTCAATTGCTGCAGCAGAAAATATTTTACCATCTTTCTGTCCTGCATCCGCCTGCGCCACACAAAGCCAAGGTTCACGAACGAGCGTATCATGGGGTGGAAGTTTTACAATTCGTCCATTGGCGAGTTTGTAGCGTTCACTATGTTTCGCTTCTTGTTGCGCAAGTCGCTCCGGATAAGCAGCCATTAATAATTCACCTGCGTGGTGAATGGTGCTCTCTGTGTTATCAGCCTCCACAGTCAACAACTTTCTCCATTGGGCCGCCATCTTTTCGATACGTGTTAACAAATTTCTGTCAGCAAAATACCGTTCTCCCTTTCTGAATTTATGCAGCGCTTCCAAGCGCAAGGCAAGATCAGCTCCCACCTCTTTGGGTAAAGGATCACGCTCCTCAATCAAGGCCGCCACATCACAAGCAAGTGAAGTATATTTTTGCGAAGCAGATGAAAGCATGTGTGCAATACGTGGATGCGTGGGCAATTTGAGCATTGCCTTCCCTTGTTCGGTAATCACATTCTTCTCAATAGCTCCAAGTTGTTCCAACAATTCCACCGCCTGATTCCAGGCACCTGTAGGTGGAGTTGTTATCCAGGTAAGTTCGTTTGCACTCTTCACACCCCAATTAAAAAGTTCGAGAAGTAAGGGTGCTAAATCAGCTTCTAAAATCTCCGGCTTCCGTTGTGGCACCAGCGCTAAGTTTTCTGGCCATAGGCGATAACATACACCGGGCCCCAATCGTCCGGCTCGTCCTCTGCGTTGTTCGGCCGCATCTTTCGTTACACGAATCGTTTCTAAACGTGTGAGTCCACTGCGCAAATCGAAACGCGGCACCCGTGCATAGCCACTGTCAATCACCACCTTTACTCCTTCAATGGTAAGCGAAGTTTCCGCAATGGAAGTAGACAAAACAACCTTGCGTTGGCCAGAAGCATCCGGCAACAAAGCTTCTTCCTGTTGTTTATAAGAAAGATCTGCAAACAAGGTATGGATACGTACGCCTAGGGAGAGTTGCTCCAAAGTCTCTGCTGCTCGTTGTATCTCACCGGCTCCTGGTAAGAAGACAAGCACATCTCCCTCCTCCTCCCGAATCGCTTTTCGAACAGCCGAAACAATTTTTTGATGCAGAGGCTCCTCGTCTTTATAATTCAGATGATGTGTCACAATTGGATAGTGTTTTCCTTTACTCGTAATCACCGGAATTTCTCCCAGTGATTTCCTTAATGCCTCAGCATCTAATGTTGCAGACATGATCAGAATACGAAGATCAGGGCGCAATACCTGCTGCACTTGCAGGCACAAGGCTAAAGCCAAATCTGCCTGTAGACTTCTCTCATGGAATTCATCAAAGATAACCAAGCCCACACCTTCCAAAGAATTATCGCTCTGAATCATACGGGTGAGAATTCCTTCAGTAACAACCTCCAAGATTGTTTTATCACTTACACGTGTATCAAACCGAACCCGATACCCTACTGAATCGCCAATGGATTCTTGTCTCAACGAAGCCATGCGCTGTGCTACTGATTTGGCGGCTAACCTGCGCGGTTCGAGCATGAGCATTTTTTGCTTACCTAACCAAGGCTCGCTCATCAGTTCCAGTGGCAGAATGGTAGACTTCCCTGCACCGGGTGGTGCTTGAAGAATAACGATAGAATTGTTTGAAAGCGCTATTTGTAAATCACTGAGGACCTCTAAAACAGGGAATTTCATGCTAGGCAAAAATAGCTGTTTAGGCTAAACCTGCACACTATCCGTAACAGATGCTTTCACCCAATCTTTTGCCTGCTCCATGTTATCGAACACCTTTAATTCAATCCCAAATTCAGCTGTTTTAGAAATCATTTTCTCATAGTACGATTTCCGTATTGGATTGGTAAATCCGATGGCACCAATTCTCTTTAACCCACAACGCACTGCTTCGGGTAATACACGTGTCATAAACCACTTCTGGTCTTCTGCATCGACTTGCCCTTGTCTTCGCAAATCAGCAATCCAGGCTGGTGTATTGTAGGAACGAAGGGTTTGAAGCACTGCTTCAAAGGCGTCTCTATATTCAACAGATGTAACGTGTCTTTTCCATACGATAAGGGTACTGTTTATATTGGCATCATAGCAAAGGCGTACCGCTTCATTCTCAAGAAAGATCTGTTCCTCAATATCCTTTGGCTTTGGCAGGTAGATTGAAAAAGTGGTACCTCTGTTCAATTCACTTTCAACATCAATAGTACCTTCCAATACTTCAATTTGAGTCTTTACCAGATAAAGTCCCAACCCCTTGCCAGTAACATGCAGGTGAAAACGCTTATATAACTTAAAAATGTTTTCCCGTTGATTAACCAAATCAATACCCAATCCATTATCACTCACGTAAAGAAAAGTACCTTCCTCAGTTGACTTTGATACAATTTTCACCTCCAACTTCCGATCAGGCGATCGATATTTTATGGCATTGCTCAGCAGGTTATAAAAGATATTTTGAATAATGGCACGAATCGAATAAATGTGCGGTTGTGAGCTGAAATCTGCACGAATGGAAAATTCAGGAAGAATATAATCCTGTAGCAAAGAGCAACATTTTTGCCATTCATCCTCCAAGATAATTTTCTCTCTCACTTTATAAATTCGGTTTCGTAAGTCAATAATTAAATTTAAATCCTTTAGTACCGTATCTAAATCAATTGTTGATTGTTGTAATAGTTTTATTAAACTATCCCTCTCATCAGGATTTGCATTGAGACTGATCAGGTTCATCAACCCGAGCAAACGTGCCACCGGGCCACGCAAATTATGAGAAACCGTGTACGAAAACTGAAGCAACTCATTATTGTGGCGTACAAGTTCTTCGTTGGTTTCAACCAACGCTTCACTCTTACGTTTTACCTCTTCTTCCAGATGCTCATTCAGCTCATTGATTGTTTGGTTGCTTTCTGTCAACTCCTCTGCCTGTGCTTGAATCTCCTCCTTTTGCTCAGCAATTTCAAAATTCAAACCTCTCGCTTTTCGGTAAGATTTATAATAGAAAAACAACAGAATTGCCAATAAAAGAAAGGCTGCCACCAGTGCAATAAAAAATTTACGTTGCGCCTCAATGGCGCCTTGCTGAAGCGCTATTTTTCGATCGCGTTCATTCATGGCATAAGACTGCTGCAATAGCATTACCTTACCAGCCAGGCCGCTGTTGTAAATACTGTCGCGAAGAGCATTATAAGCTTCTGCATACCGCAATGCCTCTTCTAATTTTCTTTGTTCAGAATAGAGTTTGCTTTTACTCTTAAAGGTTTGCAACAATACTTCACGGGCTTGAAGATGGTATGCCAGAGACTCAGCTTTTTGCAAGGCCACTTCAGCTTCTGCAAACCTCATCATTTTTGTTAACAAGGCACCTGTCATCTGTTGCGACCATGAGACACCGTACCAATTCTGCAGAGAATCATCAATAGCGAGACTTCTTTGTTGGTATTCAAGCGCCTTACCGAAGTCTCCATTTTCTTCATACTGAAGACCAATATTGGAAAGGGTAGAGGAGATACCTCGTGGGTCCTTTAATTGCGTCCGTATGGTAAGGGCCTTATCCAAAAGACTCATTGCCATTTTGTTGTCCCCCAGCTTTGTATACAAGATGCCAAGCATATTATACGCTGTTGCTTCTATATCTTTGAAATTATTAGGTATTGCCTTTTCCAGCACCTTATTGCCAAATTCAATACTCTTATCAACTTGTTCTAGAAAATAATAGGTGTAGCCAATTTCCAGCAAGATTCTACACTCCAATTCCTGAAAATTACTTTGGGTAGCAAGGGTCAGCGCTTTAAATAAATATTGTTGGCTTGATTCGTAATTACCCTTTTCATTAAAAGCACCCCCAACATCTAACAATAACTTTACATACTGTTCTGTTGGCGAATGGATCTCAAAATTCTTCTGTACATCATCCAACAGAAGGAGCGCTTCATCATAGTTATTCGCATACAATAGGGATATGATACGATGGGTCACAATCGTATCCAATTTCACTTGCTCCTGTGCTTGGCCGGCCAGGTATAAAAGTGAAAACAAGAAGCCAACTAGTATCCGGAGGGGCTGATACATTCTTTAAATATACAAATAGTAATAAAATCTCAATCCCCCTAACTCTCGTTCGGTAAATAGGGGTTCAATCTGTAAATTTGACCTTTCAATCGATTGTTTATGAGCACTGAAATACTCACATCCGGTAAGTCTACCGCAAATCAAAATTTTGCCGGTCATACCCCACCCGAACCCTACAAACCAAAAAATAAGGTACGCATCGTAACGGCCGCCAGTTTGTTCGATGGTCACGATGCCGCCATCAATATTATGCGTAGGATTATCCAATCTACCGGTGTAGAAGTGATCCATTTGGGGCATGATAGAAGTGTGGAGGAGGTGGTGAATACCGCCATTCAGGAAGATGCCCAAGCCATTGCCATGACCAGCTATCAGGGCGGACACAATGAATATTTCAAATACATGTACGATCTCCTGAAAGAAAAAGGAGCAAGTCATATTAAGATTTTCGGTGGTGGTGGGGGAGTTATTCTGCCTGAAGAAATAAAAGAGTTGATGGACTATGGCATTACCCGCATCTATTCACCTGATGATGGTCGCGCCATGGGACTGCAAGGCATGATCAATGATTTGGTGGAGAGAAGTGATTATCCTACCGGCAAAACAATTGACAAAGGACAATTAACAACAGACAACCATGTATTGATTGCTCAATACATTTCTGCTGCTGAGAATTACTTCGATGATCATAAAAAAGCGTTTGAAGAAATCAATAAGAAGGCAGCAACATCGAAAGCACCCGTGCTTGGTATAACCGGTACCGGTGGCGCTGGTAAATCTTCCATGGTAGATGAACTGGTGAGACGCTTTCTGGTTGATTTTCAAGACAAGAAAATTGGCTTGGTGTCAGTAGATCCTTCCAAGCGTAAAACAGGTGGAGCTTTGTTGGGCGATCGCATTCGTATGAATGCCATTAACAACTCCCGTGTCTTCATGCGTTCGTTAGCAACACGCCAAAGCAACCTGGCCTTGTCTGCCTATGTAAAAGAAGCCATTCAGGTATTGAAGGCTGCCGGCTATGATCTGATTATTCTGGAGACATCCGGCATTGGCCAGAGCGATACAGAAATATTAGATCACAGCGATGTGTCCTTATATGTAATGACTCCCGAATATGGCGCTGCCACACAATTGGAGAAAATCGATATGCTCGATTTTGCTGACGTGATCGCCCTGAACAAATTTGATAAGCGCGGAGCCCTGGATGCTTTGCGCGATGTAAAGAAACAATACCAACGCAATCATCAGTTGTGGGACAAGAAACCGGAAGACATGCCGGTGTTTGGCACCATTGCTTCTCAATTTAACGACCCGGGTACCAACCAACTCTACAAACACATTATTGATAAAGTAGTAGAAAAAACCGGTGCGCAACTCACCTCAACTTTCCAGATTACACGAGAAATGTCGGAGAAGATTTTTGTAATCCCTCCACACCGCACTCGTTACTTGAGTGAAATTTCGGAGAACAACCGCAAGTACGATCAGTGGGTGAATGACCAGGCAGAAGTGGCTGAAAAATTATATGCCATCAACAAGACCATTCAAACCCTGAAAGAATCGGATGCTTCCATTGTAAAAGTACTGCAAGCCGAATTTGATCGTGTAAAACTAAATCTCGATCCCAAAAACTGGAAGTTGCTGGAAGAGTGGAGCAGCGTTGTGAAGAAATACAAAGAGCCTGTCTTCAAATTTAAAGTAAGAGATAAGGAGCTCGGCATTAAAACACACAGCGAGTCGCTTTCGCATTTACAGATACCAAAAGTCTCGTTACCGAAATATTCAAGCTGGGGTGATTTATTAAAATGGAGCTTACAGGAAAATGTACCGGGTGAATTCCCGTACACAGCCGGTATCTATCCTTTCAAGCGAGAAGGTGAAGACCCTACGCGCATGTTTGCCGGAGAAGGTGGACCGGAACGCACCAACAGACGTTTTCATTACGTGAGTATGGCCATGCCAGCTAAACGTTTATCGACTGCCTTTGACTCCGTAACGTTGTATGGAAATGATCCAGATTATCGCCCGGATATTTACGGAAAGATTGGTAACTCAGGAGTAAGCATTTGCTGTCTGGATGATGCTAAAAAATTATACAGTGGTTTCAATTTATCAGATCCAAAAACATCGGTATCGATGACCATCAATGGTCCAGCTCCGATGCTCTTGGGTTACTTCATGAATGCCGCCATCGATCAGCAATGCGAACTCTACATCAAGAAGAATGGATTAGAGAAAGAGGTTGTTGAGAAAATTGAAAAGATCTACAAAGAAAAGAAAAGTGTACGTCCTTCTTACCAAGGTCCACTCCCAAAAGGAAATGACGGATTGGGCTTGATGCTTCTGGGAGTAACAGGTGATCAGGTATTGCCGAAAGATGTGTATGAGAAAATTAAAGCTGAGACTCTTTCACAA